>Ga0315284_10013073_pt1 | contig 11817 bp, 13 predicted proteins | sample YL17G09_16_MG_FD_203696 | JGI IMG/M metagenome (GOLD analysis project Ga0315284, IMG submission 203696) | Sediment microbial communities from Yellowstone Lake, YNP, Wyoming, USA - YL17G09_16 | ecosystem: Environmental > Aquatic > Freshwater > Lake > Sediment | place: USA: Wyoming | collected... | reverse complement strand
TGCTCATTTACGAAAGCCCGCAGTGAAAAAAGCAATCTGCACGGCTGCGGTTTTGGCAATAGTTATTTTCATCGGGGCAGCAAAATGGCAAAGAAACCATCGGCACAGTCTGGTTCTGACCTGTTTCTATGTCGGCCACGGCCAGGCAATACTGGCTCAGTTGCCGGGCAGTGCCAATGTATTATTTGACGCCGGCTCACTTTATAGTGATATCGGCAGGAAAGTTGTGGTCCCGTTTTTGTTCTACAGCGGAATCAGCAAAATCGACAGTATTATCATAAGCCACGGCGACATTGACCATATCAACGGCATACCGGAAATAGTAGAGGATTGCAATGTCAGCGGCGTTTATACTGATGAGGCTTTCTTCGAGACGAAACAAAAACTGCCGACGAAGTTCCTTAATGATTGGCTGAACGAAAGAGGGCTTAAAATACAGTTGCTGAATGAGAGCTTGAATTTAAGCAATGGTGCAAAAACAAGATTTCTCTGGCCGGACAAACAAGCCGATGCGAACGAGCAGTTAAGTGAAAATGACAAATCAACAGTATCGCTGATTGAATACGCCGGTCGCAGGATACTTTTGTGTTCAGATATTGAAAAGGCCGCACAGGCAAGACTTGTTAAGCTTTTTCCCGCCCTTAATCCTGATGTTGTCGTTGTGCCGCATCACGGCTCGGTCAGAACGGCGAAGCCTGATTTTATTGAAAACCTTCAGCCCAAAATCCTGATATATAGCTGCGACAGAAAGCAATACGAAAGGTTGCAGCCGCTTGATAATGACAAAAATAAATCAAGGTCGTTTTACACGGCCAAAGACGGTGCAATTACCATTTGCATCGATGAGACCGGTAAAATCAAGACCACCACATTTGCAAAATAAAAATGTTTTGTAGAAAAACGCCCTCCGTCATTGCGAGCGAAGCAATCTCTCTGGTTTTATTTGAGACTGCCACAGCCTGCTCAGCAGGCTGTGCAATGACAATAAAAAACGCCTTTACCTACAAACTTGACGTGCGCCCCTTCTCTTCCGTTAACTCCTTGCAGTGTTCATGAATGAATTCTATGATAGCATCTCGTATTGGATCTTCACCTTTGCGAGACATCATACTTGGGCTTTCTTTGTGGTCGCGATCTTCCGCCACGAGGAATTTGATAGAATTAACGTTGGCCTTTTCCGCAGCTTGCCTGAAGTCTCCCATATACTGGCGCAGCCCTTTCGTCTTTTCAGCAATCACTAACATAGGAATGTTACGGTTCTGTAAATAATTTATCGGGGATGCGTCACGCCAGATATCAGCGGTCGGTCCAAACACAGCTTTAAGATGAGCATCAGCCTTATCTTTTCCAATCTCACCAACGATGGAATCGTGATATTTCACTAAATCGTATGTACCTCCAACTGCTATAACAGCTTTAATGGCGCCGGTCGAAATGTTGAGTTCCTTCAGGTATCTGGTGTCGAGGGCCAAAAGAGCGGCCAGATGAGCGCCGGAGGAAAAACCGCCCACAAAGATGCAGTTTGGGTCTGCGCCATAAGAGCTAATGTTAACACGTAGCCAGGCAAACGCACGGGCACAGTCTTTGACATGCTCAGGATGTTTTACCCCCTTGTTGGGAAGTTTACCGTCTTCCCACGCTCCTGAGCTTAAGCGATGATTTATGGCGGCAAAACCTACTCCTCGCTCGGCAAATCGGACACCCAGTGCAGTTTCCTGCGAACGGTCGCCAAATGACCATGCACCGGGGTGTATCCACATAATCAAAGGAAATCGCGGTTTTCTCACCGGAATAATCAGGTTAAGTTTCTGTTCATCGCTTTCCTGTCCGTTTACTTTGAAATACGCAATATCCTTGGTTACTTTCACTTTAAAATAAGCCGCTGAAGGGTCAGGTTCCTCAAGCAGGTCCTGCGGATTAGGTGCAAGTGTAACACTAATCTCCCTCTCCAGTCCATTCCTTAGTATCATCAATTTGATGGTGGTGCCTGCACCCAAAGCCTGAATCCGTTCAACAACTGAACGGACATTCCACACCGCCCTCCCGTTGATTGAAAGGATTACATCGCTGGCGATAAGACCGGCTTTTTCCGCCGGTGAATCCTGTATAGCAGCCGATATTTTGACACCGGACTTTTTCTCCTGCCTCAATTTGGCCCGCTCTATTGATGATAGTTCTGAAAGATGCACACCAAGATACCCCTGGTATTTTGATTTGCCTGCGTTTTTAACCTCAGTTTGCTCAGCCGCTGCGCTCGCACACAGACAAAACAAGAGTAAAGAACGCACTATTATTTGCTTCATAACCCTCTTTATCTGCTGTACCGTTGAAACAAGGTGACAGTGTAATATTGCCGCAAAATCTATAACAACACAAGCACTGGGAAAACAGCGTCACTTGATGTGAACAACGATTTCGACCCTGCGGTTTTTCGCCTTGCCGCTGACGGTATCATTGCCGGCAATGGGGTGGCTTTCTCCTCGTCCTATCGCCCGAATTCTGTCCGACGGAATTCCCCTGTCAATCAGGTATCTGACAACGGCAAGGGCCCGCTCGGCTGATAGTTCCCAGTTATCCTGCCATTTTGATTTTTGAATGGGGTCGGTGTCGGTATGCCCAATGACATCTATCAGCCTGCCTGAATATTTGCTCTGCAATACCGACTGGATGTGGTTGAGCTCATCGCTTACAGCCTTTTTCAGATTGGCCTTGCCGGAATCGAAAAGTATCGTCTCCGGCAGCGTTACCGTAATTGTGCCTGCTGCGGCGTCGAAGGCAACATCATAACCCGGACCGAAACCAGTGGCCTCGGCGGCGCTCTTCTTATCGGTAATCTTTTTCTGCAGGTCGGCTATCAACTGCTCATTCTGAGAGACCTTTTCTGCGAGCTGGCCTTTTTCGCCTCTCTCCCGCTCCAGCAGCCCCAGCGTATTCTGATGCTCCACATTCAGGGCTTCATATTTCTTTTTCCAGTTGGTGCAGCCGGAAAAAAACAAGATTGCCGCAACAGCGATTAACACAGCACCTGTCCTTTTGCTGATGGTTCTCATTCCTTATTCTCCTTAATAATAAATGATAAAGTTTAAGTTTATTTTCTTCCTTAACGGTAAAACATCGCGTTCAGGTGATATAGAATCCTATCGTGAAAAATCATAACAGTCAATATGCCCAGAGATAAAAAAGGCCCATAAGGTATATGTCGGCTTTTCCTGATAAAAAACTGAACAGCAGCCCAGGCCAGCCCGAAAAAAGGCGCAACAAAGAATGCCACGACAACAAACACCGGGCCGATGACCGCACCTGCTGCGCCCATCAGGTGCACATCGCCAAGCCCCATTGCCTCCTTTCCAAAGCCCAACGTGCCGAAGATTCTGGTCGCCCAGACGATTGTGCAGCCTATGAAATAACCCCATAAGCTGCCCAGCAGCCCTGCGACCGCCGGGTGCTGCAAAAAACCAATCCACCATAACCGCACAGGCGAAATCCTGCTGACAATCAGATAAGCCGCCGCCGAGCAGACGATAATCGGCAGCAGAAAAACAACTTCTTTGTAGACCTCAAGGCGGTGATTGATTTTCTCTTCCGGAACTATGTTTTCAGGATTTTCAGTCACCGGCTGCTTGTCAGGATTCCCCAAATAGTAATCTACTTCGTAGCTCCTCTTGATAATGCCTTTAGAAAGCAATATCAGGGATACTACCAAGCCGACAGCCGCTCCTGCTGCAAGAACGCCTGTGCCGGCTGATGCAATGGGCAAAAGGGCATAGCAGCGAATAACAGCAGGATGTAATATGTAACCGCCCATAGTCGAGCCGACCAGGCCGGCCCCCGTAACAAACCAGCAGACCGAAATCGGGATAATCCAAAGCTCCAAATCAATCGCCGAGACCACTATCAGCGCCGAAAGCAAGATGATATGCAGCAGGTAAATATACCAGCCGCCCCACAAAAACGGCCCAATGCCTGAGCATATATCAGCGTAAAAATATAAGTAAAAAAGCCCGATGAAGACCAAAGCGGTCAGCAGTTCTATAATGAAATAACGAGGCGATATAGGTGCCTTGCAGTATCGACACCTTGCGCCCAAAAGCAGCCAGGAAATCAGCGGTATATTGTCATAACAACGGATATGCTCGCCGCATGCAGGGCAGGCTGAAAGCGGCTTGACGATGGATTTATTGCGAGGCACACGATAGATAACAACGTTGAGAAAGCTGCCCACGCAGCAGCCGAACGCAAAAATAAAAGCAACCCAAACCCAGTCTGCAGGTCCTATCACAACACCTCCATTGTGTAAGAGCAATCCTTTAAACTATTTTTCCTTTTTGTTTCTGTTTACTGCGGCGGCGACTTTCATCGGCATGCCGAACAGGCGAATAAAGCCGGTCGCATCAGTCGGATTATACTCAGCGCCCATAGTAAAGCTTGCTAATTTTGGGTTATACAAACTATTCGGGCTTTTTACGCCGGCGGGAGTGCAGCGGCCTTTGAATAATTTTACCCGCACCTCACCGCTGACATTTTTCTGCGTAGCGTTCACAAACGCATCAAGTGCCTCCCGCAGCGGGCAGAACCACTGGCCGTAATAAACCAGTTCGGCATACTTCAGGGCAACCTGCTGTTTGTAGTGCATTGTTTCCCGCTCCAGCGTCAGGCTCTCCAGTGCCTTGTGCGCAGCCATAAGAATTGTGCCGCCCGGCGTCTCGTATGCACCGCGGGACTTCATACCCACCAGCCGATTTTCTACCAGGTCGACCTGCCCGACACCATTCTTGCCGCCGATGCGGTTCAGTTCTTCTATAAGTTTGACGCCGTTTATATTCTTGTCGTTGAGACTGACCGGTATTCCCTGCTCAAAACCTATTCTCACATAATCCGGCTTATCTGGCGTCTTCGACACCGGGTTTGAAATGACATACAAATCATCTTTCGGCTCATTGGCAGGGTCTTCGAGGTCTGCCCCTTCGTGACTTATGTGCCATAAGTTGCGGTCTCGCGAGTAAATTTTCTTTTTGCTCTGCTCGATGGGGATGTTGTGTTTTTTTGCGTAATCGACCGCCGCCTCACGACTGGTCAGTGTAAATTTCGGGTCTTTCCACGGCGCAATGATTTTCAGCTTCGGGTCAAGTGCCATATAAGTTAATTCGAACCGCACCTGGTCGTTGCCCTTGCCGGTTGCGCCGTGCGCCACTCCCGTTGCGCCTTCTGCGTGAGCAACATCGACCTGATGTTTTGCAATCAGCGGCCGCGCGATACTTGTGCCAAGCAGATACCCGTTTTCATAAACCGCACCAGCCTTTAACATCGGCCAGAGATAATCTTCGACAAATTCTTTTCGCAGGTCTTTGACGATGCACTTAACCGCACCGCTTGCCAGTGCCTTTTCCTTTATGCCTTCCAGCTCATCGCCCTGTCCGAGTTCAGCCGCAAATGCAATTACATCATACCCGTAAGTTTCCTTCAGCCACGGCAGGATTACGCTGGTATCCAGCCCGCCGCTATATGCCAATACTACCTTTTCTTTCTTCGCCATTTTTGCCTCTCTTGATGTCATTCCTGCGAAGGCAGGAATCCATTTCTATTGTTATTTTGCATTTTTCACTTTTAACCTCCTGCTTTCTAATATACCCGTTTCCGCAGCACAACGGCAACAATTAAATCCACTCCTTCGACTAACGGGGTACCAAAGATGTGATGATTCCCTGTTTTTTTGCCTGCTGGTATGATTCTTTGAGGCTCTTTCTGATTCCGCCGCCAAACACAACGTTGTAAGCCAAAATAAGCCCGTCGCAGACTATTTGCCCTTTCCAAGGCAGCAGCACCGCTGAAACAAGTACCGGCGAAGGACACGGCATCATCTCGATAATCTCATCAGTCAGGCCAAGCACCCCATAAGCCTTCGGCGGATTTTCTTCATTTAAAAAAACAGTATAGTCCTTCAGGTCTCGCTCGACGAAAAACTTGCCGGAAATAAAATGCTCCAATTTCAGAAGGTTGGATAGCTCTCTTTCGGGAAACTGGTAAGGATTCTCATCCACGAAATCGTCAATCAAGGCAATGTTACCCAGGAGCTTATCGCGGGCTTTGGCTCTGGCATCGTTTGAGGCTCGCCGGAAAGTTTTCGCATCGACAATTCCTGCAACGCCGCCTAAACGGCCCGCAGCGAAGCCAATCAGCGAGCTATAGAGCGAAATGAACAGCGATGCCTCTTCCGGCGGTAACAGCATAGCGATTTAACTCCCGTCTTATTACAACTCCGCATACTGTGGCGGGCTTTTTCCAACGCGTTTGGTGACCCTGGGATACTTGCCGGCTGGAATCTCATCCATGACGGCAGCTACGTTAATCTGGTGGTACCAGTCATCGCCGAAGTCGAACCAGTAGCCGAACGCCTGGTCGACCTTCAGACCCAGAGAGCCGATGGTCGTGCGGGTTACGTCACCTTTTATCCCTCCCCCATCATCGAAAGGACTGTTCATAGCCATAGGCAGCACATACCTGTCGCCCTTTGGGTCGTGCGGACCTTTTCCAAACTGAAACTCATACATATGCTCATCTTCGCGGTCAAAGGCATCAAAAATGACCCTGTGAAGGTCCGAGAGCGTCTGGCTGCCCTTAATCTCTATGGTGCGGCAGATAACCTTATTGCGCTTCGCAAAAGCCTTCGTCATCGGACCACCGATGATATAAATCTCAAGGGTATAAAGGCATTTTTGATGTTCATTTGTTTTTTCGGGTTTCTTTGGAGACCAGCTTTTCATAAAACATATCCTCCGACAAACTCCTCTATCCTGTTCACCGCCACCATAATTAAAAAAGCCTGGCGATTCTGCCTTTTTACTTTTACCTTTTACCTCTATAAATGGTTTTCAACTAAAGCAGAGATTATATCCGCTGCTTTATTGCAAGACAATTAAAAGTAAGAAAAGGAATGAATCCCGCCGTCAATTATCTACTCTTGGGGTGGTTCATCGGGCGGCACAAGCGGCTCAACAAGCCGAATCAGTTCAGGTATACTGGTCTCGACAACCTCCCATACCCTTTCAGGAATAATATCAAAATATTCATGAACAAGGCGGTTAGCATCATCTCGCCACATAAATCAGCTCCACCGACTCAAGAATGTGCCTTCTGCGGATATAGTTCTCGTTTTTCTCAACCGCCCGGCGTTCGACAAGGTCGACCTTGTGGCCTAAAATCTCGGCCAACTGGTTCTGGAGGTCGAGAATCCTGAACAAATCCGGCTCCTGCCCCTCTTCAAATTCTACGAGAACGTCTATATCGCTGCCGGGGCGAAAATCATCGCGCAGCACGGAACCAAAAAGCCCGAAGCTGCGAATATGACTTCGCCGGCAAAACTCCTCTATTTCATTTTTCGGTATTGTTATGTGACTGCTCATATATCACTACCGTAGCCCTTTTACTTCTTCAATATACCCGGTTCAACAGCAAAAGAGCAATAATTAAGTCCACTCTACCTTCAATGAACCATTTTGGTATCCATCAACCAACCTGCCAAATTTGATGTTTGGTAACAAATTTCTCTCGAATGTATGAGTTGGGTTTGGATTAAGGAAACCTTTGACTGACCATAGACTTTTTGAAGATATTCTTAATATCATTACAGCCGAGACCGGATTTCTTGGCAGTTCAATATTGTTACCTTTTTTGCTAAACTTAATATATGCTGAGTCGTCCAGATGTGATATAGGGCCTGTAGGCTCAAAGCGTCTACTGTTAACATCGAGTGGAGCACCTATTTTGGGTGTTCCAGTTAACAAGCTTCCTATTGTGAAGTCGTTGCACCATGCGTCTCCTGCCCGTTGATGTAATGTGCCGATGACAAGCAAACAAGGAGCATCAAGTTTACGTTTACTGCACTGTGATGTCTTGCTAATAATTTCCCCTAAAATACGATTATGTGCCAGCGAAAACCATTGAACCCCTGAATTTTTTGGTTCACTTTCCAATTTTGTTGCCTTTGTAGCCTTCTCTATGGTTATACAGGTCACTTCGACATAAAAATTTTTGCCGTCTTTGGAACACAAAAAATCAGGTCCGCCAGTTGCTAAATTCTCATTAGGTTCTACAGAAACTTCCTGCTCGAAAAGCAGTTTTCGTGCTGCTGCTTCACAAATAGCCGCTTCAGGGTTGGCTTTGAGTAAATCCTCCCACTTTTTAAGTCGGTTATTACAAAAACCTCCAAGCCAAACACGATGTTCATCGAGCAAGTTCGCATGAATTTTTATCAGGTTGTTTTGTTCATTTTGCATTTTGATTTGTCGCACCGCTCTTTGATTTTCCCCTCTATCCGCTATATGCTAAACGCCATCCGCTCTATTCTATCACTACGCCCTCTTTTCTTGCGATTTCGAGGATAGGGCGGGATTGGTCGGTTTCCCATTCCTTCTCGCCGCAGGGGATAGGCTCAATACGATTGTCCGCAATAGTTGCCTGCCACAGCGCCTTAACCAATGAGACCGTTCTCGGTCCGTCAAATTCCGGAGCGATTACAATCAGGTCTATGTCACTATATTCGTTAGCTCGTCCTGCAACAAAAGAACCAAACAGAACTGCACGACTTGGATGTATGCCAAAAGACACAAGCCCCGCAAGATATTTTTTTATAGAAGCTATTACAGTTTGTTCAACCATTTTAATATCTCTCCTGCACTTGACATTTCCTGTTTGGCAAGACCATTGTCCATTGGAATCTGCTCTGCATCCGGATAACGTCCTTCTAACTGGTAGATACCAAATTCTCGCAGAAATTGTTCCTGTTGCGGTTGTAGTTTCAGCCTGGCAATTTCGGCCAAGCGGATAAGATTATGAATGCGTGGCGGTATATCGTTTGTCTGCTTTATCACATGTGCCTTGAGCATTTTTTCAATGGCAAGGTGCGCAAAGAAAAGACACTGGCGCATATGTCCTTTTTCCAGCAGCGATTGTGCAGCAGCAAAGTCCTCTTCTGCTCCTTTTATCCAGTATTCAATTTGTTTTTGGGTATCCATAATCTTTCTGATTTTGGCTATGTTATTATATGAGTTATCTGCGGGATAAGCAATCTAAAACGGTCTTTCGCACAAGGTCGGGGTTGGCGTCTGTGCCGGTGAAGAGTTTGAACTGCACCAGTGCCTGATTGAGGAACATATCGAGGCCGGAGATGGTTTGGCAACCAGCTTCTTTGGCCTGCTTCAATAGGAGTGTCTCCGCAGGGTTATAAATCGTGTCGAAAACTACCATATCGGATTTGAGGTATTCTTTCGGTATCGGCGTTTCGTTTATATTCGGGTGCATACCGATGCTTGTGCAGTTTATCAGCAGTTTTGCATTAATTTGCGCCAATTTATCAAGGCCGGCAAAATCGCAGCCGAACTCAGCGGCCAGTTTTTCCGCCCGCGAGATAGTGCGGTTGTAAATCGTAACCTGCGCCCCCGCATCGGTCAGTCCTGCAACTGCCGCCCTTGCCACCCCGCCTGCGCCGATAATTGCAACCGGTATGCCGTTCAACTGCTCCTTAGTAATATCCATCGCAGCGGTAATCGCATCGAGCGCCCCGGCGTAATCGGTATTGTATGCCTTCAGGCCGCCTTCTTTGCTGATAAGCAGCGTATTGACCGCACCGATTCTTCTGGCTAATGGCTCCACAAAACCGCCTTTGCCTCTTACATAATCCATCGCACTTTCCTTATGCGGGATTGTTATGCTAAAGCCTCTAAACCCCAGCCAAGGTCTTGCAAGCACATTGTGCATAAATTCACCAAACTCGGCACTGCCGCCATCAACAAGCAGCGGCAGATACAATTTATTCGCCCCGATGTCGGCAAACCCTGCATTATGAATAGCCGGACTTAGCGAATGGACGACCGGCGAGCCGATAACGCCGTAAAGTTCTGTATCCGCCTTTATATTATCGCAGCGGTATAGCTTTTTGAACTGTTCAATCGTCAACTGTCCCGGCGCCGTTGCGGTCTGGTCATCGAGACTTGCGAACGTGGCAAGGCTGCCTATCTTTTTTGCGATGATTCTGCTGATAAGCCCGGCCTGGCCCATACAGAAGACTATCCTCTCGCCGCCGGTGTTGTGAAGCAAATCGAACGCTTCGAAGCAGTCATTGATATGATTGGCCGTATAAACCAGTTTCGGCACCGCCGCCACATACACGGTCTGGACGTGCCGATACAGGTTGCTTATTTGTGGGAATTTACCCTGGAAATTATGGGTAGACAGAATCAGCTTGCCCTTCAGACTCTGCGACAGAGCCGACCGTATCCTGCCGCGATTTTCAGGAGCCAGAAAACTCTCGTATTCGAAATCCACGTATTCAGCACCAGCCTTCAGTGCAGCGGCAATGGTCTCGATTCGCAGGCCTGCGGGATAATCAATCGCACCTCCTTCTTTCTTGTCGCGGCAGGTTACGATTACAGGCACATTTTTCGCTGCACGGGTCCTAATCTCGACAATCAGGGCCTTGACCATATCAACGGTGAGATTCTCAATGTAGTCAACCCGCAGTTCCAGCATCTCGGCGCCGGCAAGCAGGGCGGTCTCGATTTGATGCCTGGCCTGGTCAAGATTCTTAGCTGCTATGGGAACAGTCAAATATGTCATAATGGCAAAAGATATAGCAGGGTTTATCCGCAAAGGCAAGTGCAAAAAGCCCGATTACGCTCCCCCAAATAAGCGATATGTATACTGTAATCTTTATTTTTTCGGCGCAGCGAGATGGCTCCAGTACGCCATATACGCGGTCAGCAGCCAGATTGCAGCGGCGATAAGCAACACGACCGCTCCTGTTATGCGCAACGCCTTTATTTTACGATGCCAGAGAACCAGCCCCGCAAAGAGGCCGCAGGCGCCGCTGAGTATAAAGCCAATTCCCGACATCAGCGGGGTTAAAGTGAGGTGCTGGTCTATAATCCGCACGCCCAGCAGGCAAGCTGCCCCGCCGGCAAAGAACGCATAAATCCCCATCGGCAGCAGGTCCCAATCTTTTGCCAGCGACCAGCCTGCACTCAAAAACAGCACGCCCAGCAGCACGGACATTTTGCCGTAAGCGCAATTATACGGCACGGGTAAAGGCCAGGTAAAACTCATTCTGAACCCGCACACCGTTGCAACCAGCCCGGATATGCCGAAGGCGGGCGACCATTTCTTTTTGTCTTCCGATTCAAGTCCCCAAAGAAGGAAAAATGCCAGTATTACGAAACTGCAAACCATATTAGTGAGCATCAGGGTTACGTAATCAATCATCATTTCTTGTCCTCCCAGTTTATATGTGTTTGAGAATTACCTCCCAATTTACGCGTCAGATAGTTTAATGCATTAATTGCGGTGTGGCAAGACTTCTTTTTTCAGACAAACTTTTTTGTTAAGATGGGTAGGATTTAACGATTGTAGGGGTGCTAAAAAGTGTGAAAAAGTGAGAAAAATTGCGAAAAATTTGGAAAAAATGCGAAAAATGTATGCGAAATTGCGAAAAATAGTATCGTTTTGGTGAATTTTGTATCGTTTTGGGGACACTTTACAGAAATGAAAAAAGTTCGCAAAAAAAATCTGATTTTACCCTGTGCTGGTATGAGATTTGCGTATGAGAGGTGAAAAAGTTTTGAGTTGGAGTGGTGGTCATAGGTAAATTGGTAGTTTGAATCACAATCTTTCCCCTGTTTTTTCGTTCAGTTCAGAAAATGTTATAACATAAAAGCGGTAAAAAGTCAAAAGAAAAATAGCCACAGATAAAACAGAGGAATAAAATCTTAAATGAGCCACAGATGGACACAGATTTACACGGTTTTTTTAGACACGGATTAACACGGG
>Ga0315284_10013072_pt1 | contig 11817 bp, 11 predicted proteins | sample YL17G09_16_MG_FD_203696 | JGI IMG/M metagenome (GOLD analysis project Ga0315284, IMG submission 203696) | Sediment microbial communities from Yellowstone Lake, YNP, Wyoming, USA - YL17G09_16 | ecosystem: Environmental > Aquatic > Freshwater > Lake > Sediment | place: USA: Wyoming | collected... | reverse complement strand
GCTCTCAACGCTCTGGAGATGGCTGCACTGGCCACCAAGCCTGACGAGCAAGGGCGGCGGCTTGTCCCCCTGTCCACCATTGAGGATGCTCTGCAGCGTCGCAGCTTGCTTTATGACCGGGCAGGTGACCAGCACTATGACCTGATTTCTGCCCTGCACAAGTCGCTGCGCGGCTCAGACCCGGATGCTGGCCTTTACTGGCTGGGGCGTATGCTGGAAGCCGGAGAAGACCCGCTCTACATTGCCCGCCGGCTGGTGCGTTTCGCCTCTGAAGATGTGGGCATGGCTGATCCCCAGGCACTGGTGGTAGCTATGGCTGCCCAGCAGGCGGTGCATTTCATCGGCCTGCCTGAAGGCAACCTATCCCTGGCTCAGGCGGTGGTTTACTTGGCCACAGCGCCCAAAAGCAACTCTCTGTATAAGGCTTATTCCAAAGTACAGCAGGATGTGGAGCACACACGCGCCGAGCCGGTGCCGCTGCACCTGCGCAATCCGGTTACCGGGCTGATGCAGACGCTAGGCTATGGGAAAGATTACAAATATGCTCACAACTATCCGGGGCACTACGTGGAGCAGCAGAACCTGCCCGACTCTCTCAAAGATAAGGTTTATTATGAGCCCAGCGATCAGGGTTTTGAGTCAGAGGTGGCTATGAGGATCAGGCGGTGGCGAAGCTCTAGAAAGGCTAAACCATGACACAAAGTTATGTCAACTTCTCTTCCGGCAAGCTTACTCTGGAGGGGGACTGGCATCTTCCTGAAGGTGAAGGCTCTTTCCCTGCGGTGGTGGTATGCCATCCCCATCCCCAGTATGGCGGCGAGATGTCCAACAATGTGGTGATGGCCCTCTGTCAGGCGCTGTCTCAGCAGGGTCTGGCCGCTTTCCGTTTCAATTTCCGGGGTGCTGGGGGTAGCCAGGGCAGCTTTGGCGACGGCATCGGCGAACAGCAAGACGTCAAAGCGGCTCTCTCCTTCGTGGCACGGAATAACAAGATAGATAGCTCAAGGCTGGGGCTAGCCGGCTACTCTTTCGGGGCGGGAGTGGCTCTGGCAGTGGCACCGGCGGAGGAACAGGTAAAGGCACTAGCACTCATTTCGCCGCCACTGGACTCGCCGGGCTGGGAAAGCCTCTCCAAATATAGCCGCCCCAAGCTCATCCTGGGCGGCTCTGAGGATGATTTCTTTCCCGCCGACAGGCTGGCCAAGCTGGTACAGAAGCTGGCTGAGCCTAAGGAATATGAAATCATCCCTGGCCCCGACCATTTCTGGTGGGGTTATGAGCCAAAACTGGCCTCACGGGCGGTGCAGTTCTTCAAACGCTATCTGAGTTTGGGCTGAAGGCTAGTGCCATTTCTCCGGAGTTCACCACAAAACCTCTTCGGCTCGAAAAGTCTTCGACCTCGGCAGCCCGCTCATGGTTCGACAAGCTCACCACGAGCGGAGAAACCTTTTCCCACCGCTCGTCCTGAGCCAAGGCGAAGGACTCAGAATCAATCATGCCGACTTGCTATCCGTACCACGAAGCATGAAAAAGGGGGATTCCACAAGGGGCGAAGCCCCTTTGGAGGGGGTCTGGGGGTATCCCCCCAGCCTCCTAATTCCCCCAAGAGTGGGGGATAGAGGGGGTTGAAAGAATCATTTTCATAGCAGTGACATTTGTGCAGTTTGTCAACCGCCGTAGGCGGGTCTCACACCACAAAGCGAATGACGCCTATTTCTGCAACTGAGCAATAGCCTTTTTTTTACCATTTTCCATACGCTTCAATCTTGTATGGCGATTAAGCATGATGTAGAATAGGATTAAGCCATGTAGGTAGGGAGGGGTGATCACCATGTCTGAGGACATCAGACGCAAATTAGAGAAGCAGCGGCAACAATTAATTAAGGAATTGGAACAAAACGAGGCTAGCGGCCCCAGGGTTGAGATTGCGGCTGAGCTGCGGGAGCCTCGCAGCGACCGTGCGGTTGATGCAGCGACAGCCGTGGAACTGGAACACAAGTTGGCCGTGGAGGATAATTTGCGTGCCCAACTCAAAATGGTGGAGCACGCTTTAAGCAAACTGGAAGCGGGCACTTACGGTGTGTGTGACCTCTGTGGCCAGCCTATCAGTCCAGAGCGGCTGGAGGCGCTGCCTTATGCTAACCTCTGTATCAAATGCAAAGCCAGCCAGGCGAAGGATGCCAAGGGCAAGCGCCTTGGCAAGTAGATGGCGTAGAGAGCTGGCCCTCCCCCTCAGTGCCACTACAGTATTACTGGCTGACCAACTAACCAAACTGTGGGCTAAAAATGCGCTGGCCTCCAACCCTCCGCCACCAGACCATTACATAGTACGCCTGACCTATGTAGAAAACGAAGGCGCTGCCTTTGGCCTGCTGACCAACGAGTACTTGCTGATAGCCTTTGCCATAATAATGGTCATAGCCACCATCGCAATCTACTATCGCTATCCATACTGGGGTCACCCTTTGCCCAAGACAGGGTTGGGGCTGGTGCTGGGAGGCGCTGTAGGCAATTTGATTGACCGGCTTCACCTGGGCTTTGTCGTTGATTTCATTGACTTCAGGGTATGGCCGGTGTTCAATGTGGCTGACTCAGCCATAACCATCGGAGTTATTATGCTGGTGGCCTTCTATTTCCTCTTACTGGTCAGGGGTAAGCCGACAAGCTCGTAAGTCACATGCTTTATCATTTTATCGTTGAGAAGTCGGGCATCCGCCTGGACAAATACCTCAGCCAGGAGCTTGAGGAGCTTTCCCGTACCCGCGTCCAGAAACTTATAGAGCAGGGCCTGGTCACTGTCAACAAGTCACCAGCCAGGGCGTCTCTCAAGCTCAATGCCGGCGACAGAGTGACGGTCACTATTCCCGCCCCAGCTCCGTCTGGCCTGACACCCCGCCCCATGCCCCTGTCCATAACATACGAGGACAGCGACATCCTGGTGGTGGACAAGCCTGCCGGCTTGCTTGTTCACCCCTCCCCAGGCCACGCTGATGACACGCTGGTCAACGCTGTGCTGGCCCGCTGCCCTGACCTGCCGGGCATAGGTGGTTCGCTCAGGCCGGGGGTGGTGCACCGGTTAGACAAGGACACTTCCGGGCTGATAGTGATAGCCAAAAACGATGCTGCTTTGTCTCATCTCCAGAGGCAACTCAAGCAAAGGACTGTGCTAAAACGCTACTTGGTTCTGGTGCGGGGACATCTTTCCCCCGAGGAGGGTGCTATTGAAGCACCCATTGGCCGCCACCCTCACCACAGGCAGCGCATGGCGGTGGTGTCCGGAGGAAGGGAAGCACGCACCCGCTACCGGGTGCTCCAGCGCCTGGGCGATTACGATCTTCTGGAGGTTGCCCCCGAGACAGGGCGTACCCACCAGATAAGGGTTCATCTGTCAGCCATCGGATATCCGGTTGCCGGTGACGCCATCTATGGAGTCAAAGTGCCTTTCCTGGGCCGACAATTCCTTCATGCTTGCTGCCTGGGATTCCGCCTGCCCTCCAGCGGAGAGTATGTGGAGTTCCGCTCAGAGCTACCCCCCGACCTCTCCCAGGCACTCAGCCGCCTCTCAGCAGATAGACGCTCAATTTGACAAATGATAGAATAATAGCCATATTGCGACCTGTCCCAAGTTGTTTTTGCGGGTGAAAAGTTGAATATCTTTATTCGTCTTTTCTCCATGATGTGTACTGATACCTCACCTCCTGCCCCCTCTCCTGCAGGAGAGGGGGCAGGAGGGAATCTGGGGGATAACCCCCGGACCTCCACCAGAGAGGCCGAGCCTCTCTGGACTCTCCACTGTTTTCAATGGGGGATTCCACAAGGGGCTTTGCCCCTTTGGCGGGGGCATGGGGGTGTCCCCCAGCTCCTTCCCAATTCCCCCAAGAGTGGGGGACTGAGGGGGCTGAAAGAATCATTTTCATAAGAATCCACGGTCAGAGGTTTAGTTGAGGAGGCCTGAGATGGAGCAAGTCAATCTCAATTTCAACATCAGCTTTCGTCAAGCCTTTGTCATAGGGATAGCCCTGGGCCTGGGCATAGCAGTGTCCATGCTGGTGCTGGGAGGCATCCTATTGGCCATCCTGCTTTCATAATTGGCTCAACTGGAGGCTAAAGAATGAATAGACCTATTCGAGTGCGCTATGCACCCAGCCCCACTGGACTGCCTCATGTGGGCAACATCAGGACAGCCCTATTCAACTGGCTGTTCGCTCGGCATCACAAAGGCAGCTTTATTGTGCGCATCGAGGATACTGATGTAACGCGTCTGGTTACAGGGGCGCTGGAGGCTATCCTGGATAGTCTGCGATGGCTGGGTCTCGATTGGGACGAGGGGCCTGAGGTAGGTGGCTCTTACGGCCCCTACACACAGTCTCAACGCCTGGAGCTTTACCAGGCAGCAGCTAAACGCCTGGTAGAAGCAGGACACGCTTATTATTGTTATTGCTCTCATCAGGAATTGGAGGAGATGCGCGCTGAACAGGCACGCCGCAAACAGCCACCCGGCTACAACCGGCGCTGCCGCCAGTTGACCACTGATGAACGCTCATCTCGTGAGGCCAGAGGCATTATTCCGGTAGTGCGCTTCAAGGTGCCCTCAGAAGGCCAAACCAGTTTCTCAGACTTGATCAAAGGCAATGTCTCCTTTGAGAATAGCAAGCTAGACGATTTTGTGCTTCTAAAATCCGATGGCTATCCTACCTATCACCTGGCCAGTGCTGTGGATGACCACGCCATGGAAATCTCCCACGTGTTGCGTGCTGATGAGTGGCTATCCAGCACACCTCGCCATTTACTACTATATAACGCCTTGGGCTATGAGCCTCCGTTGTTTGCCCATCTGCCCATGATCCTGGGACCGGACCGCTCCAAGCTGAGCAAGCGGCATGGTGCCACTGCAGTCACCGAATTCCGCAACCAGGGCTATCTCTCAGAAGCCATGGTCAACTACCTGGCTCTGCTGGGCTGGTCACTGGATGATAAAACCGAGATCATCAGCCGTGAAGAGCTGGTGTCCCACTTCTCCCTGGAGCGGGTAAGCGCAACTGCAGCCATCTTCGACCACCAAAAGCTGGCCTGGATGAACGGTGTCTACCTGAGACAGCTACCCATTGAAGAGTTCGCCCGCCAGATGTTGCCTTTCCTGGAGAGAGACCTTCCTGAAGAGGTTAGGCGGCCTTTGGATTGGGATTATGTCAAACAGATAGCCCCGCTGATCCAGGAACGAGCGCGCACCCTGACTGAGACGGCCGAGCTAGCGGACTTTTTCTTTGTGGCAGAGCTACCCTACGAGACTAAGCTGCTGCTCCAGAGGCTAAGCGATAAGTCCATTGCCATCAGGGCACTGGCTACCACCGGGGATAAACTAGCCAGCCTGGCTAGTTTTGACGCCACTTCCTTGGAAAACCTGCTGCGTTCCCTGTCTGCTGAGCTAGGGCTAAAGACTGGTGAATTTTTTGGGCTGCTCAGAGTGGCAGTCACTAGCCGCACCGCAACACCGCCCCTATTCCAGACCATGGTTGTGCTAGGTAAGGAGCGGTGCCTCAAGCGCATAGAGATAGCACAGCTCAAGCTACAGGCGTCCTAGTGTCTGTCCGCCACCACAGCTTGAGGGCTTTTCCCATCTGTAGTAGGTGCGCTGAAGGGACAACCAAGGCTTGAGAGATTCCAAAAAGGAGAGCAGACCTATGCCAGAACTGCTGAACACTAAGGTTGAGGAACACATCGCCATTGTCAAACTGAACAACCCGCCACTTAACTTACTCGCGCTTCAACTAGTGAATGAGATGACCGCTGAGTTTAGCAGGCTTAGCGATGATGAACTGGTAAGGGTAATCATATTGACAGGGGCAGGCGAGCGTGCTTTCTGCGCCGGCGGAGACCTACGATTCGCAGCTACTGCAACTCCTGAGAGCCTGGAGATAGCTGTCAAAGCATGCCGGGCCATGTTCAATACAATTCATGACTGTGCCATACCGGTCATTGCAGCTATCAACGGCTATGCGCTTGGAGCAGGCTTGGCTCTGGCGGCGAGCTGCGACATTCTGATGGCATCAAAGCAAGCCGTTTTTGGGCTTCCGGAGGTCAACACTGGGACATGGCCTATGTTCAAATACCTGGCACGTTTGGTGCCCGAACTCAAGATGAGGAGGATGGTCTATTCCGGTCAGAGGCTTACTGCACAGGAGATGCAACTTTTTGGGTCTATCGAGTGCGTCGTAAATCAAGAGGAACTCATGCCGACGGCAATGCAACTAGCTAGAGAGATCGCTGAGAAGAACAGCTTCATAGTGCGCCTATATAAAAAAGCATTCAACAGTACAGAGTACTTGGGAGTGCAGGAAAGCCTGTCGGTGGAGCTAGAATATATCCACCAGCTTTTGGAGCTACACGACGCCCAAAAGATAAGACAATCTTTCCTGGACAAAGGGGCATAAACATAAGCCCTTCGATCAAGCAGAAAACCAGGGGACTTATTTCTGGGGCGACTTCGCCCCAAGAGATATCAGCGCGCCTCGCTCGCTTTGTGCGTGACAGCATTCCCTACTATCTCGACGAGTGGAACGTAGGGGCCGAGGAGGTGTTGCAAAAGGGGTGGGGGATGTGCGCAGGCAAAGCGCTCCTGGCAGCGGAGTTGCACTGGGCGGCCGGAATAGCGGCCAGGTTCAAAGTGGTGAAGATAATGGGGGAGGAGGCGCTTTTCAACTTTGCTCAACGCTGGCTGGAGGAACAGCGCCTGTCTGCTGAAGATAAGCAATCCCTGCTGAACTCATTCCGCTCGCTGCCACCCGAGCGTGACCACATTTTAGTGCAGGTCCTTGTGGATAACCAATGGCTGGACCTCGATCTGGCACGGGACGAAGAGCTTGACCAGGGGATGCGGCTGATCGGCGTCTGGAAGGAAAGGCGGGTGCTCTCCCAGGAAGGGCCTTATGATTCGTTGGATGGCTGGCTTGAGGGGCGGCTGAAGCGGCGCAGTGTCATCCAGAACAGGCCATTATTCTTTAAGATTGTCAACCAGCAGATAGAAAAGATAAGGCAGGTGGGCAGGGTGGCCGGGAAAGCAGGGCTAGTCGGTTGGACAGATGCCCAGGTCAGAGAAAACCTGAGAGACTGGGAGATGATTCCGGCTCCCACCGGCTTGCCAGAGGTGCCACAGATAGAGGAGCTTGCCAAGCAGGCCAGGGCAAGTCTGTCAAAAATTGAGAGGCCAGAATCCAGGGCATCGTTTGAGAGTCAGTTGCTCAACTGGCTCTATGCCTTGGTACGTCATAACATAAAGCGGGGCAGAGTCTGGGAACTTTCCGACGTACTTACCCAGCGCCGGGCGGATTGTCTGGGCTATGCTCGCCTGCTGACCTTCCTGACCAGGGAATTTGGGCTTGACTACGGGGTAGTGGAAGTAGTGCAGGATATCAGCCGCAGATATGTGCCCCACTACGTTTGTCTGGTCAATCTGGCTGACGGTGGGAAAAGATTGCTTGACCCCTGGTACGGCTCTGCGGATATGCGGCACCGTATCCTGGCCGCCTGGCTGCCTGGACAACCACTGCCCCGCCAGTTCACCATGAAGGCGCTGCAGCAACCTGAGTGGATTGGGGGTCTGGCTCCGGAGCAGGTGGCCGGGCTGTCTTTTTACATACTGGGCAACTCGTACCTCGCCCGAGGTGAGGCAGCCCAGGCAGTGGAGTGCTATGACATCTCCTTGTGGCTTTATGCGGACAACCCCAGGACTCTATTCAATCGCGCCATCGGCCTGGAGACGCTAGGCAAGGTAGAACAAGCTCAGGAAAATTACCGGCACGCCTTCTCTATCCCATCCTCCCTGATACGGCTTATGGCCACTGTAGAGCATATTGAGCCGCTCATTGAGCTGGACGAAAAAGGTGTAGATGAGCTCAGTCAGCAAGTATATCTCCTGCGCCACGGCTTTGTCACCGGGCGGCAGGAGTGCTGGTCGGAGGTGGCCAGAAGATGCGGCCTCACCCCAGCCGAAGCGCGCAGAAGCCACGATTCAACATTGGCAAGACTCGGTGAGCAAGAGCAGGCCGAGCTATAGAATATTTTGGCCAGGTATTGTATCATAAGGCAAAATGCGGTGACTAGTTTAAGAACGGGGCGTAGCGCAGTCCGGTAGCGCGCTTGGTTCGGGACCAAGAGGCCGGCAGTTCAAACCTGCCCGCCCCGACTTCGCATGGTAAGCTGTGAAAGCGCCTAAACAGGTTGTGGTTTTTCGAGGCCTTCACAGCCGTATTATTGTTTACTGCGACCGGCTTAACGAAAGTCCACCTTGTTCAATTGAGTCACGAGCTAGCGCTTTGGTGACTGGGGTATTGCGCTTGCCGGGTGTTTCACAATACTAGGCGAAATCAATGGAGATTGCCTTCAGAGACGACTGTGGTGGGGAATGGGGAATAGAAACCAACAGAAGAAGGTGAAGAATGACCGCGTTTGAAGGTGGTGCCGCCACAGTGGCAGAGACCGAGATAAGAGGGGTGATAAGATATGCCTTCGATCACGTTCGGATATACAGAGTCAGGGTGGAAAGTTTGCCTGGTCATCTTACTAATGTGTATTTGATCTTGGATGGCGAGGCGAGTTTGGTAGATGTGGGCTTTGATGCTGAAAAATCAAGAGCTGACCTGAAGAAAGGCTTTGACATCATAAACAGCGATTTCAAAGAAAATATCAGACTTGAAGACATCGCCAATGTAATCATTACCCATGGTCATGGAGACCACTTTGGCATGCTGGCATATGAAAGGCTAAAAGGCAAAAGAGTATATATTCATCCATTGGATAGCAGTGCGATAAGGGATTACCCTAGCGAATATTATAAGTGGAAACAGATCACAGAAGAAACAGTCAGGGAGGCTGGCTGTCACATTAATCCTAATGTCGGAGAGATATGGACACCAGAGAAATTTCCTATCCAGGCAAGAGACTATAATCTGATAGAGGTAAGCGACGGGGAAAAGATTGTAAACGGCTATGAAGTGTGTCACACTCCAGGACATAGTCCAGGCCATATCTGCCTGAAAGCTGGCCCAGTGCTCTTTCTAGGGGACCACATCCTGTCCTTCACTACACCACATCAGTCTCCCAAAAGTGCCTGGCAAGGAGGTGGGCTGGAAACTTATCTTGCCTCACTCAAGAAGGTATCTGACTTGGGGGTAGAACTGGGATTGCCTGGGCATGAGAACAATATCTATACCGTGAAGCATAGAGCACAGGAAATAGAGGCATTTCACCACCAACGCCTAGAAGAGATTGTTGAGCTGTGTGCAGATGAAAAGAGCCTTTATCAACTTACCAGCGAATACTACCGGCGACATCCTGAGTTCATCCAGTCTTTGTCTATTGACGAACTGGTAGATGAAGAGAAGATTACCGCTTTACAAGAGATAAAGGCCCATGTGGAGTATTTGCTAGAACACGACAGAATGACGGTGAGCAGCGTAGACAATGGCGTAATAAAATATTGCTCCATGTGAAGGTATTGCTTGGCAGCATTTCTCGGTTTCATCGCCTGGTAGTCTCGCAGCATTCACAGCGCCGTGCGTGCACCAATTCCTGCTGCTAGTCAAAGCTATAATGAGCCAGACATCTACATGAGTTCGGATTTTCCCCCGGCTCGGGGACCCAATCTGATCTTACCAAGCTGGCAAACTTGTAAGTGGACTGGCTATTTCTCAGTGCTTACAGGCACAGCCTTTGGTTCACCCTGGCGCAGTTTGTAAATAAGCAGGGGCACAGCTATCACCAACACTGCTAGTGCTATGATCTGCGCCTCGCGCAGGCCGCCATAGGTAGCATTCTCCCGGAGGTAGCTGAACAGGAAACGCCCCGCTGAATAAGTGGCCAGATAGAGCAGAAACAGGGAGCCTTCAGTCTTCAGTCTGCGGCGCAGTGCAAGCAACATGCCGAAGACAGCCAGGTCGAACAGAAGCTCATAGACTACAGCGGGATGGGTGGACACGCCCAGGGGAGCATAGCTATTGTGGTTAGTATAGACAAAGCCCCAGGGCAAAGTGGTTGGGGTGCCGTAGCAGCAGCCGTTGATGGCGCAGCCAATACGGCCCACAGCCTGTCCAAGTATTATTCCCGGTGCTGCCACATCTGCCAGTTGGCCAAAAGGCTGGCCCTTAATGCGAGTGTATATCCAGACTCCCAGCATAGCACCCAATATTCCACCGTAGATAGTAAGACCAGAAAAGCCAAAAATCTCGCCTGGGTTGTTAGTGTAGTAGTCCAGTCTGTCCACTACCTCGACCAGACGGGAGGTGACCAGACCAAAAGGAATGGCCCATAAAGCGCTGGTGTAAACGATGTCCCCGGGGATGCCTGCTTTCTTGGCGCTGAAATATGTCCAGACCACCACCGTGAGTATGGCCAGGGACACCATTACGCCGTACCAACGCACCTCGACGGAGCCGATGGTGGCCAGAATAGGGTTCATGCCAATGTGGATGCTCATATGCCTCCAAAGTATATACACTTGAGTTTAGTTTGTCTCAGGCGGACTGTCAAGCCACAAAAGTCACACTTAGCCTCGGGTAAGCCTGTAATCCCACATGCTGGCTTGCCGCCAGCACCACGAAGCATGGACGGCTCAAAATGGTTCGCGCTTCGACCGTTTGCCCTTCGACAGGCTCAGGGCGAACGGAACAAACCCGTATTTTCATAACAATAGCAATATGGAGTTTTGGGAGATCACCTTGAGCCAGCCCGTGCGCACAACATGGCGCCCCCGCCCTCCTGGCCCAACCAGTATGAGATACGATGAGGCTCCGCTGGGGTGGATGACCTCGCATCTAGACGCTAATATAGCACGTTGTGGCCCGTGCCGTGATTGCACATTTGCAACTCGGTCACCCAAAGCTACAAAGCATTGCGCTGACTTATGTAACCAGGCAATAGTTCAAATGTTACGGCAGCTCAGCACTACAGAGCGTAAATCTCTGTGCCGAATGTTCTGACCCAGTTCTTCTGCAGGGCCTTGATTGCCTCGTCAGTATTGTTAACGCCCATAATCACTATGGGCTGCCCGCTTTCTCCCCTTCCCAGATAGGGGTACAGATAGAGGACGTTGATATTGGCAGCCTTCAGAGGCTTGAGTATAGCCTGAAGTCCACCAGGATGGTCAGGCACCTCCACCGCTATTACATCAGTTTCTCTCACTAAATAACCACGGCTTCTCAAGACATTGGCGGCCTTTTCCGGGGAATCTACCACGAATCTCACGGTACTAGTGTCGGAGGTATCAGCTACCGAAAGTCCCCTTATATTTATCCCTTCATCCCCCAGACATTCGCTCACGCGTAGAAACATTCCCGGCACATTTTCCAGACTAACAGAAATCTGTTTTACGCACATAGGCTACTCCCTTGTTCGGATTAGAACAGGTCATATCCTGCCATTAAGGCCTTTTCGTTAATAGCAATCAATTTCTCTTTGCCCTTTAGAGTGTTCTTTAACTCTTCGATTATAGCGGAAATGGAAACAATATTGCTTTTCTTTATAAATGCCCCCAGCATCACCATATTGGCTGATTTCGGACTTTCCAACTTTTCAGCAATATCACCTGCCGGAACCCTGATAACCTCTATATCGCCCCTTGATATTTCAACTTCTATGAGGGTGGAATTGATGAGGAGTACTCCTCCCGATTCAACCTGATTTTGAAACCTGAACACAGAGGGTTGATTCATGGCTACAAGAAACTCTGGAGCAGAAGCGACCGGAGAGGCAATCTCTTCATCGGATATAGCTACGGTGCAATTGGCAGTACCGCCACGAACCTCTACTCCATAGGCAGGCAAA
>Ga0315284_10013071_pt1 | contig 11818 bp, 12 predicted proteins | sample YL17G09_16_MG_FD_203696 | JGI IMG/M metagenome (GOLD analysis project Ga0315284, IMG submission 203696) | Sediment microbial communities from Yellowstone Lake, YNP, Wyoming, USA - YL17G09_16 | ecosystem: Environmental > Aquatic > Freshwater > Lake > Sediment | place: USA: Wyoming | collected... | reverse complement strand
CCATCGTCCATCGCGTAGCTGCTCGTGATACCGCCTTCGGTGTCCGAGCCGGTGAATTTCTCTTTGTCTTCCGTAGACATGATGCGCCTCCGATTTCGGGAATGCGCTCCTAGTATAGTCCCTGGGGGCATCGGCGAACAATAGGACAATCAACGATTATTGGGGATTTCGCCTGGGGAGGTGTTCGGTGGGGATGGCGGCGTCTATCGTCTACAGTGTCTTGCGCAGGCTGAACCGGCTGTGTCCGTTCGTATACCAGTCCTCCAGTTCGCAGTACACCTCGTAGTTATGTTTCCGGAAGAATCCGAGCGCTTCATAGCCGGCGATGCGGATCACCATCACATCCCTGGCGCCAAGCAGCACAGCCCTCCCGTCCATGTTCCGCAGCAGGTCTGTCCCGAGACCCTGCCCCCGATACGCCTTCTCCACAAACAGGTCTGACAAGTTGAACCACTTGTTGTAGCCGAGGTCGCTCTTGTAGGTCACGCCGCTTACGCAGCCGATGAAGTCCTCTCCGTCGAGTGCAACGAAGCCATGCCGCTCAGACGTCGCCAGGAGGTTGCCATGTTCGAGTGTGTGCTCATCGAATCCCGCGTTCATTCGATCGAATTCCGCGTCCGTCATGGCGCGCTCGACTATGTGGATGGCGTCCGTGTCGTGAGGGCAGGGTGAGGACCCCAGCGTCTTGCGCAGGCCGATGTGGCTCTGCCCACTGGGATGCTGGCCTTGCAGCTCGAAGATGACCTGGTAACCTTGCTTCACATAGAACCCGCGCGCTTCGTGACCCGACGTCCGTGTCCAGATGTTTCCGATGCCAAGCCCGCGTATACGGTCTTCCAACTTAAGGAGGACTGCAGCCCCCAGTCCCTGGCTCCGGTAAGGCTTCTCGATGAACAGCGAGGTCAGATACGCCCAGCCATTGTATGCAGAGCCGTTCAGATATACATCGGCTGTTGCGCAGCCGATGTATGTCTCTCCGTCCAGGGCTACGAAACTGAACTGCTCGGTAGTCTGGACGGGGTTGCCCTGTTCGATGGTGTATTCATGGGAACCGGCACACCTCCGAGCAAACTCCGCGTCCGTCATCTCGCGCTCCAGGATACGGATCGTGCTCACGTCGTCTCCTTGGGAAGTGGATCGATTGCCAATCCTACAGGCCCTGTGGTAATCCACCTGGGGCAACGGCCGAAGCGTGTACTACTTCGATATGAAATCTCGAAGCGCGTCAATGCGAGTTCGTATTGTTCTTGAGTGCTCATCGCGCATCTTTGGGTCCGACAGACTGTGAAGCCAGTCAAAGTGGAGCAAGTGGAAGAACGCAACACGCACGTCAAACTCCCGCTCGGAAGTGAAAGGCAGCCCCCTGATTCTCTTGTAGGCCGCCAAGCAGGTTTCCCTCTTGCCGTGTTCGGGCAACGGACACAGATCAACAGTCGTGCTTACCAGCCATGCAAGTTCAACAACGAAAAAGCCCCATCCCAGTTGGTCGAAGTCGATAACCGCAATGCCATGCGGCGTTACGATGAAGTTGCCTCGATGAAGATCGCCGTGACACAGGCCGAATTCCCGATCGTCGCCCCTGGGCGCCTTGAGTTCGGACGAAACAATCTCAGTGGCCGACGACAGTGTCCGGAGGTCCCGGCGTGAGACGTCCGAGTTAGCTATCAACCAATCCAGCCATTCCGGATTGCGAACTCGCTGCATCTCGGCCTCGTCCGAATGCCGAATCTCCGCGGGGCGCACCATGGAAGGCGGGGGATCGAAGTGCTGGGACAGGCTGTGTAGAGTGCCAACCATGCGGCCAATCTGCTGCAGGCTGTTCTCCGGCCACCTGCCGCTAACAGATTCGCCTTCGATCCAGCGAAAGAGACAGCAGAGCCGATTGTCATTGTCCACCTCAAGCTCTGCTACCCACCTGCCGTCAGTCTTTTCAACCGCATGTGGCACGAGCAAGCTGCTATTCGCCGAGACATGGTTCAGCCAATAGATCTCATTCTCAATCGTCGCAGGGTCCTTGATGGGAGGCGCAGCAATTCGCAGCACGAACGACTCACCGGCGTCAGAGTCGACCTTGTAGGTTGTGTTCCAGAAAGTGCCAAGCAGGCGAATGCGGATCGGCCTGATGCCATAGTCGCGGGTAACCAGTTCGGCGATTGCGGATTCCTCGATGCACATCGTTTCTACCCTCAGATGGTCAGCCCATCGTACGCGATTTCGTACCCGTGCCGCGCGGCGAAATCCACCAGAGCCGGATGGGGCGGATTGCCTTCATGGGATATGTGCGTTGCGAACACGCGGGCCTCGCCGGTCAGCAATCCCTCCTCACGCATGCGCGCGATATGCTCGATGAATTGCTCTGCGGACAGGTGGTCGGCGCCCGGCACGCCGGGACCGTAGGTGTGATCGAGGATCACCACGTCGAATCGCAGGTTGTGCCGATGAAAAGCCTGCCACGTCTCTTCAGGCAAGGCGGCGGTATCAGTACCATAGAAAATGCGGTGGCCATCCGCCTCGATAGCGTAAAGGAGCGGGTCTACAGTGGGGTCGTGGTTCGCCGGAAACGCTGTCACTCGATAGGGGCCGACGGTAAAGGATTGCAGCGCCTCGATCTGATGAATCTCCAGGTTCAGGCGCTCACCGACCTCGGGATCGAGAAGGCCGCCGGAGTCGTAGAATCCCTGGAAGTGTTCCGCGGTCCGCCGCACCGTCGCAGCCGAGGCGTAGAAGTGCAGAGTGGGGGCGCCCACTACGCCGTACTCCCGGCCTCGCGCGAGAAGATGCCCGGGGTCCATATGATCCGCGTGTGAGTGAGTCTGCAGGCAGTAGCGGACGTCGGCTAAAGAACGACCTGCTAAGAATGATCCGGTGACGATGTCCGGCCCAAGGTCTATCAGCAGGTCATCATTCACCAACGCAGAGGATCGTCTCCGCAGGCTTGGACCGCCGAGTTCCCGCGCTCGCTCGCAGTTGTCGCACCGGCAGAAGGTTAACGGATAAGCATCTTCGGCGGACGTGCCGAGAAAAGTGATGTTCATGTTCTCTCCTGCGTCTGAGAGGCAGACACTGTGTGCAGAGCAGAACTGCTTCCGACCTAGCCCTCAGCTTTCATCGCGAAGATGGCGGAACCATAGTACTGAGAGCACATGTACGTGGCGGCCGCTTCCTGCAGATCGCCGCGGAAATGCGCCCGGTAGTTGTCGCATTCATCGTCGCTGGCGCGCTTGATGAACAAGAGTTCGAGCCCCTCCTCATGGATGATATCCAGGATTTCCCGTTCGGTGTGGCGATCACCTTCCCAGTGACGCAGTTCGTCCGGCACGTCACAGATCTTGAAGTATGGTTCTGCGATCACCAACGCCCCGCCTTCCTTGATCGCAGGTTTCAGGTGACTCAAAGCCGGTCGGAATCCTCCCAACATATCGGAGGCGTTCAAGCAGCTTGCTACATCGTAGGCGCCCGGCTCAAGAGGATAGGTCGAGGCGTCGGCGCAGATCACATCAAGCCTGTCGCTCAAGCCGTTCTCTGCGAACCATTGTCGCGCTCGATCGCAAAAGCTGGCCTCCTGATCTATGCCAAGGCCGCTGATGCCGAAATACTTGCCCCATAGGGTCAAGGCTTCACCCCTTCCGCAACCGAGATCAATGATCCGGGTCTCGTTCGTGAAACCGAGTATCTTCCCGGTCGCCACCACCTTCAGGGGTGACGTATAGGTGATGATGTCGAGGTTGTCGAGTTCGAGCAACTCGACAAGATCAAGCAGGTTCATCCGATTCCTCCTCATTCTGCTTCTTTTCAGGTCTACCCGTGTGGTGCGGCACACCCATGCGCTCTATCGTAGTGAGCGGCCGTTTTGCTAAAGGGCGGCATGGGGGTCGTCCCTCAGTGGCGGGGGCATGAGTGTATGAGCGAAGCGGCTCACTTCCGGAGAGGCAGGCGGATGAGGACGGTGAGGGATAGCTTTCACCGTGGCCCAGAAGCAGCCACACCTACGCCATGCCCAATGCCCTGGCGAGATCTTTTCTGCTGAAACCGTTTCCCATGGCCATGCCGGCATCAAGTATCATCTCGCGAGCGTCTCCGGCCTGTATGTTCGAGATTCTACTCAGCCAATCCGCCGGCGACCAGTCATCCACCCGTTCATAGAGACATGCCGGCCAACCATATGGCCGGCCGGCTCTGTCAACCTTGCGCCTGTTACCGGACACCGTTATGTGATAATCACGCTGCAGCTCCCGAATGCTTGCATCCACCCGGCTGCCGCCCTTTTTCGCGGTTACACCCATCTCGCGCCGTATACCGCTGGTATCGAGCGAGCCCTGTTGCTCAAACAATCGCCATAGCTGCCAGGTGGTCTGACTCACCACACCAGCCGCCCAGAGATCCTCCATGCACTCGACCGGATGGTAGACAACATAGAACAGAGGATACATGCGGGCGGAGACGAATCCCTTATGACCGCCCAGTATGCAACCATAGGCCAGCCGCTTCTCTTCAGCCGCTCTATCTTTCCAATGCCATGGGTCCGTGTCCGGGTCGCCTGTGTGCCAGTGATCCTGCGGAGTCTCCTCCCCCAAAGACGGCAATCCCGACAGGACATGCGATAGGGTCATGAACCCCAGCTCGTCTACTCTCTTCAGGAAATCCCGGTACCTGTTCAACGTCATTCCTCACAGCTCCATTTCTCTCGTCAGTTCGATGTGCCCGATGCCGCCGCGGAAGCGCTCTAGCCCGGATTATGCGCGAAGCGCATGATCCTATCGCAGTGTGCAGGAGCCGCCCATCGTCGGAAGCGACAGCGTCTTCCGTCTGGGGAAGATGCGAGAGCTTCCGGGGAGACCATGCACGGCCGAAGCTCATGAATGATGCAGGCTACTCGCCGCTCGCCGGCTGCTGACGTTTCTCGGCTCGCCAGGCATCATATCCCTTTTCGTTCCACGCTTCCAGACTGCGAATGCGCGCTCCCTGGTCGCCATGTTCCGGTTCAAACGCATACTCATTCAGCATGGCGCACGGGAACTCCTGGCACTGGCCGCAATGATCATGCCCCTTGCCCAGACAACACTTGGCCACGGCACACTCACCCCAGAACAGCTTTCCTTCAGCTGCCTGGCAGCCCGGACATCCCGTCTGCTTCCGGTACTCGCACGCTTCGCAATCAACGCCGCAGCGCCCCATGAACGAATCGGCCATTTTCACGTCCTCCTCATTGCTTGATGATTCTATCATACCAGGCAAACCTTGACATCAGTCTGTCATGGTTGTAAAATACGGTTAGCAGTTTTTTCGGGAGCATACCGTGCGTCTTCATCGAGTCATCGCCATCCTGCTATTGCTCGAATCACGCGGTCAGTTGAAGGCCCGGGAACTGGCCGACGCCCTCGAAGTGTCGGACCGCACGATTCACCGCGACATTGAGACACTTTGCGAGGCAGGCGTCCCCATCGAGGCCATCGCCGGGCCGGCGGGTGGCTTCCGCTTGATGGAAGGATATACGAACCATCTGCCGCAAGTTCGTTCCGACGAGGCAATCGGGCTATTTCTCCGCGGCATCGGAATGGATCCACAGGAGCAATCCGAGGCTCACTTGGATTTGCAGCGTGCACTCGGACGCCTGGAATCGCGCCTTCCGGACCGCTATTGTCAGGATGTGCGCACCGCCCGGAAGAGATTCTACTTCGATCCCGCGCCCTGGTGGGAAGGGATACCGGTCTCCGACCATCTCGGTGTCTTGAGACAGGGCGTATGGCATTCGCGGAAGATCTCCATCGAGTACGAGAATGCCGCGCACGATCGCACCACGCGAGTCGTGCGTCCCTACGGCCTCGTCGTGAAAGTGATGCGCTGGTATCTCATCGCCTACTGCGAAACACGGGAAACGATACGCACCTTCAACGTAGCCCGCATCCACAACGCCAGTCTGCTTGACGAGACCTTCACCTGGCCGGATGATTTCTCGCTGGAGTCCTACTGGAAGGCGCGGGCGCGTGAGTTCACGGCGGAAGTCACGGAGCGGGAGAGGCATTGGCGGGCCGGGAGCACCCATGAGTCATGAGTTTCCGGCCATCGCGCGACCAACTGCGCTCGTGGTTACGCCAGGCCCTCGGCGATCCAGTGACCGCTACTCAACGGCAAGGTGCGGCAGATATTTGCTCATCCGATCGCGCAGGACGGCAAGGTTCTGGCTGAAAAAGCCATCGTTCACATAGAAACTGCCGGCCACCCGTGATCCGGTTCCGGCAAAAAGGCCGATTCGCCAGATCTGGCGGGCGGCCATGAACCAGGGGATTGCTGCACGGGCTGCCTCGGGGATGGCGCGGACTTCCTCGTACCCCGCGCAGAAAGTCTCCCATTGGGCGTCTTCGACCCCGAAGCCCAATCGGCACAGCGCCAGGTCGTAGGCACGCCAGCCCGGGCCGCCGCAGTCGAAGTCGAACACGCGCAGCATGCCGCCGGCATCCACGCGGGCATTGCCGGGGTAATCTCCGTGGCAATACCCCCACTCGAGTCCGCCAACCTGCGCCTCCAACCCGGCTCGCAGTTCCCTGCCTGCCGCCTGAACGAAAGCTGCATCCGCGGGACGGTGAGCCAGGAAGGGCAGTATCACTTCAATCGGTTCAGCGATCAGGTGGTCGAGGTCAAGCAGGAAACGATGGTACTCACACGCGAAGTCGTCGGTATGCTTATGGATCAGTGCCATTGTGCGACCACAGGAGCGGTTCTCATCGGGGTTCATGGCGTCAGGGGCATGCCCGTGAGCAAAGGGAAACAAGGCGGCAACCCGCGGCCCTTCCAAGGCAGGGATGGTGCATTGGTACGTGCCGTCCCGCCGGACGATTGGTCCGCAGACCGAAACGCCTTGGGCCTCCAGATGGGCCAATACCGCCAATTCGTACGCGATGTCTTCAGCACTGCGCCAACCATGGGTGTAGACGCGCAAGACGTAGTCGCCATCGGGAGTCGAGACGAAGTAATGATCGTTGAACCCGGTCTTTATCAGATGGCAGGCTGTGGGCCTGGCGAGAGGGTAATCAGGCCAGAGGAAAGCGACCAGCGCCTCTATTTCGAGCGTCGAGTGCACAACAGGTAATAGGTGCTCCATTTCGGCTCCTTTGGGAGTGGCGGCCTGATAATCGTAAGTCACGCGGCACGGGGATGTCAATTGCCTGGCAGACGAATGGTCACGGTCAGGCCGTGGTCGGACCGGTCGGACAAGTCAGACGGGTCTGACATCGCCGCACGGAGCCGAGTTCTCTTGACAAGGATCCGGTCGCGCGATATACTTAGCGTATGAAACCATTAGCATCGGCAAGTAACGGCGCAATCGGTGACGATCAGTGTGCGGTGCAAGTGCTGACCATCGTGCCGATGGTGATGCGGAGTATCCGAAAGGAGATGCACAGCCGGCGACCCGAGGGCCTTTCCGTGCCGCAGTTTCGGGCGCTAGGCTTCATGTATCGGCGCGGGGGCGCGTCGCTATCGGACATGGCGGAGCGGATGGGGCTCGCACTGCCGACCGCGTCCAGGATGGTGGACACGCTCGTGAAGCGCGGATTCGTGGCGCGCGAGACCTCCGCCAGTGACCGCCGACGCGTTGTTCTGAGCCTGACGGGGCAGGGGAGATCGGCATATCACGCGGCGAGTCGGCACGCTCAGGCGCGGCTGGAGGAGACTCTCAGCGTGCTGTCGTCCCCGGAGCGCGAGGAGATCGGCAGGGCGATGGAAACCCTGCGCAAGGTTTTCGCGGTCTGATGTGAACTCGCGAGTGCATCTGATCGTCATGAGCCAATGAGAAAGGATATGGCACCATGAGGCTTTCCAGAGTTTGTATCTTCGCGATGTGCATTCTGCTGGGCGCGCTCGCGAATACTCGTGCCGCGGCCCAGTCGCCGGGTCTTCCGACTGATCGTCCGCTCACGCTTATGGACTGCATAAACTACGCAGTGACGCAGCACAACAGCGTACGGAGCGCGGAGAGCGATCTGACCGGCAGTATAGCGGACGTGAAGCGGGCGAAATCCGCGTACGCGCCCAAGTTCGCGGTAGGCTCGGCGTTTTCGTCCATTGGCGCATTGGCAGGCACAGGTAACACCGGCTTCCTCATCGCCCAGGGAACCGATACCCTCGTTACCTTGAGCCAGAGCCTTTACGACGGAGGCAGAACGCAGACATTGATACGGCAGGCGCGAGCGGCCCGACGGTCGGCCGACGCGGACCTGGAACTCTCGATCCATGAGCGCGTGCTCGCCGTTACGACCGGATATTTCAACTACCTTCTTGCGAAGCGGCTCGCCGACATAGCCGCCCAGAGCGTGGCTGAGTCCCAGGGACAGTTGGAGCTGATCCAGGCCAGGATTGATGCGAAGGACGCGGCGCCTGTGGATATCTACCCTGTGGAGGTCCAGCTCGCGAACGCGAAGCTGGTGAAGCTTCAGGCGGATAACGATGTGCGCGTCGCGGGTAACACGCTGAGAAACGCCATCGGTCTCGACAGAGGCCCGGAGCTCAAGTTGGTGGATGTGACCGAGCCTTCGCAGGGCGTTCCGGCGTTGGAAGATTCGCTCACGAAGGCCCTGCTGGATCGCCCCGAGATCGTGCGTTCCGAGGCGCAGCTCGATTCCTCGAAGGCCGCGCTCACTTTGGCGAGGCTTCAGGCGCTCCCGGTGCCGACCGCGAATGCCGGCTACCAGCAGGATCTTGACGGCAACGATATCGGCAAGGAGTGGACGCTCGGCCTCGGCGTCTCGATGAGTTTGTTCGATGGCGGCGCGCTCGCCGCCGGAGTGACGAGCGCCCGCGCGCGAGTGCAATCGGCAGTGTTGACGAACGCCCAACTGAGGAAAGATATTTCGACCGAAGTCGAGGAAGCATATCTAAATCTCACCAACGCGCTGCAGAGGCTGGAGGCGAGTAGGCCGAGTGTCACGCTGGCGCAGAAAAACCTGGAAGTCGCCAGGGAGAAGTATGTGCAGGGGATGGCGATTCCCCTGGAGATAGTGAATGCCCAGTTGTCGTATGCTGATGCTCAGGCCAGCAACGCGCAGTCGCTCTATGATTCCTACATTGCCAGGGCGCAACTCGATATTGCGGCTGGAAAGCGAGGTTATTGAGTTGAAATTGAGATCCATACGTCGTGACAGGCTGATTATGGGGGCCGCCGCCGTCGCGATCATCGTATCCTGGGTGGCGGTATCCAAGGTGCGCTCCGCTCGCGCAAGCGAGCCGACAATCGAGAGCGCCAAGGTCGAGAAAGGCACGGTGGTCAACAGCGTCTCGGCGAGCGGCGTGCTCCAGTGCCTGACCACGATTGACCTGAAATCGAACGTCGGCGGCCAGGTGGAACTCCTGGCGGTGGACGTCGGGTCCGTCGTGCAGGCGGGACAACTGATCGCGAAGATAGATCCGACCGACAGCCTGACCACGTTGAACCAGGCCGAGGCCGATCTTCAGGCGGCGAACGCGCGTCTGTCGCAGTCGCGGGAAGCTCTGTCTCTGCAGAAAGAGCAGCAGGCATCTCAATTGAAGTCGGCGCAGCAGGCATACGGTGTGGCTGTGGCGAGAGCGGCGCAGGCGGAGGCACAGGCGAAGGTACAGCCCGCGCTTACGAGATCCGCGATAAGCCAGGCGGATGCAAACTACAGGCTGGCGCAGCAGAATCTGCGGCAGTTGAAGGAGGCGGGCGCGCCGCTGGGGACCGCTCAGGCGAAATCCGGCTACGATCAAGCGCAGGCCTCCATTGAGAAGGCGCAGCGCAACCTCGATCGCCAGCAGAACCTCTACGATAAGGGGTTCATATCCGAGAGTGTGCTCGACGGCGCGAAGCTCGATTACGAGACCGCGAAAGCGCAGGCGGGCTCCGCGAAGGAGCGCTTCGATACCGTGGCTCAAGATTACGACGCTCAGTTGCTGGCTGCACAGGCAAGGCTGGACCAGGCTCAGGCATCTCTGGAAAACGCCAAGTCGAACGCAATCGCGGACGAGCTTCGCAGGCAGGACGCCGCCGCGGCGCGAGCCGCCGTCAACCAGTCCGCCGCGTCGCTCTCCGCGACGAAGTCGAACGCGCGCCAGATACCGATGAAGGCCGCGGACATCCAATCCTCGCAGTCGCAGGTGGTTCGCAGCCAGGCGCAACTCGACAACGCTCGGACCTCCATGAACTACACGATCATCCGCGCCCCCCGGGCGGGCGTGATTCTGAGGAAATACGTCGAGGCAGGAACGATCATCAACTCCGGGAGATCGTCCATGGCCGGCACCGGCGCGGGCACCAGCATAGTTCAGCTCGGCGACCTCAGTCGGATGTTCGTCCTGGCGTCCGTGGATGAAACGGACGTCGCGCAGGTGGAGGTCGGCCAGCGCGTGGATGTTACACTGGACGCATACCCGGATGAGCCGTTCGACGGCGTCGTGACCAGGATAGACCCGCAGACCGTGGTGGATCAGAATGTCACCATTATCCCGGTCACCGTCGAGATCACCAATCCCGATGCCCGACTGAAGCCGGGGATGAACGCCACCTGCGATTTCATCGTTGACCGCAAGGAGAATGCGCTGATGGTGCCTTCGGAGGCGGTGAAGGATCAAGACGGCAAGTACAGCGTCACCGTGTTGAAGGACGGCAAGCAGACCGAGCGCCCGGTCGAGGTGGGAATCGCGGGCGATACGAGCACCGAAATCCTCTCCGGGCTGAAAGAGGGCGAGCGAGTCGTGACCGCCGTCATCGAGTCTCAATCCAGCGCGACGCAGGGCGGTCCGGGCGGCGGCCGGTCAGGTGGCGGGAGTCCACTGGGCGGTATGGGCGGCGGCGGACGGCACCTCCACTAGGCGGAACCATGATCCAGGTAGAGACTATTCACAAGCACTACGTATTGGGTGATACCCGGGTTCACGCGTTGAGAGGCGTGAGCCTGGAGATAGGCCAGGGCGAGTTCATAGCGATCATGGGGCCCTCCGGCTCGGGGAAATCTACGTTCATGAATGTACTGGGCTGCCTGGACAGCCCGGACTCCGGCTCCTACCGCCTGGACGGCGAGGATGTGGGCGGGCTGACGGAGGATGATCTGGCCTCGATTCGTAACCGGAAGATCGGCTTCGTCTTCCAGTCGTTCAATCTGCTCGCGAGGACTCCGGCGATCCGCCAGGTGGAGCTTCCCATGATCTACAACGCGGCGAGCGACCGCGGGGAACGGGCGCTGGAGGCACTTCGGCGGGTGGGTCTGGCGGACAGGGCGTATCACAAGCCGAATGAGCTTTCCGGCGGTGAGCAGCAGAGAGTGGCGATCGCGCGGTCTTTGGTGAACGACCCGGCCATGATTCTGGGCGACGAGCCGACCGGGAATCTCGATTCCCGCACCGGCGAGGAGATCATGGTGATCTTCCAGGAGCTGAACCGCGCGGGGAAGACGATCATCATCGTCACGCACGAGCTCGATGTCGCGATGCACACTAGCAGGATCGTCAGATTCAGGGATGGACATATTGTGAGCGACGAGCCGGTGAAGTCGCCGCGCGACGCCAGGGAGGTTCTGGCGTCTCTGCCGCCGGAGGAGGAGGAGGAAGAATGAACTTCTCGGAAAGCATCCGGGTCGCTCTGGACGGCTTGTCGGCGAACAAGGTTCGATCCGGGCTGACGATGCTCGGCATAGTGATCGGCGTCGGCGCGGTGATCGCGATGATCGCGATCGGCCAGGGCGCGCGCGAGCAGACCATGAGCTTCATCCAATCCATGGGCACGAACGTGCTGGCGGTGATGTCCGGTCAATCGCGGACGGGTGCCGTCCGGGGCGGCATGGGGTCCGTGCAGACGCTGACATACGATGAT
>Ga0315284_10013070_pt1 | contig 11819 bp, 14 predicted proteins | sample YL17G09_16_MG_FD_203696 | JGI IMG/M metagenome (GOLD analysis project Ga0315284, IMG submission 203696) | Sediment microbial communities from Yellowstone Lake, YNP, Wyoming, USA - YL17G09_16 | ecosystem: Environmental > Aquatic > Freshwater > Lake > Sediment | place: USA: Wyoming | collected... | reverse complement strand
GGTAGGAGAGGAGAGGTTGAGGTTGAGGATAAGAGAGGACCCGGGCGACTTTCTGAACCGGCCGACGCCGCTGCGCTTTCGGGTGTGGCGGTGGGTGAGGGCGAAGTGGGACGCGATGATGCGGTGGCTGGACGACGGCATGAAGGGTATGCCGCCGCCGGGGTTCGGTGCGCCGTGAGGGACGTGCTGGTCGTCGGCCAGGGTGCTGAGAAGATGCACCGTAGAGGCGTTACCCGCTGCCAGAGCGGGGTGAACCCAGCGCGCAGGCGGCCGGATAGCCTGGACTGCGCCCTTCCTCATGTGGGCTGTGCTACGGTAGGTGTTTTAGGCTTGACTGAGGTTTTGGAATCGTCAGGATTGAGGCTCATGACCGAGAGGTTTCCCACCTCCCCAATGCCGGGCGCGGCGGCTGCGGTAACGCGGTTGCCCGCCCGGCAGCCCCTTTTCGGGGGAGGGCAGGGAGAATTCCTAATTGCTAATTTCTAATGGCGGACGGGGACGGGAGGTAGGATGAAGTGGTGGATGTGGGAGGTGATTGGGACTGTGGGGCTCGGCGGCGTGTTCCTGGCCGGGCACGCGCTTTGGCCGCGGACGGTGACGGTGGTTGTCGAGCGGCCGGTGACGCATATCGAGCACGTGAATGATAGTGTGCCTTATCCAATCTACGTGGACACGGGTAGGACGCGGCCGGGACTGAGGCCGGTGCCGGAGACGACGTTCTGGGTGCCGCAGCGGCAGGTGATTTACGGGTTCACGCGCTACGGAGGGTTGCTGACGCTTTCAATTTTCGATTCGCTGGCGCCGCACTATCGGCAGGTGCTCCAGAGCACGGCCGATAGTCTGAGAGTCAGCTATGATGAGCCGGCCGGGGCCTGGACTATTGAGTCGTGGCCGAGCGGGCCGGCAGCCGTTCCGGTTGCGCCGGCGAAGCCGTGGCGGCCGTGGCGGCTTACCGGGTCGGCGACGCTGGGCTGGGCGCCGGGTTCGGAGGTGTGGACCGAGGTCAGGACGGGCGTGCTGCTGCTGGGGCACGTGGCGGTCGGGCCCTACGCGCGCCTGAGCCTGGCCGACCTGCGGGGCGGGAAGCTGGAGAGGCTGCAGTTGGGCGGTTATGTGACGGTAGGCTGGTGAGAGGAGGAGCGATGTTTAAGAACCTGCTGTATGGGATGTTCAGCTTCGAGAACAACACACGGAAGCAGACGTGGCTGACGCTGGTGGTCGCGCTGGTGATGTGGGTGCTGGCGGGCTTCGCGCTGATGCGGCCTAACCAGGACGGGAGTATACCCATTGCCGACGTCGTGGTGCTGGGCGCGTACTTCGCTACCATCATCGGCGTCATCCTGCCGATCATCGTGGGGGTGAACAAGCGACTGCGCGAGGACAAGACCAGGATCGAGGCTGACGCCAAGGTCGAGATTGCGCAGACCGGCAACCAGAACCAAGTTGAGCCGGTTGTCGCGCCTGCGCCGGCGCCGGCGGCGACTCGTCCGGGGAACTGATGCCGTCGTATGAGTGGCGGTGTGAGACTTGCGGGGAGTCGCGGGCTGAGGCGTTGCGGCTGAGCGAGCTGGGGGACCGGCATCCGTCGGCCGAGCAGTATCCGTGTCCGCAGGGACACGGGGCAATGGGGTTTGTGTGGCCGGGACGGTCGACGCACATATCGCTGCATTTCCCGCTGCATGACGCGGCGGATAAGTACCAAGATATTTTCTGGGGCGACCAGAAGCGCCGGGCGCGGACGACGATACTCGAGCGGCACCGGGAGCGCGTGGACCGGAAGGCGGGCGAGGAGCGGATCCGCCAGGACGGGGCTAAGATTTTCGTCTGACCGAGTGCCTGAGACCCCCGCAACGCCGGAGCTTTCTCCGGCGTTGTTTGTTTGGAGGAGAGGTTGAGGCTGAGGTTGAGATGGGACGGAAAGAGGAGCGGCCCGGAGGGGCCGGGCCGCAAGCGGAATAGGACCTACAGGGCTGATAGGACCTATGGGGAAGGGGGACGGGCGGCGGCGCGGGCGGCCGGGATTTCGCCCGCCAGCCTTGCAACCTCGGTCTTCAGCCGCTCGACCTGCTCGCCGGTGGGCGGCGGAATCGGCGGGCCCCAGAGTCGCTCTTCCACACTAAGCCGGTCCCGGTCCGCGTCTTCGCAGAGGTGGGCGATCGAGCCGGCCGAATTGGCGAACCGCTGCTCGCCGTGGAGGCCGGGCTCTCTGTCCTCCGGTCGGAGGGAGAGATAGCGGGCCTGGTTTTCCCGGAGGTGCGCGGCGTGGCCGGCGGCGCGCGCAAGCTCGCGCCAGTCGTCCGAGGACAGTGTCGGCGCGACCGCAGCGTACCGCGCGGCTTCCGCGGCTCGGTGGATTGCTTCGGCCGGGTCAGTGGTCGAGCCGTTCAGGAGGTGCTGCGCCGCCGGGGAACGCGGCACGCGGGGGAGCGTTCGGCCGGCCTGGGTCCAGGTGCGGAGCAGAGCGGCGTCGTTCCAGTCGGTGGGGTTCACAGCGCACCTGCTTCGCGGGCGGCGAGGTAAGCCGATTCGTGAGCGGCAGCCAGGCAGCGGGAGTACAGCGCCGCATCCAGGCCCTGGGCCGAACGGGAGGGGTGCAGATCGATTTCGCAGTCGCGGCAGAATCCGCGGGCGTATTCGTCAGCCGTGATCTGCTCGGGCGTCACGCGCTCGCCGCAGCAGTCGCACACGTGGTACCCGCGCTCGGCGCAAGGCAGTTTGGCGCGGGCTTCGTCTTCTTTGCGGGCACGGATTTCCGGGTTGAGCTGCTCGTACCGTTCCCTCTGGGCGAGGAGTTCGACGGCGACCTTCGACGACAGGAAAACCGCGGGGCCTTGGCTGTCGGGCGAAAGCCAAGAATCGTCGTAGCAGGCGTAGAGTCCCAGTTTCGCGTTGTGCGGAACCCCAGGACCGGGTTGCGTGTCACCTACTCGAATCGTCTGAAACCACCAGCGACGCTTGGAGTCGTACTTCTCGGTCCAGTCGCGGAGGAAGGCGGGCGGCGTCCGGCGCAGGAAACCAAACGCGATCCAGCTCCGGCCGTCAGAGGAGCAGCGGTACGCGAAGATTCGGGGAGATTCGGACTTCGGATTTGGATTCAAGGAATCCTTCTTTCTCGCCTTTCGGCGGATTGCGGTCTTGCGGACTTTGCCTTTCGGCACTGAGAGGATAGCGGGCCGGGGCGGTTTGTCAAGTCAAACCTTATGGGCGGGTTTGGGTTTGCCGAAGGGGCGGGTGTTTTTGCTGGCCAGGCCCTGGGACTGCATCCGGCGCCAGAGCTGGGTGCGGGAGAGGCCGAAGGCCCGGGCCGTGACCTGGACCGAAGCACCGGCGTCAAGCAGGAGCTGAGCATCTTTCCAATTGATCGCTTTGGGTTTGCGGCCGGGCCTCCATCCCTGGGCGATCTTGCGCCGGAAGCCGTCGCCCATCCGCTTGGCCGTGCGCCGGCGCTCTTCGCTGGCCATCACGGCGAGGATTTCACGCATTAGCGCGTCGTCGTTCTCGAGCTTCTGATCTCCCTCCTTGAGCGAGAGCAGCGACTTGCCGAGGTCGCGGAACTGGCGGTAAACGGTGAGGAGGTCGAGGGTCTCGCGGCCGAGGCGGTCGACGGCGGTCACGACTACGCCGGCGAGGTTCTTGAGCGTGAGGTCGGCGGTCATCTGCTGGAAGATCGGGCCGCGGACGTTTTGGCCATCCTTGCCGGTGACGCCGGGGTCTTGGTAGAGCTCGATACGCACGCCGGCGGCGCGGGCCCAGGCGGTCAGGGCTTCGACCTGGTTCTCGTGGGTGCCGTGGACGTCTCCGTTCTGGTCCTTCTTCTTGGCCTGGGTCTCGGTCGAGACCCGGACGTAGGCAGCCCAGGTCGGGGGGGCAGTCGCGGACTGTCCTTTGTCCTTCGTCGTCTCGTCTGCCGGCGCGGGCGGGGCGGCCCATTCCTGACGGCGCTCTAGTCTGCGCTCAAGGTACTCGCGCCGGGTCACCGGTTGTACCTCGGCCATGCAGCGCGCGGCGACTCTTGCGGCGGTATCATTGGTCATGCTGTTTCCTTCTGCCGGCCTGGTTGCCGGCTGTTGTATGGTGTTTGAGTCTTGTATGAGGCTGTTAGAGGCGAGAATAGACGCGATAGCGCCCGGACGCCCTAGCCGGCTAGGTTGGCTAAGATGTTGAGTTGTGGCGGCTTGCGGAGTCCGCAGTAAGTCGCTCATGTAATCGTATGAGGCTGTATCGGGCGCGGGTTGGCGGACTTCGCCGGCGGGCATCAGTAGCTCTGGTTTCGGCAGTCGCGGCCGTAGCTACTCAGGCTGCACTCCGCGCATTTTGCCGGCGGATGCTCGCAGTATCCCTCGCGATTGTCGGCGCCGGCGGAAGGTGCGATGATGATCTGCGCCGGCTCGGCACCAAATCGCTTGCGGTCGGCGCCGGGAGTGCCGCGGCAATCCATCTCGGCTGAGTGCCGCAGCGGGCACGTTGCGCAATCCTGCTCCGATTGTACGCAGTATCCTTCCCTATCGTAGGCATCTGCATCCGGTCCGGGCATCGCGCCCATGCTATAGTGCACTCGATCCGCCGAGCGGCATTGCCCGAGCAGGTACGCCAGCGCCCGCGGCGGTACGTGCGCCCAGGCCGGCACGTGCGAGGATTGCAGCTCGTGCCAATCCAAGCTGCGGCCGTTCGCCGGATTGTATGCCAGCACTCGCTCGTGCCGGTAAGAGGAGCAACTGCCGCTCACGCGGTAGCTGCGGCGCCATAGTTCGATGCCGTCGGCGCGAGTTTCCACGAGCACTGCGCTCAGATCGAGTTCCATCGCATCCTGCATTGTAGGATGCCACTTCTGTGTGTTTTCCATCTCTATCATCTCCTATCGGTTGCGGACTTTGCGGACTGTTGCACTCGCTTGAGTGATTGCTTCACGTCGGGATTATACACTAGGTTTGTTGTATTGTCAAGCGGAATCTGCAACAGTCGGACGTTTTTGGTAGGGTTCGGGAGCTTTGAGAGGTTCGGACGGGTGCGGGAACCGGGTACTTTAGGGGGGTTTGCCTAGGGGACTTTCGACGCGCGGCGCCGGGATGGTATAGGATAGCCATCCGGGGAATGGGACGCTCTGGGCGCGTCCTGGAGCGTTTGGCGGGCAAGGAGGGAGGATTGAGGAGCGAGGATAGAGGAACGCGCGCGGGTACGTAGGCAGGACGTACTTGGGACCTACGGGCCCGGAGCGCGCGCGGGCGCGCGGGCGTGAGGCGGCCGGCGGCGCCGAGGGGGGGGGAGGGTGCCCCGCGAGACGGGCGGGGTGAAACGTATGGGTGAGGGCGACGTGAATTTTCTACAGGTTCGAGAGGCGGATGGGGTAGGGCGAGTTTGCAGTTTGCAGGTTGCAGTTTGCAGAGAGGAACCGGACGGAACCCGTGAACTCTGAACTCCGAAACCCGGTTGCGTTAGAGGCGGCTACGGTAGGGGGTTTGGTATTGACAGAGGTTGGGGAAAGAGTAGAGTGGGCGAGTGAGAAAGCCGCCAGAAGAAAGGTTGAGGTTGAGGTTGAGATTGAGAGGGGAATCGGACGGATGAGACGGACGGCGGAAGCGGCCCGGGGCGGAGAGGAGCGGACGAGGTGAGATGTTAGATGAGAGATGAGAGATGTTAGAAGTGAGGACGGACGCGGAGTGAGGGGAACGGCGCGGGTGGTTTGCGGGGACTCACGGGTAGAACTTGCGCGGCTGCCCGCGCGGTCGGTGCATTGCTGCGTGACTTCGCCGCCGTACTTCGGGCTGCGCGTGTATGGGGGAGCGACGTGGGAGGGAGGGGAGGCTTCCTGCAAGCACAAGTCAATGGGGCGAGGCGGATCGGGCGCGCCAGAGAAGCAGACGGCCGGAGCGATGTCGGACTCGAGCGCTGCCCGCGGCGGCGGAGTCTGCCGCTGCGGCGCGGTGATGGTGGCGAATGCGGAAGTGGGGAGCGAGGGGACGGTGGAGGGGTACGTCAATTCGCTGCGGGCGGTGTTTGGAGGGCCAGGCGGGCAAGGAATGAAGAGTGAGGATGGAGGAATGAGGAAGGAGGGGACGGGAGTGTGGAGGGTGCTGCGGGATGATGGGCTTTTGTTTGTGAATCTGGGGAGCAGCTTCGCTACCGGAGCCGGGTCGGTCGGCAACTGCCCCGGCGGCCCAGGGCAAGGCACGAGATGGCCCGGGCCAATGACGCAGGCGAATCGGATGCCGCAGGAGTCGTACAAGGCCGGAGACTTGATTGAGATTGCGGCGCTGGTGGCGGAGGCGCTGCGGCGGGATGGGTGGACGTACCGGCAGAGGATTACTTGGGTCAAGGGGCTTTCGCTGTGCGAGGACTATGCGGGGACGTCGATGCCGGAGAGCTGCGCGGCGAATGGGACGTATTGGGTGCGGCATAGGACGAGGAAGGTTAAGGTTGAGGTTAAGGTTGAGCCAGGAGAGGACGGGCGAGATTCCTCGACGGACCTCGGAATGACAGAAGGGGAAAAGACAAAATGGGAGGACTGCCCGGGGTGCGCTAAGTGCAATGGGGCTCATCCGGGGTATGTGCTGAAACGCGGGCAAGGCCGGCCGGCTTCGGCTACTGAGGCGGTGCTGATGTTCTCGAAGAGCATGGAGGCTTGGGTGGACATGGAGGGAGTCAAGGAGACGTCCACCGAAAGAGCGTCGGGGAACCTGGAGCGGAGGATGCCGGCGGACGTCGGCAGACCCGACGACCATCTGGGGTCATGGGGGTTTCCTTATGAGCCTGACGGGTCCGGGCGCTGTCTGCGCAATGCGTGGTGGCTGCCCGGGTCGGACATCTTTGTCGTGAATCCGGGCGGGAACCATGACGTTGCCGGCGAGCACTTCGCGCTGATGCCGCCGCGGTTGGCGGAGCTGTGCATTCGGATGGGGACGAGCGAACGCGGCTGCTGTCCGAGGTGTGGGAAGCAGTGGGCGAGGGTGGTGGAGAGGACCGGCAGAATCAAGCAGCAGTGGGGAGAACGGTCGCACAGCCGATGGGAAGGAATCGACAAACGGGAGATGCCGCAGCAAGTGATACTCACGCCAGTGAACCGAACCACTGACTGGTGGCCCACCTGTGAGTGTGCCGGCGAGACTGTGTGGAGCGACGGCGGAAAATCGGCGACTGTCCTGCCGCCGGAACCGGTGCCGTGCGTGGTGCTGGACCCGTTTGCGGGGTTGTGCTCTACCGGAGTGGCGGCGCTGCGGATTGGACGGAGCTTTGTTGGGTGCGAGCTGAATCCTTCCTACGCTGAGCGCGGGAGAAGGAGGCTGGCGAACCCGGGGAGTCTGAGGGGAGAGGCGAAGAGGAAGGGACGGAAGGGGCCCGGACAGATGGACTTGATGGACGAGGTGGACGGAATGGACGAGGAGGGGGTTGAAGAGTTGAAGGTTGAAGGGGTGAAATGACCGGCGGAGGCGGACCGGACGCAATGCAGACTGCAAAATGCAAAGTGCAAAAGGCGGAATGGCGGAAAGGGAGGGTGAAAGGTGAAGGTTGAAGGGATGAAAGGGATGGGGATGGTCTTGGTGTTTGTGGCGGTGGCGGGAGGGATGATGTGGCCGGCGTGGAATCAGATGATGTTGACGTCGGACTCGATCAATTACCTGAGCACTGCCGAGAACATCGCCAGGCACAGGAGTTTGCGGAACTTTTCGGGGTACGTGGAGCGGATTCATCCGTTTCTGTACCCGGTCGCGGTGGCGGCGGTGATGTTGATTGGACTCACGGCGCTGCAGGCGGCGTTTGTCGTGAACTGGCTGGCCCTGGCGGTGGTAGGGATGATGGCGTGGGTGATGCTGAGAGCGATGAGCGAGGAGTGCGGAGCGAACCCGGACGCAATGCAGAATGCAAAGTGCAAAATGCAAAGTGCAAAATGCGGAGCGGATTTTACCACAAAGACACAAAGGCACAAAGAGGGTTGGGAGAGGCAGGTGGGGGAGGTGGCGGGAGCGGTGGCGGTGATGTGCGTGCCGCCGTTGACGACCTTTGCCTACGCCGCACTTAGCGAGACGCTGTTTTCGGCCGAGGTGCTGGTCACGATCTGGGTGTTCTACAGGCTGGCGACGTATGAGAGAGGGACAAGGCGGAGGCGGTTTACCGCGGTCCAGTGGCACTACCTGGAGCGGAAGATCTGGATGATGGTGCCGATGATAGAACCGGGCGCTTTCGGCGTCGACCTTGGCTGCGGCCGAGGGGAGTACACGGAGCGGCTGGCCCGGAAGATAGACGGGAGGATGCTGGGCGTGGACCTGGATGAGGTGAGGGAGGATACTGATTGCGTCGTCTTTCATCGAGGCGACATGCGGCGACTGCCGGTCGCGGCCGGCAGCGTGGATTTCGTCTGCGCGATCAATTCGATTCACCATCTGGAGACGCGAGCGGCCCAGCGCGATGCCGTGGGCGAAGCGGCCCGGGTGCTGAAGGGCGGCGGGCTCTTCTTTCTGCATGAGATGAACGCCAGGGGCAATCCGCTGCTAAGGGCATGGCTGAAGTACGTGTTTGTCTGGTACAGCGAGTACGACGATGGTTCGGAGTTGTGGGTGAGGCCGAACGGGGAGGAGTTGATGCCGGAGTGCATGGAGTTTGTAAGGTGCGAGCGGTTCACGTTCATCCCGGACCTGACGCCGAGAGTTCTGTTGCCGTGGCTGCGCAGGGTGGAGGCGCGACTGGAACATGGGAGGCTCAGAAGATTCGGAGCTCACTACATGAGCGTGTGGAGGAAGGCGTGAAGCGGCAGAATTGGCTGGCCCTGGCGGCGGTGTGCGGCCTGGTGTTGTGCGGTACGAGGTTCATCGGGTTGGCGGTCGTAATCGGCGGGGCCTTGTGGCTGCGGACGTGGCGCGAGCGAGCGGTTGTAGTGTTGCCGTCGCTGGCCGTCTACGTGGTCGGACTGGTCTTGACCGACGTGATGAGGCCGCACTTTGGAGTGATGGACCGGTCGCAGCCGCTGGCCGGCATGTTGCTCAACTTGCCGGGCGGTACGATGTCTGCGGCCGGCGGCGTGATCGCTACCTGGTGGCTGGTGGGACTCGTGGTAAGGCAGTGGCGACACCGGCTGACCCGGATGATGGCGGGAGTGGTCGTCTGTTACCTGGTCGGCCTGGCAGCGACGGTGGTGCAGAACCGGTACAATCCGGCGCTGGATATGCGGTTGTTCGTGCCGATCACGGCGGTCCTGTTCGTGCTGCTGGTAGGGCTGGCGAGGAGGGAGACGCCGACGTTGACGCCATTCGTGATAGGCGGGGTGATGGCGTACGCGGTGTTGGCGGCCGTCATCGGCTGGCCGGGCGCACGGAGCCTTGACAATAAGGGGCTCAACTCGAGGGTCTATTGGCAGTCGCCGCTGATGCGGGAGATACGCGAGCTGCCGGATACGGTGGAGGTCTACAGCAGCAGCCCGTATCTGGTGTGGCAGTACGCGCGGCGCCGGTCCAGGGCGATACCGTACACGGCCGAGATCGCCGACGACCGGAATTCGTATCTGAGGAGCACGATGGAGGACGTGAGGCGAACGGGCGGAGTAATGGTCTGGTTCAACGGCAGAGTGAATGGATACATGCCGATGGACTCGTTCGTGGGCATCATGGAGCAGGGACCAGAGGGAGAGGTGGAGGTGAGGAGGGATGAGGTGGGGAGGATGGTGAGGATTAGAGGCGCGGGAGGAGAGGACGGAGGAGTGAGGATTGAGGACTGAGGACGGAACCGGCGGAGGCGGACCGGACGCAATGCAGACTGCAAAATGCAAAGTGCAAAAGGCAAAATGAGGAACCGGAAATGACCGGCGGAGGCGGCCCAGGGCGGGAGGGAGGTGAGACCTCATGGATGCGCGGAGAGGGTCGCCGACGCCGGGGAAAGGAATAGGCCGGATAGGCCGAATAGGCCGAATAGGGGATATGGCGGACGGGGAAATGAGAATCTGCGGACATCTGCGGACATCTGCGGACATCTGTCCGCAGAATGCCGCAGAATGGTCAAAGCATGGGTATCTATTAACAATGCGATATGGACGGGTTTTGACGCTGCGTCTAGGAGTGTTAGAAATGGATACGACTAAGTCACGCATTGGCTATGTTTTACAAGTCTGCGGCAATCTGCGGACATCTGCGGACATCTGCGGCTCGCGCGCGCGCGCGGATCCGGTTATCCGGGTATCCGGTTATCCGGAACCCCCTACCCCCTTTCGGAAAAACACGAAGCTCGAAGCTCGAATGACGATTGAAATCCGAAACTTGGAAATGCGGACGGGAGGATGCGATGGACCAGGAACGAGCGGGAAAGGTCGAGGCGGAATCGGAGATGAGCCACGAAAGCACGAAAGGACACGAAACGGAATCGGGTGCAGGGTCCGGAGTGGCGCAGGTGGTGCCGGGGTCGTTCAGGCCGGGGCGAAGACCCTTCGCTGCGCTCAGGGTGACAGGGGGTTGGCTCAGGGTGACAGTGGGCTGGGTACGGAGGCTGCCGGCGCGGATGGTGGACCGGGTGATGCTGTGGATCGTGAAGCGGTCGGGGATTGCGGCGAAGTTCGTGGAGGTGGAGAACCTTCAGGCAACGGAGCTCGCGGGGCTTATCGACCTGACCCAGCGGATGCAGAGGCTGGAGCTGCACCTGGGACTGAGGAGACAGAGCAAGATCATTGTGCCGCAGAGGAGCCGGCCGGAGTGAGGAAGCGGACGAAGTCAGAAGCGAGAGGCTAGAGGCGAGAAGCTAGAAGTGGCGGAACGGCGCGAGGACGCGGAGACGCGGATAGCGTGCTACGGTAGGTGTTTTAGGCTTGACTGAGATATTCGAATCGTCAGGATTGGGGTATATGAGTTCCGAGCCACAGGGTCTTTTGCCTGGCTTTGGGCGAGGCGTTGACAAGCCCGTGGAGTGGGAGCACGGACGGACACGGACGGGCACGGACGGACAGGGACTCAGCGACGGAGGGCGAGATTCCTCGGCGGACCTCGGAATGACAGGGTCGAACGTCGGAATGACAAAGGGCGAGACGCGGAGACGGATGACGAAGGGGCGGATGGCTCAGGTGGTGCAGGGGATGGCGTTGTGCAGGGCGAGCGAGTACGACGATTCGATGCGGCTGCCGGTTGAGGTTCTGAAGAACGGGGACATCATTGTGCGGTTGCGCTTGACAGGCACGTCCGCCGAGACGTATCAGGCGATACGGACGGCGCTGAAGGGTGGTACGCCGTGGTTTGTGCTTGACAGGTCCGGCGCAGTGGTGAATCTGTACAAGAACGCGCTGAACGGGCGCGGGATCGAGAAGCTGAGCATGGCGCGGATTCTTGAGACGCTGCCTGATACGGATGAGCTGCCGGAGGATTTCAAGTGGACTGACTTCACGAAGCAACAACTCACGGCCCTGATGCTGATGTCGGACATCACGAGTTCGCTTACCCGGGAGCAGATAGGCGCGACGTGCGGAGTGGACAAGGTGACGTTGTGGCGCTGGGAGGGGAAGGGGAAGTTTCTGAAGGCGAAGGCGTGGCTGCTGGAGCGGGCCCGGCACCGGCTGGAGGAGGACTTTTACCGGAATGTGGGGACCGGGCAGTATAGCGCGGATGATGCTGTCAAGTTTCAGTACACGAAGTTGGTCGGCGAGGCGTGCGGGAAGATCGGGCGCCGGGCCGGCGACGACCAGGGGCCGGCGAAGAACGAGAGCGAGCTGGCCTCGAGCCTGGCGGCGCTGGCGCCGAGTACGAGAGCGGCGCTGGGGGCGGAGTTTCGGGTGATGGCGAATCTTTTGAGCGGGGAGGGAGAGGTGGCGGCAAGCGAGAAAGGGACGCTGGTGGCGGGAAACCCGAAGACCGAAG
>Ga0315284_10013069_pt1 | contig 11820 bp, 12 predicted proteins | sample YL17G09_16_MG_FD_203696 | JGI IMG/M metagenome (GOLD analysis project Ga0315284, IMG submission 203696) | Sediment microbial communities from Yellowstone Lake, YNP, Wyoming, USA - YL17G09_16 | ecosystem: Environmental > Aquatic > Freshwater > Lake > Sediment | place: USA: Wyoming | collected... | reverse complement strand
CTCCTTGCGTGCCTTGTCGACATTCATCCACCATACCGTAGCAAAAACGAAGAGATTTGTCCCGCAAAATCTTCATGGGGGGGTGAACTGTTACCTAATGATTTTATAGGATTTTGCCGAAATACGAGATGCCGGCACGCGAGGATCAGCCAGTCACCCGCTATATTTGGAGACCTGATTATTCAGGATATTGAAGCACAAACCATGATGCAGACGCCAGAACCGACGGCAACCGCGGTCAATAGCCACCCGGGTCTCCAGAAGTTTCTGGCCAGGCAGCCGATCTTCGACCGGCACGGTGGGGCTCTGGGATATGAAATATTACTTCGTTCGAGCCTCAATAATTATTTTCAAGCCCAACCCGGGAAAGATGCATCGGCGCTCATCGTCGACAACTATCTCCTCTTTGGCCTCGAAGCCCTCACTGGCGGGCGCAAGGCTTTTTTGAATTTCACCCGCGATGCTTTGGTCCAGGATTATGCTGCGCTGCTTCCCAACAAACATGTGGTTGTGGAGCTTTTGGAAAACATCGAGCCTGATGATGAAGTCCTCGCAGCATGCCTGCGGCTCAAAAAGGCCGGGTATACGATCGCTCTCGACGATTTTGTCTTCACCGAGAACGTGGCGTCGCTTACCCGTTTTGCCGACATCATCAAAGTAGACTTCCTGACAACATCCCGCGAGGAACAGAATGCACTGGCACGGCGCTTCGCCCCGATGGGAATCAAGATGCTGGCGGAGAAAGTCGAGACTCGAGAGGACGTAGACCGGGGAATTCAGCTGGGATACGTTTATTTCCAAGGCTATTTTTTCTGCAAGCCGCAGATGATGACCAAGCGCGACATCCCCGGCCTTAAACTGAACTATCTCCGCATCCTCAAGGCGATCAACCGGCCGGTCATCGATCTTGGGGAAGTCGAGGCCATTCTACGGCGGGAACCGTCACTTCTCTATAAACTGCTCCGCTACATGAATTCAGCCAGTTTCGGCCTGCGCAGCCGTGTCACTTCCATTCGGCATGCCCTGGCCTTGCTGGGAGAGAATAGTCTTCGCAAGTGGACATCGGTCGCCGCCATGGTGGATCTTGCCAGCGACAAGCCGGCCGAGTTGATCACGATAGCCCTGGTGCGCGCCCGCTTCTGCGAACAGCTTGCGCGGCCTTTGGGGCTGCCGCGGCGCGAAACGGATCTCTTCCTGCTCGGCCTGATGTCGGTGATGGATGCAGTTTTGGATCGAAAGATGAATGACGTGCTTTCTGAAATCCAGCTGCCGGACGAGGTCAAAGCGGCCCTGCTGGGAGAAACCAACAAATTTCGCCCTGTACTCGAGTCGGCGGTCGCCCAGGAAATCGGGGATTGGGACCGCATTCGAACTTGCAGCGACCAGATGGGTTTAGACGAGGCGCAATTCCCGGAGGCTTACCTCCAGGCCGTCCAGTGGGTGAGCAAACTGCTGGAGGAGTGATCTGCGGATTTGCTCGGATGATACCGACCACCGACCACCGACCTCCGACTTCCGACCACCGACCTCCGACCTGCACAAAATCGTGGTGGCTCAACCGCCGAGTGCTGGAGCTGTTTTCATGTGCCTGGGAGGCTGTTTCGAAACGAGGCAGGTCCTGGCTGCCGGACGTGGCTTTCATCTCATAACTCGGATCCTGGGCGCCGGGCGGCGCCCACTTCCCGGCTCCATTTTAGAGCGCCTAGCCCCAATGTTGTTCACTTAAGGAGACTTCTCGGATCGTTTTGATGATCGGAATCGGCGTCGGAATCGGAATCGGAATCGGTATCGAAGTCGCTTCCGTGATATCCCATTGCGGGCAAACGCTTCCATTGCCTAATGAGTCAGGCTGTATGTTACGATCCCGATTCCGATAGCGATTCCGACGCCGAGTTCAGATTGTGCTTAAGTGAACAGCATTGGGGCTAGGTACGCACTTGTCGCATGCGCGAGCAGATTGCTGCTTCTGCCGCACGAAACCTTCGCCATGTTTACAGCCCCACCTCGGCCCACGCTTCACGGGTCGCCTTCTGTTCCAGGCTGTTGAGGCCATATAATTCGCCGGCAGCGCGCGCCGTCATATTCAGGGCATCTGCGAATGTCGAGTGGGTATGAAGCTTCTCACACAGGGCGCGATACCAGATCTGACCGGCTTTCTCCCAGGCATGACCCCGCAGCCGGCTCGCCAGCCCGTAGAATGCCCGGTTGGGAATTCCCGAATTGATATGGACCCCGCCATTGTCGTCGCTTGTGCGCACATAGTCGCGCATGTGACCGGGCTGGGGATCTTTGCCCAGCAAGGGATCGTCATAGGCGGTTCCGGGCTCCTTGAGCGACCGGATGCCCTTGGCCTTGATGCCGGGCATGAACAGGCCTTTTCCAATAAGCCAGTCGGCCTCCTCAACGGATTGCCTGCGTTTGTATTGTTTGACCAGCGATCCGAAGACATCCGAGAAGGATTCGTTCAGAGCACCCGGCTGGTCGCGGTAGTCCAGGTCGGCTTCGCATTGAGTCACGCCATGGGTCAGTTCGTGCCCGATCACATCGAGAGCCACCGTGAAGCGGCGAAAAATCTCTCCGTCCCCATCCCCGTAAACCATTTGCCGACCGTTCCAGAATGCATTGTCGTAGTTCATGCCGTAGTGTACGGTCGAATCAAGCCTGAATCCCCGCGCGTCGATCGAGCGGCGCCCGAAAACGCGGAAATAAAAATCGAAGGTCGCGCCGCAGCCGTCGTAGGCCTCATTGACGGCAACGTCTTTGCTCTTGCGATCCCTCTCGCCCCGGACCAGCCGCCCAGGCAGACTGTATCCATGCCGGGCATCATATACGGTCCTCCTCTTCGTGCCCGTTGCCGTGCTTGCGAGCGGCGCCAGCACGGTCAGAATTTTGCGCTCGCCGCGGAATTGCTCGGAAGAAGTGAGAGTGGCCCATGCCATCGCTTGCTGGCGCTTGTCTCCGTTCACAATAATAGATTGCAGGATGTAGGTTGGAATGATGAAGGATGCCGGCATGCGCTGTGACCTCCTTGTTTCAGGAACTATTTTTGCTGGCGTGCGGTGGCTGTAAGCCAATCGAGCAGAGGACGCATCTCAGGGGGGACCGCATCCTCGCTGGCCTGCACCGTATGGATGCAATTGTCATTCTCTACCGTCAACCGGTATTGGAAGCGATCCGGCCGAGCAGTTAGCGCCTCAAGCCGGAGCGGCAAATCAAAGAAATGGCTTTCCTCCAGGAGCTTGCGCAAGCGGCGGGCCTGTGCGGACGGCAAAGTCTCCTCATCAAGCGCGGCCTTGAGTTTCAGCCCGGCGAAACCGCCGGTGCGTTCGAAAAGAATGCGCATACGCGTCACCTGTCTCCCAGGATTATAGAACGGATCTGTGAAATATGGGAAATTGTTCGGGTGCAATCGGAAGTGAGAGTCACTCCTGGAGAAATCAAAACAAAAACGCCACGGATTTCACGGATTTCACGGATTTGTCAAAAAAACTCTCGATCAAGTACTGGGGCCGCCGGTTAGATACGATGGAGGCTGGAATGCTCTATGAAGAACTCTCAGGAACGGTCATCGGCGCTGCGATGGAGGTGCACAAATTGAACCCGTCTGAATGGCAGGAACTCATTATGCTATTGGCGCACAGGGGAGCCCGGCGGCGATTTGCAGGGTCGGTTGGGTGGGTGGCTGTCGTTGCTGCACGCCGCCGGGAGTGTTGTCGCTCATATAGTTTCGCGAGGGCCCGATTTATTTCAAGAAATATCAAAGCAGCGCATCCAACCCGGGAAATTTTCATCCAGTTCTGATAAGATTCAGCACTTATGCCAGAAAAGCTGAACCAGGATCTGCAGTCATTGAGGATCGAACGCGGCAGGAAATCAGGCGCCGGACAAGGCCGAAGATGGTTGTTTGCTCTCATCGCAGCTTTGCTCGTCCTGACGGCGCTTGCGGCCGTCATTTTTATGCCGGAGCGTTTCGGGCTGTCCGGCCTCGGCGCCAAATCCCGCGAAGTGCAGGTGGAAATCGCGGAACGTCGTGCGCCGGGCACGACCGAGGTCGCGCTGACAGCTTCCGGATACGTGATTCCGCGCCGGCGCGTCGAAGTCTCTTCCAAGATGAGCGGGCGCGTGGATGAGTTGTTCGTGGATCGCGGCGATACCGTGGCGGTTGGGCAGGTTCTGGCGCGTCTCGACGACAAGGATGTTCAGGCGCAGCTCCGGCAGGCGCGGGCCGCCCGTCAGGCCGCTGCCGCTCGCCTGGAGGAGGCGGTCGCGGGATCGCGGCCCCAGGAAATCGAACGAGCCAAAGCCGCCCTGGAAGAAGCAGAGGCCAACCTGCAGACGTCCCAGATCAACCTGGAACGGGTGTCGCGGCTTCATGAGAAAGGCGTGCTGGCAAAGCAGGCGCTCGATGAAGCGCGCAACACGTATGATGTCGCGAGCGCCCAGGTGAAGGTCGCCAGGAAAAACTACGAGCTGATCCAATTGGGACCACGGGCAGAGCAAATCCAGCTTGCCCGGGCCCAACTTGCGGAGACCGAGGCGAGCATCGCATTCTGGGAGACGCAGCTTGACAATACGATCATCAGAGCCCCGGTGGCCGGCACTGTGCTCGAGAGGCTGATCGAAAAAGGGGAAATGGTGACCACCGGCTTTGTCAGCGGCAGGGGAGCCAAATCGGCCCTCGTCAGCATCGCGGATTTGAAGGATCTCGAGGTTGAACTTGACATCAATGAATCCGACATCCCGCGTGTGCGTCTGGCGCAGCAGTGTTCGGTCTCTCCGGAATCGTACCCGGACAAGAAGTATCCGGCCAGCGTTCGAGAAATCGCTCCGGAAGCCAATCGCCAGAAAGCGACCATCCAGGTCAAAGTCACCATCAAGGATCCTGACCGCTACCTGCGCCCCGAGACCAACGCCAAAGTAAACTTCCTCGAAGATCCAAAAGAACAGCCGGCTACTCTCCGCAGCCGCATTCTGGTGTCGAAATCTGCCGTGCTTCCCGGCCCGGCGCTTTTCCTGGCCAAGAACGGCACGGCTGTTAAAACCTCGGTCACGCTTGGTATAGAGCAAAGCGGGCGCGTAGAGGTCTTGACCGGACTGAGTGGCGGCGAACAAGTGATCGTGAGCGGGCTCGACGGCCTGACCGACGGCCTCAAAGTCTCCGTCAAGCGGTGATACCGGCAAGGAGATTTGCCCGCCAATAAGCCCCAAAAAATCCGACTTCGCCCGAATGTGCGGGCAACTGCTTCGAGAATAGCTCGCCGGGAACCGCAAAAGCAGCCACGAATGGCACGAACTTGTACTGGCCCGGAAGGGCGGCGCTTCGCGCCGTACCTCCCATCCATCAATCCTGGCTCCATCCGCCCTGGATGCCAGGCTACCTTTGCTTGCCGAAGGCGCACCTGGTGTAGCCGTGTCGAGCAAGCTCGCGCGCGAGCTTCTTTCTGCCGCGATGAAGCCGATTGACGATGTTTTGATAACGTTCAGGATGCAACAGGGTGACAATCTCACTGGTCTGCCGGCCCGCCAGGTAGAGATCAATCGCCATGCGCTCCGGGAGAGTCAGTTTCGAGAGCAAATCGTCTATGATGGCGCGCAATTCCGTATGCTGCAAACTCGACTCCGGCGACGGCACGAGGGATGTACAACCCGCATATTTGATCTCGGCATCGAACAAATTCAGACGCTGCGCTCTACGATAATAGTTGCCCACTTTTTTGCGCAAAATACCCATGGCCCAGATCAGCATCCCCTTTTCAATATCGATCTCAGGCGCTTTCCGGACCATGGTCAAGAGCGTCTCCTGGACCAGGTCTTCCGCATCTTCGGGATTGCCCACGCGCCGCGAGGTCAACTTTCTGAGTACGGCCCGGATATGAGCGAGTTCCTGTTCTGTACATTGGGTTACCTGAGCCTCCAGCGAGTTGAACTGGATGCCCGTCGTTTCACAGACTTCTGAATGATCTGATTGGTAGAAAAAAGAATAGGCGAGAGTATGCACACTCAGCCCTCCGAGCCGTTGGCTATCTCGGAGTACCGGCAAACGGCACCAAATAGACAGATACCGCCGGACTCCGCGGTTGATTGGCTGAGTTCGAGGAAAATGCTGAGGGCAATACTGAAATTAGACCCGCATCAATCTGGTGTCAAGGATAAATTTAGAATTCCTTAATGTGAAGCAATCGGACTACCTGCGCTTGGGAGCATAATAGCCGGGCCGCGCCGAAACCACGCCATCGGTCGAATCCACTTTGACTTCGATGCGCCGGTAGCTGCCGTCCTTGGCGGTATTGGTCGAAATGTAGCCAAGCGTGTACTGATTGCGCAATTCCTCATCCACCTCGGCATAGATATTGCCAAGCTGGCCGAACGTATTGGGATATAGAACCCGTCCGCCGGTCTCATAAGAGAGTTTACGCAGTGCCATGTCGGCCTGAACGAACTCCTGCTCAGGAATGCCATAATAGATGCCTTGCCCTTGCTGATTGGCAATGTAAGCCTGGCGCACAGCCTGAGTTTTGCTCACTGTATAGACGGCAGCCTCGCAGCGCACGGCGGCCTCAAGCGCTTCCTTGTAGGACATGGAGCTGTTGTTATCCAGCCCGTCGGTCATGATGATGGCGGCTTTCTTTTCCTGGATTCCCTTGAAGACATCGTTTGCGACTACATAGATCGTGTCCCAGAGGTTGGTATTGTCCTTGCAGTAGATCGAGGTCAGAACCTCATCGAGACGGTCGGTATTTTTCCCCCAGTCCATCTTCAGTAAGGTTTGGGTATTGAAAGCGACAAGGGAAAACTGATCCTCGCCCTTGAGGTTTTCGATAAATTTCGTAGTGGCGTATTTGATCGTTCCCCATTCCGAGCGCACGCTGCCGCTGATATCGAGCACGATGGCGATGCGCGTGGGCAAGCCCTCCTGCTCGAAGATGAGAACATCCTGCTCGTCTCCATCTTCGGTGATATGAAAGGCGCTTTTCGGCAGCGCCTTGATGAATCCGCCCGCAGGCTTTCGTACGGTGACGGGAACCGTCACCAGGTTTACTTCAGCCTTGATCTGGAAAGGCTTTTGTTCCTGTTGCTGCTGCTGCGTCGGCGGGGGATTCTGCGTGGACTGAGCCTGGGACCACAAGGGGCGGAGCGCCACAAAGACCACAGCCGCGAGGGCGAACAGCCCGAGCGCCGGAAAAAGGCCTGTGGCTCGCGAGCAATTCAATTTTGTATTTGAACTGGACATTGCATTTTCACCTTACTTTGAGCGCGGACGGCAGTTTTTCATAAATGCCTCCAAACCCGCCGTTGGAGAGGATCACAATCACATCGCCGCCGCGGGCTTCCGCGCATACCTGGCGAATTATACCTTCCACGCTATCGAGATTCCAGGCGGCCCGGCCCATCGATCGAAGGTCATCGATTACCCTGGTGACATCCAGCCTTTCCCCATCGGGAACTTTCTCCGGTTTGAACAGCGGCGGCATCACGACGCAATCGGCCTCGCCCAGGGCTTCGGTGATTTCGTGCTGAAATACGTTGCGCCGGCTGGTTGCAGAGCGGGGCTCGTAGATCGCCCAGAGGCGCTGCGGGTGGAGAGATGCGCGCACGGCCTGCAAGGTCTCACGCACTGCCGTCGGGTGGTGGGCAAAATCTTCGTAGATGCGAATCCCCGCCACTTCCGAGACGAACTGCAGGCGGCGGCGGACGCCGCGGAATTGCTCTAGCCCGTCGCGGATGTCGTCCTCCGGCACACCCAGCCGGTGCAGCACCGCCGTGGCGGCCAGGGCATTTCGGATATTGAAAGCGCCGCTCAATGCCAGGCACACGTTGCGAAATAATTTTTTCCCGTAAAGGATATCAAAGCAGAGACGGTCGTCCTGGTAATGGATATCCCGCGCGCTCCAGTCGCACTCGACATGCAGTCCGAAGGTCTCCTTCGCACAGAAGGCCTTCCGGCTTAGCTCCAGCGCGCCGGGGCTGTCCGCTCCAATGGCCAGAAAGCCGCGCTGCGGGATCAGGTTCACCAGGCGTCGGAATTGGAGGCAGATGGCTTCAAGATCCGGAAAAATATCCGCGTGGTCGAATTCGACATTGCCGATGACCGCCAGGTAGGGGAGGTAATGCAGGAACTTGGGCCCCTTGTCGAAAAAGGCCGAATCGTACTCATCTCCTTCGATCACGAAGTGCTTTCCATCCCCCAGTCCATAGCTGGACTGAAAGTTTTCGGCGATGCCTCCGATCAAAAAACCGGGCTTGAAGCCGGCCGAGTGTAGTACCCAGGAGATCATGGCTGTCGTGGTCGTTTTCCCGTGCGTGCCGGCGACGACAACCGGGATCTTGTCACGCAGGAAGAAATCCTTTACCGCTTCGGGGAAAGAGGTGTGGGGTATTTTGAAGTTCAGGAGATACTCGATCTCGGGATTGCCGCGCGACAGGGCATTTCCCACCACAATCAAATCGGGAGCGGGATTCAGGTTGGCCATGTTGTACCCCTGGACCACCGCGATCTTTTTTTCAGCAAGGAACTCGCTCATCGGCGGATAGACACCTTCATCGGATCCGGTCACCTCATATCCCTGCTCCTGAAACATGGCTGCCAGGGAAGCCATTCCAGTGCCGCAAATGCCGATGAAATGAATACGTCGGATTTTTTCGGAAATTGACATGGCGCGGGAATTGTACAGATTTTTTCCCTCGCCTCCTAGCGCGCTTTTTACGGCAGATTTGTCTTCCGAATAAAGAACTAAAAGCCATGAGGTATCGGGGCCGTGAGCGGGATCGAAGAGTAACTGTTTAGCGCTGTGGTCATCGAGATGTCCTTTAAGAGCAAAAAGCGGCCACGGATTTCACGGATTTTATGAAGGCACTACCAAAAGGTGGTGTTTCTTACAGTCTCCAGGATGCAGGCAAAGAAGACGGCATCATTTGGTGCGCTCGATACGCGCATACCATATGCATATGAATTCGTGAAATCCGTGGAATCCGTGGCTGCTTTTGAAGGGGCTAAACAGCTAATAGTTTGGCGATTACTTCACGCGGCGTGAATTGCATTGTCCGGGATTTCTATCTGACTCACGAATCCTTGGGTTTCAACAGGTACTGCTTTCCCATTGCTCCGCAGCTCCGCGATCCATCCCGTTACCAGATCGCGCGCCGCATCCATCGCACCCTCAAGTCCAAAACCGTGCGCAGTCAAATCCAACGTCGGGATGTGAGCGTAATACCAACCCGGGTTTTCGGTTTCGTTGGTGGGCTCCAAAATGATTGTGTATCTCATTTGCCTGTCCTCATTGGTCAGGATAGCATAGGAGCGCCAACGGCGCTATGCATTTACCGCTGAGACGCGGAGATGGCGCGGACGCCGCGGGCGGGGTTGCCGGCCACGATGGTGTTGGCTGGGACATCCCTGGTTACGACGGCACGGCGCCTACTATGGCGACTTATAGGACATTATCTTCCCTTATAGGTTTCGACAAACAATTCGACGCTGATGCCGGCCTGCTTGATCGCGCTCTTCAGCGTGCCGACTGCGAGTTCCTTGTGCATCGGAATTACACAGCCTCTGTCGCCACGCCGGAGGACGACGTGGCTGCCTTTTTGGCGAGCAACAATGAAACCGAGCATTTCGAACGTCTTGACGGCATCCTGGCCCGAGATACGCGGCAGTTCAGGCATTAACCGCGACCTCGAAAGTGGTGAGAATCGGGTGTGGGAATTCCTTGAAGGGAAACTCCGCGAGGTACAACTCCGTGGCCTCCTGGAGATTCGTTACGGCTTCTTCGATCGTCTGCCCCTGACTGGCAGTCCCGACTTCGGGGCACTCCGCCACGTACCAGATGCCTTCCTTGTGGATAATAGCTGTGAACGTTTTGCGCATGGTAATCAATATACTCCAAGGTGTCTGAGCGTATCAACAGCGGATGCCGGAAGATGGAAGGAGGAGCCTCCGTGCTAGGATGGCGGAGAGTCTCAACAATTCCCGAATCCCATACCGCCTCCACACCGGCCTGCTCCAGGATGCCCCCGGTGCATGGAAGAGACGATGGGTCAGTAATTGAGGTAGTCGAGCAGCGTGATATCTTCCTTGATACGGACTCTCAGGATGCGATCCCGTAAGGTCAAGAAACTCGAACATCCGGCAACTGGGCCTCACTTGAACGGTTGGAGTCACGAATGAGCCGCAATCTCGGTCGACAGCGATGGAGCAGAATGGGATCTTAGCAGCGAACCATGTTTCTGAGGCGATCCTGAAAACCTGCGATGGTCTCGGGCGGCCTTCCAGGCCGCCGCCGATTGCATCTGCTTCTTTTGATTTCGATATCGCCGGAGTGTGATTCCCAGAGCGCATGGCAGCATCCCGTCGCGGCTCTCCAGGGAATAGGTGCGCGAAAGCTCGATCCCGAGAACCTATTTTGGTGTAAAATGGGCCCCGCTGGCGAATAAACAGCCACCAACCGGCCCGCAAAAGTTGACATTCGATCTCATCTCAGAAGCTGGCCAGCGGCCGTAACCCGGCTGGCATTCGAAATGCAGTCAATTCAGTCTTTCCGCCTTTTGAATGCGGCATGTGTCCTCCGGCAGCGAGGAAACGGGACCGTGTGACGCGACCGGCCCGATCTAAGAACGCTGCGGGCAGGTCATGAAAGGGGCGAGCAAGACGCCCATGGGCATTAAGCGCGGAGCACCGGACCAACCTGGAATCCTGAATGCGGCTGTCCTTAGCGAAGTTGGCCGGGTGCGCCAAGCCAATGAAGATGCGTATGCCCTGCTGCCTGAACAGGGGCTGTTCATTGTCTCCGACGGCATGGGCGGCCAGCAGGCTGGAGGGTTGGCCTCCAGGATTGTTGTCGAAGTTCTTCCCCAAATGCTCGCACAACGGCTGTCCCCGGCCCTGGAAGGCCAGGCTGCAGAATTCTCTCGTGTGCTTCGGGACTCCATCGTCGAACTCGGTCAGCAGATTCGGCAGCAGGCGAGCCATCGGCCGGCCCTGGCAGGAATGGGTGCAACCCTTGTGCTGGCCTGCGTCCGCAACGAGCATGCGTTCATCGCTCACATGGGCGACAGCCGGGCCTACCTTTACCGGCGCCGTAAGCTCCGGCAACTAACGAACGACCATTCTGTCGTCGCCTTCCTTTTGCGGCACGGGGAGATCACCTCGAAGGAGGCTGCGGGTCACCCGGCAAAAGGTCGCCTCTCGCGTTATGTAGGGATGGAGGGAGATGCCTACCCCGACGTGAAAGTCATAAAGCTGGCTCGCGGTGACCGTATTCTTCTCTGCAGTGACGGGCTCACGGGAATGGTGGCCGACAACACCATTGACAAGTTGCTCAGCAAGCACTCCGATCCCGAGCTTGCCTGCCGCGCTCTGGTGGAGGCGGCGAACACAGCCGGTGGTCGAGACAACATCACGGTCCTGGTTGTCGACTTTCATGGAGGTGCAGCTGCTGACTAGACTCCAGAGCTAACCAGGACACACAGCCAGCAACTTCCTCTTGTGGTCCGGTAATCGAGCGAAGAAGGTGCAGGTCAGCCTGGATGTGCTTGGCTGCCTGCAGGAGGGAGACGAGGGAGGGAGAAGCAATGGACGAGAAGACTGAACTCTCACGGGAGAAGCCGACGATCAGCAACCAGCCCGACGGACAAACCGTGGCCGATGTGACATCAGCCGAGATGGAGCAGCGCGCAATCAGGCTCCCGGGTGAGACAACTCCGGTCGTATTTGAATCAGAGGTGCTGCGGGCCGGCGAGGACGCCGTGGCGGCGGAGTGGAGCGAGGGCGACATTCTCCTTGACCTCTACGAAGTGCGGGGCGTGCTGGGTGAGGGTGGGATG
>Ga0315284_10013068_pt1 | contig 11820 bp, 14 predicted proteins | sample YL17G09_16_MG_FD_203696 | JGI IMG/M metagenome (GOLD analysis project Ga0315284, IMG submission 203696) | Sediment microbial communities from Yellowstone Lake, YNP, Wyoming, USA - YL17G09_16 | ecosystem: Environmental > Aquatic > Freshwater > Lake > Sediment | place: USA: Wyoming | collected... | reverse complement strand
AGCTCTCTTACATTGTGATAGCGACTATTATGACTCCACCAAAATCGTACTGGAAAATTTTTATTCGAAAATTAATAAGGGAGGTTATATTATTATTGATGATTATAATAATCCATATCTAGCATGTAAAACGGCAGTCGATGAATTTAGATCAAAACATAATATTTTAACACCTATTATTGATACCCACGGAGGAAGTGTTTATTGGCGCAAATAAATCACACTTTTCGGTGACAATTATTAACATTGGTAATCGTTTCTGTTAATGCATCATTTGATTTAATAAATTTTAAAAATAATGAATTTAGCCCATTGATAAATTTATTATGAAAATCCCTTTGGATGTCCAAAAATAAAACTACGCGTGGTTGGTCAGTATTATTCTCCACATAGTGGATAAATATGTCATCAAACATAATATCGGAGCCTTCTGTCCAATGAATTTTTTTATTATCGATATGGATAAAACAATTCGTTGCATCGTCCGGAACAATTAGAGCCAGATGATATCGAATAACACCTTTGTACAGACCTTTATGTGGTTTTATTTTTGTGCCAGGGGCAATCACACTAAAAAATGCCAATGTACATGGACAAGATCTGATCAAACTCATTGTCAGGGGAAATTTTTCACTAACAGCCGTATCGATACCAAATGCCCTCAAATACAAAGTATGCCATCCCGGTGTTTGAGCCGAAACAATACTGTTAATTTCCAAATGGAGAGGCACAGTATGTCTGGTACTATAATCAATATATTCATTCTTAATACCAATCCAATTGGATCTAAATTGTTGAGTCCATTCGAAATCCGCGGGATCCAATATTGGCGGATCTAAACAAAAATAATCCAATAGCTTATTAATAATGGTAGCCGATGTATAAATATTGTATTGGATAATGTAATAAATGATGATAATGACAACTAAGATAATGATAATTTTTTTATTGGAAATAATCATTATGATTATATAGTTTAGTACGATATTAATTTCGTTCATAATATATATAATGGGAGTCCCTTATTCGTGTTCGTGTCCTCAAGGAGACCCGAAACAACCGATACAACCAACACAACCAGCAAATATTCCCGCTGACCAGCGATGTAAGATGTGCTTATCTTGCCCGCTTTGTCCCCCGCTCATTAAAACGTGTACTACTCCCATGTGGGTTGCTATTATTGTAATATTTATTCTGTTATTAGGAATCATTGGTTTTCTGGCATTTAAACAAAACAAGTGCCAAATAATAAAATAATCAAATTTTAAAATCAATATACAAGATAATCCGGTCATAATTTGAATCATTAGTAGCGGAGTGTTCATAATTTGAATCGAATATTATTGATTTGCCATTTTCTTCTGCCACGTTAAGTCCCTTAACTGTCAATTCACATGATTCAGTTGGCTCCGGAACAATTAATCCTAAATGATATGTTAAGGAATTAGTATTTTTTCCTGTAGTATCCACATGCGGGGGTATTTTTGAGTTAGCTTTCATTAGGGAAAATCCAACAATATTTAGTTTAGGTTCGATTTCTTTTAATAATTTGTAAGTATTCGGACATAATTTTATATTTTCATCAAACCAATGCCCATAATAAAACAATCCATAATTCAGCCATTTATCATTTTTTTCATCTGATTCTACTTTTTTCCAAGAACCAATCCATCCAAGTTTATTTTTTAACCCATTTATATAGTCATCGGATAAATATTTCCAATCATCATATTTTCTACTAATATCTAATACTGGGGTATTTTTATAAACATGCATTGCTTCGTCTTTGATCTTTAAATAATTCAATTGGAGATTATCAAATGAATGGAAATTAGCTGGATCATAGTAAATATCATTATCATATATCATCTTTTGGTTATATGAACTAAATATTATCAAAATAATAGTTATAATTATAAATACGACTCCAACTATAAACATAGAGTTTTTATTCACCATTTATAATTATAGGTTTTATTATTTTGATTCGTTTAAATATTATTACTATAATTTTTTTAATATTTTTATTATAATATATACACATAATGAGTCAACCTCCTGTAAAATGTCCGCTTCCTGTAAAATGTCCGCCTCCTGTGAAATGTCCGCCTCCCGTAAAATGTCCGCCTCCTGTGAAATGTCCAGATCCTATTTCGACTTGTACTACTATTACATGGATTATTATTGTTATAATTTTTATTTCATTAATTGGAGTCATATTATATTTATACTTTAATCCCGGAAAATCGCCACTAAAATTAGGAAAAAAATCATCGGTTACATCGAATGCAGAATTTGATGGATAATTTTAAATACAAATATTAAAAATTAAATTCGACTCTTACATTCCAGGCAATCTGCGATGTAGTCGATCTGCTGTAGATGTTCGATGTGTACCAGAATTACCAATTCGAATATCCGGATATTTTCTTCCGGCAAAAGGGAATATCAATGTGTTGATTTTATCAATAATTTCCATGCCTTGGTATATTTGACCAATGACAATTTGATCAATGTTCAAATCATTTAATACGTTAGATGGTCTGACATTATCTAACGTAATCATAAATGTCGAATCGTAAAATAATTCACCAGTTACTTCATCTTGAAATGGGACTAGGGAAATCAATCCTTTGAGATCATGACGGTAAAAATGATCACCAAACATAGCCGGAATGGGTTGGTCAGAATAAATAGTCCCGGCCCTAGATCCATCATTACTATAAATATCGCCATTGACAACATAGTTACCATGTGAAAAATTAAAAAATTTGCATCCGGAATATGTTCTAACAACTTCCCTAACATACTTATACTTTCCCTGGCCTTTGCGTTCGGTCCGGATAGTTTTACCCCCAGCAATCCTGACAAAATTTTCTACACCAGCTGGGAATACATCGCGAAACAACCTAATATAAATTCGACCAATAACCTCCTCTTTTATTACAATATCCATCCAAACAATTGGGTTTTTGCCGGAATCTGGGATTTCGTCCAAAGAATAATTCATTATGTATATTATACTATAACATCTGATTATTTTTTTAGACTTTGATTCAAAGACTAAAAAAAATAATAGATACAAAATGCTCCAATCTTTGTATAGTGATTTAACCATTTACTATTCTGGTGATCGATATTGTTTTATATTATAAAACAAATCTAATCAAACTTGTTATGGCACCAGCCATTCTACCATATCTGTTAATTTTTAATTAGTTCAACTTGATTCCTTCAACATATGAACTAATTTGAAATTGTTGATCAAGTTGCGCATATGTAGTCTTCATCAAATCAAACATATAATTTGTCAATGAAAAATCATCTCGGATCAACCCATAAACAAAAATAATTTTTCCGTATGAATAAAATGGAACAAAATACAATACAAATCCTCCGATCGATTCCAGTAACATAATTAACATAAATAAAATCCAATATTTATTCATAGTCATCAATTTCTCCGCCGGTAATGGATTTTCTTCGAATAAATATAAACTATGTAAGATTGGATATACTGCACCGATAAGATTGTAGATAATATCATCTGTGTAGGCAATAATATAAAATATAATAAATAAACATGCTAAAGTAAAATTAATCGGAATTTTTAATGTCTCTGGTAAACATTCCGTACGCAAAGACAACTTTGATAAAATAATCTGTGTTGGTACTGCTAACATATTATTAGCCGTTTCAATATACGGATTGACTAATAATACCAATTGTGATATTTTCTCTCTGGAGATGATTTGTGGAAATAACATTTATTACTAATACTAACTAGTATTTTTATATTTTTATATGGGTTCATTTTGACCTCGGTTATTTTCTAAATGTGCAAGAAAAAAATTTTCAGTGGCTTTTTTTCCACATTCAATCAAAATATTTTTATCAGTGTCTGATATCGTAAAAGTAGTTAGCGGATAATATGGGGTGACGATACGAATTGTACGTAATTCATTAAATGCAGTTAAATCCCTTCGATTATTTTCTGCCATAAATGCCGAAATAAATGACATACTATATGTCATAAAAGAATTAATATCACTCCGGCTATTTTGGTCAGACACATTAATATCCATATTTGTTGCGGTATTCATTTCTGATATAATATGTAAGCCCAATACTTTAGGATTTGGGTTGACGGTATTATTTTTAGCAGCCATGTCATCTGGGGAAGTTCCATCAAATACATGAATTGGGTAATTATCTAGGACACCGCCATCTACATGATAATTATTTAAATGCAAAACTGGCTCAAATAAAAATGGTATCCCGACAGACATTCTGATTGCTTGTCGGATTGGAATATTGCGATCCGATTCTACTGGACTATCCGGATAAAAATATCTAGATCGAGCCATATTCATATCGGTAGTTACTATGACCAATTTAATTTTTTTATCTAGAAATAATTGCTCAATCGTATAGTTTTTAGATCCGGTCTTATCTTTAATTAATTTTCCCAAAAATTTATACATAAATTTACCGGGAATTAGGCCATATGATTCAGCCAGATTCCACCCTTCCCTGATATAAGATATAGATCCATCAACCATATCCGTCATATTAAGTCCAATCATAATATTTGTAATTTCTTTGGGACTATATCCAATAGCTAATAAAGTAGCAACAATTGATCCAGCCGATGCACCGGCAAATCCTTTTATCATATTTTTATTGAGAATATCCAATTTTTCCAAGATATCTAATGCTCCACAATAACTAATACCCTTAATCCCACCCCCGGAAAATACAATATATTCATAATTAAGGTGTTCTTTGGCTCGGATAATGTCCAGATAATCAGTATCGATTTTTACCGGATCAGAATTATTTTCCAAATCAGAAATTTGGCTATCGCTAATTATATTATGATTTGGAGTGGTTGATAACTTAATACCCATTTTATATTAATAAGTACGAATTATATTTTTATGCTGGGGTAAAATTTGCCACTCACTTTGGATATATATTTAATAAAAAAATTGAAAAATAAATGTCTTATTATAAACTGAATCGTTTTGATTATTCAAAAATGACTACGCGATCTAAAATAAGATCCACATTAGATAAATTGGGTTTGAGTTGTACTAATTTAGAATATGTGATTTTTTTACGATACAATCATGAATTTAAATCATCTAATAAATTTTTATTTTTGAAGAACATGGCCAGTCATACTAATGTATCATCCGCTACATCAAATAAATATCCAATCGACATCGAATACGAATATTCAATATATGCTAACAAACCAATAGATGACTTCGCAATGACAAAATATGTAAGTAATATGTCTAACAAACCAATTGAATTAATATTAACTGAATTCAATTTTATGAATCCGATGCAAAAAATGGAAATAATTCCAGATAAACCGAAACACATTTGGAATTTAATTTTAATTAAAATACTGGCTAATAGTTTTGCATTAGTTGATTTTTATAAAATGATTGTTAAAAAAACAAAATGCAAAAGCTATCCATATACAGAATGCATGGTACCATGTTCTAAATTAGTCAATCAATTATTGCTCGATAAATACGATATTAATAATTGTACTTACAACCAATTAAACATAGCATATCCGAGTCAAATAAAACGCATATCATCATCAAATAAAGATGGTGTCATAGAATTTATTAGATCCTTGTATCAAATAATACTGGATTATCAAAATTTGTTTTGTTCACAAAATAAAATAATAATCGAATCGAGTATTGATGCTAAAGCGCTAATCGGCAAGCAGGTCAATATTGATAGTGATCTGATGCAATTTTTTAATTATAAATTGATTAAAGATTTAGTTAAGACAACAATAAACACAAATGATAATTTTGATCAAATAATCATAACAGATTTGGTAGAGCCGGTATACGTGCAATATACTGGAGAATACGTCATCGAAATTTAAAGATGATTAAAATAAAAATTGAAATAAAATCATTCTAGTTATGACCATTTAAAAATTAACCTAGTATAATATATAATTATGTTCAAATCATTTTTTAAAAAAGACAAGGAATCTCAACAAGAACAAGAACAAGTTCAATTACAGGTTCAATCACCAAAATTAATTTCATCCAATGAAATGAAATTCCAAGACGAAATTATATCAGAGAGAGAAAAAGAAATAGAAGCAATTGCTAAAGATTTTTATGAAATTAATCAAATGACACAGGCATTGGCTGAATTAGTTGAGATCCAAGGCGAAGGAATAGATAATATTGCATCTAATATTACTTCATCTGTAGAGAATACTAAAAAAGGTACTAAGAATTTGGAAGAAGCAGAAGAATCAGCAAAAAAATCAAATATGGCAGAAATAATTGCAGCATTGACGATTGCCGGTACTGTTGTTGGTTCGGTATTATTGGTTGTTATTCTTATTTAAATTTGAATACATTTCATTTTTTATATTATTATATCTAAAATGAAACATAGAGAACTTTATTATCTATTTTTCAGACAGGTTTCAATGATAAAAGCAAATCATCTTTGTGAACTATAATCTGATTCATTGTATCACGATCGCGAATAGTGATATTGCCTGTTTGTAATGAACCAGGATCTACTGTCACCACATTTTTGACACCAATTTCATCGCATCTTACATATTTTTTACCAATGGCAGTATTAGAATCATCCGTATAACATTTGAATCCACTAGCAATAAGCCGAGTTCTGATTTCATCAGCCATCTGGCACATTTTTTCTTTTTTGTGTAAAGGGAAAACAGCAATATCATACAATACTAACGATTCTGGCAACGATAATACTAAACGTTTTTCATTAATTTCCCGTTGCCAAATATTTTGTTCTAAAAGTGCATACATTAGTCTGTCAATACCAAATGATGGTTCCAGAACATGCGGTACAAAAGTTTCATACATAGTCGTTATTTTTTGTTCTAGGCTGGTAAACATGGAACTCTCAAATAAATATTCTTGATCGTTAATTATTAAATTAAAATTTTGACCATTTTCAATATGTTTAGCAATTTCTCGCGCTGTGCTCTGGTCAAGCTCTTCGCATCGAATTTTGATTTGGTTCAGAAGTTTTCCAAACGATCCAACCATTTTTGAAATAATTGGTTTAATAATAATATTAGTCGATACAGTGGTTTCATTCAATTTTCTTTTTGCTGTTAATGGTTGTTTCGGATTGATTTTACTATGAGCCGTTAAATCATAACAACCTCTATCGGCACAACCAACACATTCTAACCAGGAATCACCCACCAAACATTCGAGGTCCCAACATTGATTGGCATAATGAGACATTTCGTTCTTTTGGTGCTGTCTAAAACGAATTTTCTGATCACCCAAACCCAATTTTTTAGCAAACAAATATATTTTTGCCAAGAAATATGCCATCAATTGATGACTAATCATTTTTTGTTCGATAGCAATTTTGATAGTGGTCTGTACTGCATTATCAATACCATTTTCTTGCATTTGGTCAGTCAAAAGTGGAATGACAAGATCTTCGAGCTGATTATAATTTGCATGTGTTTTATTTTCAGGGTCAAAAAAATATTCGATTTCGGCTTGTGTAAATTCTCGCATTCTGACAAATGGTTGTGGAGAAATTTCTTTTCGATAAGATTTTCCAATTTGTGCTATACCAAAAGGTTTAAACCCCGCATCCTCATGCTGAAAATATGACTGATACATTTTAAAATTAACAAAAATGCCCTGAGCCAGTTCCGGTCTTAAAAAATCTGTATCCGCTCCCAAAACTAAAGTATTTTGGGGTATTTCTATCATTAAATTTTTCTTTAGTACCACAACTTTCGAATCAATCATTGCATATTTATTAATTTGTTGTTCTAACATATTTTGGTCCCACGAATCAACATAATTTGCTGATTCGGCCATATCATGATCAATAAACCATTTTTTGGCTAAATGGTCAGCTCGGTAACAAAGACCATTGTTATCATATACTACATAATCAGTAAAGCGATCCACATGACCAGATGCTTTGAGAATTGCATGAGGCATAATGTTAGGAATTTCAACTTCGTGAATATCCGGATCAAGCATGCTACTTCTCCACAAATTTAATAGTTTGTTTTTTAATTGGAATCCAAGTATACCATAGTCTTGGAATCCAGAAAACCCACCATAATGTTGATATGACGGAATAATAAATTGGTTTTCTTGTAAAAATATTTTTAACATGACTATGATAATAGTATATTTATCTTTTTATATGATACATATGTCTAGACGTTTAAAATTCAATTTTTTTATTAAACCGGTTATATTAAAAATATATTATTATATATTTTTAAAGTATCAGAGTTTATTTTTTAGTTTGATTATGTCGACCAGCTCTATCGATATACTCCCAAACATTAGCTAATCGATTATCATCCATCCATATATTTTCAAAAGCCATATGTACTTGGAAATATCTACTGGATTTATTTTCGAGTTTGTCCCAATCAATATTAATACCAATATATGGATACTTCGGATTAACTAAAGCGGTCCATTTAAAAAGTTCGATCTGCCATTCTTTTTCACAATTTAACAGATTGTACTTAAATTTTGCCCATGCTGGCATACTCAGAGAAGATTTATTGATAATTTTAATATCCTCATCCAAAACTTTGCGAAAAACTTCAACTCCAATAGTCGAAATTATCTTATGATAATAAACATCATCATTGTCGATTAAATTAAACGATTTACTATATTGCTCATCCATTTTTACTAATACCAATAATAAAATTTATTTTAATATATTTTATTATTCAATTTTTTTTAAATTTCAATAACATCAGTATCTGTAGCATAATATTTGATTCCAATAGCTATACCATATTTTTTAATAAATGTTTTATCATAAATAAGATTAATTATGGTTTTGATCTCGGATTTAGATTCGATAATTTCTATTGAATCAACATCAATAAATATTTCACTCAGAGTTCCTTCCAGATAACAATTAATAACATCGGTCGTACCAAAAACAAATAAATCAATTAAATCCGGATTAGCTAACATAGATTCAAATTTTTCTATTAATTTCGTATCCGTATTTGCATTCGTGATCGAATCAATTACGTAGTTAACCGATTGGTCCGTTATTTCAGGTATGGTAATAGTTTTGGATAAGTATTTTTGGAAATGTTGGACAAAAAGTGGTGTGGATTGTAGCTGATCCTTTAGTTGAGATGGACCCGCCAAAAATAAACCTAGGTGACAAAATAAATTATCCTTGGTAAAAAGTATTGTCATCAATTCGGATATTCGCTTAACATATAAATTAATTTTCTCATCGCGGATTCGGCCAAATCTAGGAGCAGATGATCCGCCAGTTTTGTGCTGATTCGGTAATTCGGTTTTGACGGATTTGATTAATTGTGTATTATTTTTGCTATGTATATATAAATCAGTTCTTTTTCCCGATATCAAAACAATCGCATAGGTATCATGAACCACATATAAATCTAATAAATCATCCAAATGAAATTTCCTATCGCATTTATAATAAGATTTGCGAACTGGATTTGGTGGTTCAAATAAATAACATTCGCTAAACATATGACTCGGATCGTGTATCGAGTTTCAAATGAAAATCCCCCGCGCATAGAACTATGCCCTTAGATGGGATTGTGGTCAGCATTTTCAGTTTATGCAAAATCATCCTTAAAGCTAATCCAACTGACTTACCAACTTGCTTATTTTTGATATTAGATGCGGTTTTGATCTCGGTTTCAATATGTTGGCGTACTAGTCATGCGGATCTATCGGATTCGACATATAGAGTGACTAAGGTAGTTGATCCTATCATACTTTCTGCTTTGCAAAGATTTTTGATTGTTTCCAAGTCCATTTCGCGCTGATTTATATACTATGTCTAGATATTATTTTTTTATATTGGTACAATCCATTTAAATGTATAAATTTACTTTCAATTTTAATTTTTTATTGTAATCTAATCATAATAGCATATGGATAATTATTTTTATGTCACGTATTTATGTGTGGGATTTTTTATTGACAATTTTACTGCATCAATTATAAAAAAAGTAAAAATTGCATTACATGATCGGATAATTGAAGATATGGAATGGAAACAAAATCATATTAAAACTGATGAACTAGAGTTATATTTATCGAATAAATGCCACCCGGTTATTGGATGTCATGTTTGCGCAATAATTCCAACAGGAATTGAATTGGTCGTATCTGATACATATGATTTGTTTTTGGAGGAATCATGTGATACTAATTTAGATGGTGTGTACGTAGAGACATTTACGAAATATATTTTGGTTAAAAATAAATATACATATATAATTAATCATTTGCCTAATTCAAAAGTTATACATTGAGTATTGCCTATTGTTCGTGGTTGTTCGCCAATTTGTTCTAATAAATACCAAATAAAACATGCATGGGATATTATTCCGATGTTATCATATTCTAATGTCTTTAGATATGCGATAGCCTCTTTAGCACGTTGTCTGGCATCTGCATTAGATTCGGGCGATATTTTCTCATTTTCAAGATAATTCAATGGATGATTTTCTTTTTGTTCCCGAAATAAATCGGATATGATTACTTTTTCGGATTTCAAATTAGAATTAACATATGTTTCAATAGCTCTTTTTAGGGGTGATAGTACAATGATATCAAACGACTGGTCTAAATTTTTGGCTTGCATTTTACCATGGTCAGTTAATTTACAATTCCGAATTTCCTCAGCCGTTCTAAATTCCCCCGCATTAAATTTTGATTGTGCGTGTCTAATTATGGTTATTCGCTTCATTGTTATAATAATGTTTTATATTAAAAATTATTATAATTAAACTCTAGTGGAGATATAACGAAAAAAAAATTGAAAAAAAAAGTGCTTGGATATAAAAGTCCGATAAATAACCATATATCGGCCCACTGCTACAGCCAAACATGATATTATATTAATTCGTACCTATATCTACTTACTAGTGGATAGATATTCGAACAAATTGAGATTGTATCATAATCCGATAATTATCCTGGCCGAATAATTATCAGATAACTGTATCAGTGTTTAAAGAAAAATTAAAAGAAATATTGAAAGAAATATTGAAAGAAATTCAAAAGAAATACAAAAGAAATATTGAAAGAAATTCTAAACGCAATTCTAAACACAATTCTAAAAGAAACTTTTAAAAAGAAAACAAACACAGTTATTAAAATAAATACTAACAGAAAATGAAAACAAATAGTTATTTATAAATGTGAACATATAATGATAAGAATTAAAAATATGTTTAAGGCCAATTATTTTGAAGTATGATAAATTTAACTTGATTAAATAATATGTGGATGTAACATGAGATTTAGTACTACATTATGCAAGTGATTTTGCATATACAATTACATTAACAGAATAGCTAAGGACGCTGGGCCCCTATTCGACAAGTGCGATATTTATGATCTTCACCGATTATAAATGATTGCGCAAATGTAATTGCTTGATGAAATAATTTAACCAATTATTTTATCAATCTAACCTATTGATCACGGTTAGAACTAAATCAAACCTAAAATTTCATTTAGAAATTTTTAACATGTTCGACTTCTGCAGAGTTTGGCATCCCATAGATCATACGGAGTTAAATAATTCGGTATAGGCGATGACTTGATGAAGTCACGAAATTGCGTGTCAGGACAGACGTATCGTAATTCTTAAACATAAATATATACAACAGCTGATTCTTCGTGAGTCGCATATTCAATGTCCAAATAGACATATTATAAATATATACAACAGCTGATTCTTCGTGAGTCGCATATTCAATGTCCAAAT
>Ga0315284_10013067_pt1 | contig 11820 bp, 11 predicted proteins | sample YL17G09_16_MG_FD_203696 | JGI IMG/M metagenome (GOLD analysis project Ga0315284, IMG submission 203696) | Sediment microbial communities from Yellowstone Lake, YNP, Wyoming, USA - YL17G09_16 | ecosystem: Environmental > Aquatic > Freshwater > Lake > Sediment | place: USA: Wyoming | collected... | reverse complement strand
CCTTGCCAATAAAACCGGTCGCGCCAACCAGCAGGATATGCCTGCCAGCCAGGGACTTGCGAATCGAGAGCAGTTCGTTTCTTGTGGGACGCTCGAATCGGACAAGAGGGTGAAGGTGCGGGGTAACGCGCCTCTCCGTCAGAATGGCAGCGTCCTCCAACGCTTGGGGGCCAGGCGAGAGGTTGAGCTTCCTCGACACCTGGGCCGCAGGTAGCACGCCGTCTCCCCCGAGACCCATGACCCGCCGGAGAACCCCCCAGGGGGGGATTACAGGATCCAAGAGCCGACCGGTCGCAAGGCCATCGCGGAATTCCAAGCGGTTGGCCAGCACATGCTCCACGCCAAGGTGTTTCGCGAGGGGGCGCACCACGTGATCCAGACCGTGGCTCACCAGGACTACACGCCCCTTGGCAGCCAGCAGCCCCCTGATCTTCTGCGCCGCGCGCTTGCTCAACCGTGGCCTAAGAACGTAGTTGAAGTATTCCTCACCCAGGAGATCCAACCGGTCCTCACTGACACCGCGCAGCAGCAGGTGCAGCACCCGGGTGGCAAATACGCGGTTGAACGCATAGAGAAAGGGCAGGCAGAAACTCAATAGCGCCATCGCGCCGCGCCGCACCCAGCGCCCAGAGAAACTCTGGGCATTCCAGGTGAAGAAAGCCACGGCCCGCACGGGGCTGCGGCCCACGAGGCTGCCCTCAACGCGCCATAAGATCGGACGGGCGGAAGGATCGGTCATCGATGTCTGATGGGCACTTTTCTCGTTCAGCGGATTCAACCCTAACTTCAGAGTACCGCCTGAGACTGTTCGAGCAATATTATGCCAACGGTCGGGATGATTCAAGCTTCGGTGCCATGGGGCTCTCGCCTGAGATAGTGCGAGGACGAGGCAACGTGGTATCAAGTGGTCGGTGGAAGGCCTGCGCCGAAGCCCCCATCCACCACCACCGCGGAGCCGGTCATGAACGAAGCCTCGTCAGTCGCCAGGAACACCGCGACACGGGCAACTTCCTCCGGTCGACCGATCCGCCACAGGGCGTGAAGCTTGCCCGCAGCCTGCCGTGCCGCTGCCGGGTCCGCCTGGGCTTCGAAATATCCCCAAGCCAGGCCCGCGTCAATATAGCCGGGGCAGATGCAATTCACGCGCACACCCTCTTTGCCGTGGTCGATCGCCATGGCCTTGGTCAACCCGATGATGGCTGCCTTCGTGGCGCAGTAGCCGGCGCACATGGGCTCCACAAAAAAGCCATTCACCGAGGACATGTTGATGATGGCGCCCTTCGTCCGGCGCAGGTGAGGCAGGAAGAACTTCGAGCAGAGGAACACGCCCCCGAGATTCACGGCGATCTCGCGGTTCCATTCCTCGACCGTCGTGTCCTCCACGGTTTTGTTGACCTGGATGGCGGCATTGTTGACGAGCACGTGGACCTGGGAGAACGCCCTCAGGGTCTCGGCGACCAACTTCTGGACAGATTCGGGCTGGGAGACGTCGGTTTCCACCGCGAGTGCCTGACCCCCGGCAGCCTCAATGTGTTTCACCGTTTCAAGGGCGCCCGCGAGGTTGATGTCCGCGACGACCACCCGAGCCCCTTCCTTCGCGAATTCCACAGCCGAGGCCCGCCCGATGCCCGAGCCGGCGCCCGTGACGACCGCAACGCGTTTTTCAAGTCTCATCAGCCTTCCTCCTGTCGAGATGCCGCCCGCCCTCGCTCGCAGAACGTTCCCGAGCCGCCCGGGAAGGACGATTCAGAGCCCGACGATATCGAGTCGACCCCTCCGCAGTCAAGACGAGGATGTCCCGCAGAGAATTGCACGTCCCGTCTATTTGCTGGCCGGCACAGAATCAAGCAGGAGAACCTGGCAGCGTAAGAAATGAGGCTCACTGGAAAGCAAGATTGGATCTGGCTCCTCGGCCAGGACTCGAACCTGGAACCCTTCGGTTAACAGCCGAATGCTCTACCATTGAGCTACCGAGGAGTAGACAACGCAGCACGCCTGCCCTCTTGGGTCGCGTGCAGCGTTTATAGCACAGGCGAGAAATCTCCGTCAACGCGGGAGCTGGTCCGCCTCCCACTTGCCTGATTCTGAACTCACGGTTTCAGAAGGAAGATCCCCGATCCTCTCCCATCCTGTTTCTGAAGAGCTGGCCCAAGGCTAGCCCATCCGCAAGCGCCCCCGCACCTTCTTGGGGCAGGGGGATGAGTTTCAAGACCGTTTGCAGGGGAAAACGCAGGTGAGTTAGTCCTTCTTCTCTTCTGCCTTCTTCTCTGGGGTCCCCTCTGTAGCACCCCGGAGGGCATCCTTAAATTCCTTTATGCCCTTCCCCAATCCTTTCCCCAGTTCCGGCAGTTTTCCCGGCCCGAAGATAATCAACACGATCAAGAAAATGAAAAACAGGTGCATCGGTTGGAACAAACCTTCCACCAAAAAACCTCCCGGCATATCTTAGCCTCCCCACCCGGCGGCCAGAACTCACCGCGGGGCATCCGAACTATTATAGCGCAGCCACCCTTGAAACCCAATCACGATTTCTGACAGGAACTGGAAAGGAAGAAGCCGTCCAGATTACGGTCGCTTGCCCGCGAGCCAGCCGACACTTTAGCTAAGGCAAGTGGCCTCTCGATTCAACCATCCTTTTTCTGCAGGCCGAAGCTTCAAAAGACCAGATCGGTTTGCCGAGGCTGGAGGGTGACGCTTCCGGGCTCGATGATCTTCTCCAGTTCCAAATAGTGCGCCAGCAAGGTTTCCGGCACGCGGACGGGTTGGTGGGAGAGCAGGCTGATCAATTGCAGGGCGTTCGCGATAGCCTTACCCTGGAAATGGTTGTTGGTGATCACGTACGTGACGTCCGTTCGCTCAGCGATATTCCTGATCCTCTGCGCCCACGGCTCCAATTCTTCCATGCTGTAGAGATAGTTGTAGCGCTCTTCCGGTCGCTCCTCGGCGCTGAACCAGTGCTCGTAGTTTCGCCCATGCAGCCGGACATAGCCGATCCCGCTTGGCAGGATGGAGCGGTCGCTGGGCGCGAGTGAGCGACCGATGACCGGCTGGTCGATGTTGCAGAAGCCGACGCCCAACTCAGCGAGCATCCGGAAAGTCTCCGGCTCGTTCCAGGAGTCGTGCCGAACTTCGAGTACGAGGGGGTACTCCATGAACTCCACCACCAGCCCGCCCAGGTATTCGCGGTTTTCCTGGGTGTTCTTGAACGACCAGGGAAACTGTAGGAGCAGGGCGCCCAGCAGGCCCGCCTCCTGGAGCGGCGCCAAGCCTTCCTTGAAGACCTTTTCTTCTTGGCGATTCGCGTTGCGGTCGTGAGTGAACCGCTGCCAGAGCTTCGCGGAGAATTTGAAGTTAGGGTTCGCAGCGACCTTGCGTACCCAACCCTTCGCCGTTTGCAGGGTGGGAGGGTGGTAGAAAGTGGTGTTGATTTCGATCGTGTCAAAGAAGCGCGCCAGGTAAGCCGCCTCATCGAAGTTAGGCGGCTTCGGACGCGGGTAAACGATACCCTCCCAATCGGGGTAGACCCAACCCGCCGGGCCGACGCGAATTTCGCCGCGACGTTTGTCTGGGCCCATGTTCGCCTTTTCTTCGCCTTAAACTTTACGCCTGGCCCGACTCTTTGTCAAGGGATCTCCCAGGCTCAATATGGGAGGCTTCACGCAAATGGCATCCGACCTAGGCAGGTTGGGTGGGCCGGCCGGCGGCGCACTCGATTCCCTGAAGCGGAGCTGCCCGCCCCAGCCGCGCATCGACTCCACACTATAAACTGGGATAGAATCCTCGGGCGGCACTTATTCCGGGATTTGGCAGGTGATAAATGACCGAATGGAGCGGCCCCCTGAAGATTCGCCCGGCACGTGTGGACGATGCCAAGGAGATCGCACGAATATACAACCAGGGCGTGCAGGATCGCGCGGCCACGTTCGAGAATGCCTACGTCACGCCCGAGGAACGCTATCTATGGCTGGTGGCGAGGCCGGACAAGTATCCCGTGCTGGTGGCGGAGGTGAAGCACACGCTGATGGGGTGGTCTTCCCTCACACCCTACAGCCCGCGCCACTGCTACGACGGCATCGCCGAACTTTCCATCTACATTGACCGCAGCTTGCGCGGCCACGGCGTGGGCCAGGAGTTGATGAAAGCCATGCAGAACGTGGCGCGCGAAAAGCGTTACTACAAACTGGTCGGGCGCGTCATGGCCGACAATCAGCCAGCACGCAAGCTCTGCCAACTGATGGGCTGGAAAGAGGTAGGGGTCCACGAGAAGCACGGCAAACTGGGAAACGATTGGCACGACCTGGTCCTGGTCGAATACTTGATTCCAGAAAACCTGAAATAACTTGGGAGCGCGTGGGGTAGCAGGCGTCCCCGTTCGCGGCGGCCTTGGCCGCCCACGGGAGGACGGGACTGTTCCCTCCCTCGGATGGGTCGGAGAATGCTTCGCTGTTCCTCCACATCCCGTATCGAATTAGTCCTCGCTGCGCTGTGGCTGTCGGCTTCGAGCGCCTCAGCCCAGCAGGCACCTCCGGCCCCGCGCGAGCGTACCCTGCTGTTTGTGGGCGATGTGATGCTCTCACGCGGCGTCGGATCAAAGATGAAATCGGAGGGCGACTGGACCTATCCCTTCCAGAAAATCGCCTCGACGCTCGCGGGCGCGGATCTGACCTTCGGCAACCTGGAGTGTCCTGTCTCAGACGTGGGCCGCGACCGGCATCACCTTTACTCCTTTCGGGCTGACCCGAAAGCCGTCGAGGGGCTGAGACACGCGGGTTTCGACGTGCTGTCGCTGGCCAGCAACCACGTGTATGACTGGGGAGCGCCGGCTCTGCTCGACACGCTCCGGCGTCTGCGCGAGGCGGGAATCGCACCGGTGGGCGCAGGTGCCAACGACCTTGAAGCTCACTATCCCCAGTTGGTCGATCTTGGGGGAGTGAAACTCGCTTTTCTCGCCTACGTGAACGTCGAACCGAAAACCGCGATGGCCGCGCCGGATAAGCCGGGCGTCGCGTGGCTGGAACCGGACCGCGTGCTGGCTGACATTCGGTTTGCGCGTCCGCTGGCGGACGTGCTGGTGGTAGCCCTGCATTGGGGAGCCGAGTACACCCCCCAACCGCAACGTAGTCAGGTGGAGCTTGCCCATCAAATGATTGATGCCGGTGCCGACCTCGTCGTGGGCAGCCACCCGCACGTGGTCCAGCCTCTCGAACCGTATCGCGGGCGATGGATTGCTTACAGCTTGGGCAATTTCGTCTTCGACCAGAAGGCGCCCGGCACCCGCCGCGGGGTCATGCTGAAAGTCATCCTCACCGGCAAGCAGGTCACTGACGTGACTCCTATCGCCATCACCATTGACGGGGCGTTTCAAGCCATCCTCACACCTCCAGAGGAGTTGGCCCAGGAAGCACTGCGCCGCAGCCACAGGTTGAAAACCCAGGCCATCCGTGCCCAATGACCTCAGCGGAGATGCTCGCGCTGAGGATGAATCCCCATCACAGCTAGCCCCTACCTAGCTGATGGGCTACTATTGACCGGCAAGCAGGCGCAGTGATGTCCCCCACCAAAGCGGCGTTCCTAAAGACAGTGGTATTCACCATTCTTGCCCCCGGGTTCGTCACAGTGGGTGTGCCTTATCTTCTGCTGGGGCCGCGCGCCGAATTTGAGATTGGACTGCTGAGATTTGTTGGGGTTCCCCCTATTGCTCTCGGCGCCGCGGGCTACCTGTGGTGTGCCTGGAATTTTGTCTTCACCGGCCGTGGGACTCCGGCGCCTATCGACCCTCCCAAGGTGCTCGTGGCAGCAGGCCCGTATCGATTGGTGCGAAATCCCATGTATATCGCGGTGGGATTGGTGCTGGGTGGCGAAGCAATCCTTTTCCAATCCACCAAGCTTGTAGTGTATGCGCTGCTGGCCTGGCTAGCCTGCCACCTGTTCGTGATTTTCTACGAAGAGCCAACCTTGAAGAAGAAGTTTGGGGCAGCGTACGACGCGTACCGCCAAGCCGTACCGCGCTGGAGGCCGAGAATCACGCGGCGCAAAGGAGGGGATCAGCAGCCCAGCCACTTGAAGAATTCGGGATGGTAGCTTCGAATGTTCTCTCCCTGCCCCGAATCCCTGCTCCAGGCGCAATAGTATTTTCGCACTGAAGATGTATCGAGGACTTTGGCGTCTGTCTTTGTTGAGGCCTCACAGACCTGTGCCACCACTGAATCGCTAGATTTGTAAACCTCGATTTCTTCTTGCCTGAGTGGCCTGACTCCGATAGTTCCCACCGCCTTGATCTCCTTGGCTAGAACCTCCAGACGCGGCGGCGATGCACCCGTGATATCCACTTTGACGCGCGCCCAGACGGGGCCGAGCCGTTCTGCGTCGGCCAGCCCGGCGGGCTGCAATCCGGCAGCATAGGCGTAGTAGTAGAGGGTTCCCTTCCCGTCCGGAGGCCACGCAGCAGGGAACGGTGGCGAAATCCGATAGCTCCAACCGATCCAGGCAGATGAGCCCGGATTGTCGGCGCCCGGCGGCAGCGGCTTCGGGATCTTCTCCCATTCGGCTCTGACCAACTCTTCGACTTTCACCTGGATTTGCTTGGCGCCCATGGGCGGCCTCCGACCGCTGTTGACCCCGCAAACGGTGAGCAAAACTGCAACAAGAATCAGTAGGCTCTGTCTCATAGTCCCAACGAGCATTTATTAATTGAATTCCGGGCTTGGTAGAAAAGATAAACGTTAAATTTCAGCTGCGGCATCTGTCCTATTTGGCTGGGACACTCTTGAAGGCTCGTTTCCAATTTTGAGAATCTCCCCTTCCACTTGCCGCACCACCTCCTGGGCATAGGGAATAAAGTGGTGCCCGGAGATTAGGATGGTAGCACCTAACCAAAGCTTCGTGCGATTCATCGAATACCGGGCAATATTTTGAAAGAAGTACTTCCAATACGCTCCCCGGTAGGAAGACCGTAAGCCCTGATGCCAGATCGAACGGAGCACAATCTTGATAATGTTTCCCAGCGTGGGCTGATGGGCAGGCCGCTGGCAGTTTCTGCTCTCCCAATTCCGGAGAGAACGCCACGCGCGTTCGTAGAATTTCCTTGGGTCGTAGATCGAAGCAATTATCTTTTGAAAACCCCTCAGCAGAACTGCGAAAGGCAGAGCGGTACGGAAGTTCGGCGGCGTGGAATCGCTATTGTGCACGCTCGATTCGAGCAAGCGCCCCTCTTTCTTCATTCGGTCGAAAAGCGCGGTTCCCGGCACCGCGTGCAAGAAATTTGTCATGGCCCAGGGGATCGCGGCGCGTTCAATGAAGAGAATCTGCTGCTCGAAGATGTCTTCGGTGTCGGAGTCAAACCCGAGGATAAATCCACCCGTAACCCAGAGCCCGCTCCGCTGCAAAAGCTGCACGGAATCCATTGGATCCAGTGCCAGGTTCTGGAGCTTTTTCGCTTCCACCAGGGACTCTTTCGAAGGACTTTCAATCCCGAGAAAGACATAGAAGAAGTTCGCCTTCACCATAGCCTCAATCAGCGCCGGATGCCGGGCGAGGTCGAGCGACGCTTGGGTGTAGAACATCAGCGGGGAACCATGCGCCCGCTGCCACTTTCCCAGCTCCAGGGCCAGCTCGAGAGCGAGCTTGTGATTGCCGATGAAATTGTCATCGACAATAAACACCTGCTTTTTCCATCCCAGACTCAGGAGCGCGTCCAATTCCGCCAGTATTTGCTGGGGCCGCTTGGTTCGAGGCTTTCGTCCGTAAAGCACGATGATGTCACAGAACTCACATTGAAACGGACAGCCACGGGAGAACTGAATCGACATGGAGGCATAGAGGTCCGTTTTTAAGAGCTCGAATCTTGCACCTGGCGTCCTGGTGACGTCGGGCTTCTCTTCGATTCTGTAAAGCCTTTTCGCCGTCCCGTCTTCAAGGTCTTTGGCGATGTGGTGAAACACCTCATCCGGTTCGCCCACCACGACATGATCTGCCAACTTCAGCACTTCGTCCGGTTCGCTACTCGCGTAGGGTCCGCCCACGATGGTGCGCCGGCCCAGGCGACGGGCGCGGTCAAGGACCTCCTCAAACCCTTCTTTCTGGACTCGCATGGCGCCGACCATGACGAGATCCGCCCAGAGTATGTCGGCGTCACGAAGGTCTTCCACTGCCTGGTCAATCAGGCGAACGGTCCATTCCTTGGGACACAAGGCGGCCACCGTGATGAGTCCCAGCGGTGGCATAACGGCCTTTTCCGGGAGGAACCGGATCATGCCCGTGAAGGTCCAAAACGAAGTTGGGATCTTGGGCCAGACCATGAGTGCCTTGATTCGTTTGCCGAGAGGGGGATACGCAGGAGGAGTCTCAAGCTGCGAGGAAGATTCGGGGTCCACAGGTGACCGCTCCAATGGTTCGTAAAGTTTGGGCATCCCTAATTGGCCCCGCTGAATGAGGCATTATCCTCATTCCTGGTTAAGCAGGAATTTCCGATTTCAACGCTACCTTCGCCCAAGAGCATACGCCAGCGGTAAGCAAAACTGCCGCAAGGATAATTGGACTCTGTTTCATGATTTCAACTCGAAGGCGTAAGTCCGAGCCGGCTTAGGGCACGACTGAAGCCGTGCCCTGAGGCTGGATGGCGCACAGCTCCTCGGACCTGCTGCTGATGAGGCCTGCTGCCGGGGCTCTGCAGGCTTGGAGGGTTTTCGCCAGCCATTGGATGTCGCCGGTCAGTTGACATCAACTTTCTCCGAAGGATGCCCGTCCGAACATTCCGTCCCAATACCGGCGGCGACCAACCCCACAAGCCTGTTGCACTCCTCTTCCGATGTTACGTCGGCTGGCACTTGCAGCCGATATACTTCGCTACAGGTTGGACAGTTGATTGCGAGGGAGGTCGGAAACAGCGTCCCATAGAGGTGTGTGGCAATCTCATTCTGGTGTTTGTGGGCGGTTCTTTCTTTGAATGCTGTCGCCATCGCTAGTGCCTCCTTGATTCATCATACCGAATTGCGGCAACCCGCTCAGAAATGGGCGAGGCAAGCCACCATATTCTACTCGGCAAATACTTGCTTTAACACAGCGCGTACTAATCGGCCAGTCGGTTCGGCAAAAGCCAACCCGACAACCTGTGCTATTGGGTAATTCTCGGGATCAAGTGCAAGGGCAATACGTTGCGCGAAGAGCCTTACGGCGTTCTCCGATTCTCCGGCGGCAGTGTACGAAGCTACTCGTTCACGCACCTCAATTGGGTCGCCCTCGGAAAACAGAACCTCCGGCGTTGTCGCTGTGACCACAATTTCACGAACAGTGCCGAATTTAGGTTCATCAATGTGCATATCTAACGAGTTGAGGAATACGGTCGCGAAGTAGCCGATTGCTTCACGGTCTGGTTCCTTCCGAACCAGCAGGCGTCTTCGATTAAGACACTTCGCCACTTCTTGATCGATCGCGACATATGCGGCATAGCAAACGCATTCAAGAAATAACCGCGTGAGGTCCTTTTTCGTCAGTTTTCGAGATTCGAGGTCAAGTCGGCGCAATGTATCATTACACGCTTGTTGGTATGCTTCGCAGAGTTCCTCGATTAAGTCAACTTCCAGTAGTCCTTCAATTATGAGGATTGCTGCTGTTTCCGCTTTGGCTGCTAATTCTGCTCTGTCAATTGGCATAAACAGCCTACTCGCCATGGAAGGGTGCGCTCATGAGAGCGTTCCAGCAGACAAGAAGCGGAAACATTCGCTTCACTCAATGTCTCGCACCTACTTCCCGAGTCCCAAACTCCGGGTCCCGAATTACCTGCTGCCACTGGCGACCTTTTCCAACTCCCCGCCTGTCGTCGTCGCCACATCCTCGTGCAGCGAGTTGCCGTGGGCGTCCATGGTGACGATGGCGAGGAAGTCGCGCGCCTCGTAGTGCCACATGGCCTCGGGAATGCCGAGTTCGAGCAGATCCACGCCGGTGACTTTGGGCAGGCAGCGCGCGTAGAACTGCGCGGCGCCGCCGATGGCGTGGAGATAGACGGCGCCGAATTCCTTGAGCGCCGCCAGAGTTTTCTTCCCCATGCCGCCCTTGCCCATTACCGCGCGGATGCCGAAGCGCTTGATGATGTCGGCTTCGTAAGGTTCCTCGCGGATGCTGGTGGTAGGGCCAGCGGCGACCACGCGCCACTTCTCCCCCTCCTTCAACATCACCGGCCCGCAGTGGTAGAGGACTGCCCCCCGCAGATCACAAGGCGCGTCATGGTGCAACAGGTAGTGGTGGGCGGCGTCGCGGCCCGTGACCATCGGACCGTTAATGAGGACCACATCGCCTACCTTGAGCGCGCGAACCTTTTCTTCGCTCAGCGGCGGCTCGAGACGAATCTCTCTGCCCGTCACCTGGAACCCGGCTCCCGCAACCAGGCGTTCGACAGGCCGCTGCGGGTCGCGGTAGAGCCACGTCTTGATGGCCCCGCTCTCCGCATCGACCAGGACGCCCAGACGGCGGAACGCCCAGCAATCGTAAGCGACCGAGACGAAGAAACTCGCCGGCAGGCGATTGGCGGCGGCAATCTTGCACCCGATCAGCGAGACTCTGCCGCCAAAGCCCATGGTGCCGACTCCCAGCTTGTTGGCCTGCTCCATGATTTCGTTCTCGAGCTTGGCGAGCACCGGATCGGGATTCACATCGTCGAGCGGGCGAAACAGTTGCAGCTTGGCGTGATGATATCCGGCAGCACGGTCGCTGCCGATGCACACGCCGATGGCACCGGGCGCGCAGCCCAGGCCTTGGGCTTTCCACACGGCGTGCAGGGTGCACTTGCGCACACCTTCCAGGTCGCGGTCGGCGCGGCCCATATGCTCGAGCGTGCAAGGCACCGAGTACTGGGCGTTCATGTTCTCGCACCCGCCGCCTTTCAATATCAGCCGCACCTCAATGTCCGGCTCTTCCCACTGCTCGAAGTGGATGATGGGTGTTCCCGGCCCGAGATTGTTGCCGCTGTTTTTGCCGGTGAGCGAATCCACGGAATTGGGCCGCAGCTTGCCGCGCTTGGTGGCTTCGGCCACGGCCTCGAGGATCTGCTTCTTCATCAAGATCTGATGCGTACTTGCCGGCGTCTTGATTTCAAACGTCAGCATGCCGGTGTCCTGGCAGATGGGGCCTTCGCCCTCGTACGCCATGTCGATGTTCTGGCCGATGATGGCCAAGGCCTGACCGGCCTGCGTCGCAGGCTCCTCTGTTCTCAGCGCCAGGCCCATGGCCTGACGAACATCTGGCGGCAGATTAGTGGATGTCTGAATGATGAGTTCCAACATGCTTTCGCGGAAGAATTCCATGACGACCTCCAGGTAGGGGCGCTAGCGGCGCCGTGGCGCCGCAACAGCCAATCATGCTCTGACGTACAAAACAAGGGTCTGCGGCAAATCGAGATGCCACTCCGCCGCGATTACCCGCCGAGCAAGACACCAGATTATAGCGCCGAAAGCCCATAGAGGAGATGCACCCCCATGAGATGAGATGTCCAAGGGACCTCCAACGGCGCGCGTTTGGGCAACGTTTTGCTTGAGGTCGGCGTCTGATGGAATGCAGGGAACAGGGTTTACAGGGACTTGGAATATGAGACGAAACTTGGCGAAGGTCGTAGCGTTGTTTTGCACGTTTGCCTCGGCGCTGGTTTTGCCTTTGGGGCTGTCCGCAGCCCCGGCGTCGGAGGTTCCGGCGGGCACGCGATTCCTGGTCGAGCTCCGCGACAAACTCGAAGCCAAGAAAATCAAGGTGGGAAAGAAATTCAAGGCGGAGACGCTGGAGGCGCTGCGAGCCAGCGACGGCAGCGTTGTTCCTGCGGGGGCAAAGCTGAAG
>Ga0315284_10013065_pt1 | contig 11821 bp, 7 predicted proteins | sample YL17G09_16_MG_FD_203696 | JGI IMG/M metagenome (GOLD analysis project Ga0315284, IMG submission 203696) | Sediment microbial communities from Yellowstone Lake, YNP, Wyoming, USA - YL17G09_16 | ecosystem: Environmental > Aquatic > Freshwater > Lake > Sediment | place: USA: Wyoming | collected... | reverse complement strand
GAGATTACCCTGGTGCTGGGAAAAAACTACCCCGCGCTGGAACAGGCGCGCTGGATGCAATGAGGGGTCCGACCGACCCGTCTGACAAGTCTGACATGTCCGACACGTCCGACTGAGTATGATTTAATACGATCACAGTGGAGGTAAAGCGAGCACTTGGATTCTCTCGCGAAAGCACATCTGGCCGTGCACGCCCTGGCCTCGAGGAAGGCGCAGGACCCCGTGTTGCTCGATTTGCGGGGCCTGACCATCATCACCGATTTCTTCGTCATCGTCACCGGTTCATCCGCCATCAATATCCGCGCCCTCGCTGATGCCGTGCTGGAATCGGCGCGCAAGGAGGGCGTCAAGGGCGTGACCCCGGAAGGCCTGCACGAGGCGACCTGGGTGCTGATCGACCTGGGCGATGTGGTCGTGCATATCTTCGACACCGAGCACCGCGACTTCTACCAGCTCGAACGGCTGTGGGCCGACGCGCTGCGCGTCCCACTGCCGGAGGAGGCCACCTGATGCCGGATGCGTCGCTCCCGTCCAATCCCGAGTTGGACCGCCTGCTGGTCGAGATGCACGTCCGGCTGCGCCAGGGGCAATACGACGAGGTGAAGGAGCGGCTGGCAAAGGCGAAAGCCCTCGCGCCGGACCACCCCGCGGTGCTGGAGGTGGAAGGCGACCTGGCCTTTGCCCAGCATCGCTACAAACAGGCGGAGATGCTCTTCAAGGCCGCGCTGCAGGCCGATCCCACGAATGCCCGGTTGGAGGAAAAATTCGCCACCGCCCTCCTCAGGGTGCAGATGCCGGGCTACACCGTCAACCAGATCCCCGACGACGCCGACTCCCCCTGGTCGAACCGCGTCCGCCGGCCGCCCTGGGCGTCCGGTCTGCTTTCCGCCATGCTCCCCGGCCTGGGACAGTTCTATAACGGCGACTTCATCAAGGGCGGCATCCTGGTCTTCATCGACATCATCTTCTGGCGGTTCGTGCTCAACCATGCCGCCGCCATCAACGACGCCATCCGCCTCAAGCTGCATCTCGACGAAAAAGCCCCGATCCCGCACGATATCTTCATCCACGACTTCCTGCACAGCTTCAGCATCCCCATGCTCCTGCTGCTGGCCGCCGCCTTGATCTACAGCGTCATTGATGCCGTTCTCATCGCGCGGCAGATGAAAACATCATCACAGTGGATACCACCTTACCGATAGCGTCCGTTCACGCACGGTTCACCCATCAACGCGGTGGTAAGGTGCCAAAACGTCGATTCCAGCAGGTCCGGCAACGAAACCTTCAACGCCGGCAGCGGACCGAGCCGTCCGATGTGTAATACTCAGACCCAACCCGGCGGAGCAGGAACCACTAGGCTTTCCTCCAAAGATAACGATCCTGAATATTGGTTCACAGGCTTGACCTTGTTGGTACCTTATGAGGGAAATTCAGGTAGCGGGACGATTTTATTGACACAGGAGGTGATTGCAAAACCTCCCCTAAGAAGTGAGGTTAGGTCTCCTGTCGAAATAGTGAAGTACCGCCAACCCTATCCGACAGGGAGACCTGATAATGACTATTCGCCAACGAATCAGCACATTCCTTGCCGACCTGCAGCAGACGTTCTTCCCAGCGCTGGCGGCGTTCACCACCAGCGCGAATCTGCACGATAGTCAGGGGGCGATCCCTCTGCTGCACCTGACGCACGGGCGCATGCGGTCCTGTTACGATCTGCTGGATAGCGCGTATGACGCCAAGGAGATCCGCGCGGTGTCGCACGGGTTCGGGCATGTCCCGATCATCGATGCCAACGCCCGTCGGATGGGGACGAAGGCCGAGCGCGAGCGATTAGCCCGGTTGCCGCGCTCGCGGCTGACGGTGGAGCGCATCCTGGTGGACGTGGACCGGCGCCGGCGCTTTGGCGCCCGCACGGCGGTCAAGCGGTTCAACAGCCGGCTCAAGGATGACTGCGGCGCGCGAGTGATCCGGGTGCGCGGGAAGGCGAAAGTGCACGCCCTTCTGATGTGCGGCCTGCTGGTGATCTTCGCGGAGGCATTGTTGGCCCTGGGTGGGGGGTGACCGCTTTATCCGGCCCCAGGCCAGGCCGCAGACTCCGTCGGGCTGTGCCCGCAGGCATACACACGCCTGTTCGGGGCTGAAACGATGAAAAATTGGTCATCCGTTCCCGCGGGGAGAGATTCCGCGGGGTAAGACGGTGCGGAAACGCCGTTTCACAGCCGACGAGTCGGGAAAACCGCAGCGTGTGCCGGTAGTTTTGAAATCGGCTCTTTTGTTTCTCGCAAAGGCGCAAAGAGAAGACTACCTTTCATCCAGCTCTCTCGATCTCTTCCGTCACAATCTTCACCCACTCCCGCAGCCGCCAGGGCTCGTTCTCCACGGTCTGCACGTCCTTGAGCGTGATATCGACGTGCCGGCCTTTGCAGATCGTCAGCCCGTCGCGGATGATGTCGCGCACGCGGTCGGGGTTCCAGCCGTTGCAGACCATCAGCGAGGGGTTCGGGCGCCAGGAGATGATGTAATCGGTGCCGATCTGCTCCGCGCATTTGCGGATGTCGGCCACCGGGGTGACGGCGATGCGGCGCAGGTTTTTGCACTGGCGCAGCACGTCGATCTTGCGCGTCAAATCTTCACAGCAACCGTAGGCGACCAGCCCGTATTTCTCCAGCAGCGGCAGTTGGTACTGGAACATGAACTCGTCGAACATCGCCGGAGAGACCAGCGTCAACTCCTGGCTGGCCATGTAGCCCCAGAGCTGCTTGCAGGTCACCGGCTCGGGGTGCGCGCCGGGGTCCGGCAGCTCGGCGGCATACGGCATGGCCTGGTTGATGCCGTCGGACAGCCGCCAATCGCCCGCTCGCTCGGCATCCGTCAGCATCTCCAGCAGCGCGTCGCGCATGAAGGCCAGCAAACCGTGCAGCCACTCCGGGTTGTCATACATGTCCTCCATTACCTGCTCCAGCCCGCGCAGGTTGGCCAGGTCGGTGGAGATGTCGCCGCGAAAGCTGCGGTAATAGGGCGCGCGTACGGATTTCACCTCGATGATATCCCCCACCGTGTCGCGCAGGCGGTCCATCTTCACCCGGGTCGCCTCTCCGTCGATCTCGTGATGCGGCTTGATGAGCCTGTCGATATCGGACAGCTCTTTCAACGGCGGATTGAATTTCCACGCGCCGCCCTTCATGTCGCTGAGGTGGTGCCGAATCTCCACCCCCCAGCGCCCGTTGGGCGGCAGCACGTAGCAGGCCCACTCCTCCATCCACGGCTCGAAGATGGTGTCGTCGCCCAGCGAATCCTGGAAGAGAGCGCGCTTGAGGATCATCTCCTGCGTCTGAAAGAGGGGATCCTCGCACACCAGCGCCGAATCCGGCGTCTCCCACCAGGCGTCCCCCGGCATCACCAGCACCAGCGGCCGCGTCGGCTGCAGCCCGTTATGCCGCCGCCACAGGTCACGCCGCTCCTGCTGCTCGGTGTTGTAACAGATCTCCAGGTAGCGCTTTGCCAGGTCGCGCAGCACCTGGACTTCAGTTTGAATTGCCATAATAAGCCTCGTTGATAGCGTTCGTTGACTCACCCGGTTCCGCATAACGACGGCACTCCGCTCCTCTGCGTGCCTGACTACGAACATCTATTCATATTACTTATTTCGTATCACCATGATGGTGGTCGGGATGCCGTCCATGTCGAAGGCGTTGCGGGACATGATCTCCAGCGTATTCGCGCCGGGAATGAGCGACCAGGCGAAACTCGCGTGGGCGGAGATGGCGTCCTCGCGCGTGCCGGGCAGGGGTTTCCACGCGCCGCCGTTCAGGCGGTAACGGAACTCCTTGAAGTTGGGTGAAACGGTCTCGACCGCCACCACCAGCTTCGCCGGGCTGCCCGTCGCCGTTAGCGTCACCGCCGCCTGGTCGAAGGTCATATTCATATCCCCTTCCCGGCAGGTGAAATGCGACCACTCCGCGCAATCTGGATAGGGGCCGTCCGACCACCAGTAATAGCCGTTTGAGTGCAGGAAATCGTTGCCTGCCGCGTCCTCCCACGGCTCCTGCTGGTCCAGGTGGTTGTTGCGCGGGGGATACATGTAAATGGCGTAATTGTTGTATTCCTCTTTCCCGTAGACGCGCTCGTTGGGGTGGTATTCACCCTTCTCATCGGTCAGGTAGAACTGCTGGATGACGTTGTTGGTGTCGTTATTCTTCCACGCCCGGTGCAGCTCCAGCGCGCCCATGGGGATGCCGGTCCGTTTGTCCAGGTAAATCGCCGTGCCGTAGCGGTCCCAGCCCTCCGGCTGCACGCATTCCACGTCGATGACGATCCACTTGCGGTACTGGTGGGACCAGATTTCAGCCACCCCGTGGTGCGCCAGCCCGAGCAATCGCGCGTTGTACCCCAGCGACAGCGCGCACTGCTTGAACACCAGCGCGTAGTGCCCGCACATGCCGTGGTCGCCGGCGGGGGCGGAGAGGATATCCACCGCGTCCCAGGGGCGGGTGCAGGCACCCTCGTTGTGCGGCCACTGCTTGCGCGCCCAGTTGCGCAGCAGGATGAACTTCTCCAATTCCGTCCTGCCGGGAGCGACGATGTCGTCCACCTTCCAGTTCTTGCGCAGGAAGGCGATCTTGGAGGACGGCGATTGGTAGGTGAAATCCAGCGAGCTGCGGACGATATGCTGGTTGTCGAATTTCCGCACGGTCACTCCCTTGACGGCCTGGCGTTCGACATCCGCCAGCACAGACACCTGCTCCAGCACCGGCGTGACGCAGTGGTTCTTCGTGGTCAGCGTCGCCCGCCACTGCACGAAGCGCGCGGGCCGCAACAGGCCTTCCGGCCCCCAGGCGCTCCAGGTGCTATCCGGGTGCACGGTATTGCCGGTGCGCGCCTCCAGTTGCACCCACGTGCCTTCCGGCATCGCGGTTTTCTTCCCGAGGAAGAGCTCTTGCACGATGATTTGCGGGCAGATGACGTCCTTTTTCGCGGGATTGGCCAGGTCGATGATGTCGGAGGTGATGACGCCGCGTAGCGGGTGGCGATACAGGCAGAGCTGGGCCAGGAATTCCCCCGCCGCCGGCTGCCAGGTGGCGCCTTCATCCGTGCTGACGAAGCTGTTGCGGGACGGCACGGCCTGCGTATCGACCAGCGTCGGGCACACTTTTTCCTTGATGAGAAATTCGTTGTCGCCCGCGCGCAGCAGGCCGGGGCGGATATCGGCCACGTAATAGTTGCCGTACCCCTGCAGGTTGAAGACGATCGGCTCCCCGTTGAAGGCGGCTTTCTTCACCTCGCGAAACACATACAGCTTCGCGCCCGCCGAGCCAGCCGCATCCAGGTGAAAGATTTTCTTCCCCCAGAATGCCTGCTCGCCGCAGGCCTTGCCGTATTTGTTCCCAACCTCCATGCCGTTGAATTCCACCGGTGCAAGTTGCGCCGCGCCGGGGTTGGTGGTGATATCGATGCCCGCGTCGTGGGTACAGGTGTCGAGCTGTTGTTGGGTCGTATATACAACCTCAACGTTATGCCAGGATCCGGCGAACGCCGGCACGAGCAGACACGTGACGAATACAACGAGCCACCCTCGGAAAGATGAAACACACTGCCGCACCATGGTCGTCACCTCCGTCGAATGAATTGCCTGACCATTCTTCATTCTTCGTGCAGCGGCGGGCATTTCCTGCCGTGCAGCGGTTACGGGTGCACGCAAAGGTTGTGCGGTTTGTCCTTTTAACAGCCGGTCTCATTTTCCCAACCCACCTACTCCCTTTCCCATCGGGGGGAAAGGGCTGGGGATAAGGGGCGACGGTATCTGGCAGAAGACCATGACACGTCAGCATCGACAACTGGCGAAATGACTATCACAATCTTTGCGTGCACCCGCGGTTACCCGGAAAATACCAAACCCGGGCGCCGTTGCCGGCGCCCGGGGAAAGAGATTCCACGTCGTGGCGCGGCGTTACGGCGCGCGCGTCACGGAGACCGTTGTCACAATGCCGTCGCAGTCGAAGGTGTTGCGCGGCATGATCTCCAGCGTGTTGGCGCCGACGGCAAGCTCCCAGGTATAGGAGGCCACCTGTGAAATGCCGCCGCAGGATATGCCGGCCAGCGACTGCCACGCGCCGCCATCGAGCCGATAGCGGAACTCCTTGAAATTCGGCGTCTCAGTCGTCACGCTGACCGCCAGTTGACCGGGATCGCCGGTCGCGGTGAGCGTCATCTGCGCCTGGTTGAGGGTCCAGTAACTATCCGCTTCGCGGCAGGAGAAGGAGGAGAATTCCTCATAATCGGGCACCGGGTCGTCCGACCAGATATAGTAATCGTTGGAATGGTAATAATCGTTACCCTGCGCCTCTTCCCAGGGCTCGTCCTGGTCCAGGTGGTTGTTGCGCTTGGGATGCATGAAGACCATATAGCACGTCGTGTAATCGGACGGCGGGTAATTGCGATCATACTCCTGGTAAGTATTCCCCCCGTCATCAGACATATACAGCACCTGGGTGATGCCGAGGGTATTGTCGTTCTTCCAGGCCTCGTGGATCTCCCGCGCGTTCAACGGGACGCCGCCTTGCAGATAGATGGCCGTTCCGTAACGGTCCCACCCCTCCGGCTGTGTGGCTTCTTCGTCAATCAGCACCCATTTCTTATACTCGTCGGACCAGACTTCGGAGACGCAGTGGTGCATCAGCACGGTGTGGCGGGCGTTATACCCCAGCGCCAGCGCGCACTGGGTGAAGACGGTAGCGAAGTGCGTACACATCCCGTGGTCGCCCTCCGGGGCATTCAGGATATCGACGGTGTCCCAGGGACGGGTGCAGCTTCCCTCGTTGTGCGGCCACTGCTTGCGCACCCACTGCTGCAGTAGAGTGAATTTTCCCATCTCCGTGGCACCCGGGGCGACGACCGCGTCAAGGTTCCAGTTTTCCCGCAACGTGGTCAGCTTTGCCGACGGCGGCTGATAGGTGAACGGGAACGAACTGCGGGCGATCTTCTGATTGCTGAAGTCATTCAGCGTCAGGCCGGTTGCCGGCGCGGCATCCAGCAGACAGGTCACGGTCACCGATTCCAGCACCGGCGTTTCACTGTGATCGGTAGAGGACAGGGTGGCCCGCCATTGCAGGTAGCGGGCGGGGGTGATCGCCGTGGCCGGTCCCCATGCCGTCCAGGTGTCGTCGGGCCGCAGGCTGTTGCCGGTGCGGGCTTCGAGCTGCACCGCATTGATCCCTTCAGTGGTCGTCGATGCATATCCGACATGGATATAATTGACGTTGACGCTCGGGCAAATGACATCCTGGTTCTCGAGATTGGCCACGTCGATGACATCGGAGGTGATGACCCCCTGCGACGGATAGCGGAAGAGGCGGAGGTGGGCGAGATACTCGCCGGGCGCCGCCTGCCAGCTCGAGCCGTCGGTGCTGAAATAGCTGTGGCCCGCATCGTGTTCCGTGTCGATCGGCACCAGGCAGCCGGAGGTCATGATGAATTCGTTATCGCCCGCTTGCAGCAGCTCTATCGGGATATCGGCGGCGAACCAGCCCCGAGTGCCCGGCACCGGCGTGAAGGTGATCGGCGTGCCGTTGAAGGTGGCCGCCGTCGTTCCTCGGAAAATGTAGACGGTCGCCGCTGTCGCTTCCGTCGCATCGAGGTGGAACAGCTTCATCCCCTGAAAATCGGGGATGCCGCAGGCCGGGCCGATCTTGTTGCCGACATCTTCGATGATGTGATCCACGGGCGCCAGCAATACGGAGCCGGGCGTGGTAGTGGTATCGATGCCGGCGTCTCGGGTGCAGCCTTCAAAATCAGCGGAGCTGGTGAAGGTTTTACTTTCAGCCGGAGTCCAGGTGTCCAATCGGAGATTCACCGCCTCATCGAGCATGCGCATGATCAGCAGGCCGTTGATGACGCTCATCGGAGCCATTTTATCGGGCGCAAAAGGCACCGGCACTTCGGCATCGCCCAGCTCCCAGCTCTGGTCGAGGCGCTCCAGCGCATCCGGCGCGTTCTTCAGCGGATCGAGAACGGGCCTGAAGCTGGGGATAAGGTCCACTCCCGCTTCGCCGATATAGGAGTCGGCATCCGGGGGAATCGTCAAGCCCGCGTAGCCGAAAAAGACCAGCAACTCTCCGGGCTCCATGTTGTCCTTGAAGGCCGTGGTGTAATTCCAGCAATCGAAGGCAAAGAAAGGCGATTCCATCGCGTGATACATTTCGAAGGGGATGGCATGGTTCCAGCTGGTCAATCCGACGCGCTGGCCCGTCATCATCCGGCTGGCGATGATGTCCGCCGCACTGTTGATCTTCGCCAGCACCGGGCCGCCCAGCTGGCCGACCAGCCAGTCGAGGCGAGTCTTGAACGCCTCGGACAGCGAGCCGGCCGGAATATCCGCATCGGTGGGATAGACAGCCCAGATGGGCACCAGCGCGGCGTCGAATTCCGGGCCCCCGGGCAACTCCGCGCTCATCAGGACGCCGGGATGCGCCCCCAACATGCGGGTGCAGGCCGCCACATACTCGCACTGCCAGTACCGGCAGATGGTAATATTTACCAGCATGTTGACCCTGGTCTCTTCCGCGGTGCCCGTATCGGCGCCATTGTCGATGAAATAATCGTATGGCAGCCCCTCCGGCATGCCGGCGCTCGAAGCGATGAGGATGATCTGATAACCATGCTGGCGGAATTGCGGCAACGCCGCCGCCGCTTCCGCGGCATCCTCATCCCACGAGCGTATGGCGTAGATCATGATATCCGATGTCTGCTCCCCCCCGGCGGGATGGTAATACTCCCAGTTCGCCAGCGAGCCGGAGCGCGCGATGAACTCGTCACTGAAAGCGAGTTGAGTTGAAAGAGGCCAGGCATAACGGATCAGCATCTCGGGGTGATCCATCTGATAGGTGACCACGTCCTCAGCCACCACCGTGATCGGTGGAATCTGGATCGCTTGCAGCCGCTGGTTGTATTGATTCAGGATGCCCGTCTCCCCCGGTACGATATCGAAGCACATGCTGGTCGCGGAGGTTAACCCCGTCGCGGTGGCGACGAGGGTATACCCGTCTCCCTCGGTATCGATCGACAGGTCGTTGAAGGTCGCCGTGCCGCCGACGGCGTTTTTCGTCAGCGTGCCGGAGAGCGTGCCTCCGCCGGGATTGGCGCCGAGCGCCAGTGTGACGGCATCCGTCGCTGAGGTGACATGGTTCCCCAGGGCATCCAGCACGCGCACTGCCACGGCGGGAAGAATGGCCATCCCGGGCGGGGTGTCGGTTGGCTGCACATTGAAAGCCAGTTGCGCCGCTTCACCTGCCGTAATGTTGAAGGAAGAAGAGGTGGCTGCGCTCAAATCGGCCGCGGTGGCCTGGAGCGTATAACCAGTGCCTGCCTTGTCGATCGACAGATTATCGAAGGCGGCTGTCCCGTCAACGGCGGCAACGGTTAGCGTGCCGGACAGCGTGCCGCCACCCGGGTTGGTATAGATCGCCATGGTAACGTCATTGGCGGCAGTGGTCACCAGGTTGCCGCCGGCATCCAGAATACGCACCGTCACTGCGGGAGTGATCGCCGCACCGGCGGCGGCATTGGTCGGCTGTATGCCGAAGATCAGTTGCGCCGGCGTCCCAGCGTTGATGGTGAACGGCAAGCTGGTCGCCGCCATCAGGCCTGTCGCGGTAGCCCGGAGGGTATAACCGACCCCCACCTTGTTGATGGACAGGTTGTCGAAGGTGGCGGTTCCGCCCACGGCGCTTTTCGTCAGCGTGCCGGCCAGCGTGCCGCCGCCAGGGTTGTCGCCGAGCGCCAGCGTGACCGACGTGGTGGCGGAAGTGACCAAATTCCCCCCGGCATCCAGTACCCGCACGGTCACCGCGGGCGTGATGCTCGCCCCGGCGGTGGTGTTGCACGGCTGTATCCCGAAGGCGAGCTGCGCCGGCGTCCCCGCGGTAATGTTGAAAGGCGAGCTGGTCGCCGCCGTCAGTCCCGTCGCGGTCGCGTTGAGGGTGTAGCCGTTGCCCACCTTGTTGATGGAGATGTTGCTGAAGGTGGCCACCCCGTTGACGGCGGCCTTCGTCAGCGTCCCGGACAGCGTGCCGCCGCCGGGATTGGCGCCGAGCGCCAGCGTGACGGCATTGGTCGCCGTGGTCACCGGATTGCCCCCGACGTCCAGCACGCGCACGGTGACGGCGGGGGTGATGGTTCGTCCGGCGGTGGTGTTGACCGGCTGCACGCCGAAGACCAGTTGCGACGGCGCGCCCACCGTAACGTTGAAGGCTGCGCTTCTGACCGATGTCAATCCCGCCGAGGTGGCGTAGAGTTTATACCCGACGCCGATTTTACTGACCGACAGGTCGTTGAAGGTTGCAATACCGCCGACGGCGGTTTTCGTCAATGTGCCGGACAACAAGGCTCCGGTCGGATTCACGATGAAGGTGATCTTGATGGCATTGGTCGCCGTGGGCACGCTGTTGCCCGCGGCGTCCTGCACGCACACCATCACGGCGGGGGTGATCGATGTCCCGACGGCGGTCGTGCCGGGCTGCGTGACGAACGCCAGCTTTGCCGGCTGTCCCAGCGTGATGTTGAAGGGAGTGCTGGTGGCGGCCGTCAGATTCGCCGCCGTCGCCCGCAGGGTGTAGCCGGCGCCGGCCTTGTCGATGGAGAGATTGGCGAAGGTGGCGATCCCGTTCACGGCGTTGGCGGTCACCGTCCCGGACAGCGTGCCGCCGCCCGGGTTGGCGCCAAGGGCCAGTGTGATCGTCGTGGTGGCGGAGGTGACCGGATATCCCCGGGCATCCAGCACCCGCACGGTCACCGCGGGGGCAATGGTCGCTCCGGCGGAGGTGGTCGTCGGCTGCGTGCCGAAGGCCAGTTTCGACGGCATGTTGAGCTTGCTTTTCTCGCATCCTGCCATAACGAACAGGCAGAGCAGACCGGCCAACAGGGTGGTGACGGCAAATGCCGCATGGCCGTGGCGCCGTCCGGCGTTATCAGGGCAAGACCCGGGACCTACGGTGTGCATACGAACCTCCTTTGCACGGTTATCTGCCGGCTGTTCCTCGGAAAAGCGAAACCGATGCATTACGGTCTTGTGAAACATTACAAGCGCGTAAACCGAATATTCCATTCGTGGACGGATTACGGTCGCGGTGAGTGCTGCGGATAAATCGGCGCAGGTTAGATAAGGCCGGTTTCCTGATTTTTGTGAAGACGCCACTCCCTGGAAATAACCGGCATCCCCTCCGTTTTTCCATCGTCTGCTCGGGATGCGGCACATCCCATACTGTATGTATATTACTACTAACTTCGGCAATCTCCTTTTTGTACCGAAGAAAAATATTGTAAATAGAGCCTGTCCCAAAATGTCTTTCGAGACCTATGAAATAGATACTATAGAATGACCGGCGCACGAACGAGACCGGTGACTCACCGCTGACTCGCTCGTGCCCCTCCTTTATAATAGAACTGACCAATCCATCAAAGGAGGTACCGGTCAATGAAGAGTATCGCATTGGTCGGGCTGGATGTCCATAAAGCGACAACCAGCACGTACATCGCGGCCCCGGACGGGACGCAGCCGCTTGATCGGTTTGTCATCCCGACCGAGTACGTGGTATGATGCCCCGCCTGTGCGGTAGCGTCTGGGGAGCCGGATGCGGGATTCGCAGAGGTCGGAGACCACAATCCGCACGTCTGGTTCTGTGAGGGATGGGCTGTTGTGCGACACCTGACCTGGGTGCGGCGCATCCGACGCGTGAGTGCGGTTACCAGAAACCCGGGCGAGTCAGCGGAACAGCACCCTCTACTCGACCACCTATTAATCATCCAGGCCTTCGCTGATTGCAGAAAC
>Ga0315284_10013063_pt1 | contig 11821 bp, 9 predicted proteins | sample YL17G09_16_MG_FD_203696 | JGI IMG/M metagenome (GOLD analysis project Ga0315284, IMG submission 203696) | Sediment microbial communities from Yellowstone Lake, YNP, Wyoming, USA - YL17G09_16 | ecosystem: Environmental > Aquatic > Freshwater > Lake > Sediment | place: USA: Wyoming | collected... | reverse complement strand
CCCGATGCGTTCATAGAAACTCAAGGCCGATTGATTGCCAGTGCGCACCTGCAGGTTTATCTTGGGACAGCCCATCGCCAGAAGTTTTCCTTCGATAGCGGCCATCATGCGCCGGCCGATGCCATTTCTCTGGTGTTCGGGGTCAACGGCGAGGTAGTTCACCCAGCCGCGGTGCCCTTCGTACCCGCCCATCACCGTGGCGATGACACGATTGTCAATAGCCCCGACCAGGAACAGCTCGGGGTTGACCTTCAGCTTCCGCTCGATGTCCCGCTCCGGGTTGTTCCACGGCCGGGTCAGGTTGCATTTCTGCCAGAGTGTGATGACGGCGCTTTCATCCTGCGGAGAGTAGCGGCGGATGTCTGGCTTCGCTTCACTCATGTTTCGGAGCCTGCCCCACCACCGTTTTCATCATTTCCACCGCCGCCTTGATTTCTTCTTTGCTGGCGTCCAGTCCCAGCGCCGCGGGGTCTATTATCTCCGCTCCATCATAGACCGCTTTGAATACCGCCCGCAGGTGTCTGCCCTGCCGGTCCTTCGGCAAAGAAGGCACGAAGCGGATATCCTTCGGGGCGGCGATCGCCCCCACACGATTCCTCACGGCGTTACGCAATTCCATCTTAAGCTGGCTTGACGGTTCGGTGCCCGGTTTCAGAACCACCAGGCCCACCGCTTCCTCTCCCTTCAAGGCATCCGCCACCCCGATGACGCATACATCCGCCACCGCTTTGTGCGTGGCAATCACCTCGGCGATTTCCCGCGTGCTCACCCGGTGCGCGGCAATATTGATGACCTCGTCCACCCGTGAGCCGATGGCGATATAACCATCTTTGTCCTGCACCGCGTAGTCGCCGCAGAGAAAAAGCATTTTGCCGGGGAAGTGCCGCCAGTATTCCAGTTCGTAGAATGTATCCGCGTTCCAGAGGGTGGTGATGTTGCCGGGGGGCAGGGGTGCTTTACCCACCAGTATTCCCCTGACGTCAGAGGGAACGGGATCCCCCGCCTTATCAACGACCGCCAGGTCCCAGCCCACGGTCGGTTTGCTGGCGTAGCCGGGCTTAATCGGCAGTATTTCCACTCCGGCCATCTGTGATGTCATGGGCCAGCCGGCTTCCGTCAGCCAGTAGTGGTCTATGACAGGAATACCGTTGAGCGCTTCGGTCGACCATTTCCACGTATCGGCATCACAATATTCGCCCGCCAGGAAAAGGTAACGCACCGAACTGATGTCATACTTGCGGGCGTGCTCGATGCCGAAGCGTTTCAGCATTTTAAACACGGTGGGCACGCTGAACAGGACATTGACCCGGTGTTTCTGGATAAGACGCCAGTACACCTCATGGTCGGGGAAATCCGGCGTGCCTTCGAACATGATGGAGGTGACGCCATAAAGCAGTGGTCCGTAGACAATGAAGTTGTGCCCCAGCCGCCAGCCAATGTCCGATGTCGCCCAGAAAACATCGCCCGGTTTCACGCCATAAATCTGGCCCATCGAGTTGCAGAGACCTACCATGTAGCCGCCGGTATCATTGACCACGCCGCGCGGGTTGCCTGTATCGCCGGAAGTAAAGACGATATGAGAAATGTGCCCGCTTTCGAGTGGCACCGGTTCCACGTAATCGGCTCCTTTTTCAATCACGAGTGACGCCCAGTCCAGGTCGCGGCCCGCCGTCATAGGCGCCGGGGTAATACCGCGGTTCAGCACAAGCACCTTATCGACGGGTGCCTTTTGCAGGGCGATGTCCAGGGTCTCTTTGAGCGGCACCACCTTATTGCGGCGGAAACTGCCGTCAGCGGTGAGCACCAGTTTCGGGCGGGCGCTGAGAATCCGCTTGGTGATGGCATCCGTGCCATAGCCTGTAAACACGCCCGCATGTATTGCCCCGATGCGCACGCAGGCGAGCATGGCGTAGACCGTCTCAGGTACTGTGGGCATGAACATGAGGACGAGGTCGCCTTTCCCAATGCCCAGGCTCAGGAGAACGGCGGCAAAACGGTTGACCTCCCGGTATAGCTCGCGGTAGGTGATTGTCCGGGTGATGCCCTGGGCGGCGCCTTCCCAGATGAACGCCGGCGTCTCCGCCAGCCCGTTCTGCATGTGCCGGTCGATGGCGTTGTAGGAGAGGTTGGTCGTGCCGCCCTTAAACCACTGGTAGAATGGGGGCCGCGCATCGTCCAGGACCCTATCCCAGCGTTTGTACCAGTGGAATTGCTCCGCAATTGGACCCCAGAAACCGGCCGGGTCCGCCAGCGAGCGGCGGCGTAATTCTTCACCTGTTTTTGCTTTTATCGAGCGTCCGGTCATAGGTGAACTGGCTCCTCTCTGAATGCCGATGAAGTAAAAGAGGGGGCATTTTTCACCCCCTCCTTGTCAAATGCAGGGATACGTCTTTATGAAAGTATAACAAAAAGCAAGGGTTGATGACTACCCGGGCACCTGATTAAAAGATACAAAAAGTTTGTAGCTGAGCGTGAAAATAAGTAATTCCTGATGCCTTCTAGTTGGTAGTTTAGCTTCAGAATGTACCTGTCAGTACCGACTTGTGTTTTTTAGTGGTAAACAATTCGTTAGCAAATCCGTTAGCAAAAATGTTTGCGAAATCAATGAAGTGTTGTGAAATAAAGTTGATAATTGCTATTAGATATTCAAAATGTCGGATGAGGCTCGTTAAAATTATGTTCCACAAATGACCAAATTAAGGTTATGAGTTTAGTTGATTTAAGCCCAATTGAGCGAAACTTTGACGTAAATTTGGGGTTAAGAGGGGAAGATATTGTTTTCTCAGATATTATAACGAGTTCAATATCTTCATAAGTGTCTTCTATGTATCGAGAAAGTTCAACTAGAGTAGTGCCAAGGTTCATTCGGGTAGATAAAAAAGGCTGTAAAAGGAAGATTTCATCACGCAACTTTTTGTTAAAATTATATAGTAAATTCCTCAGAACTATTAGGTCTTTATGCGTATAGATTGAAGATATGCAATCTCTATGGGTGAATTCATCTAAAAAACGCAACGCTTTATCCTTGCCCATGCCTCGTGATAGTTTGGGAACAGAGGAATTAGCATTGTTTTCAAAAGGGGCATTAAAATCAGTTACATTGAGGTTATTAATTAGCCAAGGAATAAAATCGGCTACAGTGTCGGGAACATCTGTTGTATCACCAGTTGCTTCTTGAAGCACAAGATAACGTTCTTTCCCATATGAAATAAAAAGACAGACATGCGTGATTAGAGCAGAAAGGACACTAAGTCCACCCTCTATATAACTTTGCCAAGTTATACTATAAACCTTTTGTTGTTCTTCTCGCAGTTTCTTTTGATTTTCTAAGTATCTTTCTACGATGAATATGGCTGTGAGGATACCGCCAAATAAAGATACAAGGCTAGCGGTGAGGCTTATTAAAAATGCCTGTAAAGCTAGTGAAAGACCTTCTGACCACAGTGTAGAAATCAAAATACCCGAAACTAAGAATGCTATTAAAAGGAATGAGGTAATGAGTATAACAGTTCGTGGGCTTAGACCCAAGATTTTCATCGAAATATCAACCTAATCGAATTCATTTTTCAACATTATACCACTAATATAAAAATCAACAATGTAAAGAACTAGTGGGGTAGTGAGGTCAGGATGCGAGTAACAATGACAGCCTGGCCGCCGAGCTAGAGGATGCCGAGCAGTTAGACACTCGGTTTAACGCAATCATACGCTCCCCACTTTGAGGCTAAAAGGCAAGGTGTTATTGTGACTATGTGGTGAAGATGGTGGTGCCCTCTTAAACTCCTGCTTTTCATAATCCGCCTGCCACTAATTGTCATCCTTTGCTGGGCTGGCCGCAATGGCGAAATGAAAAGACACTTTGCGCGGTGCAATGCATTATGCGGCCCCTGCGTTTATGTTAGCGCTCTGCTTCAACCGCGCTGGTTTCTGGTTCCCCCGCGGATGGTGGTTTGCCAAGCTGGTCGCGGAGGGTATCAAGCCACGCCGCGGATTTCACCTCCCGCTCGAGCAGGTAGCGCAGGTAGTGCCGTGTAACGGCTTCCAACTCGCGGGCTAAAGACGGGCTGATTTTCAACCGCGACACCGCATCATAGCCGTTTTCCTGGATGAATCTCAGCACTTTCAGGGCATTGACAGAGATGCCGTAAGCAAAGGGTTGCTGGCCCGCGCATAATGGACACAGCATTCCTCCACTATTCGCGCTGAAGGAATTAACCACGGGCGCCAGCGGCTGGCGGCAGGCAACGCACGCCTGGAGATGGGGGCGGAAACCCGCCATATCCAGCAGTTTCATCTCGAAGTAGCGCAGGAGCAGAGCCTGCCCTGAGCTTGTCGAATGGGCGCGGTTGTCCGACATGCACAGGCTGGTGAGCGTTTCGAGCAGGAGCTGGAAGAGTGCCTCATCCTCTGCCTGGTCAGGGGTGAACTGGTTGACCAACTCGATAACGTACAGTCCGCAGGACGCCAGCCAGAGGTCGGTCTTCAGGGGCAGGAAGCTATCGATGGTCTGACTTCCCGTGATAATGTCAAGATTGCGCCCGCGCGCCAGCGACACCTGGCTGTGGGTGAGCAATTCCAGGTGTCCGGCCATTTTGCTTCTGGGGCGGCGCACGCCTTTTGCCACCGCCTGAATCTTGCCCAGGCCGGGCGTATAGAGGGTGAGGATTCTGTCCGCCTCGCCGAGCTTTGTTTTCTTGATGATGATGGCTTCCGTCTGGTAGGTGCGCGGCCGGGTCATAGGTTAAACCTTCTCCGCCACGAAAATCATTTCCGGCGATTCGCCGCTGAATGGCGAACGGTCGAAATTACCAAAGAATTCCGCTACCTTGAATCCGCCGAGAGCCAGCAGGTGCTCCATCTCGTAGCGGTAGAAATACCTCATTTTGAAGGCGTGCACGAGCCGCTCCTGCCGTCCATCCGGGTATTTCACGTAGTGGATAATCTCTACATCATTGTATTGCTCGCCGCGGTGGAAAGCGGCGATGCGGGTAGTGCGGCGCAGGGTTCTGCCATCCGCCAGCGCAATCTCCGGGTCAACCTGCATCTCCATCAGGTACTTGGTGTCGATGAGGGCGGGGAGATAAGGGTGGTATACATCCAGGATGAGCCGGCCGCCCCGTTCCAGGTGCCGATTTGCGCAGGCGAAACAGGCTTTCTGCTCCGCAACGGTGATGAGGTGCTGGAATGGCCGGAATGGTATGGTGACAAGGGCATAGCGCTCGCCCGTATCGAATGCCGTCATGTCAGCCCTGACCAGTTTTACCCTTGCCCGGACATCCTCTGATTGCCGTGCCAGGTTTTCGCGGCATTTATCGAGCATGAAGGGCGAAATGTCCAATCCCGTGACATGACAGCCGGCCCGGGCTGTGGGAATAAGCACGCGGCCCGTGCCGCAACCCAGTTCCAGTACGCGCCCGCCGGCTTTCTTCGCGCAATCGACGTAGAACTGGACGTCTCGGCGCGCCAGGCTCTCGTAGACCGGGTCATAGAACTCGGCAACGAAAGGCAGGTCCGCATAGCCGCCGTAATCGGGTGACATGTTCATCGGCTCTCATAAAGCTTGTTTGCCTGCTCTTTCCAGATGGCAATCTGTTTGCGTAAGCCCGCGACGATAGGGTCTGGCGGTGGTGGGCTGACGAGTGCGGCGATGAACTCCAGCGCTTCCCGGAGTCTCGGCTGGAGAGTGCGGCCGAGGTGGTCGGCGCCGCGCACAAGGTGATACTCATGTGGCACGCCGGCATCCCGCAGGACACGGTGCAGGAACTCCGTGCCGCGGTCCAGGCCGAATGAGTCCTCGTCGCCGACTTCCAGGTAAATGCCCAGCCCGGATTCAATGAGCCGGCCCGGGTCCTTCCGGGCGATGGTAGCGGGGTTATTTGCCGCCCAGTACTCTGCGTCCACCGGCTCTCCGTAGATTGCCCCGAAAAGCTCATCCGAGCGCCAGAAGCGGTCCTCGAGCTTGATTTCGCTGTGAGCCAGCGTCGGTTCAATGCCCGGCTCCATTGCGGCCACGCCGGCAAAAAGCTCCGGGTGTTTGAAAGCCATGCGGAGCCCACCCATTCCGCCCATCGAAATGCCGAGCAGGTACAGGCCGCGACGCTCGGTTGCCACGCGGTATAAGGCGCGGATGTGCTTCAGGAAAGGGCCGGTGAGCAAGGTCTCCCATTTCTGAGAGCCATCACGGAAATCCATGTAGAAAGACCGCTGGACGCTGGGCGCGACCACTACCATAGCCGGTAGCCGCCCGTCTTTCCAGGCCGCATCAAAAACGCCCCGCGTCCCGGCGATGAAGTCGTGACCGTTACCATTGCCGCCGTGAAGGTAGAAAAGCACCGGCAAGCATTCGGCCGACTTCTCGTAACCGTCGGGCAAGAGGACGCTGTACTTCATCGGGGAAGGGACAAAGCTGGTAGCGAATTCGGCATCAATGAACTGGCTCATCTGGCCTCCTTACGGGTGGTGAGAGAATTATAACAGATTGCAGGGGGGTGATAAGCGCCGGGGTTGGCATGGAAACATGCCTGCGCTCATTCTGCTGGCGGCCCTTTTCCGGCCTCATGTTCGATATACTTCCGGAGAAGTTCACCGGCGCGGGCAGGGTTGAAGACCCCGCAACTGCATGGCCGGGCAAGGATGCGCGAAGCCTCGTCCAGGTTGGTGCGGCCTGCTTTGACCTCGCCCGCTAGTCTTTTAATGAGGTTGAACCCGACCATGCTGTGTCCGCACATCGTTGCAATATCCAGGACTTCCGGTTCTGGTGGCAATAGCTCCGTTTTCCCCCACACGCCCAGACTGCACTGCGCCGTGTGGCTCTTGATGCCCAACTTTTCGCACATGCAGTCCACCTCGTCGAACAGCCCGCTCACGATTACGGAGAGGCCCATGTCGGCATTCACCACATCCCGTAGCAGGGCTTCCGCCTTCTCGCGGCTATCGTAGACCACGTAGGCGCTCTGTGCCCGCCCTATCCTGTCCAGCACCCTCTGAGGCTCGACCATGAAACGGTCGCCGGTGCGCGCCGGGCCGGCATTAACGGGGCCGTACCTGTACCCCATTTTCATGAATTCCTGCAGTTTAGGACCGGCATCCTTATCATTGAATCCCCTTGCGGTGTACATGAAGACTACATAATCGCGGCTCAGGCTTTCCCTGTCACCGAGTCTGTGATTGGTGTGCGTCATTTCCCGCTCCTTTGTTCATCGATTCCCGGCCGCCCCAGCCCGAGGTTGGTCTTGCCATTCGGGCGGATGGTGAAACCGGCCTCCCGGGCGGCTTTCTCAGCCGGATTTGACCCGTCCGGTTCCAGCCTGGCGCCGATATTGACGCTCATCACCGTATCGATTTGGTCAGCTACTGCGGCCAGTGCCTTGAGCACGACGGGCGCTTTACCGGCGGGCATTTTGAACTCCAGGATGGCTGAAAGCACCCTTTCGTTAAGCACGTCCGGCCGCATTTTGCCGCTGGCCACATCTTCGAAGAGATGGTAGGTGGGATTGTCTTTTTCGAACTCCACGCCCAGCGGCAGTATTGCCTTTGCCACCTTTTCCACATCGCTCAGGCGTGTCGCCACTGCCGGTCTGCCCAGCTCCGCCGCGATGCCGATGTAGCCGCGCGGGTAGCGGCCCGTAATTTCGTTCGTCTTGGTCTCATCGGTGCCGCGGCCGTAGACCTGGGTGGTGGGATGGACTACACGCGGGTCGCTGAACTGGGCGCGGAGCACACGGGGCCACTGCAATTCAAGCTGGTACAGGGCGTCATTGGGGCAGGCCTGCACTTTCAGGCAGACGCCGCACTCCACGCACTCGTCCTGCTCAATGTAGACTTCCTCTGCCGCTTCTTTGATGGCTCCGACCGGACAGTAATCGATGCAGTCCAGGCAGGCAAGGCATTTTTCCGGGTCAATTTTCATGTTTCTCCCTGTGCTGAAAGCATTCTCGTGCTTGTCCCTGATTATATGCCCGCGCCTTCGCAAGGGGCAACTCTACGCGAGGCGGCGGACGGACTCCGGTCTGATACGCGGAATGGACACGTGCAGGCACAACATAGTAAACTGCACTATTGGCACAGTATCGCTCTCCATCTCAGTGACGCCTGAATGTGCCATGCCCCAGTGTTCTGAAGAAGACAGGAGCGTAAATGGAAATACTGCAAACGGTCAAATACCGGCCCGCCAGGGTGGCCGGGGGCTATACCGACCGCATCTTGAGGGTCAATCTGGGCACCGGAGAAATTACCATCCAGGAACTGCCGGCGGACTTCAAGCAGAAATACACCGGCGGCCGTGGATATGCCATCAAGCTGATATGGGACGAGACCCGGCGGGAAACCAGGTTCGATAGCCCGGACAATCTGCTGGTGATGGCAAACGGGCCCCTGGGCAATGACCCCGGGTTTCCGGGGACAGGCAAATTCATCGTCGGCACTATTTCTCCGCTGACTGATACGTTCATCGATTCCAACGTGGGCGGGCATTTCGGGCCGCTCCTGAAGCTGGCCGGGTTTGACGCACTGGCTGTCTCGGGAATTGCGAAGGCGGATGCAGTTGTCATCATTAATGCCGACGAAGGGACAATCAACCTTGCCGCCGCGCCAGACTTCGGCAGGGAAATTGACCTGGGTGCGCTATCCTACGGTGAGCAATTGTTGAAGGCGTGCAATAACGGTGAATACAGTGATGACCTGGCGGCGGTCACCGCCGGGGAAGGCGCCGTCCATTCCCGGTTCGGCATTATCAATAGCCTCTTTTTTGACCGGCGGCGTAACCGCATCCGCGCCAAGCAGGCCGGCCGGGGCGGCACAGGCACGGTCATGCGCGCCAAGAAACTCCGCGGCATTGTGGTGCGCTCCAGCCTGTCTAAAGCCAATGGAAATAACGCCGTCGATCGGGAGCTTGTCCGGCGTGCCGGTGATACCCTGAAGGACGTCATTTCGAAATGCGACTCAACTCAACTCAACCTGTCTGCCTGGGGGACGACCGGCCTCTCCGAGTACATGAATAACTTCCACCTCTTCCCGATAAATAACTACCAGTACGGGCAAAGCCCCGAGGCGCCGAAACTCTTCGCTAATGTCTTCCTGGAAAAGTACTTCAGCAAAAAGCTGCCGGATGGCTGTTACTATGGCTGTAACCTGGCCTGCGCCAAGGGGTCGGAGAATGTCACATTGACCCGCGGGCCCCGTGCCGGGCTTCAGGTGAGCATCGATGGCCCCGAATACGAGACCGTGGGTGCCGTCAGCAATATGGGCATCTTCGACCCGCAGTTCGTCCTCGAATGCAACTGGTATTGCGATGAATACGGCCTGGATACGATATCCCTGGGCGTGACCATAGGGTTCTTTATGGAATGCGTCCAGCGCGGTTTTCTGACCACTGAAGATATCGGCTACGACTTGAGCTTCGGCAACATCGATGCGGCGGACAGGCTTCTGCACGAAATCGCCCGGGGTGAAGGTTTCGGCAGGATTGCCGGTCAGGGCGTGGCAAGAGGCAAAAAATGGGTGGCGGAAAGGTGCGCCCAGCGGCAGAATGTTTCCAGAGATGCGGTGATGCTCCAGTTGAACAAATTCGGCATGGAATTGAAGGGACTGGAGTTTTCCATGTACGTGACCAAGGAATCGCTGGCGCAACAGGGAGGCTACGGATTCGCTCTCAAGGGCCCGCAACATGACGAAGCCTGGCTAATTTTTATAGACCTGGTGCATAAGGAACTGCCGACCCTTGAGTCGAAGGCAAATGCGCTGAAATGGTTTCCGCTGATACGCACGTGGTTCAACGCCACCGGACTCTGCAAGCTGCCCTGGATTGATGTGCGCAACCCTGAAGCCGCCGCTACCGCCGAGCCTTCTAAGAACCTGCCCACACTGGCATATTACGTGGACTACCTGAACGGCACCACGGGGAGCCACAAGACCCTGCAGGATATTCTGGACGATTCCGAACGGCTCCAGGTCCTGCAAAAGCTCATCAACCTGCGCCAGGGGAAAGGCACCCGCGCCAGTGACCAGATCCCGCTGAGGGCCATGGCGCCGGCGTTTCATAATGAGTACCTGTCCCGCTCCGAGTATTACGACGGCTGGCTCAAGGAGAAGACCGGCGGTGATAAGCTTCCCGCGACCGCTGAAGGTAGACACAGCCTGCTTCTGGCGAAAAGAATGGAAGACTACCAGAAGCTCTGTGACATTGTTTATGAGAAGAAGGGCTATACGTCCGCGGGCATTCCGAAGCGCGAAACGGTAGAGAAATTCGGGCTGGCGGATGAGCAGGCAAAGCGCTTGCTGGAATCGTTCGGGGTATAGGGCGGGAGGGGCAATCACTCACCGGATGGTCGTTACTATTGAGTTCCTGGGGAACCAGAGGGTTATTACCGGGCTAGAGCGCATCACCATGCCCATCACTGGCAAAACGGTAGCCGGCGACGTGTTGAAATACGTGCGCGACAGGCATCCTGAACTGAAGCTGGACGAGGGGCTGGCAATTATCGCCGTCAATCGTGAAGTGGTGCCGCCGGACAGAGTTTTGAAGGCGAATGATGTGGTCTGCTTTTTGCCACACATCGGTGGGGGCTAGTGTGGTGTCTTAGAAATTCATTGAATAATTCCTCTCTCTTGAGGGGAGAGGCTAGAGAACGCAGCCGAAAAGCCCAAAATCAGCGGTATTTTAACATTTGCCAGGCACGATTTGGGGGGTGAAATTGGGCGAAAAGGGAGTTTTCGGCTTGACTTCTAGGTGAGGGTGAGTTCCCCCTCACTCTAGTTCTCTCCCACGCTGGGGAGAGAGAATATTAAAGCAACGTATTTCCGTGACAGGACACTAGGCTTTTCTTCAGCGGAAGCGGCGCCGATTGAAAACCGGCCGCCGCCATGCCTGATATACTGCATCGTTTTGCGAAGAATAGCGGCATACGGGCGGCAAAATCTCCCCGAAAATTAGTCGTAGAAAAAGCCCGTCTTGTCTTGCGGCGGGGTTGCCCGAATGGGGTATAATGGTGGGGTAAACTCGAAGTAGGAAACATGGCATCACAGGTCTACTACCGCAAATGGCGTCCACGCACCCTGGCGGAGGTGGTCGGGCAGGAACAGGTCACCCAGACCCTGCTTAATGCGCTCAAGACAGGGCGCATCTCCCACGCATATCTCTTCTGCGGGCCGCGTGGCACCGGCAAAACCAGCATGGGGCGCGCCATGGCAAAAGCCGTGAACTGCCTGACGACCGGCGGCAAGGGAGAGCCATGCAATGCCTGTGAGATGTGCCAGGCAATCAACGAAGGCCGCGCCCTCGACTTCATTGAAATCGATGCCGCCAGTAACACCGGCGTAGACGATATCCGCACCCTGCGTGAACGTGTCGCTACCTCACCAGCGCAAGCCCGTTTCAAGGTCTACCTCATCGATGAATTCCACATGCTGAGCACCGCGGCTTCCAACGCCCTGCTGAAAACCCTGGAAGAACCGCCGCCGCACGTTATTTTCATCCTTGCCACCACCGAGGTGCATAAGATTCTGCCGACGATTATGTCCAGATGCCAGCGATTCGATTTCCGCCGGCTGGCGCTCGCCGACACCATAAAGAAGCTGTCCGGCATCTGCGAGATGGAAAAAATCACCATCGAACCGGAAGCCCTCAGGCTCATTGCCAGAAGCGCCTCGGGGAGCCTGCGTGACGCCGAAAACCTGCTGGAACAGCTTACCACCTACTATGGCGCGGATGTATCTTTCCGGCAGGTGCAGGAAGTGCTCGGTATCACCGGCGATGCGCGCGTGCGTGAGCTTGTCCGCCACATCATGAACGATGATGTTAAGGCAGCCGTGGCGACAATCAATA
>Ga0315284_10013062_pt1 | contig 11821 bp, 15 predicted proteins | sample YL17G09_16_MG_FD_203696 | JGI IMG/M metagenome (GOLD analysis project Ga0315284, IMG submission 203696) | Sediment microbial communities from Yellowstone Lake, YNP, Wyoming, USA - YL17G09_16 | ecosystem: Environmental > Aquatic > Freshwater > Lake > Sediment | place: USA: Wyoming | collected... | reverse complement strand
TTGTAAATGTATATAGTGATCACAAAAATAAATTTGATGATTTTCAATTAGGATTATCACAATACAATTTTACAGAACAAAAACTTACACCATATGAACAAATTAAAATTTCTAAACCCAACACAAGTTTATTAACAAGAACTTATATTAATTCATCAATACCGGACTATATAGTATCTTGTCAAGTATCTGGTGGAGGAAGAGGTGGGAATGGTATAGGTGCTGCTATTGGTACTGGATTAGCATTTGCAATTAAAATTAGTTTTTTATTTTAATTTTTTATAGTTATAAAAAATTGATAATACAGCTATTTTCAAAAAAAGTATAGTTTTTTCAAATAAAAATATAGTTTTTGTTTTATGTTTATACAGATTATTATCTCTGGAGTTCAATATATGACATAGTCATATATTAAACTGTACTCCGACGAAAACGCCGAGTATAAAAACAGCTTTTAGTCGTTAAATCGGCGTTTTACACATTTTCTCATTTCAAACGCCCATTATTATATAATAAAAATTGATTTATTATTTATTAAAATTAATATTTGTAAATAACAAAAACTAATATAAAATGAATAATAACTTTAAATTTAATTTAGAAGAAAACGAACCTTTTAAGTTTGATTATGATACTCCCTTATTATTTCATATTGTAAATGATTAACATTTCGCTTACATAAACGTATATTAGTAGGATTCAATCCAAGATTTCTAATATAGGGTGAAATAATATTGTATAATAAAAGTTTTCAACCGCTGTAAAAAGCTGTCAAATGAAAACAAGCCCTGACAGAGGGTGCATTTACATCACCAAATAGAATCATTTTTATGATTTTCTGTTCTAAGAAAAGCAAAGCTTTTCTTAGAATAATCAAAAATGTGTAAAACACATTTTTGATTTCTCATTTTTCTTTTCGGTCGGTGTAATCAAGATTGTAATTTAAAAAAAACAAATAAGTTGAATAATAAATGGAGAAAAGATTATATGAAACAAGGTTATAAATTTATGTCCAGAGAAAATATTTATAAATCTGTTGTAAAAATATTAAATTAAAATCGGAAAACGGTATTCATACCATAATGAATCTAAGATTTCATCAAATAAATTATCCATATTTGTTTTTGTTTTATCACATGTTATTGAATATATTATATTATTTAATAACCATTTTCTTGGTGATAATTTTGATTGTTCTAATAATAAATTAACATCATTACCTGTGTGTATTTTAAATTTTAGAGATCTTCGACGTTTTTCATATGATAATAATGAAATAGAATTATCTTTACAAATGACACGGTTTATACATAGAATGAAAACTTCTTCTACTAATAAGCTTAATGTTTATAATGATACTCAAAATGTTCATAATTCGGCTATTCAATTATCTATTAGAGATAGTATTAATCGTATAACTACAAGAACTGATTTAAAAAAATATAATATTGACCAACTTCATACTTTAATACTATGGTTACAAACCAATAACTTATTAACCGAAATATCAACACAATTATTATTTGAATATGTTGCTGATACAACGGTCCATTCTTTACTATTATTAACTTTTAGTGAAGTATTGTGGTTTATCATTCAAACTATAATTACTGATTTTACGGATATTATACAAGTAGAAATATTTAAAATTTTAAATCAGGAAATACTAGATGCTGAATGTAAATGTTTTACTGGTCGTATGAATCGTGTTATTAATTGTTTGAATGGGTTTAGTCCTCTTGTTAACATTAACATAAAGTATCGAGAACAAATCGGTAATATTATTATATTAGTAAAAAATAAATTAGAATCAATGGGCGTTTATACAGTTGAAAACCATAAAATAGAAGTTGAAAAAGAATTATTAGAAAGAAATTATGATATTGAAACTATAAAAACTTGGTTAGAATATATTGATTAAATATTATAGTTTAATTTTAGTAAATATTACACTGAACTATATAAAAAAATCATATTTCAACAACTTACGCAAAAATAGCATATTATGTATTTTTCCATAATTCTGGATATTTAAAAAATTGATTTAATTATTGTTTTAATTATTGAATATACAACAATCTATGAGTAATACTCCACAAAATTTATTTGAACGTCTTTCAACACGTCAGTGCTGGAATAAAACCAAAATATCCGAAAATGAGATTATTGATTGGATAAAAACTTTAACACCAATTGAATTAACAAAACAAATAGAATCATCCAAAGCTGGAAATAATAATATTTTAATTGCTATTGAAACATTATCATTTGATGTTGCAAATTATATTTATGATTTTGATAAAAGTTATGCTACTCCTAATATATTTTGGCATGTTATGATATATTTATATAATCAACAAATAGAAGAAAAAAATCCAGAATTGTTTATAAAAGCATGTGATTTTTTCTGTAAAATTTTAGATGATTATGATATAAAAATATATATGGAGAATCTCCTTCATATTAGCATACGTTTTAAGACAATATTATTTACAAAAAAACTTGTAGAAAAAGGATTAAGTCTAAAACATTATTATTGGGGGATTTCTCCATTATTAGAATTAGTAAAACATACTATACATAACAAATTTAATAAAGAAATGTTTGATTATATTCTATTAAATGGTTCTTCTGTTGATGAAATTACAAAACACGATGATATTGAATTTAGAAAAAGAGCAGGTGATAATTCTTATTGTGGATTTTTAATAAATAAAACTTCCGGTTTATCAGTTCGTGATTCTATACATAAAAATGTTCTTGAAATTATTACAATGTCTTATGATATTTTGTTAAAATATGGAATTCTCATAGAAAATCCAGAACATCCAATTTACGATATAATGAAATATTTTAATATTCCAATCAAATTTAATAAATATGAATGTGATATTTGTATGACTGAAGGAGATATGATATTAGAAAAATTACATTGTGGTCATCACATTTGTGTCAATTGTGCAATTGAAATTCAAGAAGATAATAAAATAATTTGTCCTTTTTGCAGAATAATAAATGATTTTTCTGATAATCCATATTTAGTTAGATTACTCATTACAAATATTAGCGAAATAAAAGAAATAAAAATTAAAAAAGAAACTACAATGAAAAAACTAATTAAAATTTGTCAAGACAAAATTGGATATAAATATATTGTATTAAGAGTAGATAATAAAATAATATCAAATACAAATCAAAGTTTAAAAGAAATGGGAATTAAAAATAATTCATCAATTTATTGCAATATAAGAATAGCTAATCAACTAATATCAATAGATTGATAAATAAAAAACTAAAAATTTTTTTTATATTTTCAACATTATATATATGAACGAACAAAATAATATTTTAAATATAAAATATTTGGAACTAAAAAAACAAAATATGCAAGGTGGAAGCAATAATAGAGTATTAGATATCGATCATGTAATGTTTCCTATTTATAATAATAATAAATTTTTAAATGAAGTTGCAAGTGAATATAGTAAAAATAAAGAATATAAATATTCAATTGGACCACAAGAACATAGTTACAAAGGTATCTATTTATATTCAAAAAATTTTTATGTAGAACATTTATCGACGGTTAAAAGTGAATATTATTGGTCAAATTCATTGGCAATAATATTAGATAAAAAATATTGGTCATATTATAAGAATCCTGTAATAATTAACGATAATTTTATGACACCTAAATTTGGATGTGGATATTTTTTCGTTAATCCGGAATATAAATTTACAAATAAAAAAAAATTAAAATCTAGTTATGATAATTTTACAATATATATATCTAAAAAATTAAAAAAAGAATTAACTAAAATTGCAGGATTAAAATGGTTATTACCATATTATCTTAAAAGTAATAGTAAATTATGTCAGCCATATGATATTATTGTTAAAGATAATAATAAAATAATAGGACCATTATTTCAAACAAATTCTCAAGAAATTTAATGAATTTTGAATACATTTATTTTTAGATCTTGGAGTATTTTCCATTTTACAACTAAAACATTTTTGTTTATTATCTTTATTGTAAAAACATGTTTTACATATTTCGTCATGACATACACAACATTTTCTTAACCTAAATTTTCTTTGTGATTCATATTCATCCCATTCACGAAAGCAAAAATTACATTTGAATATACTAATTTCCTCCATTTATTAATAATATAAAGATATCTTTATAATTATAATAATAAGATGATAAAAATATCAATTTTTTTAATATTTATGTATCAAATTGTAGATGCAAATCTACTTCAATTTTATAATTTTAGTATGAATCCAGAATTATCTCAACCATCTGGTAGTATTAATTATAATAATATTTTGTTAATAAAAAATAATAAAAGATATACAACATTTGAATTTGAAATAGAAAAAATCAGTAATAATAATTTTGGAAATAATTTTAGATTTTCACCACTGAATGATTTCTGTCATAATAGTTTTGAAAAAAATATTACTATAAATTGTTTAAAAAAATATCCAAATCAATGGTGGTGTATTTATGAAAATTGTATCAGTCCTTCGAGATATAAATTTAATAATTTTATAATTGAAAAACAATTCGAATTACCATTTGCACATTAGTGTATTCAAATCACTTATAGTCTATTATCATTGTGTAAAGATGGAGGTAAATTTGGACCAAAATATTGTGACAATTGTGTGATTCTTTCTCTTTGCTGAGCTATAAGATAATCTCTTCTAATTATTTGAGAACGTTGTTGTAAAATTACTGTTTGTAATTGAACAACGTTATCATATGGTTCATCACAAGGTTCATTATTAAATACATCATATTTTTTAGAATTTTCATTATACAACCAATATTTTTTCAAATAATCATTAAATATTATTAAAAAGTATAATGGTATAAATATTAGTGATACAATTATAGTTGAAAAACACAAATTAATAAATGACTTTGCTGGTAATAATTTATACATTTTAATTTCTTTTTCATATAATGCACACAATCCTAATAATAATAATCCAAATATTGAACTATAAATCATATGCCAATTAAGTATAACAATTTTTAATGTATCTTTTTTTAAATAATTTAATAAATATTTAAGATAAAAATCATATTTTGTTGTAATATATAATTTTGGTTTTGTTTCTTTTCGGCAAGTAGGACATTTATTTACATTTAATAAACATTTGTTGTGAGCATAATTATTTATACATTTACAACCATATGCATCGCACATTGATATAAGTGGATAGTTCATTGTTTTAGCATTGTAAAATGATTCTAATAATTCTTCTTGTTTAGTTTTACCTGTTGAATAACAGATAAAACATTCTTTTTTTGGTTTGAATAAGAATGAGAACATTTGCGTTGATATTGAATATAAATGAATGTTTTAAATTATTTTATTTCAATTTTTTTATAATCACGAATTATATTAGTTATATATTTAATTATTTTATTTGCAGGTTGTTTTTTATCATAAATCATATGAGATTTATTTGTAAAAATAATAGGAATATAATTTTCAGGATTCATTTTTTATAAAATTTTCTTCTGTATAATTATTTTTTAAATCATATAGCATTTTTTGTAAGTGTGAATTTGTGTATGTAATTTTTTTATTATATAATGGTATAATCTGCGATGGTACATTTTTGGGTGTAATGTATATTGGATCTAATAAAATGCAATGTATACATTGTGATTTATATTTTTGAGAAAATAATAATGCTAGTCCACTTCCTATTGACCAACCAATTGGAATAAATTTATATTCATTAATATTTTTATATTTTTTACATATATTATTATAAATAATTTCAATATGAGTATTTGGTTTTATATAAGATAGGTTAAAATCTATATCAGAATCATAATCATTATAGTCATTAAATTTTTTATAATAATGATAAATATTCATTGTTTTATCTTGATACATATATACAGAACCAACTTCTTTTAATTTATCTAAAAATTTGGATTCAGTACGTTCATTCCAATATTTTAAATTTGTTGCTCCACCTTGAAATAAAATAAATAATATATTTGTCATTAATATAATCAATAAATTAATTTTTTAATAATTCTTCAATAGTATTAATAATTATATCCGAAAATTCCTGATTTTCCCATATACAATGGTCAGCTTCATTCATAATTATATAACCTTTCATGTTTTTATCTTTTTCAAATAATTTTTTTTCTTTCATACTATATTTATTCAAATCAATTTGAAAATTTTTAGGTTTAGAATAATATGCTCTAAAAAAAATTGTTGGTATATATAATTTATTGTCATAATATTTAATTCTATCTTGACTTGATTTATAAAGTATTAATTTATATATGTCATCAATTTCTTTATTTTTTTCTTTTCTATCATCACTATTTCTAATTATTCTTAAACTTTTTTTAAGTTCATCATTATTTTGATATTTTTCTAAAATACTTTTATTATCTTTAGCATCATATTTCTTATAATAACTTAATACATATGGTGGATTATCTATACAACAACATAATATACAATCATTTTTATATAATTTTGAAAATAATAAAGCAATAGTTGCACCATAACTATGACCAATAACAATATATTTTTTATTATTTCCATATTTTTGTTTTACTAAATTATATGTTTTTTCACATATATTTTTATAATCTAAATCTTCTAATGAAAAATTAATATTAGTTGAATGTGGTTTATATTTTTTATAAATTTTTTTCCATAATATTTCTTTTTTGTTATTTGGATTTGAATAATAATAATCAATATTAAAAAATGGTTGATTAAATGTATATGTTTTAGCAATTTTTTTAAGTTTATCCAAAAAATCTATTTTTCTTAATTCTGGTTTATCTTCAAATGCATAATTCCAATATATTTTAGAGGAACCAAAGCCATTAAATAAAATAAATAATATATTTGTCATTATATTATTACTTATAAAAATATTTATAAATCTGTTGTAAAAATATTAAATTAAAATCGGAAAACGATATTCATACCATAATGAATCTAAGATTTCATCAAATAAATTATCCATATTTGTTTTTGTTTTATCACATGTTATTGAATATATTATATTATTTAATAACCATTTTTTTGGTGATAATTTTGATTCTTGTAAATATTCGAATACATATGTATGAAAATTAGTTGTATTCATATCTAGTATAAATACTTTTAATTCACATCCCTTTATTGTAAGTTTTGTAAGTTCATTAATTATACCATTTAATTCTACAGGGCGTGTTTGATTATTTATAGCTATTTTTTTTATTCCAATTGTGATGGTAATTGACATTTTATATATATATACTATTTTATATAAAAATAAATCAATTTTTTATAATACAAATTATAAAAAAACAACTTCAAATAGTATGGAGAGATCATGGAACATATGATGTGGGTAAATTATGGGATAAAACGAAAAACATAAAAACAAATCGAATTTATTTAGATAAAATTCTTCATAATTTAGATAAAGACTTATGGACAATTATAAATAACTCCGAATCAAGTTATAAATAATCCATATGTATCTCCACAAGATTTTTGTAAAATTGTAAATGCTGATTTATCATATCCAATACTTATTTATGGACTAGATGTGTTAGATGGATTACATAGATTAGCAAAATCAATTATACTTAAACGAAAAACAATCAATGTTAAATATATAATGTAAAATAGTGGTTTAAGACAAACTTAAATCACTTTTATATATACTATATAAATAGATAATATAATTGAAGAATTTCAATATAATTATAAAAAATTGATTTATTATTTATATATATATTATATACATTATATACTAATAATGATCAAAATTATTGCATTTATGCTATTATTTACGTGTGTATTTGCACAACTTAACAACAATCAACAAATTCGAGGCAATAATATGCTCTTTAATTCACACAGAACTACGTTCGATTCTGTAAAACCTCAGTCAATTGGAGGAGGTTTTCAATCTGGAGGCGGACATGTAAAAATGCATGAAACTTACCATCCACCTCAGTCAATTGGAGGAGGTTTTCAATCTAGTGGTGGATGGGCTAAAGTACCAGATAAACCTTATGTAGGTCCTGTTGCACAGTTTATTATTGATACTGCTACAATAACTGCTGGCGGACATAAATCAGATAAATAATTACTTAAAAGGTTTGTGTCTATATACTAATATTATGGACGTATATATTAAAGTTATTGTTAAATATCCATCTCAAATTTTAATAGGAGATTATATTCAATTTGAATCAAATATAATTTGTAAAGTTATTACAATTGAAAAAGGAATTAGACACAGTAGAGAAAATGGTTATCCATATCATTTTACAGGTGAAAATAATGATATAATTTATAATAAAACTTTTTATAATAATATATATAAATTTATGTTAAATTATACTCTTGTAGATTTAAAACAAAATTATAATGATATTGAGTTAAAACTAAAATTAAAATTAATTCAAGAAGATAAAATAAATTTAGTTCATATATCGAATGATATAATATTAAATATTTATGAAGATAAAATATATGATAAAATTATTGATATACTCGAACATATAAATACAAATTATATTTATAATCAATATGGAAATAATACAGAATACATTGTGATATATAATAATATTATTGTGTCTATTTCAAATGATACAGATAATGAATATTCGTATTTAGAATTTACATATAATAAAAATATTAGTTGGTGTAAAATGGATTTAACCTTATTATTTGATGTGTTTAGATTTTTACTTAAATAATTAACCCTTATAGCGTCAAATATATTTAGTATAGTTTATATAAACATAAATTTTCATATTTTAATTCAATTAATTTTGAAACAGAATAAAAATTGAATTAAAAAATATATATTATAATTAATATATATAAATATTAAGATGTATAGAACATTTGTTGATGATACAATCAAAGAATTTCAATATAATTATGAAGAAGAAAGAAATCGATTTATTGTTGCATATTTTAATATTACAATGTGTGAATCATTTGGAAGATATGAAGATTATGACCCACCTAATTTTTTCTTAGCAGGTTATAATAATAATAAAAATAAATATATTATAAGACAAATACCTTGCTATTTCAGAGAACGAGTACCAATGTATAAGTATGGAACTGAAATAGATAATTATTATGAAGAATATGATGAATGTATTGATGAATTTGTTAAATTATTAAAAAATCATGTTAGTTATATAGTCCATGATATATGGGATGATGGTGAGTTAAACGATGACACTTATCAATTATTCCGTTATGATAATCCACATTGTTATTATGGAAAAATAAATGAACCATACTTAGTATTTGAAAAAGAAAAAGTTGGTTCATTAGGAAAAGAACTTATTATTAAAAAAATTTTATTTAGTTGTATGAACTGGGAATAAGATTTCAATATATTCAGTTATATCTAGTGTAGCCGACATTAATGTAGTTTTTTTAATTGATGACCCCTTTAGGGCATCTACGCTTGTAGATGAATTACATTCTGCTACTATATTAGCAGGAGTTAATAGTGATGAACTACGTTTATCGGCATTACTTTCTAATAATTGGGAAGATGTTTTTATTTCACCACTCCATTGTTTAAATTCAGTTCATATTTTTCTGTCCAATTTGTTTGTCTTTTTGTATATGATGTATCATTAAACCATTTTTGTAAATCAGCTTCATATTGTTCTTCTGTATATTTTTGCGATTCATTCGTATTTTCTACCATGTCATGAAAGTGAGTTGTTTTTTTATGAATAAAAACATTAATGGGTCTTTCATTGTCTGGTATATGTGTTTCTGTTTTGGTTGCTCTTGCCATTATTTGATTTGATTGTGTATAATTAATATTATATTATAATTAATATTTTTTAAATCAATTTTTCATAAAAGTTATTATTATATAAAAATATTACTAAAAATTAAATCTTTTCTAAAATACTGATAACAGCATTTTTATCTAAATATATCATATGACCTGCATTTACAAATAAATAATAATGAAAATTATTTAATTTTTGTAATTCATCAATCTCAGCTAACTTCAATATATTGTAATTCATTTTCCATTCTTTTTCATATATATCTGGAAAAGCAATATCATAAAATCCTAAAATTTTAACAGGAAAGGGTTTTCCAATAATATTTTTTTGTATATATTTCGCAAATGAAATAACACCATAATCAAGTAAATAATCCGGGTTTGTTTGTTTAATTTTCTGGAATTGTATTTCTGTTAAATTTTTAAATTTATTACCCATCATTGCTTCAGTCATTTTAATGTGATATTTATTACTTTTTAAAGTAAAATAAGGTGCATTATCCAATAATACACAACAACTACATTGTTTTTTAAATAATATGCTAAACGTTAAAGCAAAACATCCTCCAAAACTTTCTCCAATTGGTATCCATGTAAAACTATGAGCGTTTGGTATTTTTTTCATTAAATTAACATATACATCTTTAATGAAACCGTCCATCGTTAAATATGACAATGGATAATCATTCTGTTGGTCAATCCAAGAAGTGCTATGCACTTCTTGAATAGTAGAACCTAAACTTTGTTTAGGTTGTTCTATCCATTTATTTTGATAAATAAAAACTTTACCTTTTTGTTTTAATTTTGATAAAAAATTTGTTGGTTTTTTATTCCAATCATTTATTGTTTGACCAAAACCTTGAAATAAAATATATAGTTTATTCATTATAATATATATGATTATAATAGTATCATTAAAATAAATTAAAATAGTAATAATTATTTTAATTCATTTACTTCATTCCAAAATAATATATAATTAAAAATATTGGTATTCATATAGTCTTGAACACCATATTTATTTTCTTTATAATAACTATTTGAAAATGATATTAATGGTTCTGTATAATTTGTTAATAATTGATATTTTTTATTTAAATTAAAATATTTTTTATTTTTATCATATTTAAATTTTTTATAAAAATACTTTAATTGAAATGTTCTTTCCTCACAATTATTACCGATACAATAACCATTAAATCTATTAATGCCTTCATATGCTTGTGATAATATAATACAATAATCATCTTTTAGTTTTTTTTTAAGATAATGACCTAAAAACCATTTATGATTTTTATTTTTAATATATAATAAATTATTATTTGATAATGGTAAATCAGCAACATGAGCATTATGACCCCATAAAAAATTAATATTTGATATTTTGTAATTTTTTATTATAATTTTATACATATCATAATCTCTATCTATCTTATCATTATCAATACCTATAATTGTAATCCTATCTTTATGTATTCTAATATATTTTATAATTTTCAAAAAAATATTACTTTCCATCGCATGACCACAATATTGCCATAATTTACCGCCAACATAATTACCATTTTGTATCGGTTCTTCTATTTTAATTCCTTCATGTTTTATATATTTATTATCTTTAATAGACCATATAGTATTATTCATAATATTATCTGATTGCCAAATACTCATTTCATTAAAAATAATTATATTTTTATTAGTATTTTTTATTGCATATTTCAATAAATTAAATCTAAATATCCAACTTTCCATAATACCATGTGAAAATTCACCAATACCTATTAATTTATAATTTAATATTTTATCCATTTATTATATTGATATATATTAATTTATTTTAAAAATTTATTATTTACACCTTCGCACATTTAAAACGCCGATTTTTAAACCGTATAATTTATAATATCTTTACAACAGACTTATAAATATTTTCTCTTGACATAAATTTATAACCTTGTTTTTCATAATCTTTTTTCCATTT
>Ga0315284_10013061_pt1 | contig 11822 bp, 9 predicted proteins | sample YL17G09_16_MG_FD_203696 | JGI IMG/M metagenome (GOLD analysis project Ga0315284, IMG submission 203696) | Sediment microbial communities from Yellowstone Lake, YNP, Wyoming, USA - YL17G09_16 | ecosystem: Environmental > Aquatic > Freshwater > Lake > Sediment | place: USA: Wyoming | collected... | reverse complement strand
AATGCAACACCATTTATAGGTAATGTTGGACAGACAATATTAGTATCAAACACATATTTTTCACCACTTACCATTGAAATCGAACTTGTTGAAAACACTATTGATACTTTGGCAGATTATGTTGCTGGTGAACAAATTAAAGATGTTAATAATGGTATTTTAACATATTATGACAAAGACAGAGTAATTACAAAACAATTTAATTTATATGAAATTAAGGAAAGTACGACAGATGTTCCACTATATGAAGTGAAAGAAAAGAGGGTAAATATTGATGAAACACAAAACTTTGCCGATATTACAGATGGAATATAATAATTAATTAGAGATATAGAAAAAATCCCGATGTAAACAATTGGGATTTTTCTTTTTATCGTATTTATATAAAATATAAAGCTTGTGGGAAAAGTAAAAGTTATAAATAACACTCTTGACCAGAATTTAAATGGAACTAATTTTAATAACACTGCATCCGAAACAATATTTTCGTTTGGCGCATTTTCTGTTACATCTAATTTAGAGGGTAAAAAATACGTAGATTACACCAATGAATTAAGTTCATTTGTTCGTCCAGTTACCTTGGAAACAATGGGTGTTACTGATACACAATCAATTATCATATACAATTATAGTACAAATGCTGTTTTGAATCTTGATAAATCAAACTTAAATACATTCATTAGATTTGGTTCTGCGTATGAGTTCTTGCGAGTAGCTGTTCAAAATATTATTCTAAGTTATCCCGCAAGTCTATTTATGAGTTCTCAGATTTCCAGAAATGGTAATGCTACTTTTTTTGAGTACGTTTATGATGTTGCAAGAAATACCTGTACTTTTAAAATTCCGACAAATTGTATTATTAATAAATTTACTTTAATTACCGATTATGGCAACGTAAGTAAGCCAAATAACGTAGAATTAAAGAATCTGAACTTATCGTATGATAAATATGTGGTTTGGTCAACACTGTTTCCAGAAAATAATTCATCAACCATTCTTGGTTTCACTGGAAGCACAAGTGGTCGTCCATATTTGACAATAAATGCTGTTGGTAATCCATTTTCAGGTATTACCAGTGCTTCAGCACCACTCGATTTTCATTTAAAACCAAATAATTTTATATTTGAAGAATTTAGGTCATTATTAAATGACTATGAAAAATATATTGTAAGTCAAAGAGACGGTACTAACGGATTTAAATTTACACTCAAAGACCCAACATTGCTTGATGATGGAAACATTGTGTATTCAGATACTGCTTTATTGTGGACTACCGATGATAAATATAATATTGATATCGACACACCGAGCTATCAAAGATTTTTAGAGAGTTTATTAACCATTGGCGGTAAATACGATACTATTAAAACAGATTTAATTGCCAGATTCTTAACACCCGCTTCGCTTAAGATATATGACCTTACTGAAGAAGGTAAAATGACCAAACTTCTGAGAATTTATGGTAGAGAGTTTGACCAAATGAGAGAATTTATAGATTCTTTGGTTTATATTAATAGGGTTACATATGATAAGGTCAATAATGTTCCTGACCAATTAGTTAAAAACCTCAGTAGAACATTTGGCTGGAACTATTTTTCATTAGTTAATGAAACTGAATTAGTTAATAGTTTTTTAACAATTGACGACAGCGAGAGAAACCTGAACACCGATTTAATGCCAGCAGAGATTGATATCGAACTCTGGAGAAGAATATTAATGAACACTAATTATTTTTGGAAGTCTAAAGGTACTCGTGAAGCAATAAAATCAATATTCTTATTAATTGGAATTCCAGAACCATTCATTAATATCACAGAATATGTATATACTGTTGACGGTAAAATAAACCCAAACAGTGTGGCGTTGAAATCATTAACCCTAAGTGATTATCCGTCATTTTCATTACCATATGATACAGACGGCTATCCTAAAACACCATTAGAATCACCCGATTTTTATTTTCAAATCAGTGGTGATACTGATAGTGGTCAGAGATATATGGACGTATTTCGTCAAGTTGGTTTTAATTTATTAAGAACTGTTGATAATAAAAAATCTTGGACACAAACTGGTGCAACATGGAGAATTGATGACACTACACCACAATATTATCAAGAAGATAGTAAATTGGTTATAAACACCAAAGAAGTGGATGTTGCATTAGATACTGCACGTGGTATTGAATATGATGTTTGGAATTACATAAAATATACCGATTTTCCCGCAAATTCAAGTGGCTTTACCATGCCGTTCTCATTTGTGAACATTTCGTTGCCATATACAGGCACTCAATCTCAATTTACATTACCATTCCAATATGACCCAAATAACGTTAAAGGTAAATTAGAAGTACGTTATAATGGTATTTTATTGGCGACACGTGATACATACGATGGTGTTAATATCGACACGACATCAAACGCCAGCGAAATTGATTATTTTATTATTGGTAATGTGATTTATTTAAATAATTTTAATGTTGCGGTAAATCAGGGAAATCGTAGGGATGTTATTCAGGCAACATTCATTTACAGTGGTGCAACATTGCAACCAGTTAGTGGAATTACTGTTGAATATGTTGTGTTAAGAATTACTGCAGATTTAATAACAGGACAACCACTCATCCCATTGCCAAGTTATCCACGTGGTGATTTGCAATTAACAATTAATGGCATTGCTTTAACAAAAGGCACACCACAATTTACTGCTGACTACATACTTGACCCAGCAAATTCAGTAGGGGGAACAAATAATATTATTATACAAAACCCAGAAGTAATTGCATACTTATATCATAATCCTGTTGTTCAAGTGGCTTATGTTCAGGTTGTTGGTAGTAATGATATATCTGCAAGAAGTGAAGTAATAAGAGTAGATAGTTTCAATAGTAGTAAGATATATTTCAATCTTAGTGCGAATAAGTATGTGTATAAACTTAATTATAAGGCAAATAGTGCTAATGAAATTAAATTTTTAGTTGATGGCATCGCTTTAGAACCAATAACTGATTATGATATAAATGTAATGAATCCGTTTGAGGTATTTTTACCAACAGGCATAAAATATGGCACGGTTATAAGTGTTTATTATCTTGTAGGCAGTGTTGGATATTTTAACCCAATTATTCCGATTGATTTTGGTGTTGGCGATATAAGTAATTTATCGTTTCTTGAATTTATTGAATTGATTCAAAGAAGAATGATAAATGCAAGAAATAGAAAGACAATATCAGATTTTAAAGGTGGGTGGTATCCTGCATTATTAAAGATTTATACTGAATACCTGAAAAGAAGTGGAAGCGAAACGCTACCATCAAATGGATATACATTCCAGAACCTTTATCCGTTCTTAAGCAAATATAATGCGTTTTTCAATAGATTTATTGACCAATTACTGTCAGCTACAATTATATTGAAGCAAAGTGGTCTATTGATAAGAAATACTGTTTTTACAAAACAAAAATTTACATATAAGAGGGGTGTTAATGTTTCAAGTAATAATGTTACTACAATACCGAGAACACTTTTACCTTATTTTGGTGATGATGGTACTCAATTTTTAATTGCATATACTCCACCTGCTCCACCTACAACAACTACGACAACCACACTGCCACCGATAACCACAACAACTACAACAACCACGACAACAGTAGCACCGTCAGTTCAAACATTGCCAGCAAGTGGTATAGGTACAACTTCATTTGATACAAGTGGTGTTAATATACCTGCAGGTGTTTGGGAAAACGTACAAGCACATGCTATAATGTATAGTAGTACTACTAATGGCACTGGATGGCTTTATGCACCAGCACCACCAGCAGTTACACCATTAACTTCAAGTAGTTTTGCCGTAACTGTTTCTGGCTTAAATATGAATGAAACTTACGCATATAAAGCATATATACTTGTAGGTGGATTGCCATATTATGGTGATAGGTTAACAGTAACGACAACAGAAACATTTTATGCATTAGATTTTGATAATGCAGTATTTACAGATAGTAATAACGATAGATTAACAATATAAAATCATGGATAGAAAATTATTTACATTAACGGAAGGCACACCATTATTAACAGATATGGTTGCATATGGTAATGCAAGCAGTGCTGGTAATATTACAGTTGGTAACTTGAGAACATTATTAGCACCAACTGTATTTGTAAAAACACACACAGTAGAAATTGGTACTTGGAATATGGTTCAAAATTCTCAAATAGCCGTCACTCCAGCAAAGCCTAATACAATTCTTGAAGCAATACCTGCGAATAAAATAAGGGGCATCAGAGTAATGATAAGAAACGATGATGAAAGTGGTGGATGGAATACCATATATTCTGATTTTTTGTCAGTTAGAAATGGTACTCAACAAACACCAATAGTTCCGCTTATTTGGATGGTTCAAGTTACAATCTTTTGGGAATCGACATTTATTTATTTAAATCGATTTAATGGAAGTGTATACGCCAATGCATCATATAGTAAAATAGTGGGTAATGATGGTCTATCATTTAATCGTGGATGGCTTACCTTTGATTATGTGGACTAAGGTATTTTTAAATTATTAGTATTTATATTAAATTCATATAAAATGGCATTCATTGACAAAATAGACCCTGTTGTTTTGAACATAAAGTTAACTTCAAAAGGTAGAGAATTGCTTTCTACTGGTAAATTAACATTTAAATATTTTGCTATTGGTGATAGTGAAATTGACTATGGTTTTGTTAATGAAATAAAGACAATTGACAATACATATACACCATCTAAATCAAGCATATTAAGACCATTAGATAATAATCCAAGTATTATATCATTTATTCCAAGGAATCTAAGTGGCGACCCATATAATGCCATTTCAACGCTTCCAACAGCATGGTATCCAGTTACAAATACTGCAGAGTCTGTGGGTTTCTTTACAAGTAATGGCAGTACTTTTATCATGGACAGTAATCACGTTAAACAGCCAGATGCGATGGCTGTCATGAGTGATTATTTAGGTGCAAGTCCGTTAAAAAATGAATTAAAGTTGAGAAAAGGTCCGCAATACGGTAGAAGTGGCGAAGAACCAGCCGTAAATGATTTGATTTTAGTTAGATGGACATTAGGAATCAGTACTACAACTGACTTAATTGATAAAAATCACCCATCACCATACTTAACATATAAAATCGTTAGTAAAACAGGTACGTTAGCAGCAAATAATTTAACTGTTGTTGTTGATAGAAAATTACCCGATTTTACTGGTTATCCAACTGCTGGTATTAATGCAGGTGTTATTGTTTATAAATCTGTTATTAGTTTTAGTGGCGATACACTATTTGATTATGCACCTGATTATCTCGATGAAAGTGTAATATCTTTCTTAGAAAATAATCAGTGTCCAACAGTTATATTTCCTTTTTGGAAAATGTCTATTGTTTTTACAGAAGAAATTGCAGGTGTTCAACTTGCAGACAGAAAGTTCAGTCAATTTGATAGTAGAACATATGGTGGCTTTGTTTCTTATATTCAACAACAAGCACCCACTAAGAAAAAATTAGGTATTATTCACTACACAAATTCATCACCTGCAAACGTATATGCAGAAGGTTTTTATCAAAAAACACCACGATTAGACATTCCTACCATAATGTGGCATAAGTCCAGTGGTGGTACATTGGGTGCTAAGTTTAAAGCAGGAAATAGTTATACATTAACTGGCTTGAATGCACATTACTTTGATTTGATTGACGACAGTGGTAATGTCGTTGGTAAAATATTTGACGAATTAAAGCTGTTTGTAATTGAAGACCAAGAATTACTTTTTGCAATGTCATATAAAGCAAATAGGTCATGGACACTTCCTAACTGTAATGTTACTGGTGGTGGCGGTTGTTTTGAAGAACCAGTACCAGTAGTTCTTTCAGTTACAACAATACCACACCCACCAGTTACAGTTGGCGTTGGATATATTGGTGCTGCTGGTGGACGAAACATTAGTGGACTTACGAATATTACCAGATATGGTGTAAGATATAAATTATATGGTACTCCTACATGGAACACATCATTGGTTATTGATGGTACACTTGCAATACCAAGTTTTACATTAAATATAATGGGTTTAAGTCCGAATACAACATATGAATATGAAGCGGTTATTTCAAATGGTATTAATGAATATTATGGCGGTTCTGTTGTGGTAACTACACTGCCAACACCAACTACACAGCCACCTACAACTGCTGCGCCTACAACTGCTGCACCTACAACTGCTGCGCCTACAACTGCTGCACCGACTACACAGCCACCGACTACACAGCCACCTACGACTGCTGCACCTACAACTCAGCCACCTACGACTGCTGCGCCTACGACCACTCAGCCACCTAAAGATATTAATTTAAATACTTGGGCATCTGTTGGTACTGGTGGTGGTGCATATGTACAAAGTTGTTCATGTATTTATTCGACACCTGCAATGGTTGCTGGTGAATCATATAGTTTACGTTTAGATGGTGGTATATGTATGGGTCCTTCTAATTGGAATAATTATGGCTCATATGGCTGTATTAGAATTGATTGTAACTTTACTCCAGTGACCAATGCATACAACTGTAGCGGTATGTGCGTTCCATTACCCAATACTGTATTTCCTGTATATCAAGGTGATGTGGTTAACGTTTACCTTGAAACAAGTATTGATAATCCATATTGTTTGGATAGTAACTGCGCATATGTATATGTTAACTATGTTTATTCAATGTCTGGTTCATTCCAAGAAGGAACACTATGTTCAAGTGTAAATGCAATAGCAGGTACTGGTAATTAATTTATGTTTATGAAACAATTGAGATTCATATGTGCTCAACCTGCCATTCCGTATTATACGTGGCAGATTGAAGTTATGATTAATAATTTTCTTGAAATGGGTATTCACCCTAATTATATTGATATAGTTTGCTGGAAAGAAAATGGTGTAACTCCAGATGCGTGGCGTAAATTAGCAAATCATTATAATACTGTTCGTTTCTTTTTTTATAATGACACAAGGGTGACAAAAAACTACACATCATCAATACGACCAAATATATTAAAACAGCATTGGTTAGCCAGACCAGAAATACACGATGATGTAATATTTTATCACGATAATGATATTGTTTTCACCAAACCAATTAATTGGCAGCAATTTATGGAAGGCGATAATTGGTATGGTAGTGATACTCGTTGGTATATTGGTCATGATTATATAGTTTCAAAGGATGAAGACGTACTTGATAAAATGTGTGAAATAGTTAACATTGATAAAGAATTGGTTAAAGCAAATGAATTAAATTCAATTGGTGCGCAATACATTTTAAAAGGTGTTGATTGGAAGTTCTGGGATAATGTTGAAAGAGATTGCGAGAGATTATTTACAGAAATCACAGAATTAAACACAGAAAAAGTAATTGAACACAGGCATACAATGCCACCAGATGCTCCAGTTACACCAGCATATAATCCATTGCAGATTTGGTGTGCAGACATGTGGGCATTACTTTGGAATGCATGGAAACTCGGTAAAAAGACTATATGTCATGACGATTTACAATTTAGTTGGGCAACATCAAGCAAAAATGATTGGAATAAATATAATGTTTTCCACAATGCAGGGGTAGTTACAGATGCTGATGGCTTATTTTATAAGGCGATTTATACGAATAAATTACCATATGGTGAAAAATTAAGTATAAAGCCAGATACTGCTTCATTGGAATATTGGAATTTAATACAAAGGGTAGGTGAGAAATCTTGTCTATTAAATTTAAATCAATAGTATTTATAATAAATTTGTACAATAATGGCATATACAGTTTTCACTACATATATCTTAGCTCCAACAGGCATAACTGGATATGGTTATAGTCAAGCAATACATTGCAACTATATTAATCCAGTTCTATTAAACACTGACACCCCAGAGATTATGGAATTAAACATGAGTTTTCCTAAAATAGAAGAGTTTAAATTTCTTAGCAATAACGGAAATCTCACTGGATTTACGGTTAATAAGATATATATGCTGCTTCAAATAGTTGCTGGCACTACAAATGTAAAACCACTTCCCGACAAATGGAAAATATATGACCTTACGGGTCAAATAGAGAATCATGTTATAGGTGCACCGCTAACTGCAAGTGGATTAACACAGCAATCATTTATTGTTAAATTAAATAAATATTATGATACACCAAGTCCAACCAATCCATTCATTCCATATGATTTATCATATTTGAATTATCCTTCAAGACAATCAACAGATGATGATAAATTATGTTTTGGTGATGAAGTTTATTTTATGGGTAATGTTAACACTGACATACATGCTGACGTATATACGACAGACCTTTCAATAGTATTACCATTGAATCAATTTAACTCAAGTACGAATCCAACGTGGAAAAATAGTGGTTTGCCAGTAACAATAAGTGAAATTGGTGTATATGATGCCAATAAAATTTTAGTTGGAACACTGAAAATAAACGACCCAATCGACAAAAATTCACAGATTTCCAGAACTATTTTGTTCGCACTTGATTTTTAATTCAAAATAATCATAAAATTTTATATTTTTTTATAATAGTTTAGTATTTATTATAAATTATGACATTAATAATTTATGATACATATGAAAGATTTACTTACACTTAGTGATACAAAGCCTAAGTCTATTATTATCGATGGTGATTTACATAATAGATTCAAACTACTTTGTAAAGGAAAAAGCATGAAAATTGGTGGTGTTATTGAAGATTTAATCAGATTATATCTCAACGACCCAAAAAAGATTCAGAATTTGATTGAAGAATCAAAAGAAGTACCAGTATTAAAATAATTGCTATGGAAAAATATATTTGGTCGTTAGATATAAGCACAACTAACATTGGCAGTGCATTATGGGATTCAAACGGAAAACTAATAGAGCTTAAGCATCTTGAATTGAAGCTTGCTAAAGATATTCCTGTCGAAGATAGAGATATACATAAAGCCGAAATCTTTAGAAAATACGCATTGGACTTCAAAGACAGAGTTCTAAATGAATTAAACGGTGACGTTATACATATCATAGTGGAAGAACCGCTTGGTGGTAGCAATAATCCCAGCACAGCTTCGTTATTATTTGGATTTAACGGTATTTGTAGATACATACTTTTTATGATATTTGACATCTACCCAATTAAAATATCTGTGTACGATTCACGAAAAATATTCTGTTCAGAACTGGTTAAAACATCATATAAGAAGGGTGAGAAAGTTGAAACACTCTCATTTCCACCAGAATATATAAAAGAAAAAAAGTTGTATATCTGGAAAAAAGTTTGTAATTTAGAACCGCAAATCGAATGGTTTTATAAGAAAGGCACAACTGAGCCGAAAGACATGTGTTTTGATATGTCGGATAGTTATGCTGTTGGATTTGCAGGACTAAAGACTTTGGGAATAATTTAATGAAGTATATTTACTTAATTCAATCATTAGAGAATAGTTATTATAAAGTGGGTGTTTCTAAACACCCACAAAAACGTATTCAGGAATTACAGACTGGTAATTCATCGCCATTAAAACTCATCGAAACTTATCGCACTGAATACGCACATCAGATTGAGCGTGCGTTACAAAGAAGATATGAGCATCTTCGTAAAGAAGGTGAGTGGTTTGATATGTCTATAAGTAATGAGGTCTCATTCATCGAAGAGTGTCGTAAAATCGAAGAAACAATTGTTTTTCTTAAAAAAAATGACAATGTATTTATATAAAGTCTTGTGTTTGTGGGATTTTTGTTATAAGTTTGACAAAAATTTGAAATAATTTTATCTAAATTATATAATATGAATAAAGAAAGAATTGAAAGTGCAATCAAAGTTATCAACTACGCAATCCAAAATCAAATATCAGTTAAAGAAGCCAGTGTCAAGTGTGGATTCTCTGATACGTATGTAAAAAACGTCAAAGCCATTCTATATGAATTATATGACAGTGGCTTACTCGAAGATGAACTCTTCTCCCTTTTCGATACTGCATATAAAGAGTATTGCAATAATAGGGGTTTCGGAATAAAAACAGAAGCAATTACTGAATCAAGTAACAAGCCAGCAGACATTCCAACAACAAATAAAAATGACGAAGTGAATTTTTCTGAAAAAGGAAATGAAGCAGTCATTGAGTGGAAAAGTGGTTCGAACTATCCACCTAACCATATTAAAACAGTTCCTGAACTTCTTAAAAAAACAGAAGTTGACACAACCCTATGGAGCGTAAAACAGCAGTGGTTGAATAAATGGGATGTTACTGCAATAATTGATGGCGTTCCGAGAACAATTGAAAACTTCCAAGTAAAAGCACTTCTGGAAAAAAATCAGATGGTAGCTAAAGAAAGAATACTTGGTGAGTTGTTCCTGAAAATGATAAAAGACTATGAACCACCTGTGTTTGACACAATTGAATTATTAATACCAAGTGATGGTCATGACAACAATCTATTGGAAATATCAATCTTTGACCTACATATGGGTAAACTTGCATGGGGTGGTGAAACTGGTGAAAATTATGACACAAAAATTGCTCGTCAAAGATTTATGACCACAGTCGAAACTCTTATCAAGAGAGCAAGTGGTTTTGAATACAGTAGAATACTATTTCCAGTCGGTTCAGACTTTTTCAATAGCGATACCATATATAATACGACAACCAAAGGTACTCCACAGGATGAAGACCTTAGATGGCAAAAAACCTTTGATGTTGGTGTTAGGCTACTCATTGATGCAATCAACTTGTTGAAACAAACAGGTGTGCCAGTGGACGTTGTGAACATCCCCGGTAATCATGACTTTGAACGTAGTTATTACATGGGTTCGTATTTAGCAGCATGGTTTAATAACGACCCAATGGTACATATTAATAACGGTGCATCACCAAGAAAATATTACAGGTTTGGAAAGGTTCTATTGGGACTTACTCACGGAAGTGAAGAAAAAGAAAGCAGTCTACCATTACTCATGGCAACAGATATTGAATCTAAGCCACAATGGAGTGAAACCACATACCATGAATGGCATGTTGGTCACATACATAGAAAAAGAGACGTAAAATATACCGTTCTTGATAAATCAAGAATAACCAATGAAGACCTTGGTGTTACCGTTAGGTATCTATCAAGTCTTACTGGTACAGAAGAATGGCATCATAAGAAAGGTTTTGTTGGCGCAATCAAAGCAGGAGAAGGCTTTGTTTGGAATGATGAAGCAGGTCTTGTTGCTCATTTAAATGCAAATTTAATAATTGAATAATATGGCAAAAGAAAGTAGTTTAGTAAAATTAGCTAAAGGTAGTGGAAAAAAAGCCACTCCAGCTAAAAAGGTCGAGAAAATAGAGCCTGAAAAGGTTTTGACTCCCGCAGAAGAAAGAGATTTAAAAGCAAAGGCAAAGGTAGAACAATTACTTGAAGGTGTAGAACTTACACCCAAGAAAGAAGAGCTTCTTGAATTAGATGCTCCACCAAAAGAAGGTCATGAATGGCTTGAAGAACAAGTATCGTTGTTAGGTGAACAGGTAGAAACACTTAAAGCCGAAGTTGAAGTGGCAAAAGGTGATTATGCAAGAATTTTTGCAGAAAATCAACGTATTAAAAATGGTGGTGGTATTCAGGATGATAGTATGACAAAACAGATTGTCTTGAGAATATTCAATGAATTGCAGGAATCACACCTTTCAATGGGTAATAATCCACACACAGGTGCACCTAATCTCGTAATCGCACCGATTGCTTTTATGAATAGACTTATAATGTATTT
>Ga0315284_10013059_pt1 | contig 11823 bp, 13 predicted proteins | sample YL17G09_16_MG_FD_203696 | JGI IMG/M metagenome (GOLD analysis project Ga0315284, IMG submission 203696) | Sediment microbial communities from Yellowstone Lake, YNP, Wyoming, USA - YL17G09_16 | ecosystem: Environmental > Aquatic > Freshwater > Lake > Sediment | place: USA: Wyoming | collected... | reverse complement strand
CCAAGCGCTATCGGCTTCTGGGAAGCCGTGGGATTCCGCGACAATAAGAACGGGGATTGGATCTATACGAAAAATTCAACGAGTGGAGAATAGAATACAATTTTCAGTAGAGTGAGCTGAAATTTGAGCTTCTAACAACCGTAGCACCGGGTGGCTATTACTCTGCGCTGGTGAGCTATGCAGTTATGTTAAAGACAAACATTTTCCAAAAAATGAAAAAAACCTTGATTATCAAGGGTTTGTATTGGTGGTCGATACTGGAATTGAACCAGTGACCTCCTGCATGTCAAGCAAACAGATTTTTTGCATCATTATTTCGTAAGTCTTTGTATTAAAACATATAACAACGGCTGCCGCCAAAAGCACTTAATCGCATAATTGGCACGATTTCATACAATTTCCAACTATTTTTGGCAAGAATTGGCAAGGTGGAGTTTGGGATGGTCTCTACCTATTTGGCGGTCTTTCTCTTGGTGGCATTGGATCCCTTTGTTGGTCGTGGTTCCCAGTTATAAAATGCCTCGCATATTTCGAGCCCTTTTCCGCTGTGACTTTCCGCAAATGCATTGTATTGTTCTTCCAATTTGCCATCATCGTTTTCGGCTGTCATGATGAAAATCGGGAAATTCACAATTCTCATAATATTGAACAATGCGTGGCTCTCTATTATCCGTTTTGGATAACTCGGTACATTGTTCATCTCGTTATGGCTTTCCTCAAAGAGGACTTTGAGGAGCTTTTTTGATATCCGATTAACATGTTCAAAATACCATTTATCATTGTCCTTTTAATGTCATCCTTTTTCATGACAAATCACTCCCTTGATTGTGAATTTTCATGATATTACATTCGTTAAATATCCTCTCCATCAAAAATCCGACAGGTACCGGAACTCGGCTGCTCCAGCTTTTTCAAACCATTCGGACCACATTGCCTTCAGCCTGTCGTTTTCGGTGCTGCTTTTGCATCCGTAACCCGCACCAAGGGCAATGATAGTAGTATTCTTTAGGATTCCCGGTGCTTCAGGCAGCTTCCCGTTTTTTGAACTGATCAGTTTATAGCAGTTTGCTTCGGCACTGTATTCAGACCGATCATTACCAAAAAAGGCCCAGAAAAAATCTTTTTTCTCCGGGCCATCAAAACTTCTTGATAATCCTCGTTGAGAACCTGCGCTTACACGCCCTGCACTTGCGAATTCGCTTCAATCCTTTCAGCGTTTCCCGATAACCCTTCCAATGAGTCTTCATGCTACCACAATACGGGCATTTGAATGGCCTTCCCATAAAACAATCACCTCAACACAGATCAAGGTAACACTCCTATATAAATCCTTCGGTCAAGGACGCGGGGCATGGAGAAGAAAGCGACTTCTGTAATTCTCTCGAACAGAAGTCGCCAAAAAGCGAAGATCCCCGCCCTACAAGGCAGGGCATCTTAAATCACATTACTCAGGAAGGGAATTGCATCCCCTTCCTTGCACCATCCCTGCTCGCAATCATCCCCGTCCACAGGACGGGGTATTCTGTGGGATGTCGTAAAAGAACTCTTTCTGGGACGAGCCGTCCCAGAACAAAACAGAGTTGATAACCATGAATGAAGAAAAACGAGAATTCGTTAAATCATCAAAAACCGGTAAATTCACTATCGGCTTGTTTCGAACAACAAGACCGATCACCGGCTATGGTAGTCTCGAAGAGATAATCAGCGAAGACGCAGTCATAAAGCATGAAGACATACGATTCACCAGAGTCAGCACCCAGGGAATCAAATGCCAGCGAAAAGAACTATGGGACCTAAAACGAGTAATTGAAGAGATAGAATACAATACCCTGCCCGATATATCTACGAAGGCAGGGCATCTTTCAACGAGGTTGAAAAAGATGCCCCTCAAAGCAGAGGCATCGGAGGAAACAAAAAATGGATGAAAAAACAAAACCTTATAAAAGCAGAAAGTCAGGGCGGTTTCAAATCAGCCTGTTCAAGTTTGAGAAGGTAATCAGGAACGGCGACACCATCAGAAGCGAACTCATCGTTGAAAACATCAGAATCTGCGTACAGCATTCGTACTTCAACAACAACACAGGACAATGGAAGCGGCAGCAAATATGGTGCTCCCCGGAAGAAATCAGGGACCTCATGAACGCCGTCGACAACCTCACTCTCCAAGAGTGAGGTTAGACCGGCACATTGAACGGTACAGCCGGCACTGCGGAAGGGACCTTTCAGGAAGCCACGAGAGCGTCTGCGAAAGCAGTCAATAACGCACAGGCCCTGCCATACATAATGCAAGGGATTCTTTCCGGAGCAAAGAATCCCCCTTAAATATTCGAAGGTGATACCATGACTGAACATGAAATACCAAACCAGGACTTCGATGAAGTGCTCGCCTCTATCGAAACAATCATCGGAAAGCACAGAAAAAACCAGACCCAACCAAAGAACGGCTGGTTGTACAGAATTGGGTTATTGACTTCAATCATCGACCAACTCGAAAACATACGTAGTAAAACCGAAAAAGAACTGAGTAAAGAAAAAAGTGACGGCCCAAGAATACTACCCATACACCGAGGATACACCGTCGACATCAAACTACAGCAATTCAGAAAAGCAATTCCACACCACACCCTCGAATTCATACCATTCGATTCAATAAAAGGCGAAGCCCTACTCAACTCAATCGAAGAAGAAAGACCAGACATAATCGAATGAATGGGTAGGAAGGGCCCGGTAATGTCGGGGGACCCGGGAACCGTGCCTTCACGGCTAAAAATTTATCTATCTGGTCTGCTGAATGCGGCGCAGCCCAGCTCAGTAAATTTTTCCCCCTGACGGGGTCGCCTAACCCGATTCCCTTATGAAGTGGGAAACAGTATAGAGGCGGGGAACCACGGGGGCTCTTAATCGAGTGAAGAGCCCCCTCACAAAGAAGGGAGGCGGAGGAACAAAAAATGAAAAACATAACATCTGAGAAAGAAGTTGATGGATACAAGGTAGCGCTTGCCATCAGACAGATAGAGAGCACAGGAGTATTCCACGAGTGCCTGGACATCGAAGAGGAAGGTGTCGAGAACATCTTACCCCAGTACGGGATATTCTACAAGTGGACAGAAGAAGAAAAAGCAATCCTGAAAGAGGAGCTCATGGAAATGGCAGCAAAAGAAGAAATCAAAGAAGCAGCGAGATGGGCCGCAACAGAAACAGACCCACTCATACTTGCCATACCAGACAGGCCAACACCAAGCCCACGGATCTTAGATCTTCAACATAAACTCTACAAAGCAGAAATGAAGGCACAACAAAGTGCCTCCATTACTGAACCAGACCCAAATGATTGGGCTGATAGCGTTCTTAAAGAACAAAAATTAGGAGTGATGTAAAATGGAAAAAAACAAACCAGTAAAAACATACAAGGCGGGAGCTGTAAAGGCTTCCATTTTTGAGAACAAGGCCGAATTCAACGGCAGACAGACAACCACCCATCGGGTGGCTGTCGACAAAATATACAAAGACAGCAATGGGAAATGGCAGTCGACGAACAGCTTCAACGCATCGACAGAACTTTCAAAGGCTATTCTGGTACTTCAGAAAGCATACGAGTTCTGCACGGGATTACAAGAGGTGACAAACGGAAACAGTACTGCAACCGTCGAAGAGGACATAGAGTGATGTGGGACAGCTATGAGGCCCTTACGGGCCTACTCCCCGTCCTCACTTCGTTCGGAGGGTCGATTGATCCGTGATTGCTAAAGCAATCCGGATGTGGAAGGATAAAGACATAATCGGGGAAATAAATGTAAAAGAAGACATAGAGTGATCAGGGGACAGCTATGAGGCCCTTACGGGCCAACTCCCCATCCTCACTTCGTTCGGAGGGTCGGATAATCCGGCTTGCTAAAGCAATCCGGATGCGGGAAGAAATTGACAATCAGGATAGCAAACTTAGAAAAGGATATAGTGCTCTGGGGACAGCAAGGAGGCCCTTAAGGGCCTCCCTTCGGTCGGAGAGTCGATAATCCGTCTTGCTGAAGCAATCCGGATGTGGAGGGATTAAAGGATAATCGGGTGGGTAATAAATAGTGACCCTTCGGGCTATTTATTTTACCCGTCCCCTTTCGGGGCCGGGCTGGGGGATGTGAGCGTGGCGGTCGCTGAGGCGTCTGCGTGCAGCTCTCAATAAGGGTGGAGACTTCGTCTGAGAGATGAGATAAAAATGATGGAAAAGAAGTAATTCAGTAACTCCGGTACTATTCAAAATACGCAGATCCCTGTCATCTAAGCCTTTGCGTTATGCCGAATCCGGGTATATACCCGGGATATCCCCGCAATTAGCCCGGATTTGCCATTCCTGTTGAATTGAGAATCAACCGTGAAAAAAACCAGAGCAGTCCACCGAAAATGAGCGCTGCAGGAAACGACATATCAGGTCCGATAAAGAAAAACAACAGTCCTGATAACAGCCCAATGGCAGGAAAGCTATATAGGGCATTTCTGAGGCGATTTTTCAAGAAAATCCTACTCAATGCATACATAAACAACCCCACACAAAACCCTGCCAAAAGCCGGGGAATAATGCTGTAAGAAGGCTGCGCCGGAACGACCGTTTCTACGGTTTCGGAACGAGTCGGGTGTTCTCTATCAGAGACATGCCCCATCATGCTACCGACCAGAAGGCCTGCAATAAGACACCCGATGGCAAGAGCCCGGCGCTGGCCCAGACTTCCTGGAACGAGTCTGCGTCTCAGAAGCGCATACCCGCCCAGGAAAACCACCATGGCAACACAAAACGGTGCAATGCCAAAGGTATTAAGCCAACCCATCCATGCATTGATAATGCTCATGATGACCTCACTAACGCTAAACGTTCAAGGGTCGACCGGTCACCAGAAACCCAGATATTCGAAAAGAATGTCTCCTCCATGAGTTCTCTACTCTCACACATCCAGACAAACTTCAGGTCAATATTGATTTCATAGAGGTTCCTCAAAATCGAATCAAACCGTTTTAAACTGCCAACCAGCAGCAACCGAAATCCCTTGAATTCATAATCATACTGGCGCGAATACCGTTCATATCCTTTGCTTTCGAAGTATTCGTCGTACGCTTGGATCTTATCATCAAGACGTTTCGGATTTTCTGAATCGAGATCAATTTCGACAAAATAGAGCGCCTTCTTGTCATCTTTTTCCAACGCAAACACAAGATCGGGGATGAACGTGACCGGCTTTGCATACTTATGTTTGAATTTTACCGTCGCCTGAGTAACCCGAATCGGTACCCGTCGGTCGCCAACTTTCCCACGGTATTCCGGGATACAGTCAACCAGGCGGACACCCGGATGAGCCTTGCAGGCCTTTTCAAGGGAAATTCTGAACCCGTTCACCTCGAGTGTATGCTCAAGCTGGAAAGTTGAAACCGATGGCGATTTCGGCGAATTAACCTTATATCCCAGCTCTCTTGAAAGAACTCTGGCTCCTTTGTGATCGAGCAAATAGACGTAGGTTGGCTTTCCCGCTGATGCGCCGAGCGGGCTAAACGCCACCCTTTTTAGAAAAGGGGGGTCACACTCAACCAGCGTTTTCAGCACCTCCTGGCACCGTTTCAATTCATCGAATCCCGCCAGATAGGCAATCAGTTTCGTTGGGAGCCGATCGTACTCGTTGATAAACTTCAGTATCCTGAAATGTTTTTCTTTTAGATGAACTTGTTTCTTCATATCGTCCCCCTTTATAATTCATCATATTCACGGCCTTTCCTCGTTTGTGTCGTTGTTCGTTCCTTTTTTAATAAATCATAGGGATCGATGCGGTTTATCGTTGACCCTCCGAATTTTTCTTGTGACAACGTGATTATCTGCTGACGGATGTCATTATTGCTTTGGAGAGGGTTGAGGGTTCGAATTTTCACCGCGGGATAATTATCCACCTGGAGATATGCTTCATACATATTCAGGTTAGCAAGCTCATCTGGCAGTACACCAAACAGGGACGACATGAAGAGCGCGTCCTGAGCCTTGACACGAAAGCACACCCTGATTTTCGCAGCTCCGGCAATATTCTGAATAGTCTTCGGGTCCAATTGGCCGAACACACTCTGATGAGAAAGAAACAAGGCCAAATTATACTTTCTACCCTGATTTAATCCTTTGTCTACCAAATTCATATGATAGTATGTATGAAACTCATCCATGACGATTCTGACCTTGACATCGCTGGTGGAATATTTTTTCATGAACGCAGCATTGGAAGCATGGGTGAAGAGGATGGTGCCGAGATCCGCAACTTCCTCAAAAGTCAGCCCCGACAGGTTCGCCAGTACATGCTTCCTCTCGGAGAATAACCGCGGGAAATCCATACAATTGATGCTCTGGCACGTTGAACTGAACAACGGCTCTTCGAGAAACCTCCCGAGTTTCGATAACGCTGCTGCATAGGACACATCGGGAATCTTAGGGAGAATATTATCGATGAAATCGGCCACTTCGGGATCCGGATTGTACCGGACAATCTCCTTGCGGTACTCTTCGTCCGCAATGAACGCTTTCAAATGACGGATCGTCACGGGGCTTTCACATTTACTGTGTGCTTTGACAGCCCACTTGATAAGCTCGGCGGCGTTCAAACTTAAACTGTAATCGCTTCTCGCCTCGACCATCCGGGCAAGAAAGCTCACGATTTCTTTGGGCGAATGCCCCTGGATGATATTGCAGTTGAACGGAGACTTCACAGGATCATAATACACGGCGTCATCAAGTTTCGACGGGTCAAACATTCCGAGCAATCTGTCTATGAGGTCATGTGAGTAATCGAGCACCAAGGTCGAGAATCTTCCTGTGGCATCACGATACAGATGAGACAAGATGTGCTCTATGAAAGTAGTCTTCCCCGAACCCAGCGTGCCACACGTATAGATACTGCTGGTTTCGATATACTTATATGGAATGCAGATCACTTGCTCCGTGGTATCGTAGAGTGAATATCCAACAGGGATACCGGTGAAGAGATCAGGATGTGGCTTGTTACCCTGGAGTTCCCGGATTGATATCCCGGCTTTCTTATATCCCTGGGTGGACCAGACCAGCAATACGAATGGACTCAACTGTTTGATTGGAATGGTAAATCCTTTACGATACACCTTGTTCCTGATCAACATATCCCAGATTTTTGCCCAGGAAAACCCATGCCGCCGGTAATCGGAAAAGGTGCAGAATTTATCATTATCTCCAAAGAGCGCCTTTTGCAGCTTGTCTTTTTTCTCTCCCCTTGCAACAATACCATAGCGAATCGATACCCAGAATTTCGACGCAATACTTTCACCTTCCATGTCGGGATACAGAATAATATTCTGGAATATTGCTTCTCCCATTTTGAGTACACCTGACGCTCCAAAGAGCCGCCGGTTTGACCATAGAAAGTTATTTCTAAGACAATGAAAATCGTAAAGTCCAAATCCGCACTGCCGATAATAATCCCCATTATTTAAAATGTTTGCGAGAAGAACTTTATACATATTGATGCCAGGAATCAGTTCCATTCCCTCATAGTAGGTTTTCAAAGCCCACGACAGGACATTTCTATCCTGCGGCGCCACCGAAAACTGGGAGTTGAATTTGGTGTTTTCGCCTGTGTTCACAACGAAAATTGTCCATGAAATCGGGCATTCCAATCCCGAGAGTCCGAGCAAAAACTGTTCAGCTTGCTCGAGTTTAAGTTCTTGATGAGGTTGTATCAGTACATCGTAGTCCTCATACTCAGGAACGATGGATATCCGTGAAATCTCTGGATCGAATGAGACTGGGTGGTGCTGGAGTGGTCTTCGATGCTGGTGCGTTTCTTTCTGCATAACAATCTCTCACTCTCGTTCCGTTTCATTCCTGACCCTGCCGAACTCGTCGAACATGTCTTGAAAACTCACATTACCGATATCCTGGAACTCTCTTCCAAAAAGTTCTTTATAGACCGCGGGGAAGACCAATTCCTTCTCCAGCAGATAGCCGAGTGATTTTTGGGCTGTCATACGGACCTGTTCACTCACATAGTAAGCATATCTCACGCGCTGTTTTTGAAGATCAACGGCGGACTTCATCTCCTCGGTAAGTTGTTTATTGCTGTAAAACATTCTTTTGTAAGGATTCGTACTCGGATCTTCGGCCTGCGAGATGAGCTGGTTCAGGATGTTCCGGATGAGTATCGTTCCGGGAGCATCCTGTGATGAGGGTGTGGGGCTGTGCTGTGTCTGATCGCTTACCATTTTGAAACTCATACTTTTTAATACGATGACGGCGATACCAAGAACAAGCAGGCCGACAAGTATCCCGATCCAGCCGGCGCCAAGTCCGAGAACGATAAGCAGAGCAATTCCGGCTCCGCCACCAACAACCTGGAGGAATAGGCCCTGACCTGATAGTCCCTGTCTATCTTTCAACACCATAAGCCAGCCCAGAAGCCAGAGAATGACTGCCGTCATCCCTGCCGCACCAATGAACCAGCCGAACGAATTGCCCAACTGCTCTTTCAGGGAAGTTGCAAGAATGACGAGATAGGAAATGATCATTATAGTTGGGATGAGAAGGAAGAATGGCAGTCTGCCTATTGTTTCTTGAAGCTGTTTCACTGGTGATGTTACCGGATCGGACTTGTCGTGATCAGGCCTCCTTCCCTCTGGAAGCTGGAGTCGTTCTTCTGATGAATCGGTTATATCATTATCAGTATTTATATGGTTGTTCAGCATAGGAAACCCCTTTTTATGTGTTTTGGAATCACCACTGCTCTCGGGAATCGAAACTGTCACCGGTATCATCCTTATCGCTGGATTCATCATCGGATGTATCTTCGTGCAAGATGTCATCGTCGGTCACCGATATATCATCGTTTTCCGGGTAATCACCATTGAGTCCGTCGTTTTCATCAGTCATGATGTTTTCACCCTCAAAGTCTTCTGATTTATACTCACACATAACTGCCCCGTCAGGACGTTTATATCGGAAAGGACAGAAGTCGGGATTGATTGTCTCACCCATGATAGGATCTCCTTTCAGACTGATATCACACGTTGTTTCATCGGGCAAGTCATCGATAAACAGGCGAATAAGTTCTTTGCGCTGTTGACTGTCGATTGTGCCATTTTCAAAGAGTCCATCAATAAGCAGGTACCGGTCCCGTTTCGGAACTTGGGACATTTTCCGGGCCAGATCGCGATATTCAGGCGGCAGCCAGCCGGTTATCTCATCGATCAATACGTTGCTTTCACCGGCAATACTGAAGAACTGCCCGGAACCGCCCTCGAATCCAGCGGAACAGTACCGTAAATCGCTCAGGAGTTTTTTTCGCTCCTTGATCAACTGTCCTACGATACGACTCTCTTCCGCAAGTTTCAGCGGCCGCTTCAGTTTTCTTTCAAGCTCATCTATCTCCTCATCAGCAGCTCGTCGTCGGGCAAGATAGTCGGCAACACGGCGGCAGAGACCATCGACATCGATCGGCTTTAAACGGGGATACTTCCTCCGCCGGCGTCTCTCGGCCCTGACATCTTCGAGTCGTTCGTATAGCTCACGAGCATCACTGTCAGCCTGTGGAATCATACTTTCCTCGTGTGACTTTCTTCGTGTGGAATGGTTTGTTTCAAAGTCTGAACCAGCGAAAAAAAGCAGCCGGCAGTGTATGGAAAACCAGTTTCAATTCCGGCACGAGCCTGCTGAAATTACCCCCGAGCATTATGAATCGTACAAGAATTGCTGCCATTATAACTAATGAAGTAACCTTCGTTAAAAACCAGAGAACACTCAGAATTAAGATGACGGCATGAACGGTCCAGATTATGAGCTGCACCAGCAGGCAAATCAATAAAATGACTGCACACCCGATGAGTATCTTCGGCAGGTAGTTTCCCCGGCGGTCTCTATCCTGAAAGTCATCATGTTCAAAGTAATCTGGGGCATTATGATGAATTTCTTCCTGAGGATTAACAATCCGCCCGAACTCATCATACGTTTGATTGGTTCCAGGAACATGAAATACTCGTTGATCATTCATGGCTTATTCAATTTCTTCTTCAAGTGGAATCGAATCCATCAGTTCTGCAGCTGACTGGATATCTTCGGCAGTCGGAGTTTTCGCCTGACACCAGCATTCTTCTCTGATTCTGGTCATGGCCCATTCGGTTTGGAACGGATAGGAAAAGATCTCTTCCTCCGAAACATTGCAGACGAACACGATATTCCGGTCAAACTTAAATGGGAAATCCTCATTGCCTTTCTTCCGGCAAAGCAGTGAGATGGCAATCCGTGATGCGATGGTGGAGGCCCTGCTGATATCAACACCAAGACCCGGGATGGCTCGTGTTCTTCCGGTATGGTCTGTATAATCCCATTGGGGAACATCCTGAGGTGAGCCTTTTGTTTTGTCGTTTATCATATCTCCCGGCGCTGGCAAAACGCATTCATAGCACGGCGTCTTTTTCGGCACTGTAAACATGACAAAACCTAAATCTGCATTGTTGTAAAGGGCTGCGTAGACTACTGGCACTACATTATAAGCCATCCTGTTAATGGTATAGGCTGCAGGCAGGGAGTCTGTCGCGTGAATCACGAGATCGACCGATGGAATCAATGATTCCAATATATCGGAAGGAAGATCGAAGATATTTCCGGCGATACTCTCAACTTCCACCGCCGGATTAATCCTGTAAATCGTGTCTCGTAAGGCATCAACTTTGTACTGACCAATCTGATCAGCGAAATATTCACATCGACAGAGATTTTTGTCTTCAACAATATCTGGATCGATAAGAATAAGTTTTTTGATTCCTGCCCGGGCAAGATCGACAGCATCCTGTGAACCAATACTGCCGCAACCGATAACCAGAACAGTATATTCATTGATACCGGTAAAGCCGGGGACTCTCAACCTCTCTGTGTACCGATCCTGCTCAATAACCATGAGCTGAAATGGAGAAGTATTTTCAGGCTCATTTACCAGAACGTCCTGCACGCACCTTGATTCATTCAAAACCATGGTAAGGGGATAGTTCGGATCAGGGTTGCCCGAGATGTTCCATCGGCCAATTGCGCCATGACCTGTTTCGTTGATAGCGGTCACAATCAAGGTCTTTATTGAAGATGACATAATCAAGGAACCAACAAGGAATCCGTCTCTTTCATGTGAAGTTGAGAGTTTCTTTAATAATTTTTCCGGTATGATTACCCTGTTATTCATCACACAACCTCCTTTTTGAAATCCAACAATTTTTTCTCCCACGGCGGGCGGATAAATTCATCAGTGCAATCTATCATCTCCCAGAGCGTGAAACTGTCATTCCAGATCGACATCCAGAAATGATAGCAATTATGCCACATACCGTTTTCATCGCAGAACCAGAGCCTCGGAGGGTATTCAGGGAACCGTTCGCTCATGCGAATTCTCAGAATTCCTGTCTTGTACGGAACATCCGCGTCAAAACATGAACCATTCTGACTGAATTTGACACCATCGCCATACACATTAGAAAGATGATTCAGTTCTTCAAGTATCCGGCTAATATTCCCCCCGGACATTGACCTGGGACGAATAATGTCTCTCATGGTCCAGTCCTGGTCAGGCACTACCTCAAACGGTATTTCTTTCCAGGACGTTTCCCCTGAATCGATTACTACCAAAAACGTCTTAAATTCCCAGCCATTTTTTGCTTTAAAGACCAGTACCATGATAGGCGTTGTTCCATTGTGTTTTTTCATGCGGTGGTAGAGAGACTTCGATGTTTTCAAATCAATATGGCTTGGGTAAGCAGGGCCATACGAATGGGAATGCCCATACCCCCGCAAATCAAATT
>Ga0315284_10013058_pt1 | contig 11824 bp, 13 predicted proteins | sample YL17G09_16_MG_FD_203696 | JGI IMG/M metagenome (GOLD analysis project Ga0315284, IMG submission 203696) | Sediment microbial communities from Yellowstone Lake, YNP, Wyoming, USA - YL17G09_16 | ecosystem: Environmental > Aquatic > Freshwater > Lake > Sediment | place: USA: Wyoming | collected... | reverse complement strand
GCTGCTGACGCTCTTCTCCCACAACAGATCGTTCAGTATCTCGTATGCTTGGTTCCACTGCTCGTCCGGCAGGTTCAGCGCGTCCATCTCCTGGTCGCTGCAGTCCTTGTACAGGAGCAGCATCGCTTGCTCCAGTTTTTCCAGTTGCTTGCTCTGGTTCATATGCGGTCGCTCCTCTGGTTGGTTTGCCGCGTTTGTCAAACATCTTCTGTGTGGAGGCCTGATTCAGGCGCTCGTTCATCGGGCCTAGCTCCTCACGGGCTTGGTCCAACACGGACTTCAACGCGGTATCGTCACCTGTTCTCTGGTACTCCTCGTGCGCCTTCTGGAACTGCGCATATAAGGCCTCGTTGCGGTCGTTGAACTCGGGAACCGTCTCCACAGGCTCACGCGCAGGGGTGGACATATCAACTGCTTCCTGCTTACCTGAGAACATATCGCGCATCGCATTTGGCTCTGTCGGTGGTTTCTTACCACGCGCAACACCCGCGGCGGATTGCATTTTAGCTTGCCAGTCAGCCTGTGCCTTGGTCGCATCGCGCGCGGCCTGCACTTCTGGAGCCGGCATATCAAACCCAAGCTGCTCTGGCGCTTTCTCTGGTTCCAAGGATTTGCGCAGCGCATCAATACGCGCGGCCTTCTCGTCCGTCATCCACTTCGGCGCGGTCTCTGGGTTCGTGTACGAATCCAGCAACCCTTTCAGTTCTTCTATTTTTGGGCTATCCAGCGGAGTACCTTCGTACGCGCGCAGTGCGCGGTCCGCCTTGCTCTTTGGTGCTGTGAGGCCGTTAAACCAGCTAGGATCAACAACACCTTCTACCGGAGCTGCGGGTTCTTCCGCGCCGCGGTAAACGTCCTTGCCTTTTGGTTGCGTAGGTTTATTAAGACCCAGCTCCCCGGTGGTATCTTCGGAGCTCTCCAGCGCCTTCTTCCAGTTGCTCTCATATGTGTCGCGATCACCGCCGGCCGCATCGGCCATCTCGTTCGCCTTCTGCCAGCGCTTATCCGCGCCTTCTATCTTCTTGATCTGGCCGCGGCGGCCGAAGGCGCCACCGAGCGCGCCGACTGGGGCGAACAGCACTGCAGCCTTCGCGGCCTCTTCCAACCTTGCCTGGCTCTCAGGGCTACCCAAATCTTCGCCGGCCTGGCCCATACGCAGCGCTTCAGTACCCACCATCATCGGAGCACCCACAGCGGTGACTTCACCTGCTCGAACCGCCATATTTCTAGCGGTAGAGTTCAGTGTAGCGATTGCTTGCTCTTTGGTCATCTGACCGGACATCACCGCCTTGGTGGTTGCTGCGATATCAGGGCCAAGTAGGTTGAGTACTTTGGATTTAACAATACCTTCGCCAATACCCCCCAGTACTGGGATAATAGCGGCTTGGACGAGACCGGCACTGGTCGCGCGCCACAGATCAGGCGACGCTGCGGGGTTAACCCGCTGTTGCTCATCTATGTTCCTGGAAGTCTCCGCGGGTAGGGCTGAAGCTACAAATGCTGCACCGCGCGCCAAGGCACCGCCTGGGACAAGCATGCTTGCTGCCGTTGGTATTGCGTACGCGCCGAGGGCCCCGCCTACAGGTTCAGAAATATTCTGGCTGAACTGCGCGCCGAGGCCGGCCAGCAGGCCTTTCTTTTTCTGGGCTTCTACTTCCGCGTCCGTATACGGATGATACGCGCCCGGGGTCATATCAGGAGCCGCTAAATCTTGCCCCACGTTGGTAGCACCTTGCCACCCAGTGAGCGCGCCAATACCTTTGAGTGTAGACCCCGCGCCTTCTTTCAGCCCCGCCTTAGTCGCTTCTACGAATCCGTGTTTCTGCTCTATACCATAAGCCTCTGGAAAGCGTTGCTTAGCCCTGGCATCGGCTTCCGCGAAATCCATATAATCAGGGATGTCGACGGTGCTACCATCAGGTAATGTGAACAACTTAGCCATATGTTATAAAGCCCCGCGGTGCGCCGACGCCCCTGAACTACCAGCACCCCCTCCGCGGCTCGCGTTGTACAAGTTGCGTACGTACGTGGGGTCTTTGTCTTGTAGTGCTGGATTAGCCTTCAACCATTGGTTAAAGTTCGCTTCCTCTGCGGCAGACGCGCGCAGCTCCGCCGCTTGCATTTGAGGGGTTACCCCGGCGTATCGTGCAGTCGCCGCGACATGATATTCCGCGTCTGGTTTTATCGGTTGTTTGTTCTGGTAATCCTGCTGTTTCAACGCCGCGGCAAGTTCTTTGATGTGCTGCGCTTTCTCCTGGAATTCCTTCTGCCCCATTCCGGCCATAACCATCTGCGCACGGGTCAGGCGATCCGCACGAAGGTCATCCCCGCGCTCTTTTACGGCCAGCGCGCCAATACCTAGACGCTCACCACGTTCTTGCTTACCCAGCTCGCGCAGCTCTCTCCGCTGCTCCAATGCCGCCTTGTCATATGAGGACAGCCCTTCTGTGGCTCCTGTCGCCATACTACCCAAGAAACCTGTCTGCGGGTGCTCGCCCGCAGCACGCGCCATACCGAGACCGCCGTACATCATGGCATGATTCAAGGCATTCGCTTTATCTGCCTTAGCGTCTGCACGAGCTTCAGCCGCATCTTTATCTTCTCCGAGCCATTTCTGAACCGGATCAGCGTATGCTTCGAAACCACGTTCTTTGCCTCGGCTACCCGCGCTCGCCATCAGCTTCGCAATACCTGAATTACCCGTGCTTGTATCCTTGTAGGGCGCAAAGGGGATTTCTGGTTGTTGTGGGGCTGTTTGCTGCACTGCTTGTATGTTCGCGGAACGATCATCGTCTGGGCCGCCATACGCACCGGAATCTTTACCACCTTCATACGCAGTTACAGGGCTATCCGAGCGTGCATAACGGTCATAGTAAGGCGTTAAGCTACCCCGATCCACGTAAGGAATATCGGCGCCCATCGCGTTGGGTAACCCCACCGCCGCGTTGTAGCCCCGGCGCAAAGCTACTGCCGGCAACTGCCCGATATCCAATGCCACGGAACCTAGTTTTTTAGCCCCTTCTGCCGTGTATCGACCCATCTGTTTGAGATTTTTTCCCACATTCCCCCAGCCTTCCGCATAAGGGTCTTCGTCTGTTTTGCCCCCTTCGGCGAACTTGCGCACTTTACCACCATGCTTGAACGCGACGATACCGCCGCGCGCCATGCCCTGCTGTGGGGGTTGTTGCGGCTGCTGCGCGCCTTGGATGGCTTGCTCTGCGATTGTCGGGGGTTGTGGGGTCGCACCCTGCGCGGCTTGACGCATGCGGTTGATCTCCGTCAGTCGCGCGATGATGACATTTGTGAAGCCCGCGTATTGCGGGTTCTTCAACATAGCCGTGAGCTGTGCGGGGTCCGTTATGTGGCCGATAAGTCCTGCGGTGTTACCATAATTGCTTCGATCCATACCGCCCCCTTATTTCTGTGACGCATTGTACGCGCCAACGCCTGCAATGCCAAGCCCCGCGAGCTGCGCCGCTGTATTGGGCGGCGCTGTGTAGCCGGTCACATTCGACTGCGCTGTGTATGGGGTGCCATGAATAAGACCCGCCATCCAGTTAGCTTGTTGCTTGCCGTAGTCGCGCTGGTTCAGGAAATCCTGGTACTGCTGCTCCATACCTTGTTGTGTCAACCCCTGCTGCTGCGCGCCTACTGCACCTTGCGCACCGAGACGAGATAGGTCTGCTGCCTGCTGCGCGGTACCTAAGCCTGCGAGTTGCTGCGCGGCTCCTGCAGTCTGGCCTTGCTGAGCGTTGTACTGTTGCATGCCTTGCTGGTACGCCTGGTTGGAGCCCTGCGCCTGGATATCGTTTTGCTGCTGCGCTAGATTGCGCTCGCGTTCAGCGTCCACTACGCCTTGACGGCTGCCGCCAAAGGCACCGGCCTTGGCAAACTGCGCATCGCTAGTGACACCTTGAATGCCTGACTGGCGCGCGGCCTCGCGCTTTTGGATGTCAGTGACATTCTGCTGGTAGGGGTTCATAAAGGCAGCAGCAGTGCCTGGATTCGTCCAGCTGTTATTCAGTACGTCAGTCGTAGCCTGATCCGCTACACCAAACTGCCCGGGCGTCTGCATACCCAGAGTATTGGCTTGGTTTGCTTGCTGCGCCGCATTAAAATCCGCGATGCGCTGGCCGCCGTAGGCTTGATAAGGTGTACCTGCAACACCCTCCGCCGCGGCTACATTACGCGTAACGTACGGCTCCAGATAAGCGGGTAGATTAGTCTGGGTTACAGTTGAGCTGCTGGGCGCCGGGGGCGGAGAACCACCCTTACTGCCAAAACAAATGCTTCGACCTAGTGTAGTTGTTTCCAAGTGAGCTTCAAATTTTCGTTCAGATCGTAGTTTCATTTTAATCTCCCAAGAACCGGCAATGGGCTCTGTCCATGCTGTATATTAACAGATCGCCGTCGGCGCATACACCCTTAACACGGGTTTCCAGTGTGAACCCGAGGTGCTCATTAAAACGTCGGGCAGGTCCATTACTCTGTTTAACCGGGGCTAGTACTTTGTTCACGCCTAGTTGTTTGAACGGGTAGCTGAACCAAACCTTCAGATTATGTGGTGTAGCCCACCGCTTTCCTGGCTCTGCAGCCACATGCATTGCTATGGACGCTCCGGGGTGGTAGCTTTCGTATACTACACCAGCAATTATCGTGCCGTCTTCGACCAACCCTATCGCAGCATCGCCGTTTGGATTGTATATACCGCTAGCCCGTGCCCATACCCATGGGGCCACGACATCAGGTTTGTCGAACACTAGCGCTTTCATTTAGGCAGGTATTTTTTAGGATTAACCGCTTTGGGTTGCGCCTTTTTGCCGGTCTTATCTTTACGTATCCGGTCCATCATCGCGTGTAGCTGCCGGGCGCCGGCATCGCTGGAACCATTACCCAGATGCGCAGTTACATCAGCTGGAACAATAAACTCGCCGTCAGCAACACGTATATGCTCGCTAGGTTTTTTCCCACCGCCGTCAATCTGCGCCGGGATTGAATCACTCATCCCGTCACCGGCACCGCGCAGAAACATCGGGTCCATTGTTTTGCTATGCCCGCGCAGATTTAGCACACCGCCTTTAGCGAAACCGGTAGACGCTATCGCACTGGGAACTATACCATAGGCGGCGAAACGATCCACAACTGGGGGCACGGGTTTGACATACTTAGCCTGCACCTGGCTCGCTACCTGCGCGTACCAGTTAGGGTCGGAATAGTCTATGGGGTTAGCCCCAGCAGACGCGGCCTGTGGCGCCTGTGGAAGTGCAGCAATCCCCGCGGGTTGCGAGAACGCTGCTTGCATAGAAGGGGAGGTAGTACCTGGAGCTACTTGCGTATTGGGGCCCGGCTGGTACGCTGATTGAAACTGCGTATGTTGGTAACCAGCAGGCTGAGCCGCGCCACCTTCAGCGTACCCTCTAATACCTCCAGATTGCCGCTGATGCTCAGGCATCAGCGGGGCGTTAAACAGATCACCTGTGGCTACCTGCCCGCCGGAGGCGTACCGCATCTCATACGTCGAGTGGTCTTGCGTGTAGCTATACGGATTATTGTTTGCGAAATAGGTCTTCTCGCCATAGGGGCTTGATCCCTCCGCCTGAGTGCCGCCGGTGTACGTACGGTTGGAATGCGACTGACCCTTCATCTCCTGTTGATGCATCTCGGGTTGTTTGTACTCAGGCTTATTCAACGCACCGTAAGCACCAAGGGCGAGTGAGCCGGTGAGCATGGGATTCTTTTCAGCGAAGCCGAGAGCCTTGTCGGCAAAAGTGGGTGCGGGTGTGGGTGCCACGGCTGTTTGCGCTGCTGTGGGCATTGCTGCGGTTGGGGCTACCGGTGCTGCGGGTGCAGAAGGACCGAACATATCTACTGCTGGGGTGGCTTGTGCTGGGGCACCAAGGCTCCCAATACCTGAAGCTTGACTGGCCGCCGCGTTAGCGGCCTCAGCGCCACCCATACTCGCAGCCGGTACACCAGCAATACCTGCATCAGCCACTCCCATACCGGCAGTTTGTTCAGCGAGCATGCTCGCCTGTGTTGCGGGGGCAGCAGAAGCGCTCAAAGCACCAATACCAGCAGCGCCAATACCACCTATGGCAGCATTACGCAGGGCTTCTTCGTTGGAACCCCCAGCGAGCTTTGTACCTAGACCTGCACCCGCAGCGGCCCCCATAGGGCCACCAAAAACTCCACCCGCTACACCCCCCACAATCGGCAGGATAGACTCGAACAGACCTGCTTCATGCAGGCCAGTCACAGGATTTTTGGGGAGTTCTTTCAGCCCGGCCAGGCCGGCCAGGTGTTTAAGTTCGTTCCTGCTGACATGCAGGAGCTCCGTATCGGGGCCGCGACCAGTTTTTGCGAGTGCTTTTGCTATGTGTTTCATGGGCGTCCCCTTGGTTATCTCGCGCGATTATACCGCGCCTAGTTCGTAAATCAATAGGTTGTTGAGTACTCTCCGCCGGAGACGTTTATAGTCAACCCGGCGCCGCTGCCAACCCCTTGTATAAATCCACCGGCGTCCAGAACCTGCGTTCCTGTCCACTGGTACAACCCATTAGCGGGAACACTCACCGCATACATCAAGGCGTTCGCTGTGGTGGCGCTACCAGCCAATGGGACTAAATGCACGGTGGCGGTCAAAACACCGGCGGTTGTATTACAGATGTCGATGCATTTTACGATGCCGCTGATACTGGTCGGCGTGGTGTACACCAGGGTTCCAGCACCGGTGCCAAGCGCCGCCTGGCCCATCTTTTTGGGGGTTACGAAAGCCAAAATAACACCTCGCTAATATCAGACTTCTGTTTATTTTTCAGGTCATCTGTGGCCACCTGGTTGAAGTACTGGGTCAAAATGCGCAGTAGGCCGTTAATATGTTCCTGATCATACTCTTTAGGCGCGATCGGTAGAGCTGGGGGTTTCATCGTGACCCGTCCTCTCTGATTGATAACCGTGGGGTACCTAGTTGCCAAGTGACACCCACATCGGATGAGTCAATCCGGAAACTCATCTGACGCCCACGAATGCGGGTGTAGCAATACTCGCTGAACTGCCCAAAAGGCGCGACAGAAGTCTGCGCCACCGCGTTTGTTTTAGTTTGCGTAAAGTTAGCCCCTGGAGTACTGCGCGATTTGAGCGTTAAAGTCACAGATGGAACCGCTGCAGTCGAGCCATCAAAGTCCAAGTCGGGGATAATCTTATCCACAAACGAGTAGTTCTGACCGTCCCCGATGTCGAAGTCTGCTGACTCCAGGAAAGACGGAATCGCTGAAACCGGATCGGTCGAGCCGTCATCGTACCCCTGCTCGTGGTAGTACAACTTGTTATCGCCCGCGGCGCCGATAGGGCTAGCGCGCATGGGCGAGTCTAGCCAGGCAGTACGGTTGATAGACCCGAAGGTCCATATCTTCTCAACATAGTTGAACGTAACATACAAGTCTGGCGTCAAGGAATCTGTTGAACAATAGAACCAGGTCACCTCGTTAAACTGGTTATTCGCACCAGCGTGAACCTGCCCCAGCTGGGTTAAGTTCATATCCCCAAAGACGTATTTACGTACGTCGCAATCTAGCGTTTGCACCTGGCCGTTGTAAACGTAAAACTTCCCTTTCCCCATCCAGTAGGCGACGTTACTGACTATGATAATCGCGCTGGGCGAAGCAATCGAAATGTTATCCGCCAAGGTAGTGAATGCGAATACCACTGGTGGACCGACGAATTGCATCGAGATCAACGCGGTGTCCGTCCAAATCAGATTCTCCTGTCGTGTCTTCTTGATAGCATATGGGTAGCTACCTGCGGTAAGTCGGTAATCACCCGCCGTATTTGTAATCGCCGGGGTCCAGTTGAGTGGATTACCCTGCGCGCACCAACGGACAAGCATCGGGTCTTCGGTCGTCGTCCCTCGACGGTTAGTCCCTACTACGACGACATGCTGGTCGTCGGTTACAAGCAGGTTATCCGCGAGTATTGGAGCGTCTGACGCGCCTGGCTGCACCGAAAGCGCCGTGGCGCGGGTAGCTAGATCGGTAGTCGGTATACCTGTTACTGTCCAGTAATAAATACCACCGTCGCGGATTGCGCACACCAAATCCTGACCAAAGTTGTGGCCTACCCACTGGCGCAGCACCTGCGAAGTCGCCCCAACACCGGTGGCCGGCAAACCCCAACCACCAGAACCCCAAGCAGAGACACCATAACCCACGCCGGTGACGGCTACCGCCAGTCCTGTATTCGGTTGAAACACAGCGGATACGGCCGCACCGCCACCGGTGACTGCGCCGGCCGTGCAGGGTGTGGCAACGAATGTCAATGTATTCGGGCCCAAAACTGTAACCTGAAACTCAGCATTAAGCGTAGCCGCCAAGATACCATCCACGGTAGACGCCCCAGAGAAGGTTACGAAGTCGCCGGTAATAGCCCCATGCGCGGTGATCGCCGCAGTAACTGTCGAAGACCCCGCCGCCCCTGTTGTAAACGGGTTCGCGGTTACAATCGTCGTCCTGATCGGGGTGATGTCGTAGTAATCCTGCCCGCGCTCCAGGTACAGTTTCAAATTTGTGCCTACGGCAAGCAGGTTCTCGCCACCGATGGTTACCCAATTATGCAAGAAACGAGCCACCCCTCGATAGGTGTGCGTGCCCAACTGAACCCAGCCACCTATTTTTTCAGGGGTACCCGAGCGAAAACGAGTCCACGACATATCCCACCACTGGCCTTCGTTGGTGTACCTTGTGTTTTCTCTGTTGACCCCCGGCTTGAACGTCAGCTTCTGTAGCGGCATGTTTAGTCCTTCACGAACTCAATTAGACGTTGGCATTGTAGCGTATCTTTCATGGCTTCGGCGTAGAAAGCAGTCTGTCTAACTCCGGCTTCAATCGTAATGGCTGGAGCAATTCGGCGGGAATCGGCTGTTTCGGCGGACATACCACTGGTGCTACGTCCTGCCATTCGCAGACCTGAGTTCCCTGACATAGCTTTAATGTCTCGCAGCCTTGCAAGAGCAGCGTCGAGGTCACGAGCAGAAGCAGCGTAGTCTTTTTGAGCTTGTTCATATTTGGCGTCCTGTTCCAGTTTAATTTTGGCGGCTTTCTCTTTGGCGATGCGCACCTGCTCTTCAATGTTAGCGCGGTACTCGTGATATTCTTTGGTGACGCTGTACAGCTCCCACTTCGTATACGCGAAGCCGATAATCAGCGCACCTGCGATCAGGCTGAGGACATAGTTTTTGATCACGTCCATCATTTATCCTCTAGGGGCTGGGTTGTCAGTACACGCAGTACCGCCGCGACAATTCCGCTGACCAGTGTCAGATACCCGAACGCATGCGGGGACATCACGGTGGAGAGGAAATCAGTTGACGCCTGTAGCACACCAATGACGGCCAGAACCATGGAGAAAATCATTGTCTTGCTTTTAATAATTCTGCTTGCCCATACTTTCATGTTGTCTCTCCTATGGATAGAAAAATCGTTTGCCGGATGGGGGCGCCTTGATGCTCCAGTGGCTCCACCCAGGAGTCGCATTAGGGTGCTCAAAGTACATCCCTATTTCTGCCATTGCCTTCTGCGCTACTGCTGACGTGAGTAGCCAGGCATCAATCTTTCCGAATGGGTCATATCGGTCTACAGCCAGTCCGTCTTTATGCGCGGAGTGCGGTGCGCCCTGGGGGCAGTCTTGGGGGCGGAACCCGCCAAAAGTTTCACCGGATACACCTGACCCTGTTTCTGGGTTGGTGGCGAATACTACCCCGTCTTTTATCGCGATCATCTCGATGCGGTTGCAGGCGGTCAGTAGTCTTTGCGCGTTAGCGTATCGCTCTGGCGTGAGGTCCTTGCTATGGGCAAAGCTCCCCAGATAATCTTTCATCGAGATCATTTTGACAGAGTTGCAGCAAGAGCTACACGGCCTATGACGATTACCTCATGCCACATGGCCACGGCCATCCAGCCTAGTAGTGCAATCACGCCCCACTTGGCCACGGACTTCTGCACATCCTGCCAGAGTGCTGCACGAGCCTCCATACGCTGTATCACGGCCTCGTGATAGCGCCTGTGCCCATCGTGATCTCCGTTTGGCACGCAGTCAAACATCCTCTGGCGGTGTTCCGCTGCGGTTTTTTCTTGGTCTTTGATTGCGTTCACCATGCCGGTAATTGATGCTTCCATGCGAATAAGAGACTCGTTGTGCTGGGCGACGATGTTATAGAGTATTGCATGGCTGCTATCGGCCTTTTGTTCCACGTGATCGTCCACTCGGCGTCTATGTCCATCGTATAAATCTTCCATGCTTCAATCCTCTATTTTTGACAGTGGCCGGGGATAAATGTATTCAGCAGGAAACAGAACGCACTAGCTATTTTGCCACGCCGGCCTTTCTCATCCATATGGCTTTCGCACTGCTTGCTGAATGTGATTGTCGCCATTGTCGGAGGCTCAATAAACAAAAAGGTGCCAAAAACACAGCGAAGTATCAGCACATCGACCAGCCCGAATATAACCAAAGGAGGGGCTGCGACTATCTTTTGGCCGATCAGCATTCCGTCCCATGCGCGTAGCGCGCCTGCGTAATAGACGAATCCGTAGAAGGAGAGCAGCAGTATCAGGAACAGCGCCGTCTTTGGATTGGCCTGCGCCCATACCCAGAGGAGGTTTATCAGGTCTACCATGTTACCCCCTGCACTTGTGCGACTGTTGAGGATGTGCGGATAGCCCCCTTCTGGGACTGTTTGTGCGCGAAGTATCCCTGACCGCGAACGAAGATTACTGCGCCGAGGCCGATCAATTGCGCCAGCGTCAGGGGCACACCATTGTTCGCAGAATCCCACCACGTACACGATGCCGTGCCAGTACCTTGCATGATAGTAACGGTCTTGGTCATCAGCGTTGTGCTGCTATCGTCTGCCTGAAATGTCGTGCCCATGTATGCGATAGGCTGCGAGTTTGCCTCTTGATAGGCGCTTTCTATTGCGGCAAGCCGCGCAGTCTTGGCAACTTCTAGATTGACAGCCAGCTCGGATGCAGACAGCGATACCACGGAGTATGTTGCAGTTATCTGACTCGCGCCGATAGTGTATGCTGGGCCTTCCAGTTTTTCAGTATCTGGATTGAATGCAGGCTTTTCCTCTACGAAGGGGAAATACCCATGCGCAATCTGGTCTTGCGTAGACAAGGAAGGGAAGCCGCTGATTGACTCAGTGCTTTCTGGCAGTGCTGGCAACACCTGAACCACAACTCCACCGACTACTCTTGCGTACATGATTTATCCTCCAACATAGTCGGCAAAGTAAATTCGATTTTCATCGGGTCTGCGCTCACCACGGGCAGCATATTCCCAACGGGTATCAGTCCTGCACTCTTTAGCGCCTCCCAAGTCTGCGGGCACGACATGGCATTCCTGATCTTGGCCGGAGAGGGGTGTCCTTGCGACATTATTTCTGCATAAATGTCCTTGCCGATTGTGGCAGTAAACTCGTTCGCGGCATTGGCCTCAAACATCTGCTCATCTGTGTAGCCTTGTATTCTGGTTGGCTCAACTTCGGCATACAGTTCAGCAAGCAGGTTTTTTATGTCCACAATTTCCTGTCGGTTTAGCTCAAACGCTTCATCCTGAGTAATCCTGAAGGATTCCATTTCAATCATTTCAGCTTCTGCAAGCAGAATAATGTGCGGGAGAGCTGGAATTGACTTCAGGTGCTCGAGCTCCGCAATCTTTGCTTGGTATTTTTTGTTGGCTACATCCTCAAGTTTTGCGGCACGGATACGCCCCTCCAAGAATCCCTTGAGGGTTTTAATCTTTTCCCAAGGCGTCTCCCCGATAATCT
>Ga0315284_10013057_pt1 | contig 11824 bp, 10 predicted proteins | sample YL17G09_16_MG_FD_203696 | JGI IMG/M metagenome (GOLD analysis project Ga0315284, IMG submission 203696) | Sediment microbial communities from Yellowstone Lake, YNP, Wyoming, USA - YL17G09_16 | ecosystem: Environmental > Aquatic > Freshwater > Lake > Sediment | place: USA: Wyoming | collected... | reverse complement strand
CCGGCGTCATTCGTGCAGATGAAGGCGGAATTGCACAGCTAGACAACGACACCTTATCCTACCATCTACGCGAGCCGCTTGGCGTCGTCGGTCAGATCATCCCCTGGAATTTCCCACTGCTTATGGCCGCATGGAAGTTGGCTCCAGCCCTAGCGGCCGGCAACTGCGTCGTGCTGAAACCGGCAGAGCAGACGCCAGTGTCGATCCTGGTGCTTGCCGAGATGATTGCCGATCTGCTGCCCAAGGGCGTCTTTAACATCGTCAATGGCTTTGGTCCTGAGGCAGGCCAAGCTCTGGCCACCTCGCCACGCATCGCCAAGGTTGCCTTCACCGGCGAGGCCGCTACCGGCCGACTAATTCTGAAATACGCAGCGGAAAACCTCATTCCAACAACTCTGGAACTTGGCGGCAAGAGCCCGAATATTTTTTGCAGTGACATCTTTGATCAAGACGATGCCTTCATCGACCGCGCTGTCGAGGGCTTCACGATGTTCGCATTCAATCAAGGCGAAGTCTGCACCAGTCCATCGCGCGCGCTCATCCAAGAGGCGATCTATGATCGATTTATGGAACGTGCACTAAAACGCGTGAGCGCAATCAAGGTCGGCAATCCACTCGACACCACAACGATGATGGGCGCTCAAGCCTCGCCGGAGCAGATGGACAAAATCATGTCCTACGTCGCGATCGGCAAAAACGAGGGGGCACGCCTATTGCATGGCGGTGAGCTAGCGAAGGTCGCCGGCCTGGAAGCCGGATTTTATTTACAGCCTACGGTATTTTTGGGAACGAATAACATGCGGCTGTTTCAAGAAGAAATATTTGGCCCCGTAGTCGCGGTTACGACGTTTAAAGACCGCGACGAAGCAGTTAAAATCGCCAATCACAGCCTCTACGGCTTAGGCGCTGGACTGTGGACGCGTAGCCTGCACGCCGCTACTGCCATGAGCCGAGACCTCCAAGCTGGACGAGTATGGGTCAACTGTTACCACCTTTATCCAGCCCACGCCGCCTTTGGCGGCTATAAACAATCGGGCTTTGGTCGCGAGAACCACAAGATGATGCTCGACCACTATACCCAAACGAAGAACCTGATCATTTCGTCAGCAATGGCGCCAACTGGGTTATTTTAAGCGCCACGAGATCAACCTCTCTAGATGGTCCGCTGTCAAAGCGCAGCGGGCCAGAGGCGGACTCAGCTCATCGTCGGGGATTTTTTAGGCCATTTAAATGCGCGAGATCTGCAAATTACCGTATTTATTAATAATTTTATCTGAGCTCAGACAGCCACCTTGCGACCCTCTCACCCAAGAACTGTAACGATCTTAATTTATTGCTGTTTTAAGATTTATCGAAAATGACTGTTAATAGGCCGGCTAGCCAGTTATGTTCGATTCAGCTTTCGCGCCACGAGTTTTTTAGGTCACGATTTAGGAGGTCCACCATGGCTTTGAAGTATGCAGTTAGTCTAGTTTTAGGCGGACTTGTATCCACAGCATCAGCGCAGGCAGGTACTCATCGCGAGACGTTTATGCCTGAAAACGACCTGTACAAGCATGATTGTATTGATTGTGAATCTGCGGGAGGAATCTCCCAAGAGCAATATTTGGCGGTCATCGCCAAAGCAAAACAAGTCTTCACACCGATTATCTCTGGCCAAGGCGGCAGCCTGAAAATCGTCGACCACTGGACAGACAGCACGGTTAACGCTTCAGCAACCCAGGATGGCAGCTCCTGGGTCGTCAACATGTATGGCGGGCTGGCGCGCCGCCCTGAAATCACGGTCGATGGCTTCGCCTTCGTGCTCTGCCACGAGATCGGACACCACTTAGGCGGCTTTCCCTTTGTCAAAGGTCCAGGCGCTCAAGGTGCCAAATGGGCCGCAGCCGAAGGCCAGGCGGATTACTTTGCAGCTCATGTTTGCCCAGCACTTCTGTGGGGCGATGAAACCGCCTCGGAGTTGAGCATAGCAATTCCTGATGCCGTTAAGAGTTCATGCAACGACGTTTGGAGCACACCGGCGCAGCAGGCTCTTTGCTACCGCGCTTCGCTAGCTGGCAAATCAACGACGGATCTGCTTGCGGCCCTCGGCGGTACACGCACCAGTTACGACAAGCACGACTCATCGGTGGTTCCCACTACTTATACCGGACATCCTGCAGCGCAGTGCCGCCTTGACACCTATCTAGCTGCCGCTAACTGTACTGAGGTCTGGGACAACAGCCTTATTCCCGGCAAGGAAGATGGCAAGGCCGACAACACCAGTGTTGGCGAAGAATCGGCTGCGCACCACTCATGCACGGCTCTAGGCAACTACACCATCGGCTTGCGCCCATCGTGCTGGTTTCATGCGACGCTCTAGGCCTTAACCAGAGGGCCCCTGCCACCTCAATGGAGTTGGCAGGGGCTATCTTTTTTTTACCGCAAATGAAAGGGACCTGGCATGGCTCTTAACACGTGGACGACAGGGCTCTTGAGTGTGGGCTTATTTGCGACCTTCAATGCTAATGCTAGCGCCAGCAACCCGATCACGGCGAAAGAGGCCGCTGCCAAAGTGCAGGCCGGCGAGGCGGTGCTTATCGACGTGCGCGAAACCGACGAGTTGAAGTATGGCAAGGCCACACCGGCTCTGTCACTGCCTCTATCGGAGGTTCAGAACCGCTCGGTACTTTCTAAAAAAATCATCGACGGCCTAGACCACAAAAAGCTGGTGATCGTCTACTGCGTTTCGGGCGCCCGCTCCCAAAAGGTCGCCACCGAACTTGAAGCGAAAGGCTTTAAAACGGCAAATCTCGGTAGTTTTAAAGCGTGGCAAGATGCGGGGCTGCCGATCACCAAGTGAGGAGTCGGCGCAGCACATGATTGGATTTATCGGCAAACGCAACCTCACGTTCGTTGTCATTGGTGCAGGCATAGCGGCAACAGGACTGCTGTGCCTGAAAGGCTTTTTGCTTACCGAACGCGAGCATAAACTTGCTAGCTTAACTCCCAGTGAGCGCGGCGCTCTACTGCTACAGGAATTAGGCTGCAGCGACTGCCACCAAGCCGGGTCCGCTCTGCGGGCGCCGATCCTGCCGGGCCTTTTAGGAAAAAGCGTGCGCCTACAAGATGGCACAACCATTGTCGCCGACGCCGCCTATCTTCGCCGCTCAATCACTGACCCTAAGGGGCAAATCGTACAGGGTTACCAGGCAACCATGCCGAGCTACGAGGGTCGCCTGACTGACGAGCAAATTGCGGCGCTAGTCACCGCGATGGAATAGCTCTCTGGCACGGCGCATCTTTGGTGTGATGTGCTTGAAAAAGACGCTTCTTTCACCTCGCACACCGGATTTTCATCTGCTGCTTCGTACTGTTAACCACCGCTGTGTGCTGCTATGTTGGCGCAGGTTTCATTTCCCTTCGATCTTATTCTGAGTGGTGCATTCGGCATGCTTTCGCTTCAAGCTCGGCTTTTTATCCACATCATCCTGCCGTGCTTATTTATGCACTCGCCGCCTGCCCTAGGGGCAGCGTTGAGCTTAAAGGACATTTTACAATACACCTTGCAACACGCACCCAAATTAGCGCAATCACAGCAGCAGCTTCGCATTCGCGGCTGGCAATATGATCAGGCCAGAGCCAAATTTCTACCGTCGCTCGATGTAACTTCAAGCCAGGGTTTACAGAAAAGTGTGGCTCCGCCATGGGCCGACCGTCGCGATTCCTTCACCGCCGGGCCAGGTGGTCAACTGCCCTTGTTTGGTACCATTGGTCTAAATCTAAGCGAGACCCTATACGATAATGGCCAGGCTCGAACCGAGGCCGAGATCAGCAAGGCCGACCGCGACATCACGGCGATCGCCACCCTACAAATCCGTGATGAGACGCTCCTCAGCGCGACCAGAGCCTACTACAACCTCTGTCAGGCGCAAATTTTCCTCGAAACCAACCAACAGCAATACCAATTGCTAGGTAAGCAACTTCGCTTGCTAGAAGCAATGTACCACCAAGGACTAAAGACCAAGCGGGAATTCCTACGCCTGCAAAGCGAGGTGCAGCGGACCGCCGTAGAGGTGCGCGCCGCTATGACGAACGTTGCGAGTGCAGAAATCGAGCTTAAACGCAGTATTGGCGTACCGCTCCAGGCAGGCCAAATGACGTTTAGCCTCATTCCCGCAGAGATTGCCCTGACCCAAAAGATCGCCTTCCCAACTCCGATGCCTGATGCTGCACTCAGCTACGACGCACGCATCGCCAGACTTGAAGCTGATTCGGCCGCGCACCGTGTGGAACTGGCGCGGCGCAAGAACCTGCCACAACTAAGCCTTAGCTCGGGTGTGGCCTACCAAAATCCGGACTACATGGGGTTCCAGGGTCGACCACAAGCCCAAGATACCCTCTCTTGGAACCTTACACTCGGTCTAAGCTACAACCTTTGGGACAACGGTACCCGGCGCCACGATATCGATATTGCTGCCAGCCAGCAGCAGATCCACAGTGAGGACGCCAAGTATCGAATGGACATGATGAGCGCCGACATCGCCAAGCTAATGCTGTCGTTTGGTAGTTTGCAAGAGTCTTGGCAGATAAATATGAAATTAATTACCATGGAGAAGGAAAATTTAAAGAACATCGAGGCAGACTACCGCGAAGGCAAGATCGGCTACCTTGATCTGATCAGTGGCATAAACGCTCTACTCAGCGCCAAGATTAACTACTTTACAACGTATTTCGCCGTGCTGCAGGCGCTGGCGCAGTATCATTTCTACGAAGGGAAGATCTTCGATGCTGTGGCGGGTATTTAAATATTTAGCATTTGCCGGACTGATTGCCGGCGGTGCCTACGCTTATCAACGACACAAGACCCAGTCTACGGCCACTGACCAGTCGACTTTGGGCGTGGTCAAGCGTGGCGACATTACCCTAAAGGTGACGATTGCCGGCGGCATCACCCCAAAACGCCACGCCGTAATCACCCCGCCCTACCTCGGCTATGTCCAAAAGGTCTTTGTTAAGATCGGCGATCGCGTGCGCCAAGGCGACCCCCTCGTCAGCATTGCTCAGACCATCAGTAGCAGCGAGGAGCAAGTTTTTCCGCTGCGCTCACCACTAAGCGGATTGGTGGTCCAAGTCTGGCGCAAAGAGGGTGAGTACGTCACCCCAAACGGCACTCCAGGTAATGCCGACCCGACATTGGTCCGGATCGACGATGTCAGCCGCCTCAATATAGATGCCAACGTCCCTGAGGTAGAAATCGGCAAATTGAAAGTCGGATTGCCGGTTGTGATTCGGGCTGTTGCGGTACCGCAACGACATTACAGCGGCCAAATCATCGAAATCGCCCAAGCGGCTAAAGAGCAAGACCGCTGGGAGCGGGCCCGGGTGGAATTCGCTATTAAAGTCGACGTGCTCGACAAGGATGATCAGTTAAAATCCGGTATGTCCGCGGTTTTAGATATTATCGTCCGTGAAGCGAAAAACGTCTTGCTGTTGCCACATGAGTACGTCCAAAAAACCGGCGAACATTACTTCGTGACGACTGCCGATGGCCAACAACGCCCTGTAGCCATTGGACTGACGAACGAGGAAGCGTTCGAAATCAAAGACGGTGTCAAGGAAGGTGACTTAGTACGGCCAGTCGACTTCCTCGCTATCTCCTCAGGCGGTAGTCCGGAATGACGCTAACCGGCGGCCCAACTCTGCTACTCGTCGACAAGCTCGGCTTCTCCTACCAAATAGCGGACCGCAGGGTCGAAATTTTAAGCAATGTTTCGTTTAAGATCGAACGTGGCGACTACCTGGCTATTCAAGGACCTTCGGGATCTGGCAAGTCGACGCTGTTCTATATCCTTGGCTGTTTGCTGCGACCAACAAGCGGCCGCATCCTATTTGATGGCACCGATCTGAGCCACCTTAGTGATGATCAGGCCGCACTGGTTCGCAATCAACAAATCGGCTTCATCTTTCAGCAGTTTCACCTTTTGCCACGCGCCACAGTGCTCGACAACATCATGTTGCCGGCGAATTATCCTGCCGAGCTGGTAAAGCCGCGCTTTGAGATGAGAAAAAAGGCCTTAGCCATCGCCGACCGCCTCGGACTTAGTAGCCATCTGCACCATTGGCCCAACCAACTTTCGGGCGGTCAACAGCAGCGAGTAGCGATTGGACGCGCTCTGCTAAACGAGGTCAGCGTGCTGCTCGCGGATGAGCCGACAGGCAACCTCGATAGCCGCAATGCTGCGGAGATCATGACGATCTTCGATGAACTCCACGCCCAAGGTCGAACCCTCATCATCATTACCCATGATGGCGAGGTGGCGCGCCGCTGCGGCAAAGTGTTGCAGGTCCATGACGGCCAAGTGAGTCCAGCAGATACGCCAGCCTCAAGGCAGCTTAACATTCCTCCGGAATTAAACTTAACAAGCGCATCGGCTAGATCAAGCAATCTGCCTAGCGCATGGAGCAGCAGCACACCGCGCATGGCTCTGAAGGCCTTGCCTGCTGCTTGCCGCAATCTAAATCGCAATCGAGCAAAGTCACTGCTGACGATGCTTGGCATCGTCATCGGTATCGCCGCCGTGTTGGCCATGATCTCGCTCGGCCAATTTGCCAAAAATCGCATCATGGAAGGTTTCGAAACCCTCGGAGTCAATAAGCTGGTCGTGCGCGGGTATCCTAATTGGGAGCGCAAGGCGACTGACGAATCCACCCAAGCGTTTAGCGGCTTTGAATGGGACACCGATCTCAAACCACTTCGCCGCATCTTTCCCGAAATTCAATTGATCTCACCGGTCTACGCCAATTGGCAAAATACGGTGACCGCTGGCGGACACTCGGTATCCGACAACGTGCGTCTACGCGGCGTCAACCATGAGTTCCTGGCGATCACCAATGCCCACTTGGCCAGCGGCCGGATGCTGACGCCCTATCACATCGCCGCACGCGCGCGGGTTTGCCTGGTAGGTTCCGAACTGGCAGCCCAGCTGTTCCAAGGCAAAGAAGCAATAGGCGAGATGATCACCATTGCTGTCGAAGAACAACGCTCGTTTCCCTGCACCATCATTGGCGTCATGACTCCGCAGCACACCAGAGAAGAATGGGCGCAACCAAACATGCAAATTTTGGTTCCCTACACCTTGTTTCAAGCAACGGCCAGCTATTGGTCAGGTAGGTTGAGTCAGTTTTCTGTGCAGGTACGAGCCGACACCGATGTTGAGTCGGCGGCCAAAAAGCTCAAGACCTATTTCGAGCAACGGTACGGCAAGGCCGGTAGATTTTCGATCGATACTGAAGGCACTCTGGTCGCACAAACTAAAAGGTTTCTCAATATCTTTGCGGCGCTTATTGCCGCGATTGCTTTCCTATCCTTGTTAGTCGGCGGTATCGGTATCCATAATATGATGTTGGTATCTGTCACCGAGCGGGTCAAAGAGATCGGACTACGCAAGGCGTTAGGAGCAACAAGTCGCAGCATTAAAGTTCAGGTGTTGATGGAATCTTTAGTCCTCTGCTCCGTCGCCGGGATGATCGGAATCGGTGCAGGATTCGCAGCTACCGAGGCGATGATCTACGCCGCGACGAAATTTGTCAGCGGTCTCGCCTTTGAATGGGTTATCGATCCGTGGGCCCTCGCTGTCTCGGTTGGGAGCATCGTCTGCGTCGGCCTATTTAGCGGCATGGTCCCGGCTCTTAGAGCCGAAAAGCTACAGGTCATCGAGGCGCTAAGGGCCGAATGAGGAACTAGAGCATTCCCCCGTTTAGGTTCAAGAAATTGCTTTTTGCCTGGCCTATCGTGACCTTGGCGGCCTTGTTCCCTTGCTCAGTGGCGGACCGTCCGGCTTTTCAAACCCACAGATTCTGCTGAGGATGCCATTTATCTATTGCTTCAAGCTCAAGCTGCTCGCACCTTCGGCCGAATAAACAGGACAATCTGTCACTTGAGGACCAACATGCAGCGGATGCTCATCGGCGTCTCAACCTGGACCCACGGCTGCTACTGCCGATGCCTGGTGCTTGGCGCGGCGCTAGCGCCCGGACTACTCGCTACGCCTACTTTTCGTTGCCGTCGGCTGCGGCCCCTACCATGAGCGACGACATCAGCAAAGTGCTACAGAATCTCACCGGCAACCTGCCGCAGCCGCGCCTTAACCTAAGCGAGTCCGAGAAGGACGCCTTGGTCATGCGCCTAGGACCACGTACCGCTCGCAACATAGTCCGCGCAAAGGGAGATTATGCGATAGGGCGGATACCTTTTCTATTCTCCACACTAAACACCCAGGACGTCGTCGACCTGCTTGCGAACGATGTCATCGCTGCAATCGCTCGAGTTCTCCCCGCTGCCGGCAAAATCAACGGAGCAAAGCGCAAATAACACCAAGCGATGGTGTCATCGCGAAAGGTATCCGCTGGAGTATTTAGTTCCAAGACGGGAAACTGTGCGCCCGCCGCCTCGTGATCCATTTTGAATGCGAGCAAGGGAACGGCGTGTATCCCAAGCAGATTAGACTTGCATTTTAATTGGATTCGACCAATCATTTGTCCAGAATTTCACTGTTTTACTTAGTGCTCATAAAATAACTTGTCAGGAGATCCTATGCGGTGTCTCAATCTATTTAGATTGCTATTGGTTGGCCTATGTTCAACGCCCGCCTCGGCCGCCGCATCCAAGATTCTAAAGACAATTACCGTCGATCATCCAGCGTTCCTCCACTTAGCACCGGGCAGGATTCCAGGAACCAGCGAATTACTCATCTCCAGCTTTGCTTTTTTTGGTTCAAGTACAGTCTCGCATCTGACGCTTGGGCCTGATGCCAACGAAGATGCGGTCCTGGGCAAACCAGAAGTCGTCACCGCCAAGGTCCGCTGGCCTAACGCCATTAGCACAGTGCCCGACAGCGTCTTTGGCCCTGGTTATGTCTCTGTAGGCACCGGCTTTCTAACCCCGACCTACACGACTGGCCAGGTCCTGATCACCAATATTTACTCCAATGAGAGCTTTATATTATCAGTGCCAAAGCGAGATTTCTTCTACCACCGCGTCATTTGGGCCGACATGAACGGCGATGGCCGTCTCGACGCGCTGACGGCGCGAGCAAAGAAATCGATGTTTGGTGGCTCCGCTGGCGAGCTTGTCTGGTTTGAACAACCCAAAGGGCTGACCAAAGGTCCCTGGCTCGAACACATCATAGCAGAGGGTCCAGACGTTAATTTTGTGACTGCGGACCTGAACCATGATGGTGCCATGGAGATCATCGCCACTGAATTCTTCGGTGAGAAATTGAGTATTCTGTGGCGCGAAGGTGATGCCTGGCAGCGCCGAGTCATCGACGATCATATTGGCGCCGCATTTGACTTATCTCTGGTGGACCTTAACAACGATGGCAGACTCGATATATTGGTCACCAATCATATGAGCGACGCCCGTGCTAGCATTTTTGGCTACGACATCCCCACCGATTATAAAGCCGGCGAATTTAAGCGCCACGCACTCCTCAGCGGGATCTTGACCAAAATCAAAGGTCCCAACCAAGCCTCGCCAGGCACCGCTATCGCTTGGCCCACCCAAGCCGGGAAAAAGCCGAATATCGTCGCGGCTGGTGACGGTTCCGGCCAAGTACATCTCCTTAAGCCAGCCTCTGAAGACTCTGATGATTGGGCGTATACAGCGGAGTCAGCCCTCAATACGACCTCGACCATCGGCGGCATGGCGCTCGGCTCACCCCAAGTCGATGGCAGCACGCCCCTCTATGTACCTGCCTATGATGAGGGCAAAATCTATATCCTGAAGCTAGAGCCCTGATCTATGGCCAACTAAACGCCTTAATTTCACGAAAGTATGGGACTGATGCAAAACATTAGGTCCAGATGGAAGTACCTATTGGTCGCAATCGTTTGTTGTTCGGGCCAATCGGCTCGCGCAAACTGGACTTTGAACCTCGGCTACCACAATCCCGTCAATGCCACCGTAGGCTTGAATGTTCTGTATTTTGCTACGCAATGGGCGTTCGAGGCTGGCCTTGGCTGGATTGACGCCAAGACGGAGCAAACATCAGACACGAGTAATGGCAGCACAAGCAAAACCAAAACTAACGGTGGGAGCATACATGCCGCCGGCGACGTCAATGTGAAGTATCTGTTTGCATCCGGCAAGATGCGCCCCTACCTGCAAGCCGGGATCGGTGTCGGGCTTGGTGCCGGAGCCGGATCCACCGCTGGGTTTGGCGTCAGTGCAGGTGGATTCTTTGGGGGGATTGGATTGATGCTTGGGAGTCCAGACCTGTACGGCTATGGCTCCTTTAATAGCGATAAAGATGGCAATACCTTCGCCCAGGCCGGCCTGGGTGTGGATATTTAGAAGTAATGGATTCACTCTGATTTCCCGCGGATAGCCGATAATGGCGGTCGATCGGAATGTTAGGATACCGCCAAACACTCAACCTGACTGCCTCAGGCTTTTTCGGCGCCGGCCGGGCAAGGCTGGCTTAAGGCGCCCCCGGCGCCAGGAGATGGCTCGCTCAGCGACTCGGACTTCGCCACGCATCCCTGTGTTGCGGTTTTGGCGTTTAGCCAACTCCTGAATCGCTAAGCTACGTCTAGAAATTGGAAATCTAAATGACCTTTAGTGTATCATAATTCATCTGTTAGCGACTTCTTACGGGTCGAGGCCTGCCGCCTTGCCTCTCGTCCTGCGCACTGCGCGCGGGTCTTACTAGCACATGACCATGCAAACCTTGAAGGAATTTTGAGATGAAGAACCTAATGAGTTGGCAACCAGTTATCGCATTCGGCATCCTATTTAGCCTCGCTGCCTGCCGGACTCAACTCCCCAGCGGCTCAGGGGGGGGCGCTAAGATCAGCTCGCTCTCCATTGGAAAATTCGCGCCAAATACCGGCGACCCCGAATGGGCGAAGATGCAAATCGTCATGCCGCGCTTGGATGGAGACCTAAAGCGAATCGATCAGACTTTCGACATCAAAGACTTCCAAGCCGGCACCGTGCAAAACCAAACCATTGTCGTAGCCCAAGGCAAATACACGATCGATCTAATTTATACCGGTACGGACGGTGCAGTGGTTTATTCGGCCTGCGCAAATGCCAAGGCCAAAGAGCATGAAATCAACAAGCCAACATTTCAGGTAGATATTGCGATCTGTAAGCCCGGATCGACCACCGCTATCGGTGCCACCGCCGTCTCGTCTACAAGCGAAGTCACCATCATACCTAAGTCCGGTGATGGCAACGGCGCCACTAATCAAGGTATCGCCACCAATCCGACCACGGCACCCACCAGCTCAGATAGCGTCGCCATCAACACTAGCTTTGCCACCTACTTCGATAAAATCGGCACACCTACGGGCGGATGCGGAGTCCCGGAAGAGCAATTGGATACTCCCCACTACGTCGCCTTAAACGTGCAGGTTACGCCGTCTGACTACACAAGCCAGACTGTGCGGCCAAATCCACGGCTTGAGACCACCGGCATCTTTGCTAATGGCCTGAACTGCGGCCGCTGGGTCCATGTCACTCTTACAAAAAGCTGCGCAGGCTTCAATAACAGCGGTACAAGGGCAGAAAACATCTGCCCCGAGGCCAACCTTGTACCCCATCCGATGGCTGGCGCCAGCCTCGACATGATCGTCGCCGATAGCTGCCAGGACGGCAACGGTTGGTGCCGAGACGACAAATTTCACCTCGATCTGCATCGCTCTTCACTGGCACAGTTCACCAAGGACAACAAAACCATCGATATCTCCACGCCGTGGAGCAATCCACAAATCACCTGGCAGTTTATCAAGGCTCCTAACTACGTCGGCGACATTAAAATCGGCCTCGGCGCTAATT
>Ga0315284_10013056_pt1 | contig 11827 bp, 8 predicted proteins | sample YL17G09_16_MG_FD_203696 | JGI IMG/M metagenome (GOLD analysis project Ga0315284, IMG submission 203696) | Sediment microbial communities from Yellowstone Lake, YNP, Wyoming, USA - YL17G09_16 | ecosystem: Environmental > Aquatic > Freshwater > Lake > Sediment | place: USA: Wyoming | collected... | reverse complement strand
TGGCGCGGATAGAAGGGTGGTTCAAGAGGCCGAGGCAGCCATGAAGATAAAGAGAAGAAAAATGTATCCGAGGACTTGCGTTTCGCAATCATAGAAGGAGAAATCAACCCCTGTCCGAATTTCGCTGACGTCAAGCAATGCCTATAGCGCTGTTTTTATAAAATTATTTGAATTAAGTCTTCCTATATGATATAGGTTTATTTATCAATTTTTGGGGGCCTCATGAATCCGACATGAGAGGGCATTTTCTTTTAATTCTATAGAATTGTTTTGCCTTATTCTAAAAGGCAAAATTAGGGGGCGAAAAATGATTGTCAAATCCGAAAACGCAAAGAAAATTGATTTATATCTAAGAAATAATCCTTGTTTTAGGATTGGGAACTGGCCTATTGAATTATCAGGCGAAAAGAAGATAGTGCCTTATTATAAATTCCCTTTAGATTTATTATTTTATAATATTAAAAATGGACGATTTTCTATTGAAAAAATTGAGCGCGAGAAACAGATACATAGAGAACTGGACCCGCTAGATCAGGAAGACGCCAAAATAATTAGAGACCTTTTGCTTAACATATTTCCGGAAAAAACCCAAACTCTTAAAGAAGATATCAGAAAAAAGGGTCAAATGGAACCAGGAGTAATAACATTTGATGGATTCGTTATAAATGGAAATAGAAGAATGGCAATACTTCAAGAATTACATAAAGAAGAACCCACTGGAAAATGGGCATATCTTGAAGCAGTTAGATTAGAGCCAAACATAAATCGAAAAGACGTCTGGAAACTGGAAGTTGGACTTCAACTTTCTAAAGAAAAAAAGGCAGATTATTCTCCTGTTAATGAGCTTCTTAAGATTAGGGAAGGAGAAAAAGCAGGACTTACTCCGGAAGAGATAGCAGCCGCTATGTATGATTGGTCTGGAGAAGAAGTAAAAAAATCATTAGAGAGATTGGTTTTAATCGACACTTTTTTGAGTTTTATTAAACAACCGGATAATTATGAGCTAATACAAAAAACCGGTCTTCATGAATATTTTATTGATGTGCAGGACCATATTTTAAAAAAGGCAAACCAGCGGGGAGAAAAGAAAAACGAAATTCTAAGACAAACCGAAGGCGCGTTTAGATTAATTGAGGCTGCATTTAAAAAGGACGGCGCGAAAAAAACTCAGGTCACGCATTGGGATATGAGAAAGCTAGGGAAAATATATGCAGCGTATTCACCAAAAGAAACCTATTTTGAGGAATTAGCAAAGAAGAAGAAACCAAGCGCCGAAGATATAGTTGAAGCATATAAAACTGCTGAAGAAACCTATGAAATGATAGAAAAGAAAAATGAACCCATGAAGTTATTATCAACAGCAATAAACGCTTTAAAAAATATAGATACTAAGAGTGAGCATTTTCATAAGGAGGAGGTTCGGGAAAAGCTAAGCGAGCTCAGTGATGAGGTAACAAAATTACTCAATAAATTGGGCTAGAAATGAATATTATTAGGTTATATGTAGATAAGAATAGTTTATATGTTGATGCATCAGAGTTCACAGGCTTATTAGAAGGAAGCCACAGGATATTTTTTCAAATTGCGTTAGGTATGCGTTTAGATAACGGACGAAAATCCTTCGTTTTACAGAATATCAGCGATCTGTTTTACGCAGTTCCCGATATCATCAATTATTTGCGGGAAAACAATATTGATTTTATGACAGACAATATAATAAATAACTATCTTGATGAATATTCCTTAGAACAAAGATTATTTGATGCAGCAAAAAGTACCGGGGAAGCAATAAAAAAAGCTCCTCTAAAAGAAATAAAAGTACCTTCCTTTAAAAGAAAGATTAAATCTTTCCAGCTTAATGCTATTCGTCATATGAGCAATTTGAAACATAGCGCAAATTTCTCTGTGCCAGGCAGCGGAAAAACAACAATAGTTTATGCTGCGTTTGCTATTTTAAAAGCAAAGAAAGAAGTATCAAAGTTGCTCGTAATCGGTCCTCGTTCTTGTTTTCAACCGTGGGAAGAAGAATACAATTTATGCTTTGGGCGGCAGCCAAGGTCGCTAAGATTGACTGGGTCAAAAAAGCTAAGATTTGCTAAGTATTTTCAATCTGATAAGTATGAAATATTTCTATGCACTTACCAAACAGCGTGTAATGATTTAGATATGCTTATTTCGCTATGCAAAAAAAATAAGGTATTTCTAATTTTAGATGAGTCCCACTCCATAAAGAAATTTGAAGGCGGAGTATGGGCAGATGCAGTTCTTACCTTAGCCCCTTACGCAAAAAAAAGAGCTATTCTTTCAGGCACTCCTATGCCAAACGCCCTAAAAGACATTTGGACCCAATTTACATTTCTCTGGCCCCTGAATAAACTATTAGGGGAGAGGGAAGCCTATTATTACCTATGTGAAGAAAGAATGAATGAGAAACTTATTCAAAATAAAATCGCGCCCTTTTTCGTCAGAATATGTAAGTCTGACCTTAATTTACCTCCCCAAAAATATAGGAGAATTATCTTAGAGCCTAGCAGTTTACAAAAAGAGATATATACTGCTCTGGCTGCAAAATATCTAAAAGAGATTGAGTTATCATTTGAAGAAAGAAAGTATCTTCGTGAATGGAGAAAGGCAAGAGTAGTTAGATTAATTCAAGCCGCTTCAAATCCATCCTTATTGGAAAAATATTCTGAGGAATTTGACATACCTCCTTTAAAATACGAAGAACAGTCCATCGTCAAAATAATTGAACTGTATTCTAAATATGAAATCCCTAGTAAAATCAAGTATGCAATAAAATTGGCCAGCAAATTATTGAAAGAAAACCAAAAAGTTATAGTTTGGACCACGTTTGTTCATAATATAAAAATGCTCTCGAATCTAATTAAAGAAATGAAACCTTTAATTATTTATGGCGCCATACCAAGAGATGAAAACGAAAATGTAGAGTTCAATAGAGAACAACAAATACAAATATTTAAACAAAGCAAGAAGCCCGTTATTCTAATAGCTAATCCTGCCGCTTGCGCAGAGTCAATTTCATTACATAAGGTCTGTCATCATGCTATCTACTTAGATAGAACATTTAATTGTGGGCAATATATGCAATCCTTGGATAGAATACATCGAGTAGGTTTGGAGCCTAAAGAATACGTCTATTATCACTTATTAATCTGCGCCAATACCATAGATGAAACGATAGATAGAAGGCTTTTGGAAAAGCTAAGTACCATGAATTCTATATTAGAAGATAAAAACGTACCACTAGGAGCTTTCGATATAGAACCAACACAGCTTGCCAAAGATGAAACCGAAGAACTAGATGACTTCCTTGCTGTTATTGACGATTTGAAAAAAACCCATGGCCAAAAGAAAGCTTATTAATGCAGTATTCTATTAATGATTTATTTCAAGTTAACATATTAATCATAACGGCTGAAAATAGTTCAGCAAGAGACGGCTTTACCTCTAAAAATGTGTTAATAGATATTTGTTCATATTTTGTTTTTGCAGGAAGAGCCCTTGATTTTGAAAGAGCCCTAAGATTGGCTAAATTGCTTAATCTTATTAAGGAGAAAGAGAAAAAAGTATCATTAACAGGATACGGAAAAATATTTCTTTCCGGAAATCCAGATAGATATTATGAGCTCACAGACGCTCAAAAAAGGTTTATTATTAATAACTGCATCTTCAAGGGCGTCTTTAGCTCAGAAACAAAAGATTTGTTTTCGTTTTTTACGCCTGACTACAAGGACGAAAATTACTATTTTAATTTAGCTGAAGAATTTCTTCCAATAGAAAAAGAATATTTGGTAGCTCTATTAAGAAGGCTAGGTGTCATCATAAAAGCAAATTCTTTATTGACTGTAGCTAAGGCCTATATTAAACAGGTTTCACAATTAGCAGCTCCCAAAATTGTAATCTCTTCAAGGGATTTGTTAAGGAGAATTAGCTTTCAAAATAAACTGGGCGGCCATGCAGAAAAATTAGTACTTAGCTACGAAAAGGAGCGTCTAAGAAAAGCGAACCGAAAGTTTCAAGCTGAAATGGCTCGAGTAATCAGTAAACTAAGGCCTTCGGCGGGTTATGATATAGAATCATTTGATGGCAATAAGAAAAACATAGCCTATGACCGTTTTATAGAAGTAAAAGCTTGCTCTGAAGATAAAATAAGATTTTATTGGACTAAAAACGAATGTAATAAAGCCAAAGAGCTCAAAGACAGGTATTGGATATATCTAGTAAAGAACTTACAATTATCAAAAAAGGGACCTATAATTCCGATAATGTTCAAGAATCCAATAAATATATTTAAAGAAACTGATAAATATAAAATCGAGTCTGAGGTATATTTAATAAAAAAAAATTAAAATATGAGTTACAAACCGGGCAGAAATGAAGACAAGAATTAGAACGAACGCTATTTATAATGGAGACTGCATAAGTACCTTAAAAAGGTTTCCAAACGATAGCGTAGATATGATTTTCACTTCGCCCCCATACGCAGAAAAGAGGAAAAAACTGTATGGCGGGATACCTCATGATAAATATGTGGAATGGTTCATGCCCATATCTGACCAGTTAATCAGAGTACTAAAGCCGGATGCGTCTTTAATACTGAATATTAAAGAAAATGTATTGGACTGTGAACGCCAAACTTTCGTTTTGGAATTAATATTAGCACTTAAAAAAAAGGGGTGGCTGTGGATAGAAGAGTACTGCTGGTATAAGAAAAATTCGTATCCTGGAAAATGGGGCCATAGATTTAGGGATGCTTGGGAGAGATGTTATCACTTAACGAAAACCAAAGATTTCAGAATGTACCAAGATGCTGTTAAGGTGCCCATAGGAGATTGGGCAAAAGAACGATTTAAGTCGATGAGCGAAAAGGATTTTATTAGGAATATTTCTGGGACCAAGAGCGCATTTGGCAGAAACGTATCAAATTGGTTACATAAAAAGAAAGTCTACCCTCATAATGTGGTCGTATTTGAAAAAGAGCACTATTGTGAGCCAACAAATGTAATTAGATTTTCTACAGAATGTAGGAACCGGAATCATCCAGCGGCCTTTCCCATCGAGCTGCCATGTTGGTTCATAAAACTATTTACTAGGAAAGGAGATATTGTTTTAGACCCTTTTATGGGAGTAGGAACAACTGCTCTTGCGTCAATTATATTGGCTAGAAAGTATATTGGGATTGAAATCGTTAAAGAATATATTAAACAAGCAAAAAGAAATATCGAAGAATTAGGATATGTAAAAGAACGATAACGATTTCCTAGCTTATCCCATTCCTAGCCCATATCTCTAACAGGTACGATTCCCATATACCCCACGGATCCCTAATAGGTGTGATTTAAGCTCCCCCCTAGTCCGCCAGTTCTAATGGAACCCAGCAATTCTCGTATATTATTGATATTAAATATGTTATCTAGATTGATCAAGCCCAAAGTGAGCAATAAAAACGTATTGAGACTGTCATCTAAAGTGGACGCCTTCTGTAAATGACGCCTCTGGTCTTTTCTTCAGAAACCTGGAAGGCAGAAAAGTAAAGGCTTTGTTAACCTTTTCTAGCGCCAGGACATCAAATAACATCAGAATCCTCAGGAACGTCAGAAATCCTCTCCTTAGACTCCGATAAATCTGGTATTTCTGGTGTTTCTGATCTTTTTTCCGCTTCTTAGCACATTCGGTTGCCACAGTCGAGGTAGCGCTCGACCACCTCCTTGATGATCGGCCGGACGGCCTACGTCGCGGCCGATCCCTTGTTCTTGACATCGACCGCCAGACGGGAATATCCTTTTCCCGTGAAGGGCGGTGCCGATTCCGAGCTTAACGGGAGCGATCGTCGCCTTATGCGAAAAAGCAAATCCTTATCCCTGATCTCTTGGAGTTTTAGCGAGATTTAACGATGGAAGACGCGACTCCAAAGGCCAATATCATGACCGACCAGCACTCGACCCAGAGATCGAGGCATGATGAGTTCTTAGCTGAGTTGGAAGCGGGCATCTCCGACCCGGTTCATAAGCGACTGATTAAAGCCTATCAAGGGAATGACCCAACGACCTCAATGGAGTCTGAATTGAAAGCGATCCTACTGGAGATTCTACAACGTGAAGATTAGGAGCGTAACTATCTGCGGAATCAGAGGGTTCAGCGAAGAGCGGACTCTTCATTTTGATGATCGTTTAACCTTGATCGCCGCGCCGAACAGCTACGGCAAGACCAGCATATCGGAAGCATTCGAATTGCTTTTGTACGGCGTTACTTCCAAGGTGGAATCGGCGACCTTCTCCAAGGAAGAATACAAGGGCTCGTATCGGAACCGGCACCTGACTCAGTCGTCGCCCGCTTTCGTAGAGGCGACATTCCTTGACGCAGGCAGTGAAATCCAGCTTCGTGTCGAAATAGCTGCCGATGATTCGTTCAGGAAATTCGCGAATGGAGCTGAAGTGCCTCAGTGGCCTTTCGCGCAGCGCATGGTATCAGCGACGAAGCCGTTCATCTTGCAGCACGCTCTCAAGTATCTGTTGTTGGTAGGACCGGATGAACGGTTCAAAGGATTTGCTCGTCTGCTGGGCCTTGTAGACCTCGACCGGATACAGACAAACGTGGTTTCGCTTTGCACAAAACCCGAGGCCGCCATTCCTCAAGAGGCGCAGAAGTTAGTGAATGACGTTGACGCTTTGGAGTCGCGTCTTGAAGCCAGACCAGCGCTCTCGGCAATCGCCAAGTTCCTCAAGAAGGGCAGCAAAGCTTTGAAGCAAACGTACCAAGAGGTTGCCCTGAAATGTACGCAGCGTGTGCCCTATGGGACACCGAAAGAATCGGTACTTCCTCAGTTGCTCAAGATTCGCGAAGAGGCAGCGGGCAAGATTCTTAAGGAGCGGTTGACGCTTGCGACATATTCGGAGAGGGAAACCACGCTAAGCAATGCTGACGAGCAATTCCTCTTGAGCGTCATAACCGATCCATTCATCGAGAAGTACGTCAAGCTAATCGCTCTCGGCCTCGTCCAGATTGTGCTGGACAAAGCTCGGTTCTTTGGTCTGGGTTTGAAGTTCCTGAAGGAAACGGAGGGACTTTGTCCATTCTGCGGCCAGACGGTCAGCGAACCACTTGGTGTGCATATCAAGCTAACACACGAGAGTTTTGAGGCTGAAAGAAAACTTCACGCGGGCTTGGAGAAGGAACAGACGGACGTTCTTCAGTCGCTTACAGATTTGAGCACCCGTATTGAGGCCTATCACAAAAGACAACAAACCAAGGTCGCGGATTTTCTGGAAGTCGAGAAGTCCATCCCGAAGCTCAAGCCTATTTTCTCGCCCAAGTACGATACACACTGGGCGGCTGTTCAAAAGGCCTTCGATGAACTCCGCCCCGCGAAAGCGAGTTTGGACACTGCCTACGGTGTATTCACCAACGCGCTGGACAAAGTTAAAAGCTCCATTGCGGAATCGAAGGAAGATGCAGCATTCGTCAGAACACTCGGCGAATGCCTCACGTCTTGTATTGCCGAGGCCCGCCAACTCAGAAAATTGGTTTCTGACCACGCGACCTCTGTGTCCGAAGCGGATGCGATCTTGAAGCATGAGTTGGACATTTTGGCTGGAACAGAAGACATAGGGGTACTCATCGACTTGCTTGAACACCGTAAGGAGATCGAAAAGAAGTTTCAAATTGAAGATGTGCTTGAAGGGCTCAAAGGCTTTCGAAGGGTTGTCGACCAGTTTGTCGGAAGCAAGATGCTCAACGCGGTTTCCAGCGAACTGACGGCAGATGTGATGGAATGGTATGGCCAAATTCGGACGACAGGCGACCCGGACGTGCATTTCAGCGGATTCGATATGGAACGGACGGCCAAAGGCGATCTCAAGGCTCGTCGCGTCCAGATAAAGGCAACCTCGTATGGGAAAAACCTGATCAGCGCCGCCTCTTCTCTCAGTGAATCGAAACTGAATGCCTTAGGTCTCTGCGTTAGCATTGCAACGAACCTGAAAGGAAAAACCCCTTTTGGATTCTTGATTGTTGATGATCCGATCCAGTCATGGGACGCCGAGCACGAAATCCAGTTCATTGAGGTAATCCGCAAGTTGGTTGAACGAGGCAAACAGGTGATTCTGCTTTCGCACAACCGAAAGTGGATAGATCAAGTGCGCGCTGGTTGTCGGAGCATTAACGGCTGTTTCTACGAAATTACTGGCTATTCAGTTGCCGGCCCGCACATTGCAGAGCGGCCATGGGCCTCATGGAAGCAACGCTTGAATGAAGTTGATGCGATCCTGAAGGATCAGAACGCTGACAACGTGAAGCTGCAGCAGGCGGAAGAAGAAATTCGCATTGTGGTCGCGCAGTTGTCCGTTGATCTTTATCGCAAGAGACGGGGAGTTGAGAAGAGTCCTCACGACATAAACTCCGACAAGGCCCGCAAGATCTTGGTCGAATGCGGCGTTGATACTGGGCTTATTGACCGCATTACTCAGACTTTCTCTACGACAGACGACGCCCATCACGCGCCATCTGATTACGCGGCTCACCGGCAAAGGATTCAGCGTTATGCTGGCTGGGCAAATGAACTCGCGCAACTGGTCGGCGGCTGATTTTCTTAACCTTAGTTCAAAACATCCCAGGAGAGTCGGAGGGAAGAAGGGGGAAAGGCGGGGAAGCAGGAGCGACCGGCGCCGGGCGGCTGATCAACGATTTTTGGTCGTTGTTTTATGACATAGTCGGGCAAGTCGGAGAGGGGGGAGAAAGGGGGAAGGGAAGGAGGGAGGGCGATAGGAAAACGTGGACTTATCGGACATCATGAGGGCTTCTGGAGACTTATCAACCGAGGTTTTCCGCATTGAATTAAGTCACATCAATGGAGTATTATCGTTTAGCAATTCAAACTCAAGAGGCTTTCTATAATTATTGCAGAACTTAATATCATAATGATTTAGGATTTGACTCTTGGGAGATTTTAGTTAATGCTCGGAAAACTTCTCGTTAAAGATGATGAAACCTTGCGGCGGCTCCTCAGCGTCTTCTCTGCGCTTGATGAAATCCGTTGGAACAATCCAGCTAACTATAACCTTATCAATTATTGTTTTGAAGATTTAACCCCTGATGAAAAACTTTTGACTCATTGGCTCTGCTATATTACAGATCGCCAAACTGCTTTTGAGCGTATATGGGAAGTGGGAGGCTATGTCCTCTCGTATCTGGTTCGAACATATACTCGCGGTATATCCACTCCAGAAGAAGCCTTCTTTGAACATTACGACGTTCAAAATGGATACCTTCACGCTCCCTTGGTTTCTCCAAATAAAAGGCTAAACAGTTTCGGCATTCTTAAGGAGCCAGTTCAGTTTGCCTCGCGTTATATGCCTGTCGATGCGATCTCAATTTTTCGCACTCTATATATGCTTGACCAGCTATCTCAACGGAGCTTTGCTCGATTTCTAAGAATGATTATCCGTGAAGAAGTGGACCATCATAGCGCTATTCATAAAATGGCACCTGCGCTTCATTTTTTAACATATGCGGGTCTCGGGCAAGTCAAATCAACTGATGTTGAATACCGGATCAAGGAAATCATTCCGCGATGTACACCCCAAATATCCCAATTAAAGAGTGATCCAAAAGCATTCATTGCAAAGCTCGCTTGTGATTTTTATCCATTTGGTAAAAAACGGCTTTGGTGTTCTATCCGAGATTATCTCAAGAGCCCGGAATTCAATAATTCTCTTGTCCAGGCTTTTTCCGACATCGATCAGGGCGAGGCGATACGCTGGAATCGTGACAATTCGAATCTAAAGCTGGCGTTGGATACGATCGAACTGCCCGGCGATGTATGGAATAATAACAAGACCTTTAAAGACGGCCTCTTTACTCCTTATTTAAATCCGATGCCGAAATCCTGGGATATGCCGCGCACGGTGCGGGAAATCTATAAGGAACAAAAAGAGAAGCTAGGCGGCTTCTATCCGGAACAACTTGATGTCACCTTTGACTTCATACCGAGGATGTGCGATCGTCGTGAGTGTCATATTTGTCTTTTCGGCTCGGGGATAAAACGCTTATGTGGTCGACAAACAGGATTGTATTGTCCTGTCTTTCTTTCCTCTTGCGGTTATATTCATGTTTGTTCTCCAAATGAATGCAAACTTAAAGACGATACAGTTGCGGGATTATGCCATAGCAAATTTGAGTAGCTGGGATTATTAGGATAATTGAGGAAAATTCCTTGTATGGCCAGCGCTAGGCTTGGCCGGCGCAATTTTGTGAGCATACTTTCCGTCTTTGTTTTTAGCTTTCTTCCATAAATGGAGTTTTGAGCTCTTTTGAACAAAATTCTTCGGTCCAAAATGCCCTAGGAACAACGAACTCTCACCGATCCATGTCAGAGACCACATTCATCCTCTCGCGCTCTAACAAAAAACGTCCCGGGCAAGTCGGAAAAGGGGAAGGCGGCTGGCACACGGCCGGCAGACGAAGAGAGCTCCGGCCCGATTGAAAGAATCCCCCGGCCGTGGTATAGATTCATCATTAAAATAGGGGAGGGGAAAATGAAGAAAATCTTTGAGTGGCTGAAAGCACATTGGGGGATCCTTATCGGAATAACTGCGTGGGCGGCGATAATCGTGCTTGTTTTTTTTATAGAAGGCATGAGTCTGAGTGATAGGATTCAAGCAATGTCGGTGATTACCCTGGTCTTCATAACTTTGTTTTACTCAGTTCAAACACGAAGGCTCGTTAAGGAGCAGAGGGACACGCTCGAAGAAGAAAGAAAAAAGCGGTACGCGGAATTTGGAATGCAGAGGATACAGAAGTTTCTGCGTCCTCTTCTCGAACGCTTAGAGGGTCTTAAGGATAGCGTTTCCCAAATTGTCGAAGCCAGCAAACGCCCTTTGGAGATTAATTTTGAAAACTCTCGAGGGATATTTCGAGCTCGACTGAACGAAACTACGGAATTCTTCGGCGGATATTTATTTATGACTGATTCAATAATCCGATACGGTTATCTAAAAATTACCAAGATGACTATGCCGAACTCTATTGAGAATCAATCAGAAGAATTTATAACTCAGTGGAAGAAAAAAATCGATGAGCATATCGGTGAGTTAGAGACTGCGGTTAATAACCAAATAAGTAGAATCTGTCAGAACATAAGAAAAACCTATGGATTCTTTTCGCAAGAAACGGAGATCTTAGAATCAAGTGATGATCTAGCTGTCCTGTCGGATAGACCTCCAACGCGAATTTGAGCCATAATCTACAGCAGCCCAGGGCTTCGGCTCCGGTCTTATACGATATAGTTTTGGCATATAGTGGGTAAGGAAACCCCCGCGGGAATCCTTCTAGGGCCGCCGGAGAGCTTGATGTAACCTAAAAATAGTCGATAGCACGGCGCTGCTCTTGGCCGAGCCGATTCAGCCTCATGTAACAGAATAGTCGAAATTCGTTACGGTTCCGGCGAAACGTCGGATGGGCTGAGCATATGCCAATATTTCGCCTCAGGAAGCCCGTAGAGCGATTTTGGGACATTTGGCTTCCCCATATACGAAAAATGCCCGTAGGGTAACATGGGTTTATGCTTCTCCCCATATGAAACCTCCCGGAGATCGCCCGTCCTGGGGCATCCTGGGCGCCTTCCGGGGCCAGCCGCCGCCATAGCTGAACGTCTGAACGGCTGACGTCAGGCCGCTTTTCACGAAGATTGACATCGCCGCCCGGCCGGAGATATGGTTCCGCTATGGATAGGAGGGTAGATTCAGCTCGCTCGAAAAAGTAAATTCTTGTATTTCGCGTCAGCAGAAAGATCGCAGATAGCATCCAGCAC
>Ga0315284_10013055_pt1 | contig 11828 bp, 11 predicted proteins | sample YL17G09_16_MG_FD_203696 | JGI IMG/M metagenome (GOLD analysis project Ga0315284, IMG submission 203696) | Sediment microbial communities from Yellowstone Lake, YNP, Wyoming, USA - YL17G09_16 | ecosystem: Environmental > Aquatic > Freshwater > Lake > Sediment | place: USA: Wyoming | collected... | reverse complement strand
TCGCCGCTGAAGAAGGCGATCAGTTCGCCGACCGGGCCGTGCTCGCTGAGCAGACGCTTCGCGCGAGCCACGTGGGTCAGCGCGGCCACTCCCGATGTCGCGTAAGCGAGGTAGTGGTCGTGGGTGCTGGCCATGGCGTTGTTGCCCCAGCGGGCCGGCGCCGCGGTCGCGTCCCAGAAACCACCGTCGGTGAGGAGCTCCTTCATGATGATCTGGGCCACGAGGCGCTTGTCGGCCTCAATTGCCGAGCTCATCTCGCGCAGCACCTGGCCTGCAGTCAGGCCCTTCTTGATGGCGTCGTTGGTGATGGCTCCACCGACATGGTACTTCACCGGCTGCGGGATGGTGATGGACTGGATGTCCAGGTGCTCGACGGGCGCGATGCTCACGTCCGACGGCGCCTTCTTCATCGTCTTCGCGGACTGCTCCACGTCCAGCGTCGGCTGCCAGGTGGACTCACAAAGCAGTGCCTTGAGGTCCACGGTGGCTGCGTACTCATCCAACATCGCCAGGCGCCGCCGGTACAGGTTCGTCAGCGAGACGCCGTCGCTGGTGTATGGCCCTACAGTGGTGGACTGTGCCATGATACTAGGCCTCCCTATCTGCGGCGCTCGCCGCTACACTTCCCGTGGTCATGGAGGCGTCTCATGGTCCGTCTCATGGGGTCGAACGGTGCTACGAGGTGATGCCGATCTGCTCAGTGTTGCCGTTGCCGATGTCGAACACGAAGGTCGTTGCCGACTTGGCGTGGCCGATGCTCTGCACCGCGTCCAGGTGGGTACTGGGTCTGCTGGTCGTGATAGTGCCTGCGCTCTCTCCGACGTAGAGTTCGGCACCCACCGTCAGCCCGGAAGCGCCCTTCATCTCCGCGCACTTGCGCACCACGGTGATCCTAGTCGCGTCAGTCGCGTTGCCGTCGACCTCAGCGATGCCGATGGCCGGCATCACGGCGTTGAGGGCTGCATTGGCTAACCACAGGAGCCCATCAGTCTTGCGGGCAACGAGTTGCCCTGCGGCGATCGTCTCCCCGCACACCCCTTCGTCACAGTCTTCGGGCAGGTATGGCTTCGAGAACGTGTAGGCCATGATGGCCCTCCTTCCGAGTAGTCCTTCCGATGGGAAGGCCCCTAGCCGAGTGACTTCACGTAACGCCGTTCGGCCTCAGTCACCGACACCTGCTGGTCTGAGGCGATGTACTTGATCTTGGCGATGGCGTCTTCGTCGCCGCTCCAGTCGTGCTTGGTGCCGGCGAGGGCCGGCTCCTCATCCTGCGGCGGCGGGGTGGTCAAAGACGCGCCAATCATCCCCACCGGGGCCATGCACAGGCTCCCCTTGTTGTCCGAGAGATGCTGGACCAGTGCCTGCCGAGAAGCCTCCCCCGGGTTCTGCTCGAGGTCGTCGAGCACCTTGATCGCGGAGGCCGCGAGTCGGTGCCTGACCTGAGCGCCATCCTTGTTGGGGATGGGGAAGATGGAGGCCGCGTAGAGACTGCGGGCCTGGGTGCCGCGGACCGAGGTGACGAGACCCTCCAAGTGCTCGATGCGAGCCAGAAGAGATGCGGTCGTCAGCGGCTCGGGCTCACCCTCAGGCTCGGGTTCGGACTCCGGCTCCGCCTCAGAATCCGACTCCGGCTCGGGCTCAGCGTCAGATTCGGCTTCCGCCTCGGGTTCCGCTGCGGGGTCCGCGGGCGGCACCAGATTCGCCACGAAGGTATCCCAGTCCACCGTCCCGTCCTCGCCTGCCGCCCCGGTCACGATGTCCGCCCAAGCCGTGTCATCCTGGGCTCCGTACAGTTCCTCGTACCTTGCTCGCGCCTGTGCCTCGTCCATGGGTCGGCCTCCTTACGCCTGTGCTGCCCGCAGGTCTGGCGGGAGCAGATGGTCCAGTGTGGGGTTGGATGGGACTTGCATGCCGGCCATCCGCAACGCGCGAACGATCCGGGTGTAGACGACTCTCCGCGACCGTTCCTCTTGGTAGTGCGGGTAGGACTGACAGAAGTACTCGAAGGAGAGCTTGCGTCGAGCCTCTGGCATCAGGGGATACTTGAGGTTCACCGGGTCCGCATAGTGACCGGGCTTTGGGGCATCCTCGCGGTAGTCCGCAGCAGGGGTCAGACGACCATCTTCCCGGACCTCGATACCCCACCTGGCTGCTCGCTGCTCCCGCATCTGGCGGAGCGTTTCTCGGCTCAACTCGGTTGCGGCCGCGTACTGAATCGCGCCCTGCTGCCAGAAGAGAGGACGGTTCGTCAAAGCCGCTGAGACGATGACGTTCGGCTCGCGGTACGGGTTGTTGGGGTTGTCCACCGAGAACACGAGAGAGATGTACTTGAAGATGCCGTCCTGCAGGACCTGGCTTCCCTTCGATGTCCACTTGATGCCGGCCATGAGTTTCGACGGCAAGCGCCGCAACTGCTCGATCCAGCCGAAGGCACCAGTGGGATCTGGGGTGTGGTCGCCGATCTCATCGATGGGGATGCCGCCCGGGCCGGGGCGGCCTGCGAGGAACGAAGCCTGGTAACCGTCAATGTTGCGGGGACCGATCGTGAACTGCCCCTGGACCGGATGCTCGAAAGTGCCCTCGAACATCCCATCGTGCCAGCAGTAGCCGTCATCCTCGGGCGTGAGAGAGGCTCGGATGCAGGACACATACCCCTGGTTGCCATACCCGATGATGGGTTTGTCGTTTGGCATCTCGGAACCTGGTTCGCGGGGCCTCGCGGTCTAGCCGGGGCGCTGGTGAGGGTTGCCTGGGAGGGAACCGTTGGCTACTTTGGGGTCCGCGAGGCCCCTTGATCGGCGCCGCCAACTTGAGCATATTCCTGCCAGCGAGGAAATGTCAAGCGTTTTGGGCAAAACCTGCACACACCCTCGGAGGAGAAAGTGGGGTAGGAAGCGCGCCGCCCACCATTGCGGGGGATGGTGGGCGGCGCTTTCAGTGGGGGGCTTGCGATGCGGTCTTGGAAGAGAACGTACCAGATTGGACGCTCCAGGTCAAGGGGATGTTCCACCGAGATTGCGGACCTGCTACTCGGCGTCAGTCCGTCCCCTGCCACCGACGCTGCAACTCGGCGAGCACGCGCCGACGGACCTCAGCGGGAACGGAGCAACGGGTGTAGGGCAAGAAGCAGGCGCCGGGAGAGAGCAGGGGACAGTGGAGCCGACCACAAAACAGGAACCGGATCGGACAGTCTCCGCAACGCCGTTCGGAGACGGCGGTGGCGGCAGCCATGTCAGGCCTTCGTAGGTTTAAGGTCGTTGATGCCTGCGCTGGCGAGCCACGTCAGCACTGCCAGTGGCACCAGTGCCCCGAGGTCAACCGCCTTGCCCGCGAGCAGGAGGCCACCTGCAGACAACACGAGCGCAGACACCACTGCGGTCACGCGCTTGAGGATCTTGGCCTCGCCCTTGACGGTGCCCTTCGCCTTCTTGATGACCTGCACGATCCAGAAGGCGACGAAGCCAGCCACCAGCGCGAGTATGTCGGGCCTGAGCGCCAATGCCACGAGCGGTTTCCAGGAGAATTCCATCATTGCACCTCCATCGGCTAGTGTTGAGACGACGTCGTGCGTTCGTCTTCCGGGCCTACATGAACAACTTCGCGATGCCGAGCAGCAGCCCCGCCGGACTCACCACTCCGACAAGGATGAGCGAGGACTGCGACGCCTTCGCGTCGGAGCTGACCTGGAAGTCATGGAGCGGCTTGAGTTCGAGCGTCATCCTCGTCCCTATGGATTCCAAATGACTGCTGAGTTTCTCCTCCAAAGTCCGTAGCTCCGAACTCGTCACGAACTTGCCTGCCTGGTCGCGCAGTGTCTGACGGAATTCATTCATCCCGTCAAGGCGCTTCTCCATCGACTCCCGCGCTAGCTTGGTCGCGTCCTCGATGTGGGCAAAGCGCAGGTCTATGTACTCGCGCAGGCTTACCCCGTCCGACAGTCGAAACTCGCGGTCGGTATCCATCAAAGACCCCTTCTGCCCATTGCGCAGGGCGAAGCTCAGTGCTCGGATCGCAACACCTTCGCCGCCGCCTTGCCCTCCGGCGACTGCACGTACAGCATCAGGTCGTTGACGCGCTGCTTAGTCGTCGCCATGTCGTCGGCGACGTTGCCGGTGAGGGCCACGGCCTCGGACGGCGGCAGTGACGCGGGTTCGGCGTTCTCGCCTGCGTCCGCCTCGGCGTTCTCGGCGAGGGCGTCCAGCGGGGCCTTGAGGCCGGCGTCCATCGGCGGCATCGCGCCGGGGCCGGGCATCATACCGGGGGCAGCCTCGCTGCCGTCAACGGATGAGACGGCGGTGCCGACGCCCCGCGAGCCGAGGGTCCAGAGGCACGCGCCGAGGGCCACGACCAGGAGGGCGGCGACTACCGTGCAGGAGCAGGCGCGGGAGGTCATGGCTCCTTGCTCCCCTTCCCCACCAGGCACGCCACCAGCGTATTCATGGACTGGTTCAGCGTGGTCAACGCCGCCTCCGTCTTCCTGTTTGCCTCCTCCTGCGCCGCCAACTTCGCGGACACACCGATGCCCCACGACAGGCAGGAGCCGACGATGCCGACGAGCATAGTGGCGAGCAGCGTCACCAGCCACACCGGGCAACCCCTCACTGTCTGCGGCTTGTCCATGCGGGCCTCCTGGGGCGAGACTGATCACTACACGCCATGGCCTTCCATGTTCTGAGGTCCGTTCTCGGCGCTCGTGCTCGCGGGTCCCGTCCTGCTGGAATCCTGGAACCGCGTCCCGCCGCCGGCCCCGGCGCCACCCTGCTTCGCCGCCCCCGAGGAGGCCTTGAGGTCCACGATCTTCTGGAGTTCCTCCTCGGAGATCGGCGGCATCCCCATGAGCTCCACAAAGAAAGCCAGTTCGTCCACGGAAGCGAGGGTGTTCTTGTCGAAGAAGGCGCGGAATGCCCGACCGTACTGGTCCAGGTCCCGGAGTCCCACCCGACCGTGAGCGAGCCGCGGGCGCTTCGTGCTGTCGGCCTTCAAGAACTCCGTCCCCAGATTGCGCTGGTAGAGTTTCGGCATCACGTAGATGTTGAAGGTCGCGCAGACCCAGTTCGCGATCTGGTTCATCATCAGGAGGAACAGACTTGAGGCGTCCCGAGACAGGGGCGCGCCCGCCGTCTGGCCGCCGCTCCCGAAGCCCACGAACTGCCCCAGGACCGACTGCAGCATGCACATGTGCTCCCACTGGATGAAGTCCAGCCAGGGCACATCCGCACTGCCCGCCCACTCGAAGGTCAACGTCCACCCCGCAGGAAGTACGATTCCGACGTTGTCGCCCACAATCAGCCGATTACTGATGGAGAGGACGTCGTCGGCGTCCTCCTTGCTGCCGCCCCAGGCCGGCGGAGTCCAAACCGGGATGGGGATGGCGGTGCGCTCCACCCGGATGTTGGCGGCCTCCTCCAGAAACTCCTTCGAGCGGAAGTGCTTGTATGCCTGCCGGTAGATCCCAAGGCCCTCCGGGTTCGCCGCGTCCGCTCGCCAGGTCCAGACCACCAAGTCCTTGATGTCCAGAAACTGCCGACTCCAGCCGCCCGTGTCCGGCCTGACCCCCTCCTGCCAGAAGCCGTTGATGCCCCCGCTCGCGTCAAAGTCCCACCTCTCGACCGTGGTCCGTCCGCGCTCGGCGAACTTGCGGATACCGTCGAAGCCATCGGGCTTGATCTCGGGCACCGGCTCGTGGATCGCAAACCCGTAGAGTGGCGCCAGGAGCACCTGCCGGAGCAACTCGTCGAACGAATGGCTCATCTCGTCCTCGAGATTCTCCCAGACCCGGTCCGCGAACTTCTCGTCGTCCCCCGGAGTGACCCACCACTTCGCCTCCCGCACCGGCAAGCTCACCAGGTTCTCCATCACGGCCAGGGCGCTGTCGCTGCGGCGCATCTCCTCGAACCGCGACATGCGGGTCGTCAGGTCTGCCATCTCCGAGTTGTAGTCGTCGTTGATGACCCCGGCCACCACGTCCAAACCAGTGACGCCCTGTTCCCGGCGCCGCCCGAGCCGCGACGCGCCGATCAACTCTCCCTCCTCTGACCGGAACCGTTCGTAGGGGACCAACTCCATCTTCCCGCCCCGGCGGCGGGCAACGAAAGCGCCGGAGCGGCGTGTTTCGCCCTGCTCCGGCGTTCGCTTCGGGGGTGCACTGATCGTGGCGGCCTTGATGAGGCCGATCACCTGTCGGCCGGCCCATGCCGCCGCCCGGTTCGGCTTGCGGGTCACCTGTGGGGAGACCTCTGCCTGCTTATCCATTGCCCTTGCCTGCCTGATCGAAGGTTCTTCAATCCGCCGTGCCCTCCGCGGGGTTTCGTCGTCATTCTCCCCCCGGCGTCATTCTGTACCCCCATGCCCCGGCCTGTCAAGGGTATGCAGGATAGGAGGAAAGCGTCCAGTTGGTCGACGTTCTTCCCGCTGGCTTTCCGGGTCTGGCCCGGAATCCACTTCCTCGCCGTCTTGAAGGCCTCATAGAGCTCCGGGAACTTCCCCGGATGGACGACGACGACCCCCGTGTCCGTGAGCTTCACGGCATTCTCGATCAGCTTCGAGCGCGGCCAACCCAGTCTGCGGATGCCGTCCTCCACCTTCTCGGTTACCTGCACCTGGCCGTGGATGCGAACCGCGATCTTCTGCCTCAGGCGCACCGTCTCCGCGGTCCCTACCTCGTTCGTCGAGTCGATGAGGATGTGACCCGGGAACTCCGCCCCCAACTCGTCAATCCACTGGGCCTTCTGGAGCGTCCTACCCTCCTCGTTCTGTGCGTTCATCCTGAAGGTGCGTAGGGCGGTGACCTGGCAGGGGCGGACGCTGAGATCGATGATGCAACCGACCGTCTCACATTCTCCGGCGCTCGACTGGTCGACGCCGAGGGAGTAGTTGTGGCCGGGCGTCGCCTGCTGGCCCAGGTAGTCCACCGGCTTCGCGTACTGCATCATCCGCTCCGGGTCGAACGCCATGTCGCGCGGCATGATGTCCAGGCAACAGTGGGCCTCGTCGCGGAGGTCCTCGCGCCAGCCGAACATCGGCAACTGGTCGAGGAGCCACTTCTCGTCCCGGTTCGGATTCGCCCGCCAGTCCACCCGCAGTGAGAAGACGCCGCTCGACGGCATGGCCGCATGGTCGAAGAAGTTCTGGAAGAACTGGTGGCCGGGACCCTCGCTCTGCGGCGTGCTCACGAGCCATAGCGTCCTCCAGCCGTCCGAGAGCATCCCGGCGAACCCGGAGTGGATCGCCTCCACATACGGCATCAGCGCGACCTCGTCCATGATGACCGAGTTGCCCGGGTAACCATGGAGTCGAGGGATGGGGGCATGGCCGTGGATGTAGCTGGCGGCCCAGGGGGTCTCATAGCTGATGACCGTGCTCTTGTCGGTTCCGAGGACCAGCCGTTCGCGTTGGCCGGCCGGAAGGTCCGCCGTCTTCAATGCCAACCGAGTCTCCCACATCATCCGCATCATCTTGTCGTCGGTCGCCGAGACGAAGTGACCGTGGAACGGCTCCATCCACAGCAGCGCGTAGGCGTTTGCGATCTCCAGGGTCGTGGTCATCCCGATCTGGCGGCCCTTCTTGATGATGCCGATGCACCCCTCCATGAACTTGTGGAGGACGGCCATCTGAGCCGGCCAGGGCTTGAAGGGGATGGTGCCGCGCTCCTTCGAATCGATGCACGGCTTTGCCTTCGCGATCCAGTCGAGGATCTCCGGGGGACGTTCATGCCGGATGCGCGGCATCGCATATTGCTCGGGAGTGATGACGGGCTTGCGGTAGCCTTTGGGTTTGACGAAGGGGGGAGGGACTTTGAAGGGGGCTTCGACGGTCGTGGTCTCCGGCGCGGTCATGGCGGCACGCTCCTGTGTCGGGGATTGTGCCGCGAAGGGGAGAGGATGTCAAGGCCGGGCGGTCACAGCAGCACCCCCTGCCCGCCGTCGCGGGCGGCGTCGAACTCGTCCATGAGCTTCTCGTCGCCCCCGGCGCGGAGGCGGATGGCGGCCATGTCGGCGTACTCCTGCTTGATCTCGCACAGGATGTAGCGCCGCTTGAGGGCCTGGGCGACGAGGCCGACGGTGCCCGCGCCGCCGAAGGGGTCGAGGACAAGGCAGGGGACGGGCTCCCCGGCATCGCAGGCGCAGCCCGGCCGCCAACCGGTGGTCGCGAGGCTCGGCTTGTAGTCTCCGTGGTGGCCTGCGAAGTCGAGTCCCTGTTTCGGCACTCCATCGTGCTCCCGCGACGGAGACCACCCGCCCTCCTTGCCCTTCTCGCGAGGGGTCTTCCCGTTGCGCTCCACCACCCGCTCCCAGCACTTGCCGCACTGGGGGCAACAGCCGCGCTCGCTCGTGCCGGCGAGGATCAGGGGCCTCACCAGGGCCTGCGGGAATGTCGCGAAGTGGCTTGCTTTCTCGGTCTTTTTGTAGTAGAATGAGCAGGTACACTCAGGAGGTATCGGCAATGTACCAGTGTCTACGATGCGGTCAGTCGTTTGTCCCGAAGGACCTGAACCCTGCCCACCTGAAGCGCAATCCGCCTCGGTACTGTTCGCGGGGATGTTCCCAGCCGAACCGGGATGCGAAGGTCCACCTGGTGTGTCGTCAGTGCGGGAAGGAGTTCCTGCGCAAGCGGTACATGGAGGACTGGTCTCAGGAGCGAGGTCCATTCTGCGGCTTTCAGTGCTACGGCCAGTGGCAGAAGGCGAACACGACGGGTCCCGCCAATCCGGGCTACCTTGAGAAGAGCACGAAGCGCAAGTCGTCTGAGTTGAAGCGTGCCCGGAAGGCGCTTCTGGAGAAGCAGGGCCATGCGTGTGCTCAATGCGGCCGTCGGGCTGCTGAGACTCGGATGTATGCTCACCACATGACGCCGTGGGACCCGGCTGATCCTGAGACCCATGCACCGGACAACCTGGTTCTACTCTGTGGGTCATGCCACCGACGACTTCACTCCGCGGGACGGGGACCTGACGGACGCTTCGTACCCCTCCGCTGAACCCCTCGCTGCTGGTCGTCAGCGAGTAGACCCCGCCCTCATCCGTCAGCAGCCCGCCCTTGGTGAGCGTCTTCACCGCCTCGCTCCAGAACGCCAGGGCCTCGCGGGCCACGTCCAGCGAGAGGTCCGTGGTGCGGAGGTTGCGGTTCGCGTTCCCCACTCCCCGGCTCTGCCCAATGTGCGTGTCCTTGTTCGCCATCGAGAGCGGATCGTCGAGGTCTTTGTGCTTGCCGCCGATGCGCGGCGCCTGCTCCACCATCTTGCGCAGGTCGCTGGGTCCGCTACTCCCCCTCCGCCTCACCGCGAACCCGTCGTAGTAGTACCGTTCCCGCTTCGTCAGCAGGAACAGGTACTCGTGCGCCGTGGTCATGCGGTCGGTGCAGCTCTCGGGCATCGGCGCGCGCTTGAACCACGGCACCGCCTGGCGCAGATACCACCCGTCCGCCTGGAGCGCGAACGCCACCCGCCAGGGCATCCCGAGGAGGTCCTTGGGCTTGAGGCCAGAGGGGGCTTCCCTGTTGCCTGCGTCCCCGCCGTGCGCATCATGGACGCGCTTCGCTCCTACCCCAGACTGGTTGTCGGAGCGACCATTGTGGTTTCCGCCCTGGGAGGCGTACGCATCTCCCATGTTGACCCAGCAGGTCCCGTCGTCCCTCAGCACCCGCCAGACCTCCCGGAAGCACTCGACGATGTGCTCGACGAACAACTCCGGGGTGGGCTCGCTGCCGAGGGAGCCTAGCCAGGCGTTGCACTTGAGGCAGAAGGACCCCGCGGCGGCTGCCGGATGGCCGCTCGGGCCTTGGCCTGTGTGCTGCCAGCGGACCTTCTCCCCGGGCTGCCCTCCGCCGCCGGTCTTCTCCATCTCCGCCCCCCACTCGTGGTCGCATGGGGTCCGGGGGGCCGGATGCGATGAGGCTGCATTCGGCCCCTCCAACGGCTCGCGCCCTGGAGGGCGCTCCCACACTACCGGCTCGATCTTGTAGTCTCTCAGGGCCCAGTAGGGCGGGCTGGTGACCACGCAGTGGACGGAGGCGGCCGGGAGGCCCTGGAGGGTCTCGCGGCAGTCGCCGACTAGGATTTGGCCGAGGCCGAGGGTGATGGCAGGCATAAGGCATCAACGCAGAGACGCAGAGAGCGCAGAGAAAGGCAAGGCTATAGGACGGCTAAGGCCATTTGGCCGGAGGTCTGGTGGGCGTCGAACTCGTCCATGAGCTTCCCGTCGCCCCCGGCGCGGAGGCAGTGCGGAGAGAACCAGATCGTCTCCCGGTGCTTGTTGCCGTTGTCACCGGCCCTGCGCTGTGAGGAGTAACCCCCGTGGGCTTTCCAGGCGAACGGCGTCCACCCGGCGTCAACGAGTGGCTCGTGGCCCTCGCCCGCGTAGCCGCAGAGGGCGATCCGCAGGCGCTCGTCATCCCCGTTGGGCAGGCACCACTCCCGCACTTCCGCCGCGAGGCCCGCGCGGTCCTCCGTGTAGCAGCGGGGGTCGCGCTCCTCCAGCGAGTAGGGCGGGTCCAGGAAGACCCCGGTAAGTCCCTGCTTGACGGTCGGCGTCGGCCCGCAGACCCGCGACCAGTCCCCGCAACAGACGCGCACGCGGCGGAGGCGGTCGGCGAGTTGCTGCATGTAGGTGCGCAGGTGGGCCGACCACTCCTCGCATTGGCCCCTCCCCGCCCCCAGGTGCGGGAGCTGCCGGCGGATGCCCACCCCCGCGTTCCCCAGGTGCGGGAGCTTCCGGTGGATGCCCCTCCCCGCCCCCAGGTCCGGGCGCTGCCGCTTGCATCCCTCCTGGCCCTCTCGCTCGCGCTTCACCAGCAGCCCGCCCTCCGACACCCACGGGCCGTTGGCGTCGAAGCCGGTGCCGATCCACTGGCAGACAGCCCACACCCACCAGCCCGCGATCTTCGCGTCGCACCACTCCGGGTCGCCCTCGAGTCTCTCCCGCAGGCTCTCGCGCTGGCCCTTCAGCCAGGAGTGCTTCGCGTGGAGGTCATTCTCGTTGACGGGCCAGTCAGCCCACTCCGCGACGCCCTCCGGGTCCAGCTTCGTCGCCCGCCAAAAGTTCGCGACCATGCCGTCGTAGTCGTTGATCGTCTCGATCCGGTCCCACCACTCGTGCTCAATGGGCCGCCGGAACAGCACCGCCGCGCTGCCCGCGAAGGGTTCTACCAGATTGGGCACATCCCCGAACCGCGCCCAGACCTCGGCGGCGACGCGACTCTTCCCGCCCATGTAGGGGAAGGGGGTCTTGTAGGTGGCGGAGTCGAAGCTGCCAGCGAGGGTCGCCCGGCAGTCGCCGACTATGATTTGGCCGAGGCCGAGGATGATGGGCATAAGGCATCAAAGGCTAGGTCTCAACGCAGAGTCGCAGAGAGCGCAAAGAGCGCAGAGAACGGCGAAGTCAGGGGACGGCACGGCAAAGGCCAGTGGCCGGTCTCACACGAGACGCAGTCGTTCTTTGCGTCTCTGCGTCTCTGCGTTGGACGTCATCCGGCGAAGCCCGCGATGTCGAGGAAGCCGCGGTGGTGGAAGAACCAACTCTGCGGGCGGCGGCGCAACTCGGTGATCTGGCCCGTCGCCGGGTCCAGGATCAGCGCCACGTCCTCGCACTCATAGCCCGGCATCATCACAGCCGAGCGCCAGTAGCCGAACCGATATGCGCCCCCAACGACCAGCGCGCAGACCGCGGTGTCCTCCATCGCCGTCAGGCGATAGGCCAACTCAGTGAAGCCGAGGTCATCCTTCAGGCCCGGCCAGTCGTCGCGGTGAGAGAGGGCCAGGGCCAGGTTCGAGAAGTCCGCCTCCTCCGTCGCCCACATTCCGAGTTGCCGCAGGAGATTGGCGCTGAGGCGGAG
>Ga0315284_10013054_pt1 | contig 11828 bp, 10 predicted proteins | sample YL17G09_16_MG_FD_203696 | JGI IMG/M metagenome (GOLD analysis project Ga0315284, IMG submission 203696) | Sediment microbial communities from Yellowstone Lake, YNP, Wyoming, USA - YL17G09_16 | ecosystem: Environmental > Aquatic > Freshwater > Lake > Sediment | place: USA: Wyoming | collected... | reverse complement strand
TTCAATTAGATAAGAATATTGATATTCATGCTGAGAATGAAGAAGCATTTAGATGGAGTTGTTACAATGGTCATCTAGAAGTATATAAATTTCTGATTCAATTAGATAAGAATATTGATATTCATGCCAAGAATGAATTCGCATTTAGATGGAGTTGTTCCAATGGCCATCTAGAAGTATGTAAATTTCTGATTCAATTAGATAAGAATATTGATATTCATGCTGAGAATGAAGAAGCATTTATAAAAAGTAAGGAGCATGGTTATATTGAGGTATATAATTACTTGATTCAATTAGAACAAAAAATGAATAAAATAATACACTAATAAGCCATTTTAATTATAATAAATTATGTTTAAAATGTTTGTATTGAAAATTATTTTTTTAAATGCATGTAAGTTTAAATACATATTTATTAAAAATAATATTGAGAATCAAGAAGTATGTAAAATTCTGATTCAATTAGATAAGAATATATTTTAGAAATAACCGGTTATATTTACAAATTAATATATCAATAAAATATGGATATATTAATGATTTCTATAGCTTCATATTGAAGATTATTTTTATCAATTTACATTACATAAGTTTCCAATAACTTATCTTCGCTAAAGACCGCATCGGTTCCAATATAGTTCTGTTCAATTTTTTCTGAATGAGAATACTGTTTTAAACTAGATTGTTGAACAGCAATATGAACAAAATCATTTGACTCTGGTGTACTACGTTGGATTGTTCCGATGGCTCCAGTTGCATCTACCTTATCTGCAGCAATTAAAACCCATTTATACGTTTCACTATCAATAGTTTGGATAGCCAATTCGCCCTTCTTGAAAGTACCTGTAATGGACCGGATATTAGCAATTTCATCTTTCTTCAAATATGTTCCAATACGATTATTCATCAATCCTCCGAAATGTTTCAGAATAACTTCATTAATTTTCTTGGTAGACTGATCAACTGTCATTCGATCGATTAATTTACAAATGGACTCTGGTGGTCGAAGAACATTATTTTTGGTATTATCTTTCGTGAATGCATTAGTGTTAATAATATTGCGATAATTTTGGAATACCTTGTCTTCGATCTCGTCAACAGCGTCTTTTTTATTGAACATATTCGCAGATGATAATATCTTGTATTGACGAGGACTTTGGGTGAGTGCTGCTGTATTAGGTACCAAATCTTTGAAATTAGAATCAATCAATACTAAATATCCATAATTTGGTACATAATAGGAAATACCATCAATTACATAAATCCAATATCCCATCATATATCCTCCTGATTGTAAATCCTTGATATAGACATTATCTTCAATTGACATATCTTTCAGATAAATTCCTTCTTTTTGCAAAACATACAAGGCAGATGTGATCTGAAATAATACACTTAACCATACATTTTCATCATGGTACCCATGACTGATCATTTTAGAAACAATACCATCTTGTTCATAAATCATAGAAGACCATTGGTATAAATTATGTTGCGGTGCTTCTGTAATAACAATTAATGTTCTACAACTGAATTTTTGTAATAGAGGATCAATTTCGTCTGGTAAATATTCTCCATTGATCATCAGTTTAGTTTTTTGACAGTCTAATTTAGCAGGTGTTGCTGGAGCTCCTGGACGTGGTGGGAGTGGTTGACCTTTGGCAACTACTGGTGCGGCAATCACTGGAATATGGTTATCACGGAATCTCCGATAGGCATCTGTCAACATATCTTTTTGAGTTAAACATCCTTTTTTCAATGCATAGAAATCGATTTTCGCATTAGCAGACATAAAAAATGTATACATTAATATGAAATTTGGACTCTTCTTTTTCTTTAGTATATATTCTCGCATATATTCATAATATATCAATTCTCTCCAGACATCGTAACATTTGTAGATTGGTTGTCGGAGTTTATGGGATAGATATTCTGCAAGGGATAATGAATAGAGACGAATATTAAGGCCGATCGAATCTTTAGCACAAATAATGGATTGGGATGGTTTATCCATTTTGATCGGAAAACAAGAATTGTAAATCAATAATCCAAATGGTAATCCAGCATAAGGATTCTTATTGACAGTACTATAATAATTTGGATTAAGATGTAAATACTTGATTTGACTCATCAAACTACGTTGTCCATCGGAATCTAAACTAATTTCCTCTCCATCATACATCTTGACTAAGATTTGTCTTACATAATCATACATTTTGAGACGCTCACCTAATGTAACAAACGTGTATCGATTGTCCTTTCCTGGAAGAACATTTTCATAGATTCGTCTCATTTGGACATGATCACCAGACGGTCCTGGCATATTGATCTGATAGACCTTTTGCATAGGGATCTGTACGTTTGGTCCATAAGTAGGAACTGATGTCGGTGAAAATAGTTGTTGTAAAGTAGGATTTAATCCAGATAACATGTACGGTTGATATGGCATGGATGGATTAGTTGCTTGCTCTGGTGGTGGATTAAATACTTCTAATTTCAAGGTTTGACCAGGTTGCATTGGCGCTTCCTGTTTCTGATATGGTTTGTTTTTGGCATACACTTCTTTCGCGGTATTTGTTGTGAATGGATTATTTGGAATAGTTCTAGTTTTGGTAATTTCTGGAATTACCAAAGGAGTGGTTCCAACAACAGCATCACCTCCCGACTGTTTTTTTTTGTTATTTAGTGAAAAAAAAAAGGGTTGCGATACCCACCGCTTTGTCCATTTTGCATCATTTGTTGGTTCATCATTTGTTGATTCATCATTTGTTGATACATTGCGGGATCTATTTGCGGTGTTTGTGTTGGCGGCATCATGTTTGCCATGGAGTTAGGTTGCATCATATTTGCCATCGCATTGGGTTGTATCATGGACGGAGAGTTTCCACTAGCTGCCAAATATTGTTGCATTTGGTTCAGCATATCTTGGTTTGGCATTTGGTCAGTTTGTGATGGAGGATATTGGCCAGGTAATGCCATTTCTGGATTCATTGCGGGTGTTTGACGGGACATGGCAAAATTCTGCATTTGATCTTGATTAAAATTATATGGCATTTGGTTATTGGACTGAGGCATGTTAATTGGGGCATTAGCACCAAAAAACTGACCAAGTGAATTTACTCTGGATTGTGCACCATTAAATTGGGATTGATGATGTTTATTTAAATTAAATTCATCTTCATGTCTACTGTGTTTGGATGTTTTCGGAACCTGTGATAAATTATCTGGATTGATCTTTCTATGTCCATGGTATACCTTTTGTGTTCTAGATGGTTTTCGATGAATAGATTCTATATCAGATTCAGATACTTGAATAATTTTGGATGGTTTATGTGTAGAATCACGATAATTTTCGGTCTTTTCGATCTTTTTTTTATTACTCATACTATCTATATCATTATTATGAGATTTTTTATTTATGGTATTTTTGTTAGATAAATCATTTGGAGTGATCCTACTTTCGGCTTCAATAGATGTATCAATATCCAACTGTCCTAAATCATTCATACTTAGATCTGTCTCAGGAACTTCTAATGAACCTTTATTTGGTACATCCTGCGTTCCGAATTTTGGAATAGATCCTTCTCCAAAAACATCCGCGCTGGCAAGTAAAACATTATTCCTAATGTTTTTGATTTTGAGTGCATATTTTTCATCATCGGATAACGTATTCCAAAGGTCGCGTGTCAAATATATGTTATCAGAACGTATTTTCTTGGGTAATATTTCATCGAATAATTTAACTAAATCTAAATATTGGATAATAATTGCATTGTGATGATTCCATAAATTATTTAATAATTGATAGATATCATTATAAGGTAAATTTGGACCCATTGCCGGAAGTTTACCATTTTTCAAATAATCATTTTGGACGAAATTTTCTATTTCTGCTAAATAGAAATTATATAATTTAGGTTCTGGATAAACTATTTTATTACTGATTTTTAGATAACAATCAATCATGCTAGGCATCAATTGGTTACATTTGAATCCCGGATACACGATATTGATTTGGTATAGTGCATCGGCTATTTTATAGATAAAATTTTTGATAATTAATTCATTAACGGGATATTTTTCGAGGAAAAATTCTAGAGTGATAATACGATAAAAGTGTTCTGTTAGTTCAATTGAATAAAATTTTGCAGGATCGATATATGGTTGCAGGTCAGCGTATTTTTCTAAATCTGATCCAATAACATCGATATTTATGATAGGTAACATGATGTTACTCGTTTTTTTATTTGTTACTAACTCACTAAATAATGTGCGTATTATTTTGTTCACATTCACTGGATCATGAATATTTGTTACGGAATTCTTGGTCTGATATTCAATAATTCTGATTGTAATATCCCGATTTTTTTCGATTCTTTTTGCACAGATAGAATCGATTTCTTTATTAGTGTCGTAGAACATACCACTTGGAACCATCTGGAATGGTTTATAATCTTTGAAAATAATATCTAAATCATAATCAGATAACTTAAACCTATCTAGATGTAAATCTGATGTATCCATATATTTAATTTTGTATTTATCACTATGTAAATATACCATATCATAAATATCCAAAATTAGTTCATCTAATTTATAAATCCGTGGATGATATTTTTGGAACTGTTTTTCCATTATATCGATATATTATATATTGATATAATATATTGTTTTGATAGAATATTATCATTATCTCTAATCGTTATAATATATATTCATGTTAAACCGGGTTAATATTGTTACTTTTTAGTTTGTTTGATAAACCTATATTTTTCAAAAAGTTTGTCATTCATGATAACTTTGAATGGAGTTGTATATTCGTGATTTGTTTGAATTCGCCCCTTTTTGTTAACATATTTCCCACCATTTCTAAATTCAACCGGAATAATTCGATGTACAAAATCGATGATTTCTTGTGGAACACCTCCTTTATAGAATTGTGGAAAAAATCTATTACTGATCAATGTGTTAAAAAAATAATGCATATCATAATACTTATTTTCCTTTTTGGTAATATTCATTTTTCTAGTCCATTCTGCATTGACTTTATTGTTTTCAATAATCCCATCTATACATGCAAAATCATAATCCCAGATTTTGATTTGCATATTAATATTTGGAATACTGAAATATACATTTTCAATATGATAACAATATCTTTGTGGAAAATCAATATTAGTGATTTGAATCAAGATATTATTTGCTTTCATATCATTATGTCTAAATGCTGGATATTTTCTATGGATCAGACTGAGGGTGAATAGTATTTGGAAAATCATCACAATCCAATGTTTTAAGGTCATTTTCTCATAATTTTTTCGAATATAATCTAATAAATCACCTCCATTGGCCCACTCACTAATCAAAACAGACACAAAATCCTCAAATTCATCATTATTGTATCTTGTGATAAATTTTTTGTACATGGCATTTTTTTTATCCGTTAAATCAATAATATTACTTGGTATCTTGATGAAATTAATGATACTGGTATTAAATGTCCCAATGGGGAGAATAAAATGAGGTGTTCCTCGTTTGATCACAAAATTACTCAGCAATTTCAACATCCTAATTTCCGCATTTTCCGGTCTGTGCATATCATTCATCGTACCATATTCGTCTTTTGGATAGGCACAAACTTTCACCGCAAATTCTACATCTTTATCAACTTTAGAAATTGCCTTGAAGGTATGTCCAGTAGTTCCACTTTTCAGATATCTAAGTTTGACATTCATCGATGCGAATAATTCTTTGACATCTAATATTTTTTTATGCAATCGAGTATTGGCGGACGAATCACCGTTCTTTTTACTAAAATCTATCATTGGTTTTAATTTGTTTCCATCCAATATATTTTTCACAAATTCTATTCTGGATTCCGTTGGTTTGGCTGATGTTTCATTGGATGATTCTTGAGAATCACCCCGTGAAAGATTCCTTTTCGTATTCATTTCTACCAGACTAGACAACAACACTCTCTGATAGGAACCAGATGTTGAGGTTTCTGATTCTGATCCAGATTCCGTCTCAGATTCGGAGGTTTCTGTACTCGTTTCTATTGGCATCAGTTTGTGTTTTTTCATTAATTATTGTATTATAATTAATATAGTTATTTTTATAATTGCATTATTCACAAATGTCGAAGTGTCATAAAATTCTACTGTTTTACCCAGTAAAACAATGAGACAGTCATATTCTAATTTTTTACCTATAATATTCTTATAGAAATGAGTTGTAATTTAAAGCGTAAAATACAAGTAGGCTCTACTGTAACTAATAGCATACCAAATGCTACCATTATTCAAAATGAAATTGTCCCATCGATTGTTACCCAAAATGTAGTATTTCCATTCAAGTTTAAAAAAATCCCATTCGTAATTGTCACCGTTAATAATACAAATGATCCAGTCGCAGATATTGATGTTTCTGTTGTAGCGCATCATATCACAACTACTGGATTTAAATTTGATGCAGTAAACCGTGATGTTACCCAAAATGCTATTTTTACAGTTGATTGGCAGGCTATTATTTATCCATACTAATAAAAATATTTTGGGTAAGTTTCATATACAAAGTATACGACGTTTTCTGCAATATAGTGTAAAAATGATCGAATATATATTGGATATTCAAATGAACCAACCATATTAATTTATTTATTCTATAATAAATACAGATATATGGGTTGTAGAAAAAAAACGATTTATCAAGCTGGATCAGCATCAACTGATATAGTGCCTCCGTTAAGTATTAATACAAATATTCAAGTAAAATTTATTCATCCATTCTCGCATGTTCCTACTGTAGTAGCATCCATTGATAATACGGGCGATTTAGTAACTGCTGGTTATGTAAATATTGCTATCCATAACATTACCAAATCTGGGTTCCAATTCGACGCGGTAAATACGGATTCGTTTATCGCAGCAGATTATAAAATTAACTGGTTTGCAATTAATAATGTATGCGATCATTGTTAATGAACCGGATGTATATTTTTATTAGAATAATTATTCTAATAAAAATAGCTAAAAAAATCTAAATATAATGTATAAACAATGGAATTCCACTCTGAAATAAGCGAAATCAGTGAACTAGAATTTATTGATATGACCGGATCTAACCGAAAATTTACCTTAAATCTTCATCAATTTGGTGGTGCGGACGATACGGATGATGTTATTGTTATCGAAAATGTCGAAGATACCGAAGATGTCAAAAATGATGTTGAAATTCTAGATAATTATGAAGCTGATTTTAAACAAATTTTTGAAAATGCCAAAGAATATGGAAAACGTTTAGAACAAATACAACAACATAGACTTTCTGATGATGACATGATGGGTGGTCATTTAAATCAGGACATGATCATTACTAAAATGGGTAATGAAATGTTTGGTGGTAGACCATTGAATCCAGTCATGAGAAGTTTGTTAGAATTATCTTCTATCATCAGACAAACCGGATCGTACAAGAAAGTTAAACTTCCTGGAGTAGCCAAATTGATCTGGGATGATGCCATTATTAAAAGTAGTAGCAAGGATCATGCTAAAATTATGGCTGTTGCATCAGAACTTGCGGAACATCCACAAATGTATGTCAATAAATACCAAAAAATTCATAATGTTGGTGAACATATTATGAGTGCTGGTACATTCAAAGGTGTCAAACCAATGGATGTTGGAAAACTCGCATGGGCCGATGCTGTAAAACAAGCCGGTACTAGCACAGATCTTGATAAAATCGAACAAATCGCATTAAATCTTGCCAAGAATGCCCAACATTATGTTACCAAATCTAAAGAACTCAAGAAAGCAAAAACAGCTCATGCTAGAGTCAATAAATCTTTCTATTAAATGAATCATAATTTATGATTTATTTAATCGTTTATTTGTAGAATCAATATCACGGCATGTACTACTACAAAAATCAGATTCTTTATGAAGCTCGCTTTTTACTTTGGTACAACTTTCAATAACACATTTTCCCCGTTTTGCAAGATGTTCTTCATAACAATCCATATCACAATGCAAAAACTTATGTTTTGGAAATAATGGAGCACGACAGTAAATACACTTTTTATAACTAGACATTAGATAGGTATCTATAATATGGTTTTATATTTGGGAATCGGAAGCAAAATCAATATCAATTATTTCCATACCACCATATATTGTATGAACCCGACCAGGACCATATTGTTCTGCAACTTTTTCCTTTTCTTCAGGCACAAAGATAGAATCATCCAGCTCATGTGTTGGGATTATACCAGAATCCGTTATAATATTGAAATGCGTATCATCCAATATTTCTAACACTTGAACAACATTTGGATCGTTTCTGAATAAATCAAATGCACGAGATAACCCATTATCTACCCGATATAATCTTTTTTTCTGATGCACATCATGACAAGTGCCATTTATTCCTGATCGACCATCTTTTTTTTTATAACAAAATTGCGGACTGTGCCCCACAATGATTTGCCCTACTTTAAATATATCCAAGGTGTCTTTTACTTCGATACAATCTGGTGCATCCAGATGATTATTTTCATTAATCGTCCCAAATTTTCTAGTCCAAAAAATTCCATTAATATCATTCACAATTTTGTTAACATTATCTGTTTGTTCTTTAGTTGTCAATTTATTAAGTAACCATTTTCTAACTATCGAATTCAAATATTTTAATTTAGTTCTATCATCTACTGCTAGATAATTTAAATACTGGATGACTGGCGGCAAAATCCCCGCATGTGCAAAAATATTGGAACCAATGATCATTACCGAATTACGGCCACATGCCATCATCTTTGCCGCATCACCACCTGGTGCGAATGCATCGTCCCTCCCATGGGATCCCAGATATGTTTTGCTTTTTGGATCAGTTGGATTGGGATTATATTTGAAATTTTCTAGATTTTCATAAGAAACATAATTGAAATTACCTTGTGAATTAAGCAATTCATGGTTACCAATCAGACTATAGACAGCACCTCCGTGAATAATTGCTTTTTTGTGCATCTCATCAAAAAATGCCATTACTTTCATATCTTCTCCAATATCTCCTGGATTTGGTTTTCTACAATTAACCACATTAGGAATCGGTCGACAACTATCTATTTGGTCACCTACTTGTACAACAATAGTATTCTTGGGAATTGCGATCCAATTCAAATTATCATCAATCAGTTTTGCTATTTGGAATGATTTAATGGCCACTGAATAATCGCCATGAATATCTCCCATCACAATAATCCTTTCTACTTTCGGTAATATAGTCGGTAAAAATGGATAATTCGGACAATCTGCTGTAAAATCAGCATCATCGTATGGATTGTGTCCTACTTTAACTGTGAATTTTCTTCCATTATTTGACATTATAATAACATGAGAAATAATTAAGCAATCCTGGCATCATAATAGATATTACTTGGTTGGAATGGTTGCGCACTTAAACGTGGATTCTCCCGATTAACTAAAATATGTTCTGTTTTGAAATCTGCATTCCCAAGATCTAAATGTTTGTAATAATTACTAGGAATCAATTCTCTGCGTACTTTATCCCCATCAAAATTAATGAAACTATCAAGATCAACATTTTCTGGACCTTGTATTCCACATTTTTTAAAATATTCTCCGTGAGGATCCGAATATGTCTTTACTGAACAACCCATATTCTCGTATGTTGGATCCCAATATGGAAAATCATCCATTTGCAGAATACCATTAAATGTACCATAATCATCATAGGTTGTCAATGGATTTAATCCCACTAATGCGGTATAATGCTCGATATTTCTTTTATAAACAAAAAAATAAATAAATGCCACGATCAATAGAATTGTTATTAGATATTTCATTTGTTATATTAATAATATAACAAACGAAATTATTTAGGTTCACAGATGGATTGGGTTCTGTTAGTTAACAGAGTGACCTAGTTTTTTATTATCAAAATAATTGAAATCCCTTTCATCATATAAAAAATATCATCCAATAAAGGATAACATGCAACCGGTAACAAAAATCACTCGTTTTGGATATATCATAGATAAACAATCCATCAGTGAGACACAATTAGAAAAAATAAAGGCAGATCTGACAGTTACTCCATTTAAGTATGGTAACTATGCTAAGTTCGCAAAAAACAAGAATTTTCCAGTCTATGTAGAAAATGGGAATTATATTGGAGTGCCAAAATATTATGGCATAGAAAAATTTGGAAAGCCAAATATTAACCGATTAGAATCATATGAATTCCCAGTGTATGATATGGTCTATACCGGAAAACTCCGTCCTAGACAAGAAATAATCATGAAGAATCTATTAGATGGATTTGAGAAACATCGTGGCGGATTACTTGTTGCTGCCTGTGGTATTGGTAAAACTAATTTAGCTATTTATGCAGCTTGCCATTTCAAATTAAAAACACTGTTTATTGTTCATAAGAATTTCTTGAAAAGACAAGCCATTGATAGAGTATTGGCAACGACTAATATTACGCATGTTGGATCTATCCAACGGAAAACGATTGATGTTGATCATCCATTTGTGGTAGGTATGGTACATAGTTTAGCGAAAATTGATTATGATGATAAAATATTTCGTGATTTTGGATTGATTATCATAGATGAAGTCCATCATATGGGTGCCAAAAACTTTTCCAAGGTTTACCAGAAAATGTCCGGTAAATATATGTTGGGTATTTCTGCAGAGAAATATCGGGCTGATAATATGTACAAGATCATTCATTGGTATATGGGACCGATCCTACATGAGGAAGAACAAAAACCAAATGATATGGTAGTTGTTAAAAAATATCATTATCGGACTTCTAATAAACCTCGGTCTAAAGTGCTCATCAACAAATTCACTCAAGAAGCAGACCGTTCGAGGATGACTACTAATCTGGTACATATCCGAAGACGGAACCAGTTCATCCTCAATATTATTCTAACACTATTTGATGAAGGAAAAAATGTACTCTTTTTGACAGGTCGGATCAAACATGTAAATCTTTTTTATCGGAAATTAAATCAGGGAGATACTACTGGTTGTGTGGGAAAGTATATTGGTAGTATGTCAGAACAAGACTTATCAGAGTCTGCTACAAAACAGATTATCTTGGGGACATTTGCAATGGCCGAAGAAGGGCTAGATATTGAGGGATTGAATGTGGTCATTTTGGCTACTCCGAAAGGTGCTACCAAACAATCTATCGGTCGTATTCTCAGAAAAGAAGTCTATGAAACGCATCCTATCGTAATTGATATCGAGGATTCTGATAACAGTGTCTTCACTAAACAATCCCAGAAACGAAATACTTATTATGAAAAACAACATTATCGAATACAAAACTTTCACGTATCTGATTATTTATTGGAAAAACATCAAATGTATGATGATATTAAATTCATTACAGATAGTCTGACAATTCATCCAGAAAAGAAAGAGAGATATTATCAGGAACCAAATAAAATGGCTGTATTGAATATTGATGAAATGGAGTTTTTGGCTAGTGAAACTGATTAAATATGTTATTTTAATAACATATTTAATGAATACTCATTTCTTTTCTCTACGATATTCGTCCCCATGATCTCCGCCTCTACGATCTTCTCCTCTACGATCTTCTCCTCTGCGATTATCCCTAGGATTGTAATAACCATCATCGTTGTCATTTACTTTCGTCCATCCATCATCACGTCTCTCTGGTCTTTCTCCATCACGTCTCTCTGGTCTTTCTCCATCACGTCTCTCTGGTCTTTCTCCATCACGTCTCTCTGGTCTTTCTCCATCACGTCTCTCTGGTCTTTCTCCATCACG
>Ga0315284_10013053_pt1 | contig 11828 bp, 7 predicted proteins | sample YL17G09_16_MG_FD_203696 | JGI IMG/M metagenome (GOLD analysis project Ga0315284, IMG submission 203696) | Sediment microbial communities from Yellowstone Lake, YNP, Wyoming, USA - YL17G09_16 | ecosystem: Environmental > Aquatic > Freshwater > Lake > Sediment | place: USA: Wyoming | collected... | reverse complement strand
CCAGCGAGAGCACCGCCGCGGTCAGCGGGTCGTTGGCGATGGCCTGGAAGGCCAGGCGCGGGTTGCCGGTCAACGCCGCCTCGACCGCCATCTCCTCGACCATCACGTTGACGTGGGTCAGCGCCGCGCACTGGGGTGGCAGCGGCCCCACGGGTACCGCATGGAAGCCGCCCCGGTCCACGTAGACGGGCACTTCCACGCACGCCCCCTCGGGCAGGTTGGTGACCAGCCCGGCGTTGGGCACGTTGCCGTTGAACGAGAAAATCTCTCCGCCTTTCAGCGCGCTGATGATGGAGGCGGCGTACTCGTGTCCGCGCTCCAGGCTGATCGGCGTGTCCTGGGCAAACCACTTGCGCGCCTCGTCCTTCCAGGTGCGCTCGGCGTCCTGGTATTCTTTCAGGATGTAGGCGTACTCGCCGGGGTTCCACCCGGTGCCGTGTGTGCAATACTTTTCGATCAGGTCGGGCCGCTTGCGGAACCACCAGTTGTATTCCGAGTTGTGCCCGCTGGACTCGGTCGGGTAGTAATCCAGGTGCAGGAACATCTCGTTGCGGACGATCTCCTCGTTGTAGATAGCGGGATTCTCCGTAACCGCCTTGCGGATCAGCGGGTAGGCGTCCTTGCCATTCCACTCGTACTTGAGATACCAGGCCTGGTGGTTGATGCCTGCGCAGGTATAAGTGATCTCCTCGTACGGCGCGCCGATCCAGCCGGCCAGCATCATGGCGGTCCCCTGCACGCTGTGGCATAGCCCCGTGAGGCGGATGAACGACTCGCGCTGCATGGCCCGGCATAGCATGGCCATGGGGTTGGTATAGTTCAACAACACCGCGTCAGGGCAATAGCGCTCCATGTCCTTGACGATGCTCACCATCACCGGGATGGTGCGCAGCGCACGAAAGATGCCCGCAGGGCCGCGTGTGTCGCCGATGTTGGTATCCACCCCGTACTTTTTGGGGATTTCGATGTCGTACCGCCACACCTCGGTCCCGCCGGCCAGGATGGTGCACAGCACGGCGTCGGCTCCCCTGAGCGCCTCGACGCGGTCCATGGTCGCCTCGACCCTGGCCGGATACTGGCCCATATCTACGATGCGCTGCACCGACTTGCGGGCAAAGTCGAGCCGCTCGGCGTTTATGTCCATCAGCGCCAGCGTCGCATCTTTCAGCAGCGGGAAAGTGAGCACGTCCCGCACCAGGCCGCGCGTAAACCCCAGACTACCCGCACCGATGAAAGCGATTTTCGTCATAATACACTCCTTTGATTGAATGACTCTCCTGAAACAACGTCATTTTCACCACCAAGACACAAAGACACAAAGAATTTTCAAGGGTTTGCACAATAGGACTCGGATTCTACTTCACTTTGGCGAATAGTCTAAAGCCTGTCCCTCAAGTTTTCTTCGTGCTCGGATGTACTCATCCGCGGTGTCTTTGTGGTTTCTTCAGAGCCCAGGGATCAAGCGCTGGGCATTCCGCACGTACAGTTTGTCCAACACGTCGTCCGGCAGATCGAGGGCATCCACCTTCCAGCGTCCCGCGAGGGGAAAACCAGGATACTCGATCTGCCGGGCGCCGGTCTCGAAAAATGCCCAGTGGGCGTCGTAAAAGCGCTCGATCTCCGCCAGGTCTTCCTCCCCGGCATCCTCAAAGGCGTCCCAGCCCAGCACCAGGTCGGTGCCGAAGATGGTCCGATCCTGGTGCTTGAGGAAAAAGGCGCGCGCTTCCTCAGCCGGGTGGCGGCCGATCTCGCCGATGCGGGCGCAGGTGTCCACGTTCAAGTTGGGGTAGCGGTCGAGGCAAGCGTCCACGTAGGCCAGGTTCTCCGGGTATTCGCCCAGGTGTGCGCCGATGAAGATGGTATCGGGGTGCCGCTCGAGGACGCGGTTGCGCTGGGCCAGCAAGGTGTCGTGGTCAGGAAACTCGGGCTTGGCGAAATGCCAGTCAGGGCGCAACTGCAACTCCTCCCAGCGCTCGTTACGCCAACCAGTGCTGGCGTCATCGAGCGGCTGGAAAAAGGCCAGCGGGTCGGCGGTGTGAATCAGCACCGGCACGCCCAGTGCGCCGGCCCTGGCCCACAAGGGATCGAGCCGCGGATCGTCCACGGCGATGAGGTTGCCGTCGGCATCCCTGTGCCTGAGCCCCAGTTCCTTGAAGATCTTGAGCCCGCACGCCCCGCCCTGCACCTTGCGCTCCAGGTCGGCCGCCATCCGCTCGCCGAAGCCAGGGGTCGTGTCGCGGAAATCGGGCGTCGTAAAGTAGACCATGCGGCTGCCCAACACGTGGCGGAAGGTGCGCATCCCTTCCTCGAAGGGGACATCCATCGCTTCCAGGATGCCCAGGTTGACGACGCGGGTCAGGCTGTTGGCGTCCATGATCGCCGCCAGGCGCTCCGCACACCCTGGATGGACGTGCACGTGGGCGTCAATCGCCGGGCGGTTGTGAGCATAGATGTTCATCCGTTTCCACCTCAGATAGCACAATACAGTTTAACACAGAATTGTAAACCTCGCCAATGGGCCATTGACCGGGGATTCCACAGTAGACCATTACGCTGAAAAAGGAAGCAAATGCTTGACTTGCGAGCAATTTTGGTGTATACTACTCGCAAGGCTAAGGATATCTGACACAGGAACAGGGCTTGCATCGTATTGCAGCGAGGGCATCACCATTCCTCTCCAAAGCAGTATTGCACCCCACAGCGGATTCCTCGTACTCGCCCCAAAAGAATAGTAACGTGCTTACTGACCATTCGCTGAAATCAAGATGACTTTCGCGAATTTCTGCCCAAAACGCTGCTTCTGGCCGCTGTTTTCGGCGGAATTGCAGCGAGAATTGCAGCTAACGATTACCTCGGTGAAGGCTGCTCGAAACTTGTCAGAAGGCGGCCGCCATATATGGGGTTTGCGGCCCTGAGTTTGGCATATCTGGCGGTTGGATAATTTGTGATTTCACGAAAAATATCAGCGAATGGTCAGTGCTTAGTCCATTGAACAAGGGATGCTTAGCACGTTAACAATTCAACGTGCCTGTGGGCACGCGGGAACAGCTAGCTCGTTGATTAAGATGCACTACTATGACTCATCTTGACTCAGTTGTCAAGGTACCGGCTTATTGCTCAATACTTATGCCACAAACTGATATTCTAAAGGAGGATGCAAGATGAACACAGACCGACAAGAAGTCAGAACGCCCGGTAGCAGTCGCGATGAACAGGAGCAGCCGAAGACTTCCGCTAGGAGGCCACTCTTCATATGGTTCTTGGCTATTGCGATCATACTTCTTGCAGTAGCACTCATTGGAGGAGGGATAGGGGCAACGAACGGTTTGGCTGTCGTACTTCTAGTCGGCTCCGGCATAGGTCTGGTCGCACTCAGCCTGGGTCTATTCATGGGCAAGCAGATTGCCCTCACGATCATGAAGATCGTGTGGGTGCTCTGGTGCGTCCTGGTTGTGGTGAGCGCGTTCGCAGCATGGTCGTATGCAGGCAGTCCCGACTTGAGCCATGGATTGGGCCTCGTCCTTGCGCTGGTCTTCAGTCCGATCTGGTTGGCCTCCATCAAAACGTTTTTCGACACGAGAACCGTCGCTGGCGCCATGAGGAGGGTAGCCAAGGAAACGCCGTCGTGGACATGCGATAAGTGTGGTGCGCCTAATACCCGATTTGACAAGGTCAAGTGTGCAGCCTGCGGAGCACCCAAGCCGATTGTGGAGTGACAACTACTTCATAATGGACGAAAGTAGTGATATCACCAATAGAGCCTCCGCCCCACCTGCAGGCTCTTGCAGTACTGCTCCCCAACTGAATCTCCCACCAGTCTATTGCGGAATCTCTGGTCAGGAAACATCTCTCACTCAGGAGCTGCTGGCCTCGTTGAGGCCAGCAGCCCTGCTCGACGCCCGGACAGTACCGTTCGCTGTACGGCCCGTATGATATGGAGGCCCAGTTCCAGGTCTGCAGGAACAGGGCCATGCAGTCGCGGTCCTCGTCCAAGAACCGCTCGAAGACCCGCAGGCCACCGTCAATCTCGCTAACCACGCGCTCGGTGTGGGTTACCAATCGAGCGTGCCGGTCTCTTCCAGTCCACTGAGCGCTTGTCGGTATCCTCCATCTGAATTTAGGTGTCGCCTGTCTCGGTGCTGGCCGTGTACAGGCCGGGCCGGTTGATGGGGACAAAGCCGACTTTGGGTCTCGGGTTCATTCTCTATCCACCGCGTATTCCCACCCGTGGTCTTCCCCTACTGCACGCGCTCGTCCGCGCCTACGTCTACGATCCCTCCGATGATGCGCGCATTGCCGTCAATGTCCTGCGTGCCGATCACGTTGCTGGACAGGTTCTCGCCAGCGTTGATCGCCGGCGACATGGCCTGGATGTGCAAGTCGCCGGAAGCCGGGGCCACCAGCAGCGGGTCCACGAACGCGCCGTGCGCATCGCTGCCCGTCCCGCTCTGCCAGGCGCTGAAACTGTTGTAGGTCTGCTTCATCCAGATCCACGTGGAACCGTTGGCGCCGCCCGGGCTGTAGTAGATGTTATAGTCCACGACGTTCCCGGTGTTCTCTGAGAAGTAATTGGCAAAGAACAGGTTCTGCGAGTTAGCGTAGATGACGTTGTTCTCGACCACGTTGTAGCGCGTGTCGAACTGCACCAGCATTTCGCCGCACCCCGTGTGGTCTGTGTCGTTGTTGTAGAGGGTGTTGCCCACGATCTTGCAGTACTCGGTGCTCCCACGCCGCCGGTCGTACCCACCGAAGGCGATCCCCGTCATGTGAGAGTTGTACACGAAATTGTTGCGGACCGTGATATAACTGGTGTCCCGGCCGGCGTGCTCGCTCGCCAGTTCGATGCCGATGTTCGAGTCGTGTACCGTATTCCGCTCAATGACGATCCGCGTACCACCATCCACGTAGATGCCGTCGGCGCAGCGGTCCGTACCGTAGGCCGGGTTGCCGTAGGCGTCAATGTTGTACACCAGGTTCCCTACCACGGTGCCATCCCGCGCACGATCCACGGCCGGGTCCGGGCACTCCCCCTCGTAGCCGATGAAGTCTATGCCGATGTTGTCGTTGTCGTGGACCACGTTGTTCGAGACCGTAAAGTACTCCACGTTCCCGTTCAGGACCATGGACTCACTCCACCCCAGGAGGCAATTGCGCACCTCATTGCCGTCCAATATGATGTCGTGAATGGACGCGCTGGGGTTCCGGCCGTACACCGCAATGCCGTGGGCACCACAGGACCGGCAACTGTTCTCGATGTCGTGCACCACGTTGTTCCGCAGTTCGAGGTGGTCGCCATACCCTCGGACCCACATGCCGGCGGGGAAGACGCTCCGGTTGCCTCCTGCCTTGAGGTTGCGGACCTCGAACCCGACGACCTTGATGTACGACTTGTTCTCAATGACGATCAAGCCCATCTCGCCGCTGATCGCCAGCCCGGTGCCATCAATCACGGGGGTCTGGCCCGCGTAATTCTGCAGCGTGATGTATCCGCCGCTGGCCGACCCGGAGTTGTGGACCGTCACCGTCTCGTTGTACACCCCGCCCATCACGTTCACCGTGCTGCCGGGTCCGACCTGGTCCATCGCGTACTGGATGTGACGCCACGGCGCGGATTGGCTGCCGTCGTTGCTATCGCTGCCACTGACCGACACGTAGTAGACGCCCGGCGGCACCGGCGTGACCGTCGGCCCGGGGGTCGGCGTTGGCGTCGGTTTCGGCGGCTTACCGTAAGCCACCTGCAACCCTGGGAGGCCCACCAGCGACAGCGCTATCAGCGCAATCAGCGCTGTCACCGTGAGCCACGCGAATGATTTGTACCCGTTCATGTCTGACCTCCTATGACTCGATCCTGCGGGTGAGTACACCCGTGAGTCTGACCTGGTTCCTTCACACCATCCGATCCGTTAATCCTGCCGATCCGTGTTGAAAGCCTCGTTCTCCTCGATATATCACCTCCTCTTTTCCTTGAACCGGCGCGTCCCATCTCCCCCGTCTCCCACTGGCCCGTGGAGCCTAACGCCGGATCGTGAGCGTGCCCACTTCCCCCTGCATGTCCCTGCCGCTCACCCGGATGACGGCGAACGGCGCTGCGTAGGACCAGGACACGACTTGCAGGTCGGGGTTGTCGCTGCGCACCCGGCCAGGGGCGAACGGCAGCCTGATCTTGACGTCCTGCGTCCCGTACATTTCCAAGGTGACGGTCGCCGACCTGGCCCGGCACTCGAAGGAGAACACGTTGAACGTGGTACCCGCCAGGTCCACGTAGGCGGGCAGGTAGGTGCTGCCCAACGCGCTCCTGAGGGTATAGACGGTCCGCTCCAATCTCCCCATCGGGTTGTCCGCGTGCCCGATGACGAGATAGCCGTACCCATAGGCATCCTCGTAATAGCCGACAACCTGCGCGCCATGGTCTATGCTGGCCGATTGAACGTGCTCGCCGGGCGCTAACGGCGTCTTCAGGATGAGATTGCCCAGCAGGTCGAAGGTATACGCATCCTCTACCATCCCGCTGTTGTCAATCGTGTAGGTACCCGCGCTGCCGTTCAGCGCCGCATATCGCCGGTACAGCCACTGGGACGAGACCTGGGCCGTGTTCTTCCCCAGCATCCGGCCCGGATCGTCGTCGAGCCCGGCCAGGTAGGTGCTCCATTCCTGCTCCGCGTCCCACAAATTCGGGAAATGGGCCTCCACCCAGCCATACTCGCCGCTGGGATAGTCCGGATAGTCCAAGTCGTTCCAGTCCCCCTCCCAGGCGGTACAGCCTTCCCAGTTATAGTTACACCCATACGCGCGGTCCATGAATAGGACACCGTGGTCAATGCCGCCCTCACCCAACTGCGTGGCGACCCCCGTATCCCCATTCGCGTACTTGACGCCATACGTGTGGAGTAGGGCACCGGTGGACGCCTCGCTGCCCCGGCCATCGTCCCCGTAGTAGTAGGCGTGGCCGGGCGGGACGAACGACCTGGGGAATGAGGACGTTTCGCCGTCATAGTACTGGCGCATCAACTCCTCGAACGCCAGCGCGTGGGTGTCCATATCGGTCCAACCCCAGGACTGGGCGCGCCCGGGGTTCGATGCGTCTATGCGAGCATATTCCGCCTCCTGCTCTCTCGTACCGACGTAGTGTTGGTGGGCGACGCCGTGCAACCCGAACTCGACGTAGGCAGCGTTGTCCCGCACCAGTTCCATCACCGCAAAATCCTCGTCGCTCACGGCATACCGGTTGTTCCAGTACTTGCCAGAAGGAGTCATGTCAGAAGGTGCAAGCGGCTGGTTCCACTCCGGCCTGGCGAGGACGTTGTCCCGATCCAGGTCGCCCATGATCCAGGCCGTCATGACGCGGCTGCCCACGTTCCGGCCCACGTTGACGATGGTCTGATAATCCCCCAGCGTGGGATCCCGGCTGTTCTCGGGCGTCCAGTTCCTCCAGCCGACATCGTCCACCGCCATGCCGATCGCATACGGGATGCTAAAGTCGGGGTAACTGGAGGGCAGAGGCGTGGGCGTACCGAACAGCCGCGCGCCGAGCCACCCGCTACCATCACCGCCGGTGGCGATCAGCAGCGCTGCGACCGCCAGGATGAGAGCGGCCAGCGGCAGAATGACGCTTAAGAGCGTTTTCCTACGCACGATCCACCCCTCTGCTTCAACTGTGCACTCCCTTCGTAGGCCGCAGGGTGAGGCTGCCGTCGGCGTTGACCCTCTGGTGGCAGGCCCAGCGCACCGGATAGCACACCCCCTTCACCTCAATCTCAGCCTTCAACCTCAACCCCTTCCAGTCGCTCCCCTGCGGCAGGATGAACTGCGCTTGCCGCACTTTGCCCGGCAGCGGGTAGCCCGGATCGAGGCTGCCGCCAACGTTCACCTGGCCGTCGTCACTCACCACGTGCACCCGCAGCACACCGGGAACGCTGGCGATGCCATCGTTGGCAAAGCCGATCACCAGGCCGGGGCACTCGTCCTGCTGATATTGCCACACCCAGGAGGGGCGCACCCGATAGCCGATTGAGCGCGCGATCCTGTCAATCATGCCCGGGTATTGCTCGTAATAGTTCAGTACCCGATCCGCCAATATGCGATGCCAGTTCCACAGTGACCAGTAGTTGGCGCCGATGTCCATCACGTGCGCGATGACGTTGTCCGTGTACGTCACGCCCTCATCCACGCTCAGGTCCCCCGGCGAACCATCCGACATCCCTACCTCTACCGCTGCGGCGATCCATGGCGGGCGATTGCTCAGCGCCTCGATCTGCTCGTTCTCGATGAAAATGGTATCGGTGCGCAGCCAGTTGTGGGTGCGCACGGTGCGGTCCAGGAGCACCGAGTTGCCGACCTTGCTGAAATCCGGCTGCGTGTTGGTCGTCAGCGGCGTGCCTCTCCAGTGCGCCAATTGCTCCTCGAACATCTCGGCGCATGTGCGCGCCGCCGTCAGGTAATCGGGGAAAGGATTGAACTCGAAGGGCCAGGTGTGCCCCTCGCCCCAGAAGCCGTACATAAAAGTGTCCACGTACTCTACCAACGGATGGCCGTCGTAGGCATCCGCCAGCAGGGCATCCAACTCCCTGAAGGCAGACTGAAACACCGGGTGGTCGTAGCGCGGCTCGTACTGGACCTTGCCGGCCCACTCGCCCAGCCTGACCAGGGGCACCTTTTCCGCGACGAAATCGGGCATGGCCAGGCCGGGGATGTCGGGATTGCTCAGCATCACGCGGAAACCGACACGCTTGTCGTACCTCTGGGCCATCTCGAACGTCAGCATCCAGTGCTCGCACGGGTCCAGCCGGCCAGGACGCTGCTGCAGGTCTTTCCAGTTTACCCGGATGTACAACTTGCTCCCTAGCGGAATGCGGGCCAGGTTCTCGATGGACTGGGCCAGCGATTCGCCACCCTTCTTGGGTGGCCCTACCTCGTCGCAGATGTACGTGACCAGTCCCATCCCGAAATTGGGCACCACTTCGCCCGAGGGAGTCGTGGCCATGACCACCTCCCAGCCGGGCACCAGTTCGTACGGAAAAGGCCCCTGATTCAGCCGGTCTGAGACGGGCGGACCGGACCCGAAGTCGTATTTGTCCCAGTTGTGAGGGGGAACGGTTCCGGTGGTCATATCTAATCGGGTTCGTGTCCCTCGTTGATCATCAGCAAGCCCAGCGTGCGCACAGCCACGAAGGGGACGTAGCCCCGCGCCTGGGCGCGGGTGTAGGCATCGTCAATCTGTGCGGGGATGCCGGTATAGTCAATCGTCAGCACCAGTTTGCCCGCTTTCACCCACTGGTCCAAAACCGCCTCCCGTTCCGCCGTCCAATCCGCCGGAGAGGGTTCGTGATCCCGGGGGTAGCCGTAGTAGAGGTCCTCTACGCCGACGCCGGTGGCCGTCTCCAGGTAGTCGGGGAAGCGGACCCCCAGTTCTTCCGCATTCTGGGGAAAGACGCCAAAGCCCGGCTGGCGCTCCCGCGCGTATTTCGTGAGGCCGATGATGAAATCGGCCATCTCGCGCGCCGCCGTCTCCCGTCCCTGCTCTTCGTAATACTCGTAGGCGTCCACCCGGTCCATGTAGACCCCGTCGAAGCCCAGGGCCAGGACGCGGTCCAGGTAACTCTCTGGCGAGCCGTAGATGATGGCCTGCCAGTCGGGGTCCCAGTAGCGCACCCAATAGTCGCCAGCCCAGACCCCGTCGGATTCATCCAACCAGGTGGGTGGCTCTTTGCTCCACTCCGGCTGCCAGTAGAAGGCAAGATTCGTGGCCTGACCAATGCTCACGTAGCACAGGACGACCTTGTCTCCGCCGGGGCTGTGCTTGAGGGCCTCGATCCGCTCCCGGCTGCCCCCGGGCGCCCCCATCTGTACGACGACCAGGTCGTAGGCGGTCTCACCGATGCGCTCAAGCCGCGCCCGTTGCAACTGGTAGAGGAAGTCGTTGACGGCCAGCCAGTCCGGCGTGGGGACGGGAGAATGCGGAATTTGGATTTCGGATTTCGGAGAAGGCGACGGTACAGGAGCAGCCCCGCCAGTACAGGCAACCAGTGCCAGGAGCAGCAGGGACGCACTCACTCCCCTCAACAGCAGCCTAATCCACATTCCGCACTCCGCATTCCTCATTCCGCATTCCGCAATCTGCATTCCGCATTCCGCATTCCTCACTTGATCCCACTCATGGTGAACCCCTGCACGATCCAGCGCTGGAAGAAGAAATACACCATCAAGATGGGAATCACGACCATCACCGTGGCCGCCATCGTGATATTGGGCCGGCTAGAGTGCTGCGAATTGTACCAGGTCAGGATGACGGGCAGCGTGCGCCGCTCGACCTTGGTGATGACCACCATCGGCCACAGGTAGGCGTTCCAGTTCGACATAAAGGTCAGTGTGCCCAGGGTCGCCAGCGCCGGTCCCAGTTGCGGCAATACCACGCGCAAGTAGACCTGCCACTCCGACGCGCCATCTATGCGGGCGGCATCCAGCAACTCGTTGGGGAGCGTCTGGATGAACTGGCGCATCATAAAGAGGCCAAAGGCATTCACTGCACTGAAAACGATCAGGGCCCACAGCGTGTTGAGCAGACCGACTTTGGCCAGGATCAGGAAGCCGGGGATCATCGTCAGCGTACCGGGGATCATCATCCCCAGCATGAACCAGCCGAAGAAGAGCCGCTTGCCTCGGAACTCGTACTTGGCAAACAGGTAACCGAGCAGCGAACTGGTGAAGAGGCTGGTGCCCACGTTGGCGACGGCGACAAATGCACTATTGAAGTAGAAGCGCGCGAGCGGAAGTTTGGGGTCCTGCAGGATGGTCTGGTAGTTGTTCAGCGTGGGGTTCTCCGGCCAGAACGTGGGAGGGACTCGCATGATCTCGGTGGCCATCTTGAAGGAGGCCAGGATCATCCACACGAACGGCATCAACGTCATCGCCAGCCCCAAGACGAGCAACAAGAGGACCAGGTAGCCCTGCAGGCCATAGCGGACTCTATCCAGCGGGTTGACTCTGCGGGCGCTGTGAGTGTAGGTGCCTGGACTGGTTGCCATCTCAATACTCCCATTCCGTGCGCAATAATCGCATCTGAGCAATCGTGATTCCCATCACCAGGACTGCCAGCACGAAACCGACGGCGGCCGCCCAGCCCATGCGCTGGTAACGGAAGGCGTTCTCGTAGATGTCGAGCATCAGGACGCGCGTCTGGTTGTTCGGCCCGCCCTGGGTCATCACCTGGATGATGTCGAAAACCTGGAATGCGTCGAGCATCGTCATCACGCAGACGAACAGGAGCGTAGGGCGCAATAACGGCACAGTCACTTTCGTAAAGACCTGCCAGGCGTTGGCGCCGTCAATGATCGCCGCTTCCCGGAGTTGCTCCGGGATACCTTGCAGGGCGGCGATAAAGATCACCAGGTTGTACCCATAGTCTGACCACAGGCGCGTCACGATGACCGCCCACATACCCAGGGACACGCCCAAGAAGGTAGCGCGAGGATCAGACAGCCAGGCGATGGGCGTCCCGCCCAACAGACGGATGACCGCATTCACAAGCCCATACTGAGGATCGAAGATGTAGCCCCACATCATGGCCACCCCCACCCCGGCGGTGACGACCGGCAGGAAGTAGATGGCGCGGAAGGCGATCTTGAGCCGGCTGCGTACCGACTCGATGAGCGCCGCCAGGGGCAACGTAATCGCCAGGTTGAGGGGAAGCACACCAAAAGCAAACAGCAGCGTGTTCTTGAGGCTGGTGCGGAACAGGCGCGCCTCCAGCGACGTCCCACTGATCATATTGCGAAAGTGCTCCAGTCCCACGAACGGATTGCTCCCTCCAAGGCCCAAGATGGGGCCTCCAG
>Ga0315284_10013052_pt1 | contig 11830 bp, 6 predicted proteins | sample YL17G09_16_MG_FD_203696 | JGI IMG/M metagenome (GOLD analysis project Ga0315284, IMG submission 203696) | Sediment microbial communities from Yellowstone Lake, YNP, Wyoming, USA - YL17G09_16 | ecosystem: Environmental > Aquatic > Freshwater > Lake > Sediment | place: USA: Wyoming | collected... | reverse complement strand
TCAGCGGAATGCTCTTCGAAGCAGTCACTAAAACTTTCTTCTTCTTCGGAGCTTCTGCTCCCGCTTTGATTCCCACTCCATGCTTGTAAAGCAAACTGAGCGCCAACGCCCGATTAAGCCCACTCAACTTTGTTTGAGCAGAACCGCTGGCGTTTGACGGCTGAGGAATCGTACTTGTCGTATTAGGCTTGGCATTCCCTCCAGGCGTCATGGCCTGGATTGAAGACGCAGGACCATTAGGCGCAAGCGGGGACTTTCCAACAGCAGTCAAACCGACCGGACCTCCCTGATTAGGGTTTGTGTTCGGAGAACCCTGTCTCGTATTAGCCATGCCTTCCATGAATTTAAACCCCTTTTATCAACTGTACCTTGATGAGATTATAAATCCAAATACGCATTTGTCACCCACGTATGATTACAGGATCTGTCAGCCCTATCTCACCATGCTGATGCGCGCGGAGGACATCCTCCTTAGACCTGAAAACTCTAGGTCGCTTATCGCTTTTAACTGAAGACGCCAAGTACAACCCCAGCAAAAACTCCTGGCGCGGAAGATAATGAACCCCAAAATCGCTAACAGACTTCAAATTCTTAGAAGGCATCATTTTTTCAATGGCCTCCTTTACTGCCGCATCTGTAACAGGAACATGGTAATTCATAGCATCCCCATCAAAATCGGCATTGAAACCGTTAACTATGACGGGAGGAACCTGCAACGTTTCTCCCTTGGTTAGAACAGGCCAAGCAGACATAAACCCATATCGATGAAGCGTAGGCGCACGATTGATAAGAACCGGACGCTCCTTCATCTCACTCAACATCGCAGACTTGGCTCGCTGTGTCTGTGCGTAAACTTCTTGCGCAGCCTGCATCGCCGGCATGCCGCTACGAATCAACCGACGCATTACAAAAGGTCTGTAAATGGTCCAAGCCTTTGGCTCCGGAAGCCCTACCTGATCCATGCCAAGCTCTGGATTGGGCGTGATCGTGGCTCGACCAACGATGTCAACAGGAGAACCCATAACCCGTCGCTGGAATAATCCTAATTTGGGACTGTCACCAAATACGTGCTTGAGCAGCCCCTTCGCCTGCTTTTCCTGCGTCTTGGCTTGAACAGGATCGCCTAGCCCTGCCACTGCCTTAAAAGCATTGTAAAGCCTAAGCCGTTCACGACCCATTTGACGTTCACCTACAACGCCCGTCATTTCAGCTAAATCCCCATTACTACGAATCAGGTCTTGATACAGATAATTGGGATCAGCAACCAGCGGTAAGTCCTTGAACTTGGTAATCGGCCGGAAGTGAGGAGGAAGCACGGGAACTTTACTCAATACCCAGTCCTTGGGTTCGATGTCGTACTTCTGCGCCGTCTTGAGATAACCCAGCACTTTAACCGCATTATCTCGTTTACTCTTCGGCCCGTTCTTGACAATATCTGAATAATACGAAATCGAACTCTCGACATTTATCCTGGACAAACCGTCTCGAATCGCCTTACCTCCAACCTCGCCATTAAGGTCTTGATCACCTTTAATGACCGCTTCGTAACCCTTCTGGGTCAAACCAAGCAAGCGTCGAATCGGCTCTTCCATAACAGGATTGGGAATCGGCTCAGCCAAATCAACATGCGCCCAACGCGAACCACCATGTCCGCCTGTAACCGAGCGGTCAAACAAACCTCCCGAAATCTCTTTAAGATCATCATGCTCAACGGTTCGCGCATTCTTGATTGGGCCAGAAGAAAGCTTATCAATATCCTTGTCCGTCAACGCAAACAACTGCTGAGAATTCGCATTCTTCTGCACATTAATGCCTGCGCCCGTAAGCATCGCCATGAACTTCTCGTAAACAAAAGGAACCTTCGGAGAAGGAGGCGTGTAACCCAACCTGAAAGCCCGCCAATAATCATCATTACGCTGTCCGCGTACAACCTGAGCATCACGCAAAACTTCAGTAGCGCCATGCGATATTAACGCGTTCTGCTCCATACTGGATACGCGCTTACTGCCAAATTCACCACCCTTGGCCGGCAAACCCTCAGAGGTATAGGCACCAATGTCCCTACCCCGACCCTTGGATTCTGCCGTGTGATGAAGCTTGTACATAAACCTCTCACCCGTAAGAACAGCAGGAATCTTAACTCCACCATCAGCAGGATCATACAGATCCTCCGTATCACTCAACCCATTCTTGGATAACTCGCCCTTAACATAATCAATAAGATTTTCCGACATGAACGCGGGTACGCGATAAGCCGAACCACGCTTACGTGCAACCTTACTGAGTAAAGCCTCATGAATCTGCGCAGGATTTCCACGAGAGATAATTCCTTGTGGATTAAGCAAAACCTCCAAAGGCTTGCCATCTTTATCGTGAATCATCTGATCATCCGGAATGATGCGCGAGACAACACCCTTATCTCCATAACGCCCAGCCAGCTTGTCGCCTTCCTGCATTGGCGAATATGACTTGACCGTTACATTCCAACCGCCATCTTCCGTTTGATCCACGTCAGTAACCATACCGTCAGACTCGTGATCCCAAGTCACTGCGCTATCACTGAATAAGGGCTTGTGCCCTTTATGCACCGCAGTTGGCTTGCTTCGATCTACAGACAAAACAAGCGGGTCTCCCATCTTTACCGAAGTGCCAGGCTTGATCACGCCATTATCGCCAATCGTCTCGAGCTGTTTCCGTGTAAACTTCATTGGATAAATAGAGACAAACGCTTTGCGAGAAACTTGGCGGTTATCCTCGCCCTCAATTGTTTTCTGATACATGTGCTCAGACGTCAGCTTCCTCGCTCCACTCTCAGAAAGAACAATGGCATCCTCAAAATTAAGCCCCTTATAGGGCATGTAGCCCACTCTAAGATTGGTCCCAATCGCCAACGTGCCGGCGTCATCTGTGTAATTACTCTTAGCTAAAAGCTGGCCTGGTTTTACGGTATCCCCAATCTTAACCAAAGGAGTGTTGTGAATAAAAGTCTTACGATTAAACGGGAAATTATTATAAAATTCATGCGTTTCCTTTTTACCATTCTTATACGCTAACGTAATCCCATCTTTATCAATCGACCGCACCACGCCCAAATCCTTGGCACGCACCGCACCAACCTTGACACCATAAACATCATCAAAGCTCTCCGTATCCGTAGCCAGATTTTGAACCAATGGGGCTTCAGCGTGCTTAAGCGGCAATGCCTGAGTAACGTACTTCGCGCCCATAAGCAAACGCCCACCCATAATGGCCGAAGTAAACGGAACCATGTTAGAAGTGGCCGTAAATGTCTGATTCGTATGAGGGAGCTCGTAATCCACATCCTTACGATCCACATACTCAACTTGACGAGACCGCACCATCGCCCTGACCTTATCCTGACCAGAATCCAGCTCACCAGGAAACGTAACAACAGACTTCGACGCTTGCTGCGGAGAAATAAAGATAGGCTGCCCAGATCGAGCGCTACGCATCTGCGTGTAAATCTGCCCGTTCTTACCCTTAACAACCACATGCGATACGCGTGAATCCACGCCAATTTTCGCAGATTCCGGAGCCCGCACCGGATCTATATAACCAAACTGAGAAGGCTGAACATTTCGTGCTTCTTGTGGAACAGCATCGAGTGAGTTACCCGACCACAACGTTTTACCATTGCGTCGAGTGAGTAGAAGGCCACCGCCCATATCGGCGCAGTAAACGTTTCCGTCGTAATCCACGGTCTGGTACTGCAGACCGTGGTGTTGTCGCATCACGCCGGTTTCCAACGCATTACGGCAGAGCGCCTGATATCTTGGCGCTTCGAACTCATTCTCCCGCGTGTAATAGGTCACGCTCCAACCAAGCGTGATCGCTAGGAATGCCACCTGATCCCGCAGCTTCTCAGAGGCGCTGGCGTAAAAAACGTGCCCCTCTTCATACTTACCGCTATGATCCATCTGTGTAATGGCATCAAACATGAGTCCTCTCACAAACAAATCACCACGCATGATCTCTTCGGGCACGAACTTCTCGCGCGACTTTCCGAACTGCCTGAAGTAATGAGCGAACTCCTTGCCCGTGATCACGAAACGCCGTTCCTGCTCGTAGCGGTGCGGGATGTCCATGCGCTGTAGCAACGAAGCGATGAGTTCGTACTCGACCGGATTCTTGTCCCGCTTCTTGCCGATCTCAACGCGGTATTCCTTACGGTCCAGAGCATAAGCATACGACCCGTCCGCCAAGTAGTAGCCCAACAATTGGACCCAGTCTGCATAGGTGAACACACGGGGCTCCAGCCGCTGGGAGCCAGCATTTGATTTCTCCACTGGTGCCGGCTCCAACTCGAAGATCTGAGATTGCTCCCCACCGACAAATGGACCCGTGGCAATCTTATGGCGGACACGAACGCCGTGAATGTCATCTGCGGTACGGAACGTGAATTCCGACCAGCCACCTCGCGCCATCATGTGTCGCACGTACATGCGGTGATTGGGAGTAACCAGGTAATCCACACGGTCAGTCACGCCACGCAGCATGGTTCCCCTATACGGGGTTTGAAAGAGCCTATTTGGTCTGCGGAACGTCAGGGCGCCGTCCACTTCGGTAGCCAGAGCATCGTCTTCTGTAACCTCAGGCCAAAACTTCCAGCCGGTGAACGTAAGTACTTCCGTGTCTTCCGAATGACAGGAAATGCCCCCTTCGCCAAGCCTCAATACCCTCAAATTCTGATCAAAGATTTCCATCGGATTAGTTTCTTCAAGAGTCGCCCCCATCCCGCTTCGAATCAACACACCAGTCAGCTGTCCACTCAAAGCACCGTTTGGAATGTGCTGTACATTTCCACGTAAAGTGGATCTCCACAGCATCTTACGACCTACTTGTCCGGCATCTTTAAGGATACGCTCAGAGAAGAAATCTTCAGGACCATGAAAAGTCTGAAATGCCAATGAATCACGATCGTCTACCTCTTCCTTCTTCCTGGAGATGTTCAACAACTTCTGAGAAGTGCGCAGAAGCATGGGAATACTTACATTCTCATGACGCTCGCCAAGCGTAGCTTCAGTCACATCCGGATCCAAACCCATCCGGTTAAAAACTTCCAGCAAACCCTTACCGTGATCCGTAACCGCAGCTTTCTTTTCCAACATGTTTTCCATAGCAAACGCGCGCGCATGCGTAAACAAATCATAAGCACGTTTCACGTCAGACTTGGGATGATGAACAGCAAACGTAATATGAAATCGATGCTCGTGATCTGTGTTCTCATGCCGAGGTAATGTCGTAAATCCCAAATCCTTTCTATACTTCTCAAGATCAGGACTTTCCAACTCAATAAACCAAACACGATCTACACCATCCCACTCAACAGGAACAAGATTGACCAACCTGCACAAAGCAAAACGAACTTTCGTACCGTCTTTGGCAGCCCCCTTCCACTGCGTCTCTCCAAACTTGCTAACCAAAGACTTTGCCTCGTTACTTCGAAGAAGCGTTATATGCGGCTCATTCGGCGTACGCTCAACCTGAAAACCCTCGCTCTTCAAAGAGGCAAGTGCAGAATCAATGAGCCCACGATGCACTTCAACATAAACCCAGGGCTTTCCACCATGACCTCGCTCAGCACGAATCGTACCGGTAAACCAAAGCTTGGACCATTTACGATCAGATTCCCGGGCACCAATTTTGGCCCCCTTCTCCATCTCTTTCATTTCGCCTTTAACACTGCCCATCCTCGCATGCAGCTCCTCGTAAAGCGCAGTTTCTGCAGCATGCGGATTCAAGCCTAACTCAGCATAAAACTCATGCATCTTTTCGTCATCAAGATCATCGCTCTCAGCAACATGTTTCACGAGCGCAGCTCGATCGGCTGGCGTTACTTCTTTCCGTCCAACCTCATCATCTTTATCATCAGCAGCTGAATTCTTAGCTAAAGATGGAACGATTGTGGCTTCATTCGCATCATCGTCTTCCTGATTAAAACGAGTATTAACCAACTTCGCATAAGCACGAGAAACAGCCCGAGGATCTTCAGCGGCAACGTTCGCCTGTAAAATCTCACGACCCCAATACTTCTCCATGTCTTTATCCGAAACGCCCATAGCTCGCAAAATCGGATACATCTTCAACGTGGACTGCCCTACCGACAATCGCATCACGCCAGTATCAGGCTCCATATAAACACGAAAACCAGGACCTGTCCCAGGCCGTGTATTGATGTGTGCTTCAATAAGCCCGTTGTCCTTAACACGCGAAAAAATGCCAGGCTTAAGCCGCATCTGATTAGCGATCGTATACTCGTTACCTTTGTGGATGAAAGTTCCACGATTGGTCATGTAAGGAACATGCGCAACGGTAGTTTTCTTCGTATCAAGAAGCTTATTGCTCTCCTTATCGTACAAATTCCAATTGCCCAATAATCGATGACTAAGAGATGCACCCTGCATAATTGCCTTCTTCTGATCCTGAAGAGTAAAAGGCTCATTATTGTCATAATGAATACCATCAAGCTGCAATCGATATCGAGTATTCTCAATCGGATAAGCTTTACTGACAGCGTCATGGACGCCGTCTAAAATCAACTGACGTGTTTTGTCCGAATCTCCAAATGCGCGATGCTCAGGAATCTCAGCATCAGGCATTACCGGCACAGCACACTTCGTAATGAACAAATTAGACATCAATGCATTAGACATTCTATGCCCTAAACATCCAACTCGATTGGTTCAAGCACAGGAGGCGCCGCTTGAATCTGAATGGGTTTATTCTGCATTCTACGCAAAACAGCACTCCTCAAAGCTTTGTATTCTTGCCTCTTTGGATCACGCTTCTCTACCCAATTCTTCGCAAACTCATGCGTGCCTTCACCCAAAAGCGTAGCCAAAGCCAGGTAAACGCCCATAGCCTGATTAAGCTCCCCTTCAGCCTGTTTCACGTGTGCTTGAGCCAAACCGTCAATAAGCTCACCGGCCGTTTTAGGATGAGAAGAAGTATACTCTTCAGCTAAGGACTTCTCGAAATCAAGTTTAGCCGATTCCAATTCCTCCGTCAGCTTACGTGCTTGTTCTTCATCGAGCGCCTTATCAGTCTCTCGATAACCACGCATGAAACTTTTAGGAACAGATGAAGCCACCGACGGATAAAACCACGGAATCGTTCCAGGATCAGCTGTCGTCTGCATGGCAGAAAGACGCGTAGCATCCAAACGCTTAGCAAGATTGGATTTAGCATCCTCCCACATCTCTATCGCCGGATTCATAGCCATGTCTAAAACACCGGCAGACTTAGGCTCTTCCTTCCCTCGAGATTTTACCCAGGTATCAAAATCCGGTATCGGACCTTTCATCCCTCGTGAATTTGAAAATGCTTTACGATCAACAGATGTCATCGGGCGACCTACCCGGCGTGAACCCCATTCTTCATTCTCTTTATCGGTCATGGGTTTATTCGCCCAAATCGCTCCCTGACCTTGAGACAAACCTGTTAGTTCAGCCATATCCGGTCTGTAACCCCGTTGTAGATCCATGAGTGAACCTTGTGAAGACCCACCAACACTAGCTGTTCCAGACCCTTGCGCAGGAGCAGGTGATCCCTGCGGAGCAGGCACCACATTTGAAACTTCCCCTACCTGAGGAACTTCTGGTTTTATTTGACTAGGTTGAAAAGAGGGACTGGATTTTACTCTCCTTGGTTGTGTAGAAGTTTGACGCGGAACTAAATTAGATGCAGAAGCACCTGACGTTATATTCAAAGCCTTTGGACTTGCTCCCGGCTTATTCGCCAAAGAATTCAACTTATCTGCAATTGGAGGGCGTACTTTAGGCAATGCGCCTAAATTCCCTATAGTTGGAGGTACACTCGGTTTCGACGTCACACTAGGTCTAGATGAAGCAAATTGTGGGGCAGTTCCAACTAAACCTGAATCCATCATTGATGTCCCAGACATGATAGCAGACGTCTTAGGTATACCCTGAAGAGCAGCCTTAGGCTCTCCCGAGGAAATGGTTACTTGGCGACCAGGAACGCCCGACATCGTAGGCTTCATAATGGGTATTTGCGGTTGCGCTGCCCGATTAGCTAAATGAGCCTCCACGCCAGCCATGTAAGATTTTTCCTGCAACTGCTTAAGAATCGATTTCGCCTTGCTAAGAGCTTCGTCCCTCGACGTTGGGATATATTTACGCAGCCGATTCTCCTGTTCACCAAGTCGACTCCGCCAATCATTTCCCAAAACATCATCAGCCAACTTCGAAAACTTACCCATTTGGCACCTCGCTCTGAATCGCATTCGTCATGTAGTAATAGTAAAGCATCCACCGAATCAGGACCTTCCAATTACTCAAACCGGCATCCCATTGTTTGTCTTCAAAACTGATCTGAGCAACGCCATTTCCCACCAACTGACAAATGCGCTGATAATACTCAAGGTCATCAGGCTTGTTCAACTCCAATACCGTAACAAATAGCTGCATACCCAGTTGCGGCTGCTTCTCCGGAGGGTCATCCTCCTTAAGCAAAGGCGGAGATCCCCTAAACGGAATCCCGTTATAGCCTGGAAACGTAAACTCTTTCTTATGAATGGAATGAGGATCCAACAACCCCAAAACTTCCTTACGCTCAAAAGGATTGCTGGCGCCATCCTTAAGGTCAGGAATAACGGGTCGAGGAAGCTCTACACCAGTTTTATCTTCAGTTATCGGTGCAATCATGAATGTCGTTTAACCATCCTTGCTCTGGCCTCATTGGTCAAATTTCTGTAAAGGTTAATGATTTCCGATTTTCGCAATGATTCAATGTCTTCTACCGACGGAGAAGACAATAACGCTTCTGCCCCTCCAGTAGCACCACCCACAATAAGCGGAGCCAGTAATGCTGCTTCTCCAAGCAGCTTAGCGCCTGTACCTGCAACCTCAGCCCCTACCCCTGCAATATCACGACCCATGCCTAAAGCCGAAGACAACCCTACATCAAAAAAACCGTCAGCCATTTTGGCAAAGCCAGTTGGAGTAATCCCCAATTCAGCCAACTTAAGTATAAACCCAACCTTATACGCATCAGCTCTCTTTCTCAATGTCTTCGTCATAGCCTTATCCAATTTAGGCGCGCGCGCCCAATTACTTGCTCTCTTGGGCTCTCCACCTTCAATCAACTTTTTAGCCACGTAACCTGTTCCTCCCATAACGCCAAGACTTCCAACCCCTGTCAAGCCTTCGCGAACAGCGCTATTATGCGCTGCCTCCTCTTGAACAGCCTTCAATCCCTTCAATGTCTGTCGAAGCGTGCTTACACGCGCAGGGTCACTAAAGAAGGTCTCCAAAGTCGGATTGGCTCCAAGATCTACATGGCCCCCGCGAATAAGCTCATCTGCAACACTAACCATACGTTGATCAGCCAGCTCATTCAACGCTCGGTCATAACTCATATAATTCTTCACACGCGGTATGCCTATGTCCTCAAGCCCGCTCCCAGCCGAACGCCCCACCCACCGTAATGCGTCTTTGAGCTTATCAACAAGGCTCATGAGTTCTCTCCAAGAGCACACTTTACAGCAGCTTCGGCTTTAAGCGCCATATCCTGACCTTCTTTACTCTGCAACAAATCGAATACGTTCTTACCTAAATACATCGAGCTTGTAAGTGGATTCATAAGCCCATGAAACATCTGAACAGGAATACCCAAAGCACCGTAACGACTTTTAGCCTCTCGTCCAGATTCTCCTAGTTGTTTAACATTCCGCTGAACGCCTTTGCCAAAAGAATTCCAATAACCTTGCATGCCAAGTTGATATCTAGGGTCAGCCAAAGGACCCATAAACATATTGGCTGCGTCACCAACAGCTGTAAGTGGTAAAGCTGTAGGGCCAAAACCTACAGCTGCCGATCGACCCAAAGACATGGGGTTTCGAGTCATCTTTCCAAAAAGCCACGGCATGCCAACACCCATACCCGCCGCTAGGCCCACGTCGCTTGGGGCTGTAGGCGCATAAAGTAACTCAGGCGCCTTAAGCTCATTCTCCGGGTTGGTCATATCCAAAGCGGCTTGCGCTAAAGGCAAAACGTTAGCTTGCTTTGTCCGCTTCAGTCTAATAATCTGTCTTACTGATGGAATCGGCGACACGGTTGCTTCTCCGAACAGTCAAATTATCCTTGCTCACTTTACTCAGATGCCCGTGCAATTCAAGACCATGGTTAAAACTCAGGATCTCTTGATTCAACGAAGTTCCTTACAGACCAACCTCCACCCGCGCGTAACTTTACCACAAGCCGTAGGTGCCTCCCAACAATTACTCATTCTATCAAGCCTCTCCGCCATCAGTGATAGTCCAACTATGCGTACCAAGATGCTGGCGAGCCGCTTCTGCAGCACCACCAGCTGTATACGTGGAATTACCTCCATCAAACGTGACCCCCGAATTAACCGCCTGTGCCGCCCAACCTATGAGCAGCGCGTCGTAGTTGGATGTGCTTAACGCGATATCGAAGAACATGCCGCTTGCGTCCGTTAAAGCGGTAACGTCCCAACCGCCCAGGTCCTGATCGAAAGCGTACGCTTGACAGAATGTGCCATACATGTTCTCCACGCTCGACGTGTCCCAGGACCCAAGGTTTTGGTTGAAAAGGTCGCATGTCAGAAACGTGTATTCCATGGTTATGACGTTTGATGTATCCCAATTTTCCATGCTGGATGCACCGACAAGCGAATCACAATAAGCGAACGCGTAATACATTGAAGTAACACCAGACAGGTCGGGAACATCTGCTGCGGTCACGTCCAAATTGATGCAACCCATGAATGCCAATCTGAAAGATTCCCATGCGATATCGCCCCATTGTAGAATCTTGATCCACTTAGTCTTGTCCGTGCTAGCGTCGACCTGGATACCTGCAACAGCCCCTACCAATTCGATGATGTAGGTGCCGGCAACAGGGTAGGTATGGAGCAAGTTGGGATCATTGTGGGTAATGATTGTATCTTGGGTTCCATCGCCCCAATAAACAGTAAAATTGTATGTTCCAGTTGGGTTGAGTAATAAATGAAACTGGTCGGGATCTGTTGAATTGGATTCTTCTGTTTCGTCTGTCTTAACAGAGAATGTGAATGCTGCCGGGTTGAAATTACTCACCCCATTAACACTCTCTACGTTCAGCTTGTTGATGCCGTTAATCTTAGCAATATTATTGAGTGACACACCGTTTATCTTGCTGATTAACATTTACAGTACCTCCACCAAAACCAATGAAGGTTGGAATATGACCTTATCAGCATGATAAGCTACACCCACTGCTTGTACTTGATCACCCGAACCTGACGGCTGCGTTTGTGTAATTTCTCCTCCCGTGAGACTAGCGTAAAGCAAACCTCCAACCGTCCAATTCCAGGCATCATTCCATATCCGACCACTTACAAGCACTTGACATAAGTCATCGGCTGACTTGACTTCCAAAGCCATGCGAATACCGGGCATGGTTGCAGCTGCATTCGCATCGGACTTCCAGAATTTGCCATCACTCTTGAGATAAAGGAGATCACTGATACCTACGCTTTCCCCAACTGTTATAGATTCAAAAATTCCTGTGGCAGTCAGATCCGACGAAGGTTCAGGTATTTCCAAACCTGTTCCTGTCGGTCCCGTTACGCCGGTTGGACCGGTTGCACCTGTTACGCCAGTTACACCAGTTGGACCGGTTAAACCAGTAACTCCAGCTCCAGTTACCCCAGTTACCCCTGTAACTCCAGTAACTCCAGTTACTCCAGCTCCAGTTATGCCAGTTACACCAGTGACTCCAGTAACTCCAGTAACTCCAGCTCCAGTTACCCCAGTTACCCCTGTAACTCCAGTAACTCCAGTTAC
>Ga0315284_10013048_pt1 | contig 11832 bp, 11 predicted proteins | sample YL17G09_16_MG_FD_203696 | JGI IMG/M metagenome (GOLD analysis project Ga0315284, IMG submission 203696) | Sediment microbial communities from Yellowstone Lake, YNP, Wyoming, USA - YL17G09_16 | ecosystem: Environmental > Aquatic > Freshwater > Lake > Sediment | place: USA: Wyoming | collected... | reverse complement strand
CAAATCTTCAGCTCTTGAAATTTTCTCTTCCCCATTCTGCTTACTCCTTAAGCCTTATTCCTTCTGTCCTTCTTTGCTCCTTAAGCCTTATTCCTTCTGTCCTTCTTTGCTCCTTAAGCCTTATTCCTTCTGTCCTTCTTTGCTCCTTAAGCCTTATTCCTTCTGTCCTTCTTTGCTCCTTAAGCCTTATTCCTTCTCCCCTTGTCTTTACAATAGATTTTTTTTGAGAAATTGCAAAGGGGCTGGTCGCGTCCGCGCTTGCGCGCGGCCGTCCCAGCCCCCGAGCTCCGGGTTCGAACAGCACGGGCATTAGCTGTGCTGTCCCTTGAGCCACTTCGCAACCCGTCTCGCAGCTTGCTCGCCGAGGTAGTCCACGGCCCCGCTCTGACTGAAGAGCACATCAGCCGCCGCTTCGAAGCTCTGGTCCCTCGCCTCAGCCAGCGGCTGACCAACGACGGACCCAAGCCCAAGCAACCACAGTTCCCATGGCACTTTGACCTTGCCCCAGAATGCGACGACCACAGCCGACTTCCCGAACTTCTCCGGGATGCGGAAGACATACGCCCAGTCGTGATTATCGCTCGTCATCAACCATGCGGCGAGCGCAATCACCCCCCGCTTCATCGGCCCAAGGTCGAAGTCGGTGTCAAGGGCCTCGGCAGAGACCACTACGCCATCCCCGAAAAACTGTGCGAAACCTTTGGCAGCCACTGCAATCACTCCCCTCGTAACTTCGCGTTTCACATTCGCAATTTTTATACCAAAAAAGGACCGGAAAGTCCAGAGGAAGGTCAAGAAGGCATAAGGATTAAGCGAATAAGCTTAGGCCTTATTCCTTACTCCTTCCCGACCTTGTACAAAACGAGTTCTTTGTTTTCTTTGTCTTTTCCGAGGTTAATTTTTTCAGGATTTAGGGCTGCTAATCTGCTTTGATCAACGCTGTAAGTCAAATCATAAAACCAAACACCCGTATTCCCTCCTTCAGCACTTTCGATCTGTCCAATTGGGTCTCGGGATTTGACATCGCGCAAATTTCCAACCTTGTAGTCGCCGTATAAATCAACGATTCGCAACTCCTGTGCTTTTGGCCCAAGATAATAATTTGCCACCCAACTTTCTCCCCCACCATAGCCCCCCATAATTACCAGCGCGTCGTTTGGCTTGGCGTCCTGGATTAAATATTCGGCGATTTTATTCACTCCGGGTCTCTTTCTTTCAAAATATATTCCGTTGACAAAAGCGGCTAAGAAAATCGCAACGAAAATTCCCGCGAGGGTATACTTCCGGAATTTTTTATTGATTGCCAAAACGCCGGAAACAATAAAATACAGATAAAATGGGGCAAGAAATGAAAAATATCTCGGAGCGCGGGGTCCGATTTCGGAGGAAACAAGCGCGGCGAGAATCAGCGGCAGTAGCACAATAATGATCAGCCAAAATGTCTGATGGTTTTTAAGATAAACTGCTCGCATGCCTAAAATCAGCAAGACTAGCGGCACGATAACCGACAAAACGAAAATGATAAATAAAAGCGGGCTGGATTTAGCGAAATCGAGGTTTTTGGAAATTGATAGGTCGAGGTCAAGGAAGAGCCGGCCGGCGCCGAAGCGGTAAATAGCGTTAAAGACACCGACAATGTTGGCTTTGAACGAAATAAGTTGATCCTGCTCCACGCGCCGGCCGGCTAACTGATGCAAAAATGCTCTTCCCCACAAAAACGCGAATAAAACAACTGAAAGAATTCCGGCGGTAACATTTTGCCAAGTCAGTGCCTTGCGGCGCAATAATATAATGTATAAAATTTCGCCGGCCAGTATTATCAGACCGATATATTGAGTCAAAATCAACAAAAAAGTTGAAAGTATAAAGTTACAAGTTAAAAGCAGACTTCTTTTCTCCAAAATCCGCAAGAAGAAATAAAACTGGGCGAAGAAAATCAAAGTCAAAAGTGCATAAGGACGCACTTCGGCGGCATGATAGCTCAAAACGGCCGAAAATACCGACAAGACCGCCACCGCGCCGGCCACGATTTTTGCATAATTTGCCCGAGTATCTATTCTCAAATTCCCTGCCTTGCCGGCAGGCAGGTTAAGAACATTAGAATAGTTTTCAAGTTTTTCGAAAACCTTGTAAATCGGCCAGATGGCTAAAATTCCGGCAATTGCCGACAGCAGCCGGGCGGTAAATCCATTGACCGAAAAAACTTTTAGGCTGATAAATTCCAGTAAATGAAAAAGCGGCGGATGGACATCGTTGGCAACATTGGCAAAAAGTTGATGAAGATTTGCCGCTTGCGCCATTTTAATCACCACCCCCTCATCCCCGTCAAAGGGGCGTAAGCCCAAGAAGACAAAACGAAATATCGCCGCGATGGCAATTAAGACTAAAATCTGCCAGTTATTTTTGAAAAAACCGATGCCTCTTCTTATCATAATATTTCGTTTTGCGAATTTAGAATTAGGAATTGAGAACTAGGGGTAATACTCAGACTTCAAATATAGTATTAAATATTTATCATTAAGTATCAAGTCTAAATAAAAAAGTCCCGCACTTTGGCACCTTGTGTGCAAAGTGCGGGACTGTGCTCAGAATTTCAGGGACGGATGTGCCGACGCGGCGTCAACCTCCGCTCGTAACTGACTGCCGAGTGCGTCGAGAAAGTCCTGGTAAAACTGACCGTGATCTGGGTCCTGATCCGCTGCTGCCTCTTCAACGCACTCCAGAAACCCCTGAACTGCTGTTCTTGGGGTCTCTGCCCGAAAAGTCATTGGGGGCCCTTCGTCGGAGAAGTCGGGTACTCCCTCTCTGACTTGCCACAGTCCGCCACGATGCTCGATCGAGACGAACCACCGCCCCCTTCTTAAGAGGCAGAATTCATGCAATCTGTCGTCAGTGTCGGCAGAAACAATACTGATGAGTCTGAGGAGGCACAAGAGAACCTGGGCGACATCCTCCAGCCCAGCCATCATTACGAATTCATCCCGTGCTTCCACATCGGAGATTGCCTTCGACATCCTGGCTAGCACCTCGGGCGACACAGGAACGCCAGATGAGACAATCTCAATGACCTCCTCGCCCCCGATGTTGATGCGGAGCGTACCTTCCGTCCAGAGGAGCCGACCAAACACTCCCTCCGCCCTTTCCTGGGAGGCAGCCATCAGACAGATCTGGGCAATTCGGTAGGAGCTTGGCTCGGCCATGCTCCAGACCAGGTCGTTAACCTCATCCGCAACGAGTTGCTGCAATACCCCATCACTGATGCCCACTGCCCCAAACAGGACAAAGTAGGCCTCAAGGGCGCTAGGGTCTTGCCACCTCTCCGGTTGTTCCCAGGTTGGTATCACTTTGTAGTGCCTCCTCTTTTGTCGTTTCTACAACAAGATCTGCAAAGCGAACTTCTGTCCTTGTCCTGATCACCACCTTTTCAAGTTGCTGGGTTTCCCCAACCGGTCAAAATATACTAACACATAAGATTAAAAAATCAACCCCGTACACAAAAAATCGTCCAAATTTCAGACGTGTTTGAATTTTTAGTTCGGCTGTGGTTTTATGTCTTTTTAAAAGTCCACTTCTTATTACCAAAGAAATTCCAGAGTGTGGCCGCGGCTGTGGCAAAAAGTAAACCCCAAATATCACGCCAGTGAAGTTGCGCCGTTATTAAATAAAAAACAATTGAGTTGATAGTCAGGCCACCGAGAGCCACGACAAAGAATTTTCCTGCTTCGCCCGCGACATTGCGGTTTTTTGAGCGGAAAGTCCAAATCCGGTTCATGGTGTAATTTGAACTGGCTGAAACAATAAAGGAAAAAGCTTTGGCAACCTGCCTAATTGTCTGAAAACCAACGCTGGTCAAAAGCAAATCTAGTAAAAATCGCATTCCGTAGTAAACGAGATAATCAACACCGGTATTTATCGCGCCGACAAGCAAGAATTTGATAAATTGGCGGTTGGTTTTGTCCTGTTTGGCAAGAGTGAAAACTACTTGGGCGGATTTTTTAAGCTCGCCTTGAATTTTCGATTCTCCCGCCGTGCGGTCGGCAAATACAATCGGTGTTTCCCTAAATTTAAAACCGGCATTTTGAGCCAAAAGCAGCATTTCAACTTGGAAAGCGTAGCCGGCGGCCTGGATTGTATCCAAATCAATCGCCTGCAAAAATTCAACCGGATAACATTTGAAACCGGCAGTGACATCTTTGGCGCGGATACGAAGCAGCGTTTTGGTGGCAAAATTCGCGCCGGAAGAATTAATGTATCGATGCCATTTCCAGCCGGTGATTTTGCCGCCTTTTGTGTAGCGCGAGCCAATCGCCACCGTTTGCGCGTCACAAAGCTTGATCAAATTTTTCAAAGCTTCCGGCGGATGGGAAAAATCCGCGTCCATCGAAATCAGTTTTTGATACCCTTCCTTCATTCCCCATTTGAAACCGGCGACATAGGCCTTGCCCAATCCGGCTTTTTCCTCGCGATGTAAAAGATGAATTGATTTATCTGATTTCGCCAGCCTCTTGACGATCTCCCCTGTCCCGTCAGGCGAGTTGTCATCTACTACCAAAATATCTGCCGGCACGGAAAGTGAGCGGATCTTTTTGATCAGCCGCTCGATATTTTCCTTTTCGTTATATGTCGGAATAATAATAAGCGTTTTCTGCATACGATTAATCTAGCCGTTTTATGGGGGTTTGTGAAGTCCCACTATTAAAATTAAACATATGTTCAAAAATCATAGTTTTTTGGATTTAAAATTATTTTGGGTTGTAAGACCCCATCTAACTATTCAAAATTTCCATATGTTAAAAACGAATAGTTATAAAAATAGTAATTCTGAAATTTTCATTCTACATTTTCCGCTAATCGTTTATAATAAAGCCACATGAAAAAATTTCTAATTGTTTTTTTGGTTTTGGTGTTGTCAGCGGGAATTGGTATGGGTTTGGGCTGGTTTATAAACGGAAGAAAGGTTGAAACAAAAACCGCCACTGCCTCTAAAACTCCCGTTGATACCAAAAAGCATCTTTGGGGCGTATTTACCAATCCATATGTTTTCAACACCCCGAACGACTCCTTTATGCCTGATCATGTCGACAAACAGGTTTCGTACTGGAAAGATCTTGGATTAAACATCGTCCGCTTCAATTATGAGTTTTTTTCTGACCGACCGGAATATATCAAGCCGGAAAACGATTATTTGATTAAAAAACTCCAAGCAAACGGAATCAAACGGCTGATGGTAGTTGAAAGCCCGCTGGAGAAGGATTTTTTTAACCTTGCCAATTATCAAAAAGGCTACGAGTGGGGCAGTTTTATCGGCACGCATTTTAAGGGCAAAATTGATTATTATCAGCTTCTAAACGAAGTTTCCGGCAAAGCGGTCAAGGAGAATGCTTCCGGTTATAAAATCGAAGATTACGATATGGCGAAATTTGCGCCGATGGAAGAATACATTAAAGGACTTTCCGACGGAATTCACGAGGCCGACCCAAAAGCGAAAAGGGTCATTTGTGCCCATTGGATCGGGGTAGCGGCAATTGATAAATTGATTGCTGACGATGTGAATTTCGAGGTGATCGGTTGGAACTGGTTCTCGGAAATGGGTGATGATCCGACTAACAAAAAACTCGACGATGGGACGGTTTTGAATATTCCCAAGCATTTCGAAAAATCCGGTAAAGAATTTTGGCTAACAGAATTGAACCGCTCGAGCGGATCATTTGATGGCAAAGAACAGGATCAAGCGCAATATCTCAAAACGGCAATGGACAATCTCATGAAATCCGGTTTGGTAAAGGGAGTTTTTGTCTACCAACTTTTTGACCCAAACCCCGGGGATGACGGTAAGCAAACGCCCAATAATCAACTTGGAATTATCAAAGTCAAAAAAGATAGCGCCGGCAAATGGGGTCCGGGGGAGAAAAAACCGGCTTATAGTACTTATAAGGACTTGATCGCGCGATATTTATAAGGAATCGGATCTAATGCTTTGCGAATTTTTTTGCGAAATTTGAAAAGCTCTCTAAAGGCACGAAGGATGACTCTTGGCTTCGCTCCGGTGGGATTGCCCGCGCGGCGCGGGTAGTGTCCAACCGGTTTTTGGATCATTTTCGCCCTCGCGCCAATAAGTCGGATTAAAAGCTCCGCCGAGTACATCGCGCCGCGCGATTCGACTTTAATTTTACGCAGGGTTTTTCTCTTGAAAGCCTTAAAAGCGCAGTCGATGTCGATTATACTTACCCCAAAAAGAAAGAAAATCAGCATTTTCCAGCCCCAGGCATTCGCCAATCTCATCAAAGAATCACGCCGAGGATTACGATAACCGATAATCGCGTCATAATCTTCGATCCATTTCAAAAATTCCGGAAGTTCTTTTAAATTGAACTGGCGGTCGGAGTCGGAGAAAAAGACGATTTGCTTTTTGGCGGCAAAAAGTCCGGTATTAACCGCCGCGCCGTAGCCTTGGTTTTTTCTGTGCCGAATCAATTTAACCTGTTTATACTTCTTTCCGAGTTCTTCGGCTACTTCCGCGGTCTTATCTTTCGATCCGTCATCAACGACAATAATTTCAAAATCTTTAGTTAATTTTGAAGCAACTTTAAGGGCATTTCTGACTAGACCAGAAATATTCTCCTGCTCGTTGTAAGCGGGAAAAGCCAACGACAAACTGTATGGAAATTTATATTTAGGCATAGAAAAGACCCCAAGAAAAAGTAGCACAATTACTTCTTTTTGTAAATATAGAGCGGGTAGTTAGCGTAGAATGTTGAGTAATCGGGATTTGACCCCATCTTCACAACCAAAGCGGAAAAGTCCTCGTCTGAATAAGGCCAGTAATTGACCGAGTAATCCAAAATGACATAATCAGCCGGAAAAACCTCGGGGTGGATGCGATAAATCTTTTCTCTGGTTGAAACATGGGGCAAAATTGAATCTTGGGTCGCGACCGAAGCGGAGCGAGGGATTTGGGCTAAAACTTTATCGAGGTCTTTAAGATGCTGGTCTTTTTGATAAAACTTCTGTGTAAAAACCTTCGCCAACGGCACGGTATAAGGCGGATCTTTGTAGAAGACAAAGGAGACGGCGATCGAGCAAAGCATCACCGAAAGAGCCAGGCCCGGCACAAGGATGGCGGCGCTCTTTTTAAATCGCGCGGCAAGATTTTTAATCCCCAAAATCGCGCCGATTGCGAGCGGCGCGGCGATCGTCGCGGAATAGTGCCACCACATTATCCAGTTCGCGGAACGGTCCGTAGTCAGAAACTTCTCTCCCAGCATCGGCAAAATCAAAATCAGCTCGACTGGGGCAAAAAGCGGTAAGAAGGCAAATGAGCCGACGAGTGCCAAGGTGTTAACCGTTTTTACTCCCGGCTCAAACATAATTTTTAAAGCATAAAACGGCCGGATGATCAAAGTCTCAATAATTTGCACCGGTCCCGCGCCTAAATCATGGTATGCTCCAATATGACCATAGGGCTTGCCCGAGAGCCATGGAATCATCAATTTAACCGCGAGAATATACCAGATGACGCCAATCGCGATTGTCGCTATGGCAACTTTCCATCTTTTTCTAGCCAAGGCGTAAAGGCCAAAAAAAGTCACATAGATCGCCACTACTTCTTTCATCAAAAGAGCGATAAAAACTGAAATAAAATAGCGGCCGTATTTTTTCTCGTCAAAAAACCAGAACATATAGGCCAAAAGCGGCGGGACTAAAGCCAGAGGATGAAAATCAAATTCCATCGCGTCCTGGATGCCGATGAATAAAAGATAAGCGACCGCGACCGCTAAGCCGGCAAAATCTGACTTAAGGTGCTTTTTTGCCAGAGCGTAAAGCGGAAATGTGCCGAGCGCGACAATTATCGCTTGTGCCGCCAAAATCATTCGCGCGTCGGACCAGATCCAATACAGAGGCGATAAAACTGCCAAGATCGGCTCAAAATGATCCCCCAAAAGTGATTTTATATTGTAGATAGTCGAAGCGGGGTTTTTAAAACGGCTTAAAATATAAACCGCTTGGTCATAGCCGCCTAAATCCATCGTGAAAGAATGATAAAGCTGATGCCGCTGGATCGAAAGGATGCCGTAGATAACTGCGCCGAAAGCGAAAATGATCCACGGGGTATATTTGGGCAAATTAAATTTGATCTTCCAGAGATTTATAAATTCAACTAAATACAAACTTCCAAGCGAAATTACGATCGCCGCCTGGAAAAACCACGGTTCAGCGGAAAATAGTTGTCCGAAGGGTACGCCAAAAATAATCAGCCGGCCGCTAAAAAGATGGTGCAGTCCTTCAGGCAAAACAAGGGCAATAAGCGCCAAAATGACCGTTGCCAGCCACGCCCTTGCCGTAATTTCGCTTTTTCTGGAAAAGAAGCCGCAAACAGTAGCAAAAATTCCCGCAAATACTAACGCCAAAACTGCGATCGCCGAAATCCGGAAATAATGGGTGTAGAAATCGTGGATTTCGACTCTTCTCGCGACCAAATACAATCCAATAAAAATCAAAGAGTAGATTGCGGCGCGTGAAAAAAATATTTTAGCTAGCTTTTTATTCATGTTATTTTTCGTGGAAACGAAGTGGGTTATCTTTCTTGTCATTCTGAACACATTCATTTCATTCAGTGTAAACTCCGTGAAGAATCTAGAACGGAACAAAACGAGATCCTTCGCGGAGCCTGCCCTGAGTATGTCGAAGGGCTCAAGATGACAATGAACAGGTTACAAATATCGAATTACGAAAGACCGATCAGAATTAAATATTTATTAAACATCAAAATTTGAACTAAAACCAGAAAAACAGTTAAAAACGCCATCGCCTTACCCTTCTCCAGCCTGGCAAACCAGCCCGAAACTCCGGCAAGAGCCAGAGGGCCGACAAACATCCAAATTCTAGCTGTCTCACCGCGGTTTTTACCCAGAAGATCAAGAATGACAATAAACAGGAAAAACAGCCAAAACAAAGTGCTGATCTTTTTTTGGTTTATCAGCCGGTAAAAACTTTCGCCAAAAGCAAGAATTAGAGCGAGGGCGATCGGCACCCCCAAAAACAATCCAAAATCCAATAAATTGAAAAACAGCCATGGCTGATACGACATCGAGGATAGAAAGAGATGATGGTAAATCATTGTCCCGCAATAAACTGAATAAAGGTTTTCTCCCCCGAAAACCTGATAAAGGATGTTCGCCGCCAAAAACGAAATCGCGAGAATTGCGTTTAAGGTAATAAAGTTCGTCGCCTTAAAATATGCGGCGGTTTTTTCACTTCTTTTGAAGAAAAGCAAGATAACCAAAATTAACAAAAGAAGCGGGGCTGCCAAAAACAAAAAGCTGAAATAAAGCGAGACGGCCAAAAGAAGCCCGGACAAAACAAAGTAAAGGGCGTGGCATTTTTTCATCCCCAAAACATAAAGAAGAATAATTGTGGTGAAAAGAAGCGGGTAAACTTGGTCGAATTCGACGGTGAATAAAATGAGTGAGGGATAAATGGCGCACAAAAGCACCCCAGCGGTTGGAGCGATTTTGCTCTCAAAATTGCGGATTAGATAATACAAAGGGACAACCGTCAGTGAGGCGACGAAAACCAAAACCAAGCCGGAGAGTTTCGCGGGGTCAATGACGATAAAATTTGCTAGTGAATACGCTAATTGCTTAATAAAATAGAAAAAAACGATCGGCCCGGGAGGATGAGTTTGGGAATGCAGATGGAGACTGCCAAGATGCCCTGAATAATTCGAGAGAAACCCGCGAAGCTCTCCGGCAGGCGGTGCGTCGGCAAAATAGCTGGTAATGCCGGTGTGCCTGATCATTCCCCCCAAAAGCGTAATCCAATCACCTCTGAAAGAAAGTACAAGAAGCATTAAAATGACACTCGAGGCTATCGCCAATGGCAGAAGAATCGCCGGTCGCAAATTCCGCTTCAGCGCGAAATAACAAAATATTAAATAAAAAACACCAAAAACCAAATACCAAACTGTCCGTCCCCCAAGCGCCAGATTTTGCTTCCCCCAAGTCCACTCGCCAACATTTCCGATAATAAGCGAACCGTAGCGGATCAGTACGATAACCGCGGCAGTGAGAAAAATCATCAAAACCGCCGTCTGCCACTCGGAAGACGGAACCGCCTTAAAAAATTCGGAAATCTTTGACTTTAGTTTTTCCATTTAAACTAGCAACATTGCCGTAACGATCCAAAACATTGCCGAAAGGTCATTTCTAAAAAAAGGCGTGTCAACTAATCCATAGGCCAGGATAGCAATAAGAGCAAGGGAAGCGGGTAAGAATTTAAGCTTCCAGAATTTTGAAAAAATGACAAAAATCACGAAAATTATCAGGCCAAAAACTGAAGTCGTGAGATAGAGCTGCAAATACAAATTGTGGGCGGTTAATGCTTGCGGGGAAATAAATTCCGGATAATTGACCCTGTCTTTGGTTAAATTCGAAAAATAATCTTGGTAGTTTGACAACCCGACCCCTAAAACGGGGTTTTTCCCGATCATTTCAGTCGAAGTTAACCAAATGTATCGGCGGACATTTGAGGAGGTGGCTTTGCGCTCATGGGAAGTAAAATCCGGCCTAAAATACCAAAAAGAGCCGGCAAGAAAAGCCGCGAGTGCCACCAAAAAACTGACCCGGGCAATAAGCTTGTAATTCGTTTTCAGGGCAAAATAAAGCAAAAGCACCAAAACGGAAACGCCCAGCGCCACAGCGGCCCCTCTCGATCCGGTCATTATCAAAATGATTATAAAAAATACCGCCAGAAGAATTTGAAAGATTTTTTCGCGGATATTTTTGCCGATAGCGATTAATCCCAAATCAGCCGCCAAAATCGGACTTAAAAACATCGCCAAATAATTCGGGCTCAAACGGTCAAAATCAAGCAATCTCCCGTCAGTTGATTTCACGCCTTCAAAATAATTAAAAAGGGCGAGAATCGAAGCGAGAACCCCGACATAAAAAAGAGCATTGACCAATTTCTTACTCCCGGATTTATCGGCTGACAAATAGGCCAAAATTGAAAGATAAAACAAGAATCCGTCAAAAAAGTAGGCTTTCCAAAGCCCGAGGGCACGAATTTTGTCCGGATCAACCAAAACGCCAATCACCGCGACCAAGGCGAATAACCCCCCGAAAATCAGACCCCACTTGTTCCTCGTTTTTGAAAGTGCTCCGGAAATCAGAGCGAAGATAAATGTGATGTAAATTAATATTTCAAGAAGCGTGGTCGGAATCGGTCCGATATTAAAGCGGATCACATAAAGCGGTAAAGCGACGATCGTGACGAAAAGCAAAGTGGAAAATATTTTTTTCATTTCGAGTTTTTTTCAGCCAGAGGCTGATCGGCCTTTGGCCGAAGAGTTTCGTGATTTTCACGCGCTTGGCTGAAAATCACGTTGCACGTTGCTCCGATCAAGCCAATCAAAAACCAAATATGGAAAATATACAAAGTCGAAAAAGTGGCATATTGAACTAAAATTCCCACCAAAGCCAAAAACAAGCCCAAAATCAGCGCTTTTAGGAATCCGTCTTTGGCCTTAAAAAACGCGGCAACTCCCCTGATAATTAGAGCAATTATCAAAAGCGAAAAAGCAAGCAGTCCGACGATCCCGTTCTCCGCCATCAGCTCCAGATATTCGTTATTGACGATAAACCAGCCGCCTTCCGGAACTTCCGTCGGATCATTTTGAATAATCGGACCGAAATTTCCCAGGCCCACGCCAAATGTCGGTTTGAGCTCGAAAAGTTCAAGGGCTTGCTCGGACGCGTTGACTCTTGCCACGACCGACTCGGCGTAACCGCGATCTTCAACTTTTATATGGGAAATAAATTCATCAAGCGCCCG
>Ga0315284_10013046_pt1 | contig 11833 bp, 6 predicted proteins | sample YL17G09_16_MG_FD_203696 | JGI IMG/M metagenome (GOLD analysis project Ga0315284, IMG submission 203696) | Sediment microbial communities from Yellowstone Lake, YNP, Wyoming, USA - YL17G09_16 | ecosystem: Environmental > Aquatic > Freshwater > Lake > Sediment | place: USA: Wyoming | collected... | reverse complement strand
ATTGTCTGTTTGCTCAGCAGGTCGATGAGTTCCTCTCTTTCGTCAATTGGAAGGCTCCCCGCAGCATCCAAGACGTCGGCAAATCCGTGTCTCTTCATGGTACATCCTCCTTGTCGGTTAGAAGAAAATACCATCTTTCCGACCGGCGTGCTACGGCCGGCAGGCACTTCCTCGTGAAGCGTGGCCAGTGTGTCAGCAGTGAGCTTCAGACAGTTCGTGGGCACCGTGCGCCTCCCGCAAACGCGTAGTGCGTCGAGCCGATTCTCTCGATCACAGAGTGTATTCGTACGCCAGTTCCTGCACAGCGCAATGTGCTTCTCTCGGGGCCACAGGAATGCCGGGTGCTGCCACAACAGGACTGGCCGGGTTCCGCGGCCTCCGAATCTGTGGTAGTCTGCGCCAATCTGTGGACGCATTTCCTCTTCCACTCCCCCAATGCGAACGAGGCAGTCGCTTGTCGCCCTCGTTGCTCCACCCGAGGCTGCACGAATCAATTTCTGGTTGTATCAGCCCGGGCGCACGTCTTCCATTCGAGGAACGTGTGCCACATCACCGGATTCACCATGGGCAAGGAGCTTGCGATGCCGGCTACTGCCACGATGCGCATCGACGTCAAGGAAGCCGGAAAGCTGGTTTCGCAGTTCAGCCGCAAAGAGCAACTGGAGCTCGCGGCGTACCTCGATGAGTTGACCTTGGGAGACCGGCTGAAAGGCTTTACCCGACGAAAGAAACACGTGCCGCTCAGTGCAGAGGATGTGCGGCGTGAGGTCGAAACCGTCCGGAAGCTGCGCTACGCATCCTGAGGATCAACCATGCTGCGCAGACGGATGTCTCTCGGTCCACAGGAGAGCCCGGGAGTGAAGAAGCTCCGCATCTTCGTCAGCTCAGCGCAACGAGAGCTCGACAACGAGCGTCTGACGGTGCTGTCGCTTGTCACAACCGACAGTTTTCTCATGGCGCATTGCGAGGCGGTGCTCTATGAATCCGCGCCGGCTTCGCCCGCGGTGAGTACGCGCGAATATCCGGATCTACTTGACTCTTGCGATGCATGCCTGAGTATTGTGGGCAGGGAATATGGCCACACGGTCGGTGACGTATCGATCACCCAACTGGAGTGCCGGAGGGCAAAGGAACGCTCGCTGCCAGTATTGGTCTTCATCAAAGGTGCTGGTGATGCCGATCGGGACACGGGAACGAGGAGTTGGCTGAATGAGATTCGCGCCGACAACCTCAAGTATAAGCGATTCGGCAACATACTTGAACTGCAGCGGGAGGTCCGCGCGTCGCTGTTGAAACTGCTCGGAGAGCGGTTCAACGTCTCACCGTCGTCCGAGCAGGAGACAATCTCCGAGCAGACAATTGACGCCACTTCTCCCTTCGAGTCGCAGCCGCTCAAGCGCCTCAAGGTGCAGAATCTGGATATGGCGTTGGCGCGCAGGATGACTGCTCGGGCCGATAATCGAACCGAACCAGGTCTCTCTGATGCGGACGTTCTGGAGAGTATGCTGATACGCGGGCTGATCTGGTTCGACTCAGATTCAAGGGAGTACTTCGGGACCGCGGCCGGCATCGTTCTTCTCGGGAAGGACCCCTCTGCCGTCTTCCCGCAGTGTCGCTTCCTCTGCGACGCTTACCGGAGCACACTGCCCGATGGTGACCCCTCGGACCAAGAGGACGTGCGCGGTCCCGTTCCCATCGCAATAGACCGCGTGATATCGTTTGTCGATCGCAACACACGGCATCCCATCCGAATCGTTGGTTTGGAGCGAGTCCGTCTCGACGAGTACCCCTCTGAGGCGCTCAGAGAGGCGTTGGTGAATGCAGTCGCGCATCGCAATTACGAGGATGCAGGCCGCAAGATTATGGTTGAGATGTTCAGCGATCGGGTTGTGGTATCGAGCCCGGGTCTGCCGCCAAAGCCTCTGACCCTGTGGACGCATTTGCTTCGTCCTATTTTCCGGGCGACAACCAGCAAGAAACACATCCACAGATTAGCGCAGATTTTCGCAGATGATTCCTCGAATGCGATCAGGGGACAGGGGACGTCCATGGTTGGTCGGATCGAATTGCGGCAACGCAGATATCGTGGGTAGATCAACCTGTGCAGATACACTGCATATCAGGAACCCATTCTGTATGGTTGAGGTGACTGCAAAACCCACCTGTTCCGACCGAAATGCGGCGAAATTGAGCGATTTTCGAGGGTTAGCTCTCAGATTTGGGAGTTCTGCAATTGCCTCGGTTGGGCGGTATGTTACCATGAATACAAAAGAAAAGCAATAAATATTTGCATCCTTAACAAACAACAATTATATTTACAAAACTTTCCTTTCGTGAAATTTCAAAAGAAATTGAATTATAAATATGCAAGGAGTCCGCAATGATGAGCAAGAAGATTGTACATTTAGCCGCGTTATCTGCGCTTTCACCGCATCTATTCCGAAAGGACGGGACCTGTACCATGTATAGGCTCAAGAATCAGCGTTGGGGTTCGATGATTGCGTGGAGTGTGCTTCTTGTGTGCGGGTTTTGCTTCACGTCGAATGCGGCCAGCTTCTCGACAATCCAGTGCGAGAGCTGGGCAAGCGCTTACGGAGAGGGCGTGGAAGCCTGCTCTGACGCAGGCGGCGGACAGAATGCAGAAACTGGTAACGATGGACATAACGCTTGGGCCACCTACTCGAATGTTTACATTGACGGAGCTACCGGTGTCGATCTGCGCTATGCCGGCATCGGCTGCAGCGGTACGGTCGAATTCCGCCTCAACAGCTCAACCGGAACTCTGCTTGGATCGGTAACGGTAAGCTCCACGGGTGCATGGCAGAGCTGGACTACCGGAAGTGGCAGCATATCTGGTGCAAGCGGAACACAGACCGTTTGCCTCAAACAAACTGCGGATAACCTTAACATGAACTGGTTCAAGTTCACCGGTTCTCCCAGCGCGGCAAACTATTGGGCCAGATCGGGAGAAGGAATGCTTTCGCCGGCAACAAGCTCGGATGGCTTGAGCATCCAAGCCATGTCTCTTTTCCGATTAGGTCCCGACGATTTTATAAGTAGCCACTTTGCGGGAGGCCAAAATCTGACTATCCATGGAAAATATAAGATTGCCATCGATGGCCCGTTGCTTGCAGTTGATGCACCTGTCTCAGTTTCGAAAGATATTACCTGTGAAGGGATGGTCAGTGCTCAATCGGTAAGAATCAACGACTGGACCATCCGCCCAGCCGATTTTGTCTTCGAGCCTGACCATCGCCTCAAGAAGCTCAGCGACGTCGAGAAATTCGTCACCACCAACAAACACCTCCCCGGCATGCCCTCCGGCGCAGAGATGAAGAAAAACGGCATCGATGTGGTCAAAATGAATATGGCCCTGCTGGAGAAGGTTGAGGAACTTGTCCTTTATACCATCCAGCAAGATAAGAGGATCGAGGCGTTGGAGAAGAAGCTGGGAGAAGAGAAGAAGTGAGAATCGAGAATTGAGTAGTGAAGCGAAGGGACGAGCGGGCGGCGGGCGAGCAGACGACTTGGCGACCGGACGAACGGACGAGTGGGCGAGCCCCTCTGAACCCCTCCCATTCCGTACTACTACCGGGCAATTTGTTGTTTTCTTGCGCAAATTCTGGGCAGAGCGCATGTCGTATCAAGGACTTGTCGACGCTTGCTGACCGCTGACTGCTGCCCGCTGAGAGTCGCGACACAGCGAAGCAGGGGCGCGACGGCTCTCGCATCGCTCAAGCGAGGCGTTGGCTGCGGCTCCGCCGCGCCAAGTGTTCCGTGGTAAGACCTCTTCGCTTGTCTCCTGGGGTTTGCACCGACATTCCCGAGATACCGCTTTCGCAGGTTCATTTTAGAAACACAGGAATGACTATGATGAGACTGCCTTTCCGGCGGATGCAGGTTGTAGGACTCGTGGCCGCTCTCCTCGTGTGCTCGGGTTGGGCGCAGACTCCCAACTACGTGCGCACCAGCACCTACTACGATGCTGCCAAGCCGGCCGAAGCCTCGGTTGTCACCGGGTACTCCGATGGGCTCGGGCGGACGGTGCAGACTCGGATTGATGATGTTGAGAACAGCAACCCTGGCGTCTATGCGCGCGTCTCAAGCGTGCAGTATGACGATGCAGGCCGACCGGTCAAGGCGATTCTGCCGTTTCCTACCACCACTGCCGGGTTTCTTCCTGGGGACCTCACTGGCACTGCCAGCGACTATTACCGCATCAACGTCACCAATACGACCGGCGAAGTCGCCTATAGCGAGACCCAGTACAAGGCGGATCCGTTGGGACGGGTGAGTGCTTCGAGTATTCCGGGGGTGCAGTATGTCATAAAAGCTGACCCCAACGCGACTGATGACCACTGCACGAGGACTTGGTACCTGGGCACTGCAATGATCACTTTGCCCGCGACGCCCCCGGCTGGCTTCGATGCCGAGGGACTTATCACCAAGACGAGCCTCACCGTGAACAATTTGACCACATGGGAGGCAACCTGTCAGTTCACCACACCAACGCACTACCTCACAGTCACCCGTGACGCCAACGGGGTGTTCAGCCAGACAATCACCGACGCATTCGGTCGAGTAGTCAAGACGTGCACGTCGAACATCATGTCCACCATCCAGTACGACATTGTCGGCAATGTGCTCGCTCAGAATCCTCCACACGAAACGACCTCGCGCACGGTGGCGGCCACCGCCATGGCCACAACCTGCCTGTACAACACCCTTGGGCAGGTGTACCAGAAGACAACGCCGGACGCTGGCACGGTGAAGTACCAATATGACGCAGCGGGAAGACTGTGGGTTGTCCAAGACGCGCGGCAGAGCACGGACCCCTACAAATACACCGTATATCTCTACGATGCGCTGGGGCGGGTAGCCGCCGTGGGTCTGAATAGTCGATTGGTCAGCTTCAACGACGTGCCGTGGGACGAGGTAGGACCGCGCTACATCGACCAGTGGACAAACAATATGTATCCCCGTGTTCGGAATATCTACGATGACGCCACGGTCGTGGGAACGGTGCTCAACGCAAGCGCCACTATCACACAAATGGCCCTCACCAACTTGCAGGGCCGGCTTGCTGCTTCGATCTCCTACGATGAAAGCAATGTCTGTTTGTCAACCGCACCCGACTTCGCCACCCACGTCGCAGTTGACGTGTACTCCTACGACGAAGAAGGCCGAGTTGACCGCGTGTTCAAGCGGCTGCCCGGTATGAAGACCTTCTCGATGATCGCCCGATCCTACAACCTGCAGGGCGAACTGGTTCTGGAGAAAGTGTACGACGACTTCATGGGCAGCGTCGTGCGTGCGAAGAATGTTGCGTATGATCGGCACGGCAGGCCTACTACTGTCTACAAGGATCAGAACGCGGTTGCGGCGAACGCCCTCACGGGGTACAGCTACTACAAGCACGGACCAATGGGCTTCAAAAACTTCTGGAACTCCGGCGGCACCTGGGCACTTTCCCAACAGGCTTACTTCTACAATGCACCCGGCTGGCTGCGTCAGATGACGTCGAACAAGTTCTCTGAGGACCTCTACCACAACGGTCTCACCGAGGAACCGAATGTCCTGAAGAACGAGTACACCGGCAACATCGCGAAAGCCGTGTACACCCAGGCAACTGAGACCGGCACTCCCCCAACCATCGTGGAAACCGACAAGTACCTGTACGATGACTTGAGCCGCCTCACCAATCTTACGAGTGTGGAGAATGCCAGTTATACAGAGAGTTTCAGCTACAAGAACGATGGTAGAATCGCCTTCAAACGCAAGAGCGGCGACGGCACAGGTCATCGTGACTATACCTATATCGACAGCAACAACAAGAACAGCAACCGGTTGCAGCAGGTGTCTGCTGGGCCGTCAAATCCCACGGCCCGCAAATACGCATACGATCCCAATGGCAACATGATCTTCGACGATTCCAAGAACATGGTCATCTATTATGATTGGCGGAATATGCCGTACTCGTTCAGGCTCTACAAGCGAACGGCGACCATCACCGACGCCTATACAACGCTCACAACCCCGCAGCTTGTTGAAACAAAACTGCTTGCTGTCGGAGCAACATTCGAATCCGAAGTCAAAATGCTCTACGATGCAGGCGGCAACCGTGTTGTGAAGTCCACTTATGACCGCTAACACTATCTCATTGACATATATGGAAAATCACTCCATGAAGCCCACACTCAGAAATCTGCTTGCTACAGCAGCCGTGCTGGCCGTGGCCACCTGCGCACAGGCATGCATGCTTGTGTTGGAGCGAGGAACTACCTCCCCTGTCATCGTGGCTCAGTTTCCAATTTTTGATGATGGCACCATAGTGTTCAATCAGGGGACCCTCACCGAGAACAGTACGTCAACGCCCGCTCCCGGTGAACTTGTGATGGAGAAGGGGGGCGTGAGGAAGCTCTGGAGCGTGAATAATGTGGTGAATATCAGCTCTACAAATACATCCGCCAGCACCGCTGGTGGCATTGTTTTCCAGAACAACGGCCCAACCAATGGCGCCACGGTCTACCTCAGTGCCAACGGTGAGCTGTTCACCAAAGAATCCGGGTTGGTGAGCAGGGAACGGTATCTCGATGACTACACTATCGAGGAGAATATCAGCGCAGACTCATATACGAAGAGCGCATATCTTGACTTTGGGGATGGCAGAATCGATGCAAGTGAAGTCTACTACTATGCCAAGGACCATCTGGGGACGACGAGATGCACGTTTGCGCGAAGCAACGGGTCTCTGATAGAATCGGGCAGGTACGCGGCGTATGGCGAGAGGACGCCGATCGCGTACACGACCCCTGTGGCCCGCTTGAACTACACTGCTGCCGGAGAGCTGCCGACGAAGGATGCGTTTACTGGGAAGGAGTTTGACGATGAGGGAAAGCTTTCTGATGGGATGAGTGGGATGAGGTTGAGCTACTTCGGGGCGCGGTATTATGATGCGGAGGTGGGGGTTTGGACGAGCAAGGACCGCGCGGAGGACTTCTGGAGTGGGTACTCGTATTCGATGAATCCAATTACCGATGTGGATCCGGACGGGAATAGCATTTGGTCTATGCTCCAGCCGCTATTTCCGGTCACCTCAACGGTGATACGATTCGCCTCAGCGATAAACTCAGCTGACAATGTTGCGGGGTTTGGTTGGGGACTACTTGCAGCCGTTTGGGACTTCTCCGCCTCGAGCTTGTATGACATGATTGCGCCAGCGTCATTCTCCTTCTCTGCCACTGCAGCCCTGACAGGCAATTGGGGTGCGAGTGGGAAGTGGGAAAAAGGATGGCAAAGCATGTGGGACAATGAGACTGTAACTTGGGGCAATGCCGTGAACTCGGGCAGTTTCCTCGGATTCGCTGGAGGCATGACGCAAGACGGCTCAAATTCACTATATGAGTTCGGCAAGCTTGCGCACTATGCCTTGGGCAGGGATACGAAGTACTATGGGACGATGGAAGATGGAGATGGCTACAATGCGCAGGTTTGGGGTTTTCCCAACTTCAACGCCAGAACTAATAGTGCTACTACCCTGGGGCATCACATCGGAATGAACAGTGGCTTCTACACGTGGGATCCTGGCGATGGCTATTGGGATGAGTATGATGGTTTGTACTATGAGCGACGGAATGACCTCGCGCGTCACGAAATGGCCCACGTTCGGCAGTCTTCCACATATGGAGGTGGTGGGATCTTTGTCAAAAACAGAATGGCATACAGAAAGGCCTACAACAGGTACAATCTGAGCCACTATGCTGAGGGTAGCAAGGAGTACGACGCCATACTGCAGTACGGCGATGGCGTTAACGAGTTGGAATTCGAGGCGCAAATGGCAATTCGCCGTGGTGCTCCGACGCTGTACTACCCTGGTGGAAGAATAGAAGGCGCCACTAGCGCCAGTTGGTTCGATGTCTCAAGCCAGATTTCCAGTTGGTGAGCCCACTTGCGCTGTCCCCTGATGGAAGGTCGTGATAGAATGACAATACCAAACTGCAAAGTCATCGGGGTCGTGAGTACTTTTGCGGTCATTGCATCCGTCATTTTTCTCACCTGTGAGAATGGGAGCGATTTCTACGAGGATGCAACATTCTATCTATGCTTCAGAACGCGCGGCGGTAGCGGCACCAGTCCGTGTATTGACTCGCTTCCTGGCGAGGACTCACTCGTACTCAGTATCGTTGGCCCGCGAATTGGAAGCGCCCCACAATCATCATCCTCGGGCACTTTGGCAGCAGCAATGCCTGTGTCACATTTCCCCGTTCTGCTTGCGGACTCCACGGTTGTCTTATGTGACAAGGCGATTTCCGTCCCCAATGACACTATCGACCCTTATGTCAACCTTTACGGTTCGGCATGGAGCAAAATCTGCGGCGATAGTTTTCCTGAATGCGACGAGCGAAGCATCACTTTCGGCGGCGGAGCCTTCTTTGAACTTGGGCCACGAGCTTTCTATATGCGCGTTATGGATACGGCGATGAAAACGTACTATGATACATTGCGGGTGTACGTCAAGTAGGTGCACCATAGTGGGTATAGCGATGCCAAGGCGGGCTGCCTTGGCTGGCACTGTGGAATCTCGAACGAGCATGAAACCAAATCCGACCATCACGTCGTTTCTATGTGTTTCCACCTTGTGCCAGTCCACCGACATTTGTTGCTCTTGGTCTTCCAACGCACATTTGACAGTTGACTCCGCGACCTCAAGTATCCAAACGTTACCCTTCCCACGGAACTGAGACAATCGCGTAACTGGAGCACACCGCACCCCAATCCCATCGACAGCCATTCCCGCACATCCCATTAGACTCAGAGGAACCCATGAGACAGATCTCAGGCCTGTACATCGCCCTTCTCATCACAGGCACCTCCTTCGCCCAAGTCAACCCAATCACCGGCCAGCCCGCGCAACGCATTTCACTCATGCCGGGCATCGCGCTCCAATACGACGGCACATCGGCAGGTGTCCTGCAGTACCCTCGCAATGAAGCCTCGCCAACCTCGTGGGTCGGTCTCGGCTGGCAGCTTGGCGTTCCGTCCGTCTCCGTTGCGCACAATGCCACTGTTGATATCAACGACGACCGCTGGTTCCTCAGCGATGGCTATGGCGGCGGCTCCGAGATAATTCGCGTGTTCGAGAATGGCGTTGAGTCGTTCTACCTGAAAGCCAATCCGTACACTCGCGTGCAGGCGGTGGACAATTCTCCCACTGCCGGTCAGCAGCGAGTCATCACTGGCTGGGTCTTCACCGACGCAAGCGGCACGGTGAGCAAGTTCGGACATGTGGAAGGCCTGGACGACAACCATCTGTGCTACGTGCCGTATTGGGGAACCGCGATCGGGACATTCGTACCCGCGACCGCATCTTCGGGGAGCTTCTACTACAAGTGGGTGCTCAAGCAAGTGAAGGATATCAACGGCCTGGCGACCACGTATACCTATCAAGCGTTCAATGAGAACTACGGCAACGGCCTGTATACGAAAGAGATCTATCCCCAGATGATAATCTCGCCTCAGAAGGACACGCTGCTATTCAACCTGGCGACAAGCGCGTGGGCAACCAATGAGGGGCGGCTTGAGCCATACAGCGGAGACTTCGACATCTGGGAAACTCGCTGTCTGCGCTCCATCGTCTTGAGGAACCGATACATAAGGGAGCAGGCCACCTTCTCTTACTCCGGCGATGCTGGGGAGATTGGCCCTCTGAACAACTCCAAAGGCTTCGCGAAACGTCTACTGACCAAGATCAGAATGACCTCCAACCTGGCGGGCAATCGCGATTTTACGTATGCCCTCACGGGGTGGAACGCCGGGTATCTGCTGCAGATCTCCGAGCCCATGACCAAGGCCACGCAGGTCTATGACTACGTTGAACAGTGCCGAGGGCTGAGCTTGACAACCAACGTGGTTTCGGACCTGCCTTCAACGGAGTTTTCGACCTCAGAGTACAGGATCCTGGACGTGGCAGCGGGCGTTGGTTCTGCGGCCAATTCGCGCAAAGCAAACAGCCGGGTCGCCAATGTGGGCTCGCACATATTCATATTCGACGATATCACCAGCGGCACAACGCAAACGCTCAAGACAAATGTATTCGACCGCATACGAAACAGCTGGGTGCAAGGCACGATTCCGACCGTTACCGGCGCAACGCTGCAGAGCACGGCATACTACCCCTTTCAGGATCGACTCATTCTTCTCAAGAAGGATCCTGCCGGGGGATCGGGCAAGTACCTGGAAGTGTATGAGTATCTCGATGACCGTTGGGTATGCACCTTCACTCGCGCCTTCGAGGCAGCGACGAAATCGGTCATCAATGGCACGGTGCAGGTACAGCAGCAGCAGAACTTCTTCGTGCTCTGGGAACCCACGGACATGATCGTCTACGTCTTCAGCAAGCGTAACGGTCAGTGGGTATCGACCTTCAATTCACCCGGTTCCCGCACCAGTTTTACCAATGGCATTGCGGACGCCTACGGACATGACCGGTACGGTACAGGAAGTGGTGGTGAAGGGTGGAACTGGCCAGGCCCGCCGACATCCACCCAACTCGGCAATCATCCACAAGTCACCGCAATGTATACAGGCAATGACTGCTTCATGTTCACATACAGGAAGAAGTTTGCCAACACGGCCAACCCATACCTTGTTGCCCAGACATTCAGATGGTCCGATGCGCAGGGGACATGGGTACATACGATCACCAGCGGTCTCCAAACCCCTGATGGTACCAGTTGGACCTACGACCCTGCTGCAAGCAATGGCACCCTCTACAGTTACCAGTACGCAGACATACTTGGCCAAGACTACCTGTCGCCCGGAGATCCTGCGTGTGCTTCGATCCTGTTTGCGGATGATTACTACGTGCTCACGCGCAATCCCTCGAGCGACCACTATTGCAGCATGGCTATTCGCCGCTACAATCCATCTGCGTTCACATGGAGCTGCGAGACGTTCGCATCACCGACACTCGGTTGGACCGATGGCCAACGGTTCCTGTTTCAGTGGCCCAGACGACTCGCGGTGTACGGCTTCGGCGACTACCTGGTTCTTTGCGAGAAGGAATACAATCTCTACAACAACAAGACGTGGACCATGCTGTACAGGTACAGCGACGGTGTATGGAAGCCTCGGAACATCGCTGCCTTGCCGGGATGGACCGCTCCGACAGCAAATGATGCCGCCCACGGCGGATTCGACTACGCGAAGGCCTTCGATGGTGGCATCGCGAATGTCTACTGCAGACCTGACTACTTCGTTGTTCAAAGCGTCGGTAGCTCCAGCTTTGCGAACCGCCTCTGGGCATTTCGGTGGAACCAGGACATCTGGCAAAGTGTTCTCAACGGTGTCATCAACGACGGAACCGCCGATTCCTACCATCAGGGCCGTATCTTCTCCGATGGCATCCTTCAAGTATTTGTCGGCTCGGATATCCTGGGCCTCTGGATGACTTCACCCGTAGATGTCAAGGGTGGTTCGCGGCAGATGAAGATCTATCAGTACAGCTATCAAACGAGCCAATTTGAGGGGATGTTGAGTGACAGCCGCTTCACTACCGGTGATGCAGATACTCGGATCGACATCAACGACTACTCATTCGTTGAGCAGCAGAGAGTGTCACCCAGTGACCCCTCCCACCAGGGGCTTGCCATACACCACAGAAACTGGTACTACAATAACTGGACAGACAGACCGTCAGTCAAGGTTGTAAGGTCCGTTACCTCAAACGGCGGAGTTTCCTCTGCGGGCCCGGTGGTGTCACGGTATTCATACGAGCAATGCGGGTTTGACCCGGGCAGCGGGGTCGGCATACACGCCAAGAGCACGCAGTACG
>Ga0315284_10013044_pt1 | contig 11834 bp, 7 predicted proteins | sample YL17G09_16_MG_FD_203696 | JGI IMG/M metagenome (GOLD analysis project Ga0315284, IMG submission 203696) | Sediment microbial communities from Yellowstone Lake, YNP, Wyoming, USA - YL17G09_16 | ecosystem: Environmental > Aquatic > Freshwater > Lake > Sediment | place: USA: Wyoming | collected... | reverse complement strand
GGCCGATCAGGAGCAGTTCAACCTGACGCCCTACAGCCTCTTCTTCCCTGAAAAGAGGGAGTTCTTTTTGGAGGGCGCGGACATCTTCCGCTTCGGCGAACGCTCCCGGGAGCACGAGATGCCTTCGACACTCCTGTTCTTCAGCCGGTCCCTCGGACTGTCCGAGGACGGCAAAGAGATCCCCGTGTTGGGCGGCGTCAAGGTCACGGGCAAGGCGGGGCGCTACGACCTCGGCATCCTGGACATCCTGACCAGCCGGACCTCCTACCTCAACGACGACGACGAGCGCGTCGACATCGGGCGGGCCAATTCCTCCGTCTTCCGGATCAAGCGGGACATCTTCGAAAAGTCCTCGGTCGGGATCATCGGCCTGAGCAAGGACCCGCTCGACGGAGGCGAATACAACCGGGCGACGGGCCTTGACTTCAACCTGGCCTTCGGCCCGAGCTTCAAGTCCGACGGCTTCCTGGCCAAGACATTCTCCCCCGACCTGAAAGGTAACGACTGGGCCGGGACTCTCAGCACGAGCTTTGCCGACGACTTCTGGGACTTCGGCCTCTCCTACACGGACATCGGGGAGAATTTCAACACCGAGCTGGGGTTCGTGCCCCGGACGGATATCCGGAAGCTCCGGTTCAACGCGGGCGTCGGACCGCGGCCGCGTTTCCTCGGCCTCCGCCAGAGCTTCTTCATGAACAACCTGACCTACATCGAGGACCACTTAGGCCGGCTCCGAAACCGGGACCTTTTCTCGGGGGTCTGGAACCTCTTCCAGAACGGCAGCCAGCTCTTCTTCGGCTATGCCCAGAACTTCGAGCGTCTTGACGAGGATTTCGAGATCGAGGAGAACGTCATCATCCCGATCGGCCGCTACAACTTCAACTCGTTCCTCGTCATGTTCAACTCGGACCGGAGCCGGGACGTGGCCCTGGGAGCGCACATAAACCTGGGAGAGTTTTACAACGGGCGCCTCGCGTCTGTACAGGCGGAAAGTTTTCTCAAAGTTTCCCGGAACTTCAACATGGAGATCCAGCTCAGCCGCAACCAGTTCAACCTGCCCATCCCCGGCGGGAAGTTCGCCGCCACGATCGCCGGCGGACGCTTCATTTACTCTTTCACGCCGAACCTCTTCGCCAAGGCTTACGTCCAGTGGAACAGCTCCGAGGACCTCTTCAAGAGCAACTTCCTCATCCGCTGGATCTACAAGCCAGGCGCCAATATCTACTTCATCTACAACGAAACCAGGAAACTCGTCGGCGGCGGGGAGGTCGAGGATCGAACCGTCATGCTCAAAGCGAGTTTCCTTTTCAACCTCTGAAATTCCGGTCCTGCCCCGCAAAATTGCCGATTGGACGCGAGTCGGAAAGTGGGAATCCTATCGGCAAATTTGGGTTCCCCTGGAATATTTCCGCCGATTGGATTACACTCGGACAACGAAGGAGTACCGAAGATGAACATGAAACAACGCGCTTTATCGATGGCCGCCCTGGCCTTACTGACCGCGGCCTTCGGGGCTTCCGTCTTCGCCCAGAGGACGGGATTCACCAGGGACGAGTTCGTCGGGCGGCGGGCCGCCCTGATGGACAGGATCACGGACGGGATGATCGTCCTTTTCGGGGAAACGGACACGGCTCCGGGGACGCATTTCCAACAGGACAACGACTTTTATTACTTCACGGGAAACGAGGACACGAGCGCCATCTGCCTGATGGCGCCCCGGGCGAGGACGGCGGTCCTGTTCCTTCCCCAACAGTCGGAACGGGAGCGCATGGTCGGCGGCTCGAACCTCCTCAACGACCCGCAGGCCAAGGAAAAGACCGGACTTACGGATATCCTTCCTTTGAGCTATTTCGACGAATACGTCGCCAGGAATATGGATCGGTTCGGGACGACATTCCATATTCGCCTATCCAACCGGGACAGCATGGACGAAGCCCGTTCCGAGACGGGAATCTTCAACGCCCGGAGGTCCCGGTCGCCCTATAATGACCAGGCGCCCCTGGACGATTTCCGGATCGCCAGGCTCAGGGAGCGTTACCCTCATTTCGCGTTCACGGACGTCACGTCTCTCGTTGACGGGATGAGGGTCATCAAGTCGGCCGAAGAGATCGAGGTCCTGCGGCGGAACGGAAGGATCTCGGCGGAAGGCGTCAAGCGGGCCATGCAGGCGACAAAGCCGGGCCGGTTCGAATATGAGATCGAAGCCGCCGCCATGGGCGTCATCCTGGCCGGGGGCGCCACGAGCGCGGCCTATGCGCCCATCGTCGGCTCGGGGCCGAACACCTGCATCTGGCACTATGACAAGAACTCGAGGCGTGTCGAGGCGGGCGACCTTGTGCTCATGGATTTCGGCGCCTGCCTGGACCGCCTGGCCATGGACATCACCCGGACGTGGCCGGCCTCGGGGACGTTCACTCCCGACGAGAAGAAGGTCTACCGGACGGTGCTTGAGGTCCAGAAGGCTTGTATCGAGGCCTACCGTCCGGGAGCGACCTCCAAGTCCGTCCGCGATCACGTCGCCGCCGTCATGAAGCAAAAGGGCATCGACCCCATGGGCTTGGAAGGGGGCCTCGGTCACTTCGTCGGCCTCAGCACCCACGACGTCGGGCCCCATGACGCGGCCCTGAAGGCGGGCATGGTGTTCGCCATCGAGCCGGCGCTCTATTTCCCCGACAAGAACATGGGCATCCGTGTCGAGGACACGGTCCTCATCACGGAGACCGGCTGCGAGGTCCTGACCGCCGGCGTCCCCAAGGAGATCGAGGAGATCGAAAGGCTCCTGGCGAATAAATGAGGAGAGAACGCTGAAGGCATTTTGGGTTGCCGCCGGGTGCTCCGCCGCCTTTCTTTTGTATCTCTTGATCGAGCGCCTGGCCCTTGACGCCCGGCTGCGCCGGATTCCCGTCCGGATCTGTGTCACCGGGACCCGGGGAAAATCGAGCGTCGTCCGCCTCATCGCCGGGGCCCTGCGGGAGTCCGGGATGAGTGTCCTCGCCAAGACCACGGGCTCCCGGGCCGCGCTCATCTTCCCTGACGGAACGGAGCGGGAGGTCCGGAGGCGGGGGCTCCCATCGGTCCTCGAGCAGAAGCGGATCGTCAGGACGGCGGCGCGGCTCGGGGCGAGAGTTCTGGTCATGGAGATGATGAGCATCCGCGAAGAATGCCTGTCGGCAGAGTCACGGCGTCTCATCAGGCCGGATATTCTGGTCCTGACCAACGTCCGCCTCGACCACCTCGATCTCATGGGCCGAAGCCGGGAGGAGATCGCGGCCTGCCTGGCCTCGGCCTTCCCGGCCCGGGGGACGGTCATCCTTCCCGAAGAAGAGTTCTTTCCCATTTTTGAGCAAAAGAGGAGAGCCATAGGAACGAAGCTCATCCTTCCCCGAAAAAATGCCTATGGAAACATGGACCCGAAGACCGCGCTTCCTCATGAAGAGTTCGAAGCGAACGTCAGGCTGGCCCTCGAGGCGGCCCGGGTGCTCGGCGTCGGGGATGAGACGGCCCTTCGCGGCATGGCTAAGGCCGCGCCCGATTTTGGGGCCCTCAGGATATGGGATGCGCCGGGGACGGCGGCAGGATCGGTGATGTCCTTCGTCAACGCCTTCGCTGTCAACGATCCCGGGTCTTCGCGAGAGGCCCTGGACCGGATCATGGACAGACCGTCCCTCTCCGGGCGGCCCTTCATCGGGCTCCTGAACCTCCGGGAGGACCGGGGGGACCGAACACTCCAATGGGCCGAGGCGCTCGAGATGGGGGATTTCGATCGTCTGACCCGGATCGCGGTCATCGGGGGCCAGGCCCGGGCCTTCGGCCGCAGGCTGAAAAAACGGGCCGGATGGCCGGAAGACAGGCTCGTCGTCCTCAAGGAGCGGACGCCCGCCGGGGTTTTCCGGAACCTCTTCCGTCTCGCAGCCGGCCCGGCCGTCGTGATCGGATTGGGGAACATCGGGGGATTGGGCAAAGGGATCGTCGAATACTGGGAACGGACGGGGACAGCCCATGGTGTTTGAAACGCTGCTCATCGGGCTCCTGCTGGCGCTCCTGTATACGGAGCTCGCGGAGATCTCCCCGGGCGGGCTCGTCGTCCCCGGCTACATGGCCCTCTACCTCGACCAGCCGTTAAGGGTCCTGGCGACCCTCCTCGTCGCCGTCATGGCCCTCCTGGTTTACAGAGGGCTTTCCCGTTATCTCATCCTTTTCGGCAGGCGGCGGTTCGTTCTCATGGTCCTCGTCGGGGCCGTCCTGGCCCAGGCCTGGTTCTTCCTCCTGCCGCATGTCTTCCATGAGTCGCTTGAGCTCCGCGCGATCGGCTGGGTCATTCCCGGGCTCCTGGCCGGCAGCCTGGAAAGGCAGAGGCCCCTGCCGACCCTGGCCTCCCTGGCCACGGTATCTATCCTCACCTATTTTCTTGTCCGGCTCGTTTCCTGGCTATGAGAAAGACGCTGTGCTATCCCGGCCTCTACCTCGCGGCCGGGCTGAGCCTCCTCTTTTTCGGCCTGTTCAAGTTCTTCCCGTTCGGCGCGCTCCCCGAGCGGGCGGCGATGGTGAGGGCGGCGGAGATCATGGCGGCCGCCGAGAGGACTCTTCTGGAATGCCGGGTACGGAAAGACCTTTCCCCCGACACGGCGACCGATCCCAACCGGACGGGCCTCATCGGCGTCGAGACCTCTCCGATCAGCACCAGCCTGGGAAATCTCGAGGCCAAGCGGACGACGACCAATCCCAATTGTGCCGGGCTCGTCGTGAGATTGTTAAACGAGGCCCGGGTGAAAGAAGGAGAGGCCATCGCCGTGGGCGGTTCGAGCTCGTTCCCGGGGCTCCTCCTGGCCGTGCTCTCCGCCGCCGAGGCCATGGACCTCGACGCCCTGCTCATCTGCTCGCTTGGGGCGTCCCAGTGGGGCGCGAACGACCCGCGTTTTTCCTGGCTGGATATCTATAGCTGTATCGCCGCGGAAGTCGGCGCCGGGGGCAGGATCATCGCCCTTTCCGTCGGCGGAGAAGGGGACACGGGCCGGGACATGAGCGAAGAGGGCCGCCGGTTCCTCCTGGGCGAGATCCGGAAGAGCGGCTTTCCGCTCATCGAAGAGCCGGACCTGATGCGCAACCTGGAGCGCCGGTTCCGGTTTTACGAGGAGGGCGCAGGCGGGAAACGGATCGCGGCTTTCGTCAATGTCGGCGGCAGCTGGGCCAACATGGGGACGGACGCGTCGGTCCTCGGATTGAAGCCGGGGTCGACCAGGGTCCGGGACATCCCTCCGCCGGAACGGAGGGGGATGATCCAGGAGATGGCCCGGCGGAGTGTTCCCGTCATCCATCTCCTGAACATCAAGGGATTGGCCGCGCGCTACGGCCTTCCCTGGGACCCGGGCCCGCTGCCGCGGCCCGGGGAAGGGGATGTCTATCGCCGTTCCCCAGGCTCCAATCCGCTCGTCATGACCCTCATCGGGGCCTATCTTATTCTGGCGGTTCTTGCCTTGGCGCTTTTTCGGCGGCCGTGAATTCTATCTCCCCTTTCATTTCCCCAGGCTGTTGACGAGGTCCTGGATCTCCTTCTGATCGGGGTTCAGGCTGAGGGACGCCTTCAGGGCCTGGAGCGCCCGGGTCTTGTCGCCGGTCTGGATATAGCATCGGCCCAGGGTGTTCAGCAAGCGCGTGTCGCTGTTGTAGATCTTATTCCCTTCGAGGAGGTTCTCGATGGCCGGGCCGTATTCTCCAATTCCCAGGTGGGCCTGTCCCTTCAGCAGAAAATAGTTGAAGCGGAATTTCTCGTTGTCCCGGAGTTTATCGACAAGGCCCAACGCCTCCTTGGCTTTGCCGTTCCTGAGCAGGAAATCGGCGTACTGGACAATCCCCTCTAGGTAGTCCGGCCGCATGTTGTAAGCCTTCTCGTAAAAGGCTTCGGCCCGGCCCGGCGTTCCGGTCTTGTCGTACTGGATGGCCAGGCCGATGAAGTAGAGGAAGTTGTCGGCCGCCGGCAGGGCCCGGACGATCGTCACGGGGTGGGGGACGACCGCCGCCGGGGACAGGATGAAGGGCGCCGAGGATTTGTCCAGGACCTCGCCCGCGGCGTTCTTCAACGTGAAGCTCACCTCGTAATAATCCGGCGGGAGGTCTCGGGCCGGGGCTTTCTCGAGGAAAGTCATCGTCCGAGCGTAGGGAAGGTCGGACAGTTTTATCGTCCGGACCGGGACGGGCTTTCCCTTGGCCTGGGAGCCCTCGGCGGCTACTTCGACGATGCCCCCAGCCCAGATGTCGCGGGGGAGTCGGACGAGGCCGACGGCGAAGGCAAGGTCATCGCCGGTGCCGAGCGTCCCCTTGGGGTCCGTCAGGATCTGGTGTCCGAGGACCTTGAACGGGACGATGGTCGCGGCGGCCGTGTCCTGGAGCCCGTAGCCGAGGACCGGCGGCATCATCTTGACCGGCCCGTCGCCGGCCGGAACGTCGACCTCCTTCTCGAAGAGCGAGAACTCCTTGCCCACGGCGTTTTGGAGGAGGATGGTCAGGCCGAACTTGCCCTCGGCGACGGGAAAGAGGTCCTGGACAGAGATCCCGTTGGCTTGGATATTCTCGGCCCGGTCGGGCGGAAAGTAGAACGGGTAGTCCTTGGAATACTGGAAGACGACCACGTCGCCCCGCCGCAGGCTGACGCTGAGCTTGAAGTCACAGTAGTACTGGTCCTTGGGCTGGTAGTAATCGATGGACACCTTGCGGGGGGACATGGAGAAGTGGAGAAAGTCCAGGCCCAGCAGCCCGTCAGGGATGACCTCCACCGTTGTGCTGCTCTCGATGTAGTTCGTCAGGTACTCCGTGCTGACAATCCCCTTGTAGTGCAGGAAATGGGTCGCGTAGGCGGAATTGATGTCTTTTTTCGGCGAGTCGAAAACTCTGGCGAGGATGAGGCTGGTCTGGGGAGACGGCGCGAACCCGTAGGGAATTTGACCGGGGACTAGAGACAGGGAGACCCCGGCGAGTGTCGGGGCCATCTCCTTGATCTTTTCGTAGAGCTTCGCGTGGTCCGTCAGGTCCAGGCCCTTGGTGTCGATAATGAGGCTCCCCGGCCCGTCGGAAACGGGATTGTAGAGCTTGAATTCGCCGCCGCCTCTCTGAAAAAAGACCAGCGCTAAATTCGCCGGGAGGCCCTTGCCCGTGTTCCCGTAGTAGTACCAGACCTGGGTCGGGTGGAGTCCGGCCGTTCCCTCGAACCGCTCGATGCTGTTCGCGGGGCCGAGAATCATGTAGATCCGGCCCATGTCGGTCATCCAACCCTCCCGGACGGTCCCCCTCCGGAAGAAGCTGTTGACGTAAGCGAAGCGTTTCGTCATTTCGTCCTTGTATTCGTTCTGGGGCGTTGCCAGGGTCGGGTCGCGCTGCTTCCAGAAAGCCTCGATGAAGATGTCCCGTTCCCGTTCGTTCGTCAGGGTCAGGAAAACCTCCTTTTCGGCGGGGAGGATGAAGGTGGTCGTCAGCTTGAGCCACTCCCGGTGCAGGGAGGAGAGGTCCTTTTCCTTGACCTTCTTCTGGGCGGCCGCGAAGCCGGCCAGGACCAGGACGAGGACGAAGATCGGCAGGCGGGCGAGAGCCCGGCTTTTTTCCGTCATGGCCTTTCTCCTTTTAGCGGGACTTCCGGATGAGCTCGTCGAGCCGGGCCTTGTCGTTGGGCGGCAAAGCGGCGTAGGCGAGCTCCTTATATCGGATGAAGTATTTCAGGGCCTCCGCCTTGTCCCCCTTGCCTAGAAGCCCGAGGCCCAGGTTATAGAGGGCAAAGCCGAAGTCGGGCTTGAGCTCGACCGCCTTTTTCCACGCGGCGATGGCGCCGTCGATGTCCCCCGACTGGCGAAGGCTGACGCCGATGCCGTTCCAGGCGGACGCGTATTTCGGGTCGAGCTCGACGGCCTTCCGGAAATCCTCCGCCGCCCTGGCCAAGTCTCCGGCCTGGCGCCCCTTGAGGTAGCGGGAGAGGTAAAGGGAGCCCCTGTTGTTGAAAACGATGGCGTAGTTCAGGTCGAGACTGAGGGCCTGGTCATAAGCTTTCAAGGCCTCGACATAGAGGCCCTTGTTCCAGTAGGCGACGCCGAGGTAGTTCCAGGTCTCGGGGTCGAAGTCGATGATGCCCAGGGACTTCTCGAGCAAGCTGATGGCCTCGTCGAATCGGCCGTTGTCGATCATGTTGATCCCGAAGGCCGTCATGATGCGGAAGCTCCCCGGATTGCAGGCGTAGGCCTCCCGCAGGACGGCTTCGGCGTCGCCCGGACGTTTCTGTTCCTGGCAAAAGTTGGCCAGGTAGATATAGGCCAAAGTGAAGTCCTTCCTTTCGGCGATGATCTCCTTGAGCAAGGCGATCCCCTCCTCTGCCCGGCCGGCATGATAGGCGGCCGTGGCCTTGGTCCATTTGTTGTGGTAGGGGAACAGGGTCTTGAGGTCGTCCTCGGCCGTGAAGTCCTTTCGGAGCGGCGTCTGGGGCGAGGCCAGGTAGCCGAGGCTCCTCAGCTTTTCCGCCGTCGTCCTGTCCATATTCTGGCCGGCCTTGTCCGCCAGGGGCGAAGACTCCGACCGGACGAGCTCGGAGAAGGTTTTTTTGATCTTGGCCAGGTCGGCCCGGCCGGCGACGTTGTCGAGTTCGGCGAAATCCTTCTCCTGGTCGTAGACCTCGGGAATGGGCGAATCCATGTACTTCTCCCGGCCCTGGATGTACCCCCGGAGCGGCGCCCAGCCCCGGTTGTAATAGGCCGTGAGCGCTTCGAAGTAGACCGGCCGCGCGGCCAGGCTCTTGCCTTGGACGAGGGGCAGGAGCGACCTGCCTTGGAGTCCCTGCGGCTCCTTCTTTCCGAGGAGCCCGCAGACGGTGGGGAAGACGTCGACGTGACAGACGTTGGCCTCGACCCGGGCCGGTTTCGCTCCGGGCAGGGCAAGGATGAGCGGGACATGGAGCGTCGCGTTGTAGGCGAAGTAGCCATGGGTCGATTCGCCGTGCTCGCCCAGCGATTCGCCATGGTCGGCCGTGAAGATGACCGCCGTCCGGTCCTCGAGGTCCCGTTCCTCGAGGAAACCCAGGAGCTTGGCCAGGGCCGAATCGACGAAGGCGATCTCGCCGTCGTAGGGATTTCCCGGGTATTGAGACCGGAAGGGCTCGGGCGGCTCGTAGGGCTGGTGGGGGTCGAAGAGGTGGATCCAGAGGAACCACGGCCCGGTCCGCCCCTCGAGCCACTCCAGGGCCTTGCCGACGACGACGTCCGCCTTGCGCTCGACGAAGGTCATGTCCGTCGGCCCCTGACTGCCGTAGTTGTCGTCGTAGACGTCGAACCCCTGGACCAGGCCGAAGCGGGAGTCGAGGGGGAAAGCCCCGACGAAAGCGCCCGTGGCGTAGCCCTGGGCCTTGAGCCATTCGGCCAGGGTCAGAAAGTCCTCGCGGACGATGAAGTTGGAGTTGTCATGGACGCCGTGGGCGTTGGGCGTCAGCCCCAGGAGGATGTTGGTGTGCGACGGAAGCGTCGAGGGCGTGTGGGCAAAGGCCCGGGCGAAGAGGACGCTGCGGGCGGCGAGGGCGTCGATCGCCGGGGTCCGGATGCCTTTGTCTCCGTAACAGCCGAGATGGTCGGCCCGGAGCGTGTCGACCGTGATGAGGAGGACGTTGGGCTTGGCCGGGACCGCCGAGGCGAGCGGCCGCCACAGGACGGGCAATAATAACGGGAAGACGAAAAATCGAATGACGACGGCCCGGGATTTCCGCACTATTTTTTCTTGAGGAATTCGAGGAAGCTCTTGACTTGTTCGGCCCGCGGCGAATCGGGGTCGGCCTTCAGGTAGTCTTCGAAAGGCGGGATGGCTTCCGGATTCCGTCCGAGGGCGAGATAGGTCAGACCGAGCTGGTAGAGCCCATCGAGGTAGTCCTTCTGGACCTCGACCGACCGCTTGTAGTATTTCAGGGCGTCCTCGAACTTCGACTGTTTGGTGAGACTCGTTCCGATGTTGTAGAGGACGGTCGGGTCGGTGATCTTCTCGAACTCAATCCTGTTGTACCACTCCATGGCCTTGTCGGCCTCGCCGCGGTTGGCGTAGCAGTTGCCGATGAGGAGGATGATGTCGGTGTTCCCCGGCTCCTTCTCCAGCACTTTCTGGTAGGCCGCCTCGGCCAGGTCATACTGCTGGAGCTCGAAACGGCAGTTGCCGACGTTCTTGTGGAGGATGTAGACGTCCGGGTTCTTGGCGATGAGGTCCTCGTAGACGGTGACCGCCTCGTCGAATTTTTTATCCTCGAACAGCTTGTTGCCGGCCTCGAGTGCCGACCTGAGCTCGTCGGTGATCATCAGCCCGGCCGCCTTCTTCAGCGTGACCTCGACCGGGGGGTTGTTCGTGGCTTCGGGGATCGACGTGCTGATCTGCTTGGGCTCGTAGCCGGCTTTGAGGAAATCGATACTATAGCCGCCGCCCCGGATGTAGTTGGCCGTCCATTCGCCTTCGGCGTTAGTCGTCAGCTCGAAGCCGGACTGGCCCCTGACCGAGAAGAGCTTGACCTTGACGCCTGAGAGGGGCTTCCCTTCTTGGTCGGTGACCTTGCCCTTGAGCCGGCCCTGGCCCCGGTAGCTCTGGGAGAGAACGAAACCGGCTGAAAGGATCAGAATGATTGTTGTAAATGCGATCTTTTTCATCCTCTTCCTCCGTTCCTATCTTATCATCTTCGCCCCGGGAAAGCGAATCTCCGGGCCGGGAATCGCGGACTGTGAGCGGACAAAAAAAGCCCCTTCCGGCCCGGCCGGAAGGGGCTTGTGCATCTGCTTGAGCGGGGCGAGCTTAGAATTCGGCGCGGACGCCGACGCGGAAGACTCTCGGGTTCAGGATGCGCATGGTCCCCGCGAAATAGGTGGAGCTCAGGCGTCCCTGCTGTTCCAGGGCCGTGGCGGAGTTGAAGACGTTGAAGCAGTCGCCGGCGACGGTGAAGCGGAGCGTCTCGGTGACGTTGAACGTCTTCTCGACGCGGAGGCTGAGTTCGTAGAAGTTGGGCAGTCGCCGGTCGCCGAACTTGCCGATGTTCCCCGGCTCGTTGGCGCGTAAATTGGTCCAGCCGATGTTGTTGGCGTAGACCTGCATGAAGGGCGGTAAGACGTAGCCTTCGCGGGCCTGGAAGGCGAAGCTGCCGCTGATGCCGTAGGGGAACTGGTAGAGACCGGTCAGCTTGGCCATCCACTTGGCGTTGACCCACACGGCCGAGATGCCGGAGCCGCCGCTCTGCGGGGCGACGACGCCGCCCTCGTAGTAGTCGTAGTTGTTCATGTCATAGGGCCATTCCGAGCGATCGTTGCCGTTGTAATACCGCCAGTTGGACAGGGTGAAGGAGCCGTCGAGCATCCAGTTGTGGGACAGCCGTTTCTTCAGGACGATCTCGGCCGCGATATAGCGTTCGAACGATTTCAGCGTGGTCGTCCCCTCGACATAGTTCGTCCTGTAGGAGCCGATGGGCCATTCATAGCGGCCGTAGTAGTTCGCGCCCGTTATCGGCTCGGTGCCCTGCAGGTAGTAGTTGGCGCGCGTTTCGAGCGCGCCGTCGGCCATGATGCCTCTGTCCCAGTTGAGGCGGTGCAGTTTCTTGTAGAAACCCTCGAGCCGCACGGCGAAGTCCGAAACGATCTCACGTTCGTAGGCGACCGAGATCTCGTCGAGGAGCGGGGTCTTGTACTTGGGGTCGAACTTGTTCGTCGACTGGGCCAGCGTTGGATTTTCCGGGTCGAAGCCGCCGAACCAGCTCCAGCCGGCGGGATCGCTTGCGGGTTGTCCGCCCGACCCTATGAGCTCATTCTCCGTCACGCGGCCGTCACCGTTGGCGTCGATCCAGCGGATGT
>Ga0315284_10013043_pt1 | contig 11834 bp, 9 predicted proteins | sample YL17G09_16_MG_FD_203696 | JGI IMG/M metagenome (GOLD analysis project Ga0315284, IMG submission 203696) | Sediment microbial communities from Yellowstone Lake, YNP, Wyoming, USA - YL17G09_16 | ecosystem: Environmental > Aquatic > Freshwater > Lake > Sediment | place: USA: Wyoming | collected... | reverse complement strand
GCGGCGTTCGCACACCAGTCACCGATTACCATCTGCGATGCGGTGTTCCCCGTCGCCACGTTAATCCCGTCGAAGACAAAGGATGTGGCCGTGGTGTACGTCGCGGATGCGGGGAATATGAACGACGACGCGCCGCTCCCCGTGCTGGCGTAGTTCATGGTCAGCGTGCCGGCAACCAGCACGCCGAAGTACATCTGCACCATGTACCGGTTAGAAGAGTTGAACGCCCCCACACTGTTGGTGAAGACCGAGGGGCTGCCGGCGGTGCCCAGGATGGTCAGCGTACACGATTTGGATTCCAACGCTGTGCCCGGCGCGCTGGCGGGGTTGACCTTCAGCCCGCTGTTGGTCGCGGTCGCGTTGCCAGTGAACGTGATCGTCTGCCCGGCGTTGATGGTGATGTTCCCCCGCCGCTGCCCGTCCGCTGCCGCCCCCGCGCTGGTCTCGCCGAGGGAGATTATCAGACACGCCAGCGCCTGCTCGACGGTCAGCGTCGCGCCGTTGTAGACGTAGATCTTGTCGTCCGCGTCCGGCGCGCCGTTCTTGAGCGTGGCCAGGGCGGCCACGTTGCAGGACGTGTCGATGTTGAAGTTCGGATCGACGTAGCTGTTGGCCACGGCTACCGCTCCAGCGGCTCGGCCTGCGCGGCGACCTTGAGCCCGCGCACGGCCACGGCCTTAAGAATGTCCGCGTCGCTCACGCCGGCCAGGGAGTCAACCACAGGCACGACCTTCTCCCACGGCGCGCCGCAACCGTCCAGCAGCAGCACCCCGTTGGGGTACTTGACTGGCGCCAGCGCCCAGCCGGCGGGCATCGCGCCGCGGACCTCGATGGCCATGCGCCCGGCGAACAGGTCCGGCCGGGCGGCGATCAGCCGGTACTCGGTGTCTACCGGCAGCGCGACAAACTGCTCGCGGGTTGCAAGGCACAGTGCCATCTCAGAGCCCCCACCTGCGCCGCATCCACCGCACCGCGAGGCACGCCGCCAGCGCCTCCTTGGCGTCGGCCACGGCCGCGTACCACTCGGACAGCTTGCGCGCGTTCATTTCCCTCTCCCCGTCACCGTTCCGGCGCGGTTGCGTCACCCAAAGATGCAGCCGCTTCCGGTATCGCCCTTAGCGACGTGATCCGGCCCTCGGCGTCCCGCACCACCGGGAACCGCCAGGACCGCCGCTCCGTGTTCGCGCGGATGTGCTGGAGCGCGACAAGCATCTGCTCCTCGCGCACCGCCCGGACGACCTCGCGGTCTTCGGTTGTCTCTGCGGCACGGGCCAGCGCTGCCAGGTCGGCCGCCAGCCCGTCCATCTGGGTGTCCTTCGCGCGGATGTGCTGGAGCGCGACAAGCATCTGCTCCTCGCGCACCGCCCGGACGACCTCGCGGTCTTCGGTTGTCTCTGCGGCACGGGCCAGCGCTGCCAGGTCGGCCGCCAGCCCGTCCATCTGGGTGTCCTTGGACAACTGCTCTGCTTCGGGCTCACTGACGCCCAGGTCCGCGAGAATCTCCTTGGACAGACTCACCGCATCGCCCTCCGCAGACAGTCCAGCACCGCGCGCAGATTCGCCAGCCGCCGGCCCAGTTCACGCGCCGTCTTCGTCGCCGGCACCTGCACCGTCCTGCCGTTCTCGGTAGTCATGCTGACGTTCTGCTCGACCATCCGTAGCCGCTGGAGCCCGTCGGCCTGTTGTTCCACGGCCCGGGACTCGGCTTCGGTCAGGTTGTCGGCTACCCTGATCTCGCCGGTCAGCGGGTCCCAAGTGGCGCGGTGCTCGCCCATCTCTGCGGCGGGCGTCACCACCACCACCTTGCGCTTGTCGTCCTGGAGTTTAGAGGCCCAAGCCTGCACGTCGGGCAGGCGGGCGGGGACTACCTCCACCGCAGGTGCCGGCGGAGGCGTAACCGTCTCCGCGCTTGGCGGAGCGGCAGGTTGTGCGGGTTCTACGGCTGCTGCGGGGGCTAGTCCGGCATCGGCTCCAGCTTGTAGTGCAGCTTTGAATGGGACGGTGGCTGCCCCGGCAACGCGAGCGGCGTACCGTCCTTCGCGAACATCCCGAGCAATTTGCTGCCCTTCGGCAACGCGGCGGCGAACTCTCTCATCTCGTCCTCGTTCGCCAACTTCATGACGTAGTACCAAGCCGCTTCGCGCGCGCTTGGCGTCTCCGGCTGCGGCGTCTGCAAGTTCGTAGGTTCTTCCGTAGCCACCGGCCACCTCCACCCCCAGCGTGTAGACATCGCCGCTGGTCGCGAGCCACTTCACTATGGCTCCGTCAAGAGCCTTTGTCAAGTCCGCCAATCCCTGTGCCGCGGACTGGTTCCAGTTAACCGCTTCCATGGCCTCAACTGCGCCCACCAGTACCAAGTCGCCAGTCGCCCAGCCGAAGAGTTTGGATGCCGTTCCCAGCCCGTTGATGTCCAGGGCTACTACCCCGTCCCCGGCCAGGACCGCAAACTCGTCACCCCCAACACGATAGATGTGTCCGAGTTCGGGGTTCTCCTCGAACGCCACATCGTTCTGAAGTTCGGTCTGCTCATCGTGCGTCAGGAACCATTGCCGCCGCTCATCGCTCATGTCAGCGGAGCGGATCTTCACCGCCGGCCGGTGCTCCGTGTCCGGCCCGATGGTGTACCCCATCTTGACCGCTACGCCCGCCACCTTCGGCAACGACCCCTTGACCGCCTCCAGCTTCTCGGCGAGGCCCGCCTCGGTGTCCGCCCCGATCCGGAAGTTCCCGCCGCCCAAACGGTAGGCATCCTGGCCGAACACGGCGTGCAGCCGTCGCGCTACCTCCAGCGCCGCATGGTCACCGTAGACGTGGCTCTTGACCCCCTGGCGCGGGGTATCGTTCTGCTGCTTGATGTCCAGGTTGACGAGCGCCGAGAACGCCCGGGGCTTCGCCTCAAGCCACGCCCGCTTGCTCCCCAGCCCCGTCAGCCGGTCGGTCAGGAGCGCCGCCCCCCGCTCCTCGTGGCTCATCTGTGCGGTCTGCTTCGCCGTCCAGATAGTCTTGCGCCGTGGCGGGCTCTTCTCGCCGTGCGGCCCGGCCCTGTACTCGACCGTCTCCGCCTCGGATACCCCCTTGAGGGGGGTAGACGGGGCAAGTGTCTCCGGTGCCGGCGGGGTCTTAGGCTGTTCCACCGTCTGTGTGCGCGGGCCCGCCTCCGCCGGCACCGAAACCTTTGGCATCTCAATGGTCACGCCCGCCTGCGCCGCGGGCAGTTCTATGGTCGGCGCGGCCTCGGCCTGTGCCGCCGTGATCCGCGCGATCAGCGCCTTCCGCCTGCTCCCCTCGACAAGCGGCAGGTTCGTCACCGACACGCCCAGTTCCTTGGCCATCTTGCCAAGCTCGGGCGTCTTCATCGCCTCCAGGTCGGCACGGGCGGCCGGCGCCTCGGACTTCGACGCGGCCTCCGCCAGCGCGGCGGCCTCGGACTCGCCCAGGCTGGGGGCGGCCTCCGGGGCCTTTTCGGCAGGCTTCTCAGCGGCCGTCGCCGCCTCCGCCTCGCCCGCCTTCACCGCCGCCCGGATATCCTCGAACTCGTCCTTGGTCGCGTTGACCTTCTGAAGCGCCTCGGCCTCGCTGATCCCGGACGCCCGGAGAGTGTCGAACTGCTGCACCTTCACCCGGTCAGCGGGGGTCGCTACCGGGTGGACGGCCTCCGCCTCCAATACCGCCTCGGCGGCCTTCGGCGTCATGCCAGCCGCGGTCAGCGCCCGCATCTGGACGGCCCGCTCCTCTGGCGTCGGCTCGACCCGCTGGGTCTGCTCTGTCTCCACTGCCAGCGACGGCCCCATGTCGCGCGCCACGTCTACCGCGGCGCCCGGGCCTACCATCAGCCCCATCGACACCAGCATGGGGCGTATCGACTTGCCGAACGCGGCCTTCTCTTTCTCCCAGTCCACCTTGGCGTTAGGGTTGCGGTACTGCTCCATGAGCATCACGCCCCACTCGACGCCCTGCTGGAGCACCTCCTCCGCGTTCTCCTCCAGGTAGTTGACCCCATGCCGCTTGATCCGGTCGGCCACGTAGGCGAGTATCCGCTTGCTCAGCGTCTCGCCCAACTGCTTGCCTACCTTGGGCGCCAGTAGCAACCCCTCGGCCTGCATCTGCTCGATCTGCTGGTACAGCACTCCGGCGGCCAGCGAGATACCGCGCACCTCGGGGGTGATCTCCCCGCCCATCTCGCGCAACTTGTCCTGGAAGTCAACGGCCTGCGCCGCGCCCAACACCAGCTTGGCGGTCGTCACACCCAGCGGCCCCGCGGCGGATGCCGCCATGTACGCGGCCATGTACGGCATACTAGCCGCCGTGTCGATGATGCCCTGCTCGAACCAATTATCCCCCACCAGCGGGTCCTTGGACTCCTGGATGTGCTGTATCTGCCGCCGGAGCGCCTCGTAGTCCATGCCCCGCTGCTCGAACTTCTTGGCCTCGCCCGCCGCCTTGTGGTAGTCGCCGATCAGCTTCTTCAGGTCGGCCGGCATGTTCGCCGTGACGTAGGTGCCATCCGGGAGGTTGTAGCCGCGCGTCCGGAGCTCGCCGGCCAGCCGGTCCTTCTCGGCCGTCACCTCCGGCGGGGTGCCGAAGTTCTCGGCCGCGAAGCCCTGGAGCCCCATCCAAATCTTGAGCGCGCCGCGCTCCATGCTCACGGCGGCCTTGTCCGTCAGGTCGCGGTGCTCCGTCGGGTTCGCCGCCTCGTACACGTAGCCCAGGAACCGGGTGCGTTCCTCCGGCTTCATGTCCAAGATCGGGTCGATGTCGGTCTGCTCGCCGGAAATGTACTTCTTGGCCAGTTCGTAGACCGGCCGTTCCTTCTCCGCCTGCTTGCTCATCTGCTGCCAGATCAGTTGCGGGATGCCTACCTCGCCCATCTGCCCGGCGACCTCGGCGTCCTCCGGGCGGGTGTGCGACTTGACGTAGAACGCGAACCGGTCCGGCACCGCGGGGTCCTTGGTGTCCGAGAACTGGCCGCTCAGGATCAGCCGCCGCGCGTCGCGCGATAGAGTGTCAAGGTAGCCCTCGCGGATCGTCTGCTTGGCCACCTCGCGCGGATTGACCCGGAACGGCTGGCCGTAAAGCTTCGCGTTCTGCGACTGCGCCAGCCGGCTGTCCGGCACCTCGATCTCCACGTCGGGGATCGCTTCCAACCGCTGCGACATGTTGTTGCGGAAGTAGTCAACCATCTTCCGCCGGGTATCGGATGCCCGCTTGACCGCCTGGCCTATCGCCTGGGGGTCGGCCTGCCCGGTCTGCTCGGCCAGCGCCAAGTGCTCCCGGTCGCGGAGCGCCTCGCCCATCTCGCGCGCGAAGCCTACGGCCGCCCGCGCGTCGCTCGAACTCCCGATCTCCTGGCTGGCTACCTGCCGGTAGACATCATCGAACGGATCGGGACCCTTCGGGCGCTTCGGGGCCTTGGGTGCAGCCGAAGGGGCCGCCGCCGGAGCCATCGGGACCGGGGCATTCCCCCCGCCCTGAACCTGCGGCACACCGGCGGTCACGTACTGCGGTAGCGGGGCGGCGGGGGCGGGCGGTGCCGCCGGTGCCTGCCCGGCCTCCTCCTGCTCAACCGCAGCGAATGCTTCCTCGAACGGATCTGGCATCTCAGTCCCCTACCGCCCATCCTGCCTTGCGCAACAGGTTCTTGGCCGCCTCTATCCGCTGCGCCTTCGGTAGTCCCCTATCCGTCTGCCGGATCGCCTCCGTCACCATGTCCGGGCTCGCAGGCTTGCCCTCGCCTCGCGGCAGTTCACCTTGCCGCGGCACCTGCAACCCGGGCCGCTGAACAGCCGCAGCCGGGGGCGCTACGGCCGGCCCCGGCAACGGCTTCCCAGGCCCGCCCGTAGGCGCCTGCCCGGGCAACCCTCCCGTCCCCGGCCTCAGCAGGCCGAAAGTGGCACCGCGGATGGACGCCGCCGCCAAGTCCCCAAACCCCGCCCCCTGTTCGCCTTCCGCAGGGAGCGCGGCGGGCATCGACGGGCGCGACATCTCCGCCACCGCCGGAGCCCGTTGCTCCGCCGTGTCCGGGGTGCTCCGGCTCCTCGTGTTCTCTATCGTTGCGGGTATCCGAGTGTACCGCTGCCAAGTGGACTTGTTCGCAGCCGCCCACTCGCCAATCGCCCCCTGGTAGCCCGGATCGTTGCGATTCCGTATCATCCAGTCCACCAGCGCGGCGTCCGTCACTACGTCCATGTCCTCCTGCTTCTTGCCGGTCAGCGCCGGCGAGTACCGGCTCCCCAACCGCGTCCGGAGCTCGTCCAGGTGCTCGGTCGTCAGCTTGCCGCCCGGCGGAACGATGCCCGGGAAGCGGGGGTCTGGGACCTCTTCCTGCACCCGCCGGCCCTGGTCGTCCACCATGTAGCCGCCAGTCTCGTCCAGCTTGTCCTTCAGCACGCTCTTCCCGCGCATCATCTCGTCGGCCGTCCGGCTCATGTGCGCGGTCAGGTCGGCCCCGACCCGGCCGGCCGCCTGCCGGTTGGCCTTCTGCTCCGGCGACTCGCTCAGCATGGACGGCGCCATCGGCCCGAGTAGCCCCTCCAAGGGGGTCTGCGGGGGCTTCACGGGTCCCGGGGCGGGCTGGATGCCCGGTCCCAGGGCGTTGCCCGCCGGCTTTCCAGCCTTGGCCGCCAGCGCGGTTTTCCGCGCGGCAATGGCATCCTGGTGCCGCTGCCGGGCGATCTCAACGTCCTGTTCCGTCCCTTTCTCCGCCTTCAGGTTGGCCTCCGCCTGCTTCAGCGCCCCCTCGGCCTCCTGGACCGAATCGTCCAGCATGGCCTTCTCGGCGCCCCACCGCTCGGCCGTCTGCTTCGTCTCCACCTCGGTCCGCACCTTGTCCTCGGTGACGCCGCGGCGCCAGCTGACCGCCTCCTCCACCCGCTTCCTGGCCTCGGGGTCGCCGGCCATCGCCTTCTTCTCGTCAGCGCCCAGCCGCTTGTTGGCCCCCGCCTCGTCGCCGGCCTCGACCAGATCCTTGAAGCTGAGCCCGCCGTAGGCCTCGGGCTTCGGGGCCGGAACCATCGGCGCCGGCTGGATAGCCATCGGCACCTGCACCCCGGGCGTAGCCGCCGGGGTCTGCAACTGCGTCTGCTTCGCCCAGAACGGCAGATCGGCCGCCTGCACCGCATCCCACTGCGGCTTGACCTCCGGCGTCGGCCCGCCGGTCGGGATCGGCAACCCCCCGGCCCTGGCCGCCATCACCGCCCCCGGCGCCGGCTGTATCCCGGTCAAGGGCGCCGGCGCGTTGCGCGTAACCTGTGTAGGAAGAGAGATTTCCGCCGGCTTGTTCAGATCGGCCTCGGGGGTCAGCCCGCCCGAGATGCTCCACGGTAGCGGCGTCGCGGCCCGCTGCATCGCGCGAATAGGCACCTGCTCCGGCATCATGGCTATCGGCGCGGGGGTCTGGCCGGCCGTCAGCAGCCCGGACGCGGCCGGGACGATGTTCGCCGCCGTCGGCGTCGGGTTCGCCCGGATCGGCGCTGGCGCCGCCAGGATGCCCTCCTGCCCGGGCTCGACGCGCGGGCGCTGGTTGTTGGGCATGATCCCCAGCGCCAGGTCGCCGAAGCCGGGCATCATCGACAGGTTCTTGCGGGGCATGGGTCAAACCTCCCCTATCACTATCGGAACGGGCGGCAGCGAGTACAAAGCCCGCCCGTTTTTTTCTGGCGTCCCCCACCCGTTCGGAGGTATAGTGCCTGCGAAGGAGGGACGGGACATGATGCGTGCTATCCTGACCGCGGGAGTGCTGGCGCTGGCCGCCGGCGGGGTGCTGGCCGCTGAACAGGTGGAAGTCAAGGCGCCGGCCGCGCCGAAACTGACCAAGGCGGAGCAGATCGAGAGACTGAACCGCGAGATTTTCAAGGCCGAGCTCCGCCTGCTGACCATCACCGATGCGTACATAGCCGAGACCGAAAAGGAAAAGGGCAAGCGCCGCGCCGACATGCTGCGTAAGGACCGGGCAAAGGACACGGCCGCCCTTCCTGGGATGCGCATTGAGCGCGCTTGGCTCAAGGGCGAGATCACACTGGCCAACGCCGAGAAGGCCGTCAATGTCGCCGAGGAGGCCGTCGCCAAGGCCAAGGACAACGAGAAGTCCGGCGCACAGGCGGCGCTCGACGCGGCCCGGGCCGAGTTGGAGCGCGTCAAGAAGCTAGAGGCGGCGAAAGACTTCTGAGGCATCTTCAGCCCATCCCGTAAACGCCGTTGCTGTACCCGTCGAAGTCGGTCTGGCCGTAGCCGTCCTCGGCGTCGAGGTCCTTGATCTCGCCGATTGCCGAGTCGGTGACCACCCCCGCGTAGTCGAACCAATCCCCCGAGCCCGACAGATCGGCGTCCTGGTAGGCGTAGGCCACCGAGACCGTCTCGTTGTCCCAGCCGCCCGAGCTCTTGGACAGCAGCAGGTAGCCAACGGCGTACCCGCCGCTGGGCGCGGCCACCCGGCCGGCCGCGGTGCCGCCGGTGACCGTGGCAGCGGGGACCGGCTCGCTGGCGCCGGCCGAATGCCGCCAGGGCACGGCCAACTTGGTGAGGCGATAGGCTACGTCCGGGACCACCACGTCGGCGTCGGTGACCTTGACGTTGCCCACGTCCGCGTAGAAGTCGCCGCTGGCCGGCGGGTCCTCGCGGTAGTTGCGGGTGGCGGTGCATTCGTAGCCCGCAGCGGCGGCCGCGTAGGAATCGGCGTTGAAGTCGGCGATGGCCGCGGCCACGGCCACGGCCAGGCTGCCGGGTGTGCCCCAACTCCAGCTACAGAGGATGTCGTTGCCAGCGGCAAGCGCCGTGTCCACCACGAAGCTGACCGCGCCAGTGGTGTAGTTGATAGACCCCGAAGTGAGCTCGATGGACCCGTCAGTCTTGGTGAGGTTGCCCGATCCGTCGTCGCCTATCCAGAGCCAGTTGCCGCCGCCATCGTCCAGGGCGAAGAAGGTCGTGCCGGGGACCACCGGCAGATTGGCGGCCAAACTGGCGCTCTGACTGGTGCCGGCAACGATATCCCCAACATCGTCCAGCCCGGTGGTGCCGCCCGTGGCCAGGTCCTGGCCGGCGCCGTACTTGGCCGTGCGGTCGCCCGTGCCATCGTCGAGGCCCGGCTTGGTGATGGCGAGGCACTCGCAGGCGTAGTAGACCTCGTTGACGTAGCAGCAGTAGAACGTGTTGCTCGTGCCGGCGTCATAGGGCGCCCAGTCCTCGGAGTCGGTCACGAACGCAGTGGTCACCCACTCCGTATGGACGTAATCAAGCAGTGTCGCCTTGGTCCACGCCGCGAAGGCGTACGTCCCGCCGGACGGCACCGGCGCGGCCTGCCCGTGCGCGTAGAAGGCGGCCTCGTCCAGAATGTCCTCGATGCACTGGCGGGCCTTGACCAGCCAGTCCTCGAACTCGGCCCCGGGCGAACCGCCGGCCACGATCACATCGGGCAGCGTGACCGCTGCGCCGGCCACGGTGGCTCGCCGGGATATTGCCGTGCGGAGCAAGTTGAGCGTCGAGGCGTAAAGCGAGTCGCCGCCTTGCACTCCGGGGTTGAGGTCTGCGTAGGTTCTGGCCATGGCTAGGGGTCCGCAACCCATACAGCCTTGAGTACGTTGGTGTCGATCTTAAGACCGTCGCCGATGTTGACCCCAAGCCCGCCCGCGGCGGCCTTCAGGCATCCGTTGGCTAACAGCGGCAGCATCATCCCCGTCTTGGTGACGTTCGCCCCGGCGGCCTTGGCCTTCAGGTGCGCCCACGCGAAGGCGAGATACCCGTAGTCCACCGCCCCGAGTCGGACGCGCCCTCCCCTTCTGACGACCGGCGCCGCGTTGTCCTTGACAAACTCCAGGGTCGGGACGAAATCGCCGGTGGCGGCGTCTTCCGTCTCGTCCCCCGGGTCCCCCACCAGCTTCAGCCCGGGATTGGTGTCGGACCGGAGCGCCTTGCTCCCGGTGCCTGCCGTACCCGCCCGCGTGTCTATGACCGGCGCGGTCCCGTCCAGGTCCAGGGTCTCGCTCGACCCTCCGCTCTCGGCCAGCGTCTCGTCCAGCAGGATGTGTTCGGGGTCCTCGGGGCCCTCAAGATGCCGCCCCCGGCTGACCGCCTCTTCCAGCGCCAGCAGCCGATTGGCGAGGTTGTGGTCCTCCTCGGTCTCCTCCTCGAACTCCGGATCGTACACCTGCGGCACTGCGCCCAGCTTCTCGCGCATCTGCTCGGCCCAGGTGTGGAGCGCAACGACTGCCGCGCGTGTCTCGGCGTCGGCACCGTCCAAGCGCGGGAGCTCCGAGAGCGTGACCTGTCCGGCCGCCCTTAAGCTCTCCAGCACCTCCCGCAGTTCATCGTTCACTTGCGACCTCAGCCCGGCCACGCCGCGAGATTGAAGACAAAGGACATGTCGAATGGCTGGAACGGCACCCGGGCCTTGGCCTCGCCGTAGGCGCGCGTCGTGCTGGCGATCCGCCACTTGGAGTCAGCCGGCGGTGTGTCGCCCGTGTCGTCCGTCCCGGTATGTGGGTCGCCCGTGTCCTTGTCGCAGAAGATGCGCGGGCACGGGTCGCCGCCGTCCTTGATCCACTTCTCCCAGCCTATCGGGTCGTCGCTCTCGTGGTAGACGTACTCCTTGAGCAGTTCTTTGCGGAACTTCTGCGACTTCAGCTTGGAGAACCCGCCCTTCCTGAACGTGAAGGTGTAGCGCAGCGGGACTATCGCGTCGTCGGCGTCCCAGGTGAAGTATTCGGGGATCTCCACGTTGGTCAGCAGCAGTTCGCCGACCGCGGCCATCTGTTGCCCGCCCACCACCAGCGCCCCCGCGTTCGTGTGCCAGATCGCGTTGTAGCTGTTGCCCCAGTTGATCGAGCTTTGCGCCACGGCCAGCCGCAGGATGTACTTGCCCTCCGGCCGCGCGTAGACGTTCGAGCCCTCGACCACCCGCCAGAAGAAGCCTTCCTTGTCGGGTTCTGTCTCGATGGGCTGATCCAGGTCCACCGCGCCGGCCGCCGTCCACCCGTACTTCAGCTTCTCCTCGACCCCGTAGCCGAGGATGGAGAGCACCGCGCGGCCATCCTGGTACGCATCCGGGTTGTCCGCGAACGAGTAGAGCAGCGTCACCCGGGCCGCGCCCGGCGCCTCCTCGCTCTTCTCGTCCACCTCCATGTACCGCGGGGTCATGGTGATACCGTTCACCGACCACCCGAGCACCCGCAGCAGCGCGAGGTTGTCGTTCAGCACGCCGGTCGGCACGTGGTAGACCCGCTCGCCGTGCCACTTCCCTTCCTTCAGGTACTCGCGGCGCTTGCGCGACCAACACGCTTCTATGTACGCGGCGGTAGCCATCTCACGCCCCCGCCCGCGAACGCGGCGCCAGGTAGGTAACCGTGATCCGGGCAGTGGCCTTCAGGAAGTGCGGGTCCGGGTCGATGGACGCCACGCCCGGCACGATGTGCCCCGTCCACGTCCCGTAAGGGTACGCCGTCCCGTAGGTCGGCAGGCTGGTGTGCGTCCAGCCCATCTCGCCCTCGACCAGTTCCGTCACCGGGCACTCGAAGATGCGGACGAACCGGTGTTCGCGCGCCGACCCCTGCACCCGCGAGGCGAACACCTCGACCAGCCCGGTGGCCGCAGCCCCCGAACCGGTGTACGCCCGCACCTGCCGCGCCCGGACTACCGCCTCCTCCTCCACCGTGCCCTGCACCTTGTGGATCGAGGAACCTATGATCTCCGCGCTGCTGTTGTCGGGCAGTTTGTCGCCCGCCTCCAATCCGGCAGCGGCCAGCGTCCCGCCTACCCCGAGCCCGTAGGTCGTCTCCGTGACGATCTCCTGCGGCGTGTCGCTGATGATCTTCCGCTGCTTCATCTGCACCTTGCGCCGCACCAGG
>Ga0315284_10013041_pt1 | contig 11835 bp, 9 predicted proteins | sample YL17G09_16_MG_FD_203696 | JGI IMG/M metagenome (GOLD analysis project Ga0315284, IMG submission 203696) | Sediment microbial communities from Yellowstone Lake, YNP, Wyoming, USA - YL17G09_16 | ecosystem: Environmental > Aquatic > Freshwater > Lake > Sediment | place: USA: Wyoming | collected... | reverse complement strand
AACTCGACTTCGAGCGTGCCGCCCGGCTGCGCGACGACCTCGGCGCGCTGAAGCGGGCGCTGGAGAAGCAGGCGGTCGTCCTGGGCGACGGTACCGACGCCGACGTGGTGGCCTTCGCCGACGACGCGCTGGAGGCCGCGGTGCAGGTGTTCCACGTGCGGGGCGGTCGGGTGCGCGGACAGCGTGGATGGGTCGTCGAGAAGCCCGGCGATCCGGGAGATTCCGCGGAGGCCGTACTGGTGGAGCAGTTCCTCACCCAGTTCTACGGCGATCAGGCCGAATTGAACGGCGCTGCAGACGAATCCAACAACCCGGTGCCGCGGGAGGTTCTCGTTCCGCGCCTTCCCCCCAATGCCGAGCAGTTGACCACGTGGCTGTCCGGGCTGCGCGGCTCCAGGGTGGACCTGCGGGTGCCGCGCCGCGGCGACAAGCGGGCACTGGCCGAGACTGTTCATCGCAACGCCCAGGACGCGCTGCAGCAACACAAGCTCAAGCGAGCCGGTGACTTCACCGCGAGATCTGCTGCCCTGCAGAACATTCAGGAATCACTGGGTCTCGCCGACGCGCCGCTGCGCATCGAATGTGTCGACATCAGCCATGTACAGGGCACCGACGTCGTCGGCTCGCTGGTGGTGTTCGAGGACGGCCTGCCGCGCAAGTCCGACTATCGCCACTTCGCCATCCGGGAGGCGGCCGGCGAGGGCCGTTCGGATGACGTGGCCTCCATCGCCGAGGTCACCCGCCGCCGGTTCCTGCGGCACCTCCGCGACGCCGGCCGGCCGGCGGAGGCCGCCGAGGCCGACAAGCCGCGCGAGGACCTACCGGAAACCGGCAAGCCGCGCCGGTTCGCCTACCCGCCCAACCTCTTCGTCGTCGACGGTGGAGCGCCGCAGGTCAATGCGGCGCAGGCGATCCTCGATGAACTCGGTGTCACCGACGTGGCGGTGATCGGCCTTGCCAAGCGACTGGAGGAAGTCTGGGTGCCGGGCGATCCCGACCCGGTCATCCTGCCCCGCAACAGCGAAGGGCTGTATCTGCTGCAGCGGGTGCGCGATGAGGCGCACCGCTTCGCCATCTCCTACCACCGCAGCAAGCGCTCCAAGCGCATGACCGCTTCCGCGCTGGACACCGTGCGCGGGCTCGGGGAGGCCCGGCGCAAGGCCCTGGTCAGCCACTTCGGCTCGGTGGCCCGGCTGCGTGAGGCCAGCGTCGAGGAGATCACCGAGGTGCCCGGGATCGGTGCGACGACGGCGGCCGCTGTTCTGGAAGCACTCGGTGCCGAGCCGGATCGCCCCGGTTGGGGTGCACCAGCCCATGCGGTGGGCGATGATGGACCGCAGGTCCCATGAGAGAACTTCCTATGACAGAACGCGACCCCGTCGAGCCGGCCCGCGGTGATGACGCACCGGACATCGACGTGGTGCTGGTGACCGGGCTGTCCGGAGCGGGCCGCGGGACCGCCGCCAAGGTGCTGGAGGACCTGGGCTGGTACGTCGCCGACAATCTGCCTCCGGAACTGATCGCGCGGATGGTGGATCTGGGCCTGGCGGCAGGTTCGCGCATCACCCAGCTCGCGGTGGTGATGGACGCCCGCTCCCGCGGATTCACCGGCGATCTGGACCTGGTGCGCAAAGATCTTGCCACGCGGCACATCACTCCTCGGGTGCTTTTCATGGAGGCCTCCGACGACATCCTGGTGCGCCGCTACGAGAACAACCGCCGCAGTCATCCGTTGCAGGGCAACCAGACCCTGGCCGAGGGAATCGCCGCCGAGCGGGGGATGCTGGCCCCGGTGCGCGCGGTCGCGGATCTGGTGATCGACACTTCGACGCTGTCGGTGCCGTCGCTGCGGGCCGGCATCGAGAGCGCGTTCGGCGGCGAGACCGTCGCGCAGACCAGCGTCACCGTGGAGTCCTTCGGTTTCAAGTACGGCTTGCCGATGGACGCCGACATGGTGATGGACGTCCGGTTCCTGCCCAACCCGCACTGGGTGGACGAACTGCGCCCGCAGACCGGCCAGTCACCCGCGGTTCGGGACTACGTTCTGGCCCAGTCCGGAGCAACCGAGTTCCTGCAGACCTACCATCAGTTGCTCAGGTTGGTGGCCGACGGCTACCTGCGGGAGGGTAAGCGGTACATGACAGTGGCGATCGGGTGCACTGGCGGCAAGCACCGAAGTGTCGCCATCACCGAGGCGCTGGCCACGCTGCTCGCCGAGAACAGGCAGCTGTCAGTCCGGGTTCTGCATCGGGACCTGGGGCGCGAGTGACTGCACGGAGCTGGGAAATGTTCCCGGATACGCCCGCGGGAATGGCGCCACGCATCGTCGCACTGGGCGGCGGGCACGGCCTGTACGCGACGCTCTCGGCGGCGCGTCGGCTCACACCCCATGTGACCGCGGTAGTGACCGTCGCCGACGACGGTGGTTCCTCCGGACGGCTGCGCTCGGAGCTGGACATCGTGCCGCCCGGTGATCTGCGAATGGCATTGGCGGCCTTGGCATCTGATAGCCCACAAGGCCGTTTGTGGGCCACCATCATCCAGCACCGGTTCGGGGGCACCGGCGCGCTGGCCGGTCATCCCATCGGCAATCTGATGTTGGCCGGACTCAACGAGGTGCTGGCCGACCCGGTAGCCGCTCTGGACGAACTGGTCCGCATCCTGGGCGTGAAGGGTCGAGTTCTGCCGATGTGTCCGCTCGCCCTGCAGATCGAGGCCGATGTCGCGGGGCTGGAAGCCGACCCCCGGATGAGCCGGGTGATCCGCGGTCAGGTGGCGGTGGCCACCACGCCGGGGAAGGTGCGCCGCGTCCGGCTGCTGCCCGGCGATCCGCCGGCCACCCGTCAAGCCGTCGACGCGGTGATGGCCGCCGACCTCGTCGTGCTCGGTCCGGGTTCCTGGTTCACCAGTGTCATTCCGCACGTGTTGGTGCCGGGCCTGGCCGAGGCGCTGAAAGCCACCTCCGCACGCCGCGCCGTGGTGCTGAACCTCGCCGCCGAACCGGGGGAGACGGCCGGCTTTTCGGCTGAGCGGCACCTGCATGTGCTGACCCAGCACGCACCAGGGTTCACCGTGCATGACATCATCGTCGATGCGGCCTGTGTGCCATCGCAGCGCGAACGCGAACAACTTCGCCGCACCGCACGCGTGTTGGGGGCAGAAGTGACGTTTGCTGACGTGTCCAGACCTGGTGCGCCGTTACATGATCCGGCGAAGTTGGCAGCGGTGCTGGAGGCCGTACTGGCGCGGGGCGCGAAGTCCGCGTTCGCGCGGGGCGCGGAGGCCCCGACCACGACCGTGCCCACCGTCTCACCCTTGCCGGTGGGGGACTCCGGTGGCCCACTCCGAGACCGACCGAGTGGCCCACTCCGAGACCGACCGAGTGGCCCACTCCGAGACCGACCGAGAGGTGACGACCTGTGGCGATGACAGCTGAGGTGAAGGACGAGCTGAGCCGTCTCGTCGTCAACTCGGTGAGTGCTCGGCGGGCTGAGGTGGCCTCCCTGCTGCGGTTCGCCGGTGGGCTGCACATCGTGTCGGGCCGGGTGGTGATCGAGGCCGAGGTGGACCTGGGCAGCATCGCGCGACGGCTGCGCAAGGACATCCACGACCTCTACGGCTACAGCTCGGTCGTCCATGTGCTCTCGGCCAGCGGAATTCGCAAGAGCACCCGCTATCTGGTGCGGGTGGCCAAGGACGGCGAGGCGCTGGCCCGCCAGACCGGCCTGCTGGACATGCGGGGCCGCCCGGTGCGAGGACTACCCGCGCAGGTGGTCGGCGGCAGCGTCGGCGATGCCGAGGCGGCCTGGCGCGGCGCCTTCCTGGCGCACGGCTCGCTGACCGAACCGGGTCGTTCCTCTGCGCTGGAGGTGAGCTGTCCGGGACCCGAAGCCGCCCTGGCTCTCGTTGGCGCGGCCCGCCGGCTGGGCGTCAGCGCGAAGGCCCGCGAGGTGCGCGGCATCGACCGGGTGTTGATCCGCGACGGCGAGGCGATCGGCACTCTGCTCACCCGGATGGGCGCCCAGGACACCCGGCTGATCTGGGAGGAGCGCCGGATGCGCCGCGAGGTGCGGGCCACCGCCAACCGGCTGGCCAACTTCGACGACGCCAACCTACGCCGCTCGGCCCGCGCGGCGGTCGCCGCGGCCGCGCGGGTGGAACGCGCACTGCACATCCTCGGCGACACGGTTCCCGACCATCTGTCCGCCGCGGGACGGCTGCGGGTGGAGCACCGGCAGGCCTCGCTGGAGGAACTGGGCCGGCTCGCCGACCCGCCGATGACCAAAGACGCGGTGGCCGGCCGCATCCGGCGACTGCTGTCGATGGCCGATCGCAAGGCCAAGCACGACGGCATCCCGGACACCGAGTCAGCGGTCACCCCGGATCTGCTCGAGGACGCCTGAGCGTCGACTACCGGACGCCGGCCGCCTCGGTCCGGGTGACGGGCTGGTTGGCCGACATGGCCCAGCGGATCCCGCCGACCAGGACGCGGCCCGCGAACCGGATGCCGGTGGCTTCTACCGGCGGCAGGTACGGCAGCCGCAACGGCAGCCTCGCCCAGCCCGGCAGCATCGACACCGCCGTCGCGGCGAGCACTCCGTAGGGCGCCCGCGCCAGCAGCGGAAGCGGGGGCGTCAACAACAGGAAGCGGGCGGCCTCCCGGGCGGTTTCGGTGCTGCGCAACTCGCCCCGAAATGCCTTGAGGCGCTGCCGAAGCTGCGCCTCGGTTCGCGGCGGGTCCTGCACTCCCAGCGCGGAAGCCACCCGAGCGGTGTCAGCCACGTAGCCGTCGCGGCCGGCCTGGTCCAGGGGTTTTCCTCCGTAGAGGCGGTGCGCCAGCAGGAAGCTGTCCACTTCGGCGATATGCACCCACTCCAGCAGATGCGGGTCGTCGGCACGGTAGGGCCGGCCGTCGGCGGCGATGCCGTGCACCCGCTTGTGGATGCCGCGCACCTTGTCCACCGCGCGCTGCGCGTCGGTGGCGGTGCCGAAGGTCGTGACGGCCAGGAACGTGCTGGTGCGCTGAAGCCGGCCCCAGGGGTCGCCGCGGTAGTCGGAATGTTCAGCCACCCCCGCCATCGCCAGCGGGTGCAACGACTGCAGAAGCAGAGCGCGCAGGCCGCCGACGAACATCGACGCGTCGGCGTGCACCTCACGGATCGGCCGGTCGGTTCCGAACCAGCGGGGGCCTGCCGCCCCGTGGATGCGGGCCCGATTCTGCGGGCCCTCCGGTCCGGCGACCATGGCGAACAGGCCCTGGCCCAGGCGATCACGGACCTTGCTCACATCCAGGTCGATAGGGAGCGGGGGTGTTCGGGGCAGGACCATGGCCCGACGGTACGCGCCGGGTCGGTAAGGCGTCTCGGGGTTCTCACCCGTCTCGCTCACCCCGCCGTTAGGCTGAGCGGTGGCATCGGCAACACATGGTGAACATCGTGAGGAGACAGACGTGACTATCCGGGTTGGCGTGAACGGCTTCGGCCGCATCGGGCGCAACTTCTACCGGGCCCTGGCAGCGCAGAAAGCGTTGGGAAAGGCCACTGACATCGAGATCGTGGCGGTCAACGACCTCACTGACATCAACACCCTGGCCCACCTGCTGAAGTTCGATTCCATCCTGGGCCGGCTGGCCGAGGATGTCAGCGTCGACGGCGATGACATCGTCATCGGCGGCGCCAAGGTCAAGGCGTTCGCGGTCAAGGATGGCCCCGCCGCACTGCCGTGGGGCGACGTCGGCGTCGATGTGGTGGTGGAGTCCACCGGCCATTTCAACGATGCCAAGGCGCACGGCCATCTCAAGTCGGGTGTCAAGAAGGTGATCATCTCCGCCCCGGCCAAGGACGAGGACATCACCATCGTGCTGGGTGTCAACGACCACAAGTACGACGGCAGCCAGAACGTCATCTCCAACGCCTCGTGCACCACGAACTGCCTTGGGCCGCTTGCCAAAGTGGTCAACGACGAGTTCGGCATCGTGCGCGGTCTGATGACCACGATCCACGCCTACACCGGAGACCAGAACCTGCAGGACGGTCCGCACCGTGACCTGCGCCGGGCGCGGGCCGCCGCGGTGAACATCGTGCCCACCTCCACCGGCGCCGCCAAAGCCATCGGCCTGGTGCTGCCCGAACTGAAGGGCAAGCTGGACGGCTACGCGTTGCGGGTGCCGATCCCCACCGGTTCTGTCACCGACCTCACCGTCGATTTGAACAAATCGGCCAGCGCCGAGGAGATCAACGCTGCGCTCAAGGCGGCCGCCGAAGGGCCGATGAAGGGCATCCTGAAGTACTACGACGCCCCGATCGTCTCCAGCGACATCGTCACCGACCCGCACAGCTCGATCTTCGATTCCGGTCTGACCAAGGTGATCGACAACCAGGCCAAGGTGGTGTCCTGGTACGACAACGAATGGGGCTACTCCAACCGGCTGGTCGATCTCATCGCGCTGGTCGGCAAGTCCCTGTAACCGGGCAGGAACACAGTGGCTGTGAAGAATCTCGCCGACCTGCTCGCCGAAGGCGTCAAGGGTCGCGGCGTCCTGGTGCGCTGCGACCTCAACGTCCCACTGGACGATAACGGCGCCGTCACCGACACCGGCCGCATCGACGCCTCGGTGCCCACCCTCAAGGCACTCGCCGACGCCGGCGCCAAAGTGGTGGTCACCGCGCACCTGGGGCGGCCCAAGGATGGGCCTGATCCGAAGTTCTCGCTGGCGCCGGTGGCGACGGTGTTGAGCGAGCGGCTGGGCCGGCATGTCCAGTTGGCCGGCGACGTAGTGGGCACCGACGCCCTCGCGCGCGCCGAGGGACTGACCGACGGCGACGTCCTACTGCTGGAGAACATCCGCTTCGACCCGCGGGAGACCAGCAAGGACGACGCGCAACGCAAGGCCCTGGCGACTTCGCTGGCCGAATTGGTCGGCGGCCCAGGTGGTTTAGAGGGTGCATTCGTCTCCGACGGGTTTGGCGTCGTGCACCGCAAGCAGGCCTCGGTCTACGACGTGGCCACGTTGCTGCCGCACTACGCGGGCACCCTGGTGGGCGTCGAGGTGAAGGTTCTAGAGCAGCTGGCCAAAGCCGGTCAGCGGCCTTACGCGGTGGTGCTTGGCGGGTCGAAGGTCTCCGACAAGCTCGCCGTCATCGAGAACCTGGCCGGCAAGGCCGACAGCCTCGTCATCGGCGGCGGCATGTGCTTCACCTTCCTTGCCGCCCAGGGTGTTTCGGTCGGCAAGTCGCTGTTACAGGAAGAAATGATCGACACCTGCCGGCGATTGCTGGAGGAGTACGGCGACGTTATCCACCTGCCGGTCGACGTCGTGGTGGCGTCGGAGTTCAAGGCTGATTCACCGCCGGAGATCGTCCCCGCGGGCAAGATTCCGTCCGACAAGATAGGCCTGGACATCGGGCCCGACTCGGTGGACCGGTTCACCGCCCTGCTGTCCAACGCGCGGACCATCTTCTGGAACGGGCCGATGGGCGTATTCGAGTTCCCGGCCTTCTCCGCCGGCACCAAAGGCGTGGCCGAGGCGATCATCGCTGCCACCGCCAAGGGCGCCTTCAGCGTGGTCGGCGGTGGCGACTCCGCAGCCGCGGTGCGCAAACTCGGCCTGGCCGAGGACGGTTTCTCCCACATCTCGACCGGGGGCGGCGCATCGCTGGAATACCTCGAGGGCAAGACGCTGCCCGGCATCGACATCCTCAACTGACCACCATCCGCACGACTCTCATCTAGGAGACCTGTGTCCCGGAAACCGCTGATCGCGGGCAATTGGAAGATGAACCTCAACCATTTCGAGGCCATCGCCCTGGTGCAGAAGATCGCCTTCGCGCTGCCTGACAAGTACTTCGACAGGGTCGATGTCACCGTCATCCCGCCGTTCACCGATCTGCGCAGCGTCCAGACACTGGTCGATGGGGACAAACTGCGGCTGACCTACGGTGCGCAGGATCTCTCCCCGCACGACGCCGGCGCTTACACCGGCGACATCAGTGGTGCATTCCTGGCAAAGCTGGGGTGCACCTTCGCCGTGGTCGGGCACTCCGAGCGGCGCACCTACCACCACGAGGACGACGCCACGGTCGCCGCGAAGGCGGCAGCCGCGTTCCGGCACGGGCTGATCCCGATCGTCTGCATCGGCGAGCACCTCGAGGTCCGCGAGGCCGGCAACCACGTCGAGCACAACGTCACCCAATTGCGCGGGTCGCTGGCCGGTCTCACCCAGGAGCAACTGGCCGACGTGGTGATCGCCTACGAGCCGGTGTGGGCGATCGGCACGGGCCGGGTGGCCAGCGCAGCCGACGCCCAGGAGGTCTGCGGCGCGATCCGTGCGGAGCTGGCCGACCTGGCCTCACCGCAGATCGCGGAGGGCGTGCGGGTGCTCTACGGCGGCTCGGTGAATGCCAAGAACGTCGGCGAGATCGTCGGTCAGCCGGACGTGGACGGTGCACTGGTCGGCGGAGCGTCGCTGGAGGGCGAGCAGTTCGCCACCCTGTCGGCGATCGCCGCCGGCGGGCCACTTCCCTGACCCCTGCCCGAAATGGCATGCCCGAGCCGGTAAGCTCTCTGCCATGATGTTCTCCCTGCAGATCCTGCTGATCGTCACCAGCTTGCTGGTGGTGCTCCTGGTTCTGCTGCACCGCGCCAAGGGCGGTGGCCTGTCGACGCTCTTCGGTGGTGGTGTGCAGTCCAGCCTGTCCGGTTCCACCGTGGTGGAGAAGAACCTCGACCGGCTCACGCTGTTCGTCACCGGCATCTGGCTGGTGGCGATTGTCGGCGTCGGCCTGCTGATCAAGTACTCCTGACAATCCGCTAGCCCGATACCACGGCTGGGACCCGGCGGCCCCCATGCGATCACCCGGCGGGCGGCCGAGACGGCTGGTCTGGACATGACCCGATCCTGACCGGTGAACCCACTGCAGAACCAGCCCAGCGCTGCATGTCCGGCGTTCGGCCCTGATACTTGACCAATGGCGCAGCCCGCGAGTTCCCTTGAGCCAATCGGTGCGGTGTACCGAACCCAGGTCGGCCGCGAGGCCACCGAGCCGATGCGCGAGGACATCCGCCTGCTCGGCGCGATGCTCGGCGACACCGTCCGCGAGCAGAACGGCCCGGAGGTATTCGAGCTTGTGGAGCGGGCTCGGGTGGAGTCGTTCCGGGTGCGGCGCTCGGAGATCGATCGTGCGCAGCTGGCCGCGATGTTCGCCGGGATCGACATCCACCAGGCCATCCCGGTGATCCGCGCGTTCAGCCATTTCGCGTTGCTGGCCAACGTGGCCGAGGACATCCACCGCGAGCGGCGACGCGCGGTGCATGTCGCCGCCGGGGAGCCGGCGCCGGACAGCACGCTCGCGGCGACCTACCACAAGCTCGACGCCGCCGGCCTGCCCGCCGATGAGGTCGCCGCCGCACTCGGCGGTGCGCTGGTGTCGCCGGTCATCACCGCGCACCCCACCGAGACCCGCCGGCGCACCATCTTCGACACCCAGAACCACATCACCAGGCTGATGCGGCTGCGGTTGCACGGCCAGCACGAGACCGAGGACGGCCGGCTGGTCGAGCAGGAGTTGAGCCGCCAGATTCTCACGCTGTGGCAGACCGCACTGATCCGGTTGTCGCGGCTGAAGGTCCAGGACGAGATCGAGTCGGGGCTGCGCTACTACCCTGCATCGTTTTTCGAGGTGATCCCGAAGGTCAACGCGGCCGTGCGCGACGCGCTGCGCAGCCGCTGGCCCGACGCCGGTCTGGTGCAACGCCCGATCGTGCGGCCCGGCTCCTGGATCGGTGGCGACCGCGACGGCAATCCGAACGTCACCGCCGAGGTGGTCGACCTGGCCACCCGCAGCGCGGCCTACACCGCGCTGTCGCACTACTTCGACGAACTCGTGCTGCTGGAGCAGGAACTGTCGATGTCGGCCCGGCTGGTCCGGATCGACAGTGAACTCGAGGCGCTGGCATCGTCGTGCCACGAGCAGGACCGCGATGACGAGCCGTACCGCAGGGCGGTCCGGGTGATCCGCGGCCGGCTCACCGCGACCGCGGCGGACATTCTGGACCGCGAGTCCGAGCATGTGCTCGATCTGGGCCTGCCGCCCTACCGGACAGCGCAGGAGATGCTCGCCGACCTTGACGTGATCGGAACGTCACTGCGAACCCACGGCAGTGCTCTGCTGGCCGACGACCGGCTGGCCCGGCTACGGGATGGTTTGGACGTGTTCGGGTTTCACCTGTGCGGCCTGGATATGCGGCAGAACTCCGAGACCCACGAGCAGGTGGTCGCCGAACTGCTGGCCTGGGCCGGGGTGCATCCCGACTACCGCTCGATGTCCGAGCCGGAGCGGGTCGCAGTCCTGGTAGCCGAACTGTCGACCCGCCGGCCACTGGTCGGCGCCGGCGCGGAACTGTCCGAACTGGCGCGCAAGGAACTGGACATCGTGATGGCCGCGGCGCGGGCGGTGCGGACGCTGGGCGCCGAGGCGGTGCCGACCTACATCATCTCGATGTGTCAGTCGGTGTCGGACCTGCTCGAAGCCGCACTGTTGCTCAAAGAAGCAGGCCTGCTTGACCTTTCCCGACCTCACCCTTACACGCCGGTGGCTGTCGTGCCGCTCTTCGAAACGATCGACGACCTCCAGCGCGGCTCGGCCATCCTCGAGGCTGCACTCGATGTCCCGCTCTACCGGAGGATGGTGCATGCCCGCGGCGAGACCCAGGAGATCATGCTCGGCTACTCCGACTCCAACAAGGACGGGGGATACCTGGCCGCGAACTGGGCGCTGTACCGGGCCGAACTCGACCTGGTCGAGGCGGCCCGGCGGACCGGGATCAGGTTGCGGCTCTTCCACGGTCGCGGCGGGACGGTCGGTCGCGGCGGCGGCCCCAGCTACGACGCGATCCTGGCCCAGCCGCCCGGCGCGGTCAACGGGTCGCTGCGGCTGACCGAGCAGGGTGAGGTGATCGCCGCCAAGTACGCCGAGCCCCGCATCGCCCACCGCAACCTGGAGAGCTTGGTCGCCGCGACCCTGGAATCCACCCTGCTGGACGTCGAGGGACTCGGTGACGCCGCCGAGCCGGCCTATCGCGTGCTCGACGAACTTGCCGCCCACGCTCAGCGCGCCTACCGCGAATTGGTGCACCACACAGCGGGATTCGTCGAATATTTCGAACAGTCGACACCGGTCTCGGAGATCGGCTCGCTCAACATCGGCAGCCGGCCCACGAGCCGCAAAGCCACCACCTCGATCTCCGATCTGCGCGCCATCCCGTGGGTGCTGGCGTGGAGTCAGTCGCGGGTCATGCTGCCCGGGTGGTACGGCACCGGCACGGCCTTCCACGAGTGGATCGCCGAGGGCCCAGATCAGGCTGAGCAGCGGGTCGAGGTGTTGCGCGACCTCTACCGGCGGTGGCCGTTCTTCCGGACTGTGCTCTCCAACATGGCGCAGGTACTGGCCAAGTCCGACTTGGGCCTGGCGGCACAGTACTCCGAACTCGTCGCCGACGCGGAGTTGCGTGAGCGGGTGTTCGGCAAGATCCGGGCCGAGCATGAGCGCACCATAGCAATGCACAAGCTGATCACCGGACACGAGGATCTGCTGGCCGACAACCCCGCGCTGGCCCGGTCGGTGTTCAACCGGTTCCCGTACCTGGAGCCGCTCAACCACCTGCAGGTCGAGTTGCTGCGGCGCTACCGCGCCGGGGACGACGACGAACTCGTCAAGCGTGGAATCCTGCTGACGATGAGCGGACTGGCCTCGGCGCTGCGCAACAGCGGCTAGGGCGATGCGTTCCGGGAGGGAACCGCCGCGGTGACCTAGAGAGGCCGGTGCGGCCGCGCACCCC
>Ga0315284_10013037_pt1 | contig 11839 bp, 12 predicted proteins | sample YL17G09_16_MG_FD_203696 | JGI IMG/M metagenome (GOLD analysis project Ga0315284, IMG submission 203696) | Sediment microbial communities from Yellowstone Lake, YNP, Wyoming, USA - YL17G09_16 | ecosystem: Environmental > Aquatic > Freshwater > Lake > Sediment | place: USA: Wyoming | collected... | reverse complement strand
GGGCGGTCAACGACTCAAGGATTGAGAAGGGTGGCAAGGGGTCAGGAGCACCAATAGGAAACAAAAATGCTGCGAAGGATGGAGCTTCTTCAGAGATAAATAAAGAATCATTCCTCAAGGAAAAGTTTACATCACAAACAATAAAAGAAAATCACAAAAGATTCTTAAATGGCTTTACTGGTGAGCATAACAAGCCAGAGGTCGCAGCTTATGCAAGCCTTATCTATGAGGCACTTGGTAAGAAGGAGCCTGCCGTAAGCGAGGCATTGTTCCCAGAGAAAGGTGCTAAGGAGGAGTTCTTAAAATTAAAAGAAGATGCAACTAAAGAACTATTCCGTGATGTAGCAAGTGAGCATTCAAAGGTTAGCGAGGAATCAGGAGCAGCATACGAGAAAGCTAAAAGTGAAAATAAGCTTGAGGTAGAGGGTGGAGATTGGTCTATCGTAGATAAATATGCAGGAGTTGCAAAAGAAGCTACGCTTGATTATATAAGACAAAATTATGCTGAGACACAAAAAGCAATGAAGGAAGCAGGGTATAAAAGCACAGTATCTCTTTATAGGGGTGTTACAGATGCTATCCCTACTAAAGGTGCTGAAGAGCATATGAAAAGACTTGCTGGGCTAAAGAGAGAAGCAAAGATAGATGATGTAAGAAGTCTTGGTTCTATTGTGTCGTATACAAAAGATTATCACGCAGCGAGATACTTTGCAGGAGAGAAGGCTGGTGCAAACGGAATAGTTTACGAAGTTAAAGTCCCAAGAGAAAACATTATAGCAATGAGTGGTGTCACGAGAGGTATAGGTGGTTATGACTACATGTCGCATATGCGTGAACAACCTGCCTTTGCGATAATGACTGGCGATGAAAAGTTCAAATTGGTAGACACGGTAGGCGATTTGCCGTGGGATAATGTTGTTAGGAAAGGTGGGCAGAATGCTTATGCGGAATCTGGAGTTGGCGGAGCAACTGTTACTGAAACCCAGCCTAATCCCAAGAGACCAGAGAAAGTAATTGCTTGCGATTATCATGGCACTATCGTCAAAGATAATAAGATAGTCCCAGAGATGAAAGCGAAACTCATTGACTTTAAGGCACAAGGGTTTAAGATAATCATATATTCATCTGGGTTCAATAATAATCCTGGTGTAGTGAACGGTATTGAAGTAAAGTTGAGAGAGAATGGGATACCATTTGATGAAATCTGGCAAAGGAACGGCAAGCCAGATGCAGACCTCTACCTCGACGATAAATCCTTTAATCCAAATGATAAGGACATAGAAACATTGCAGATTACGCCAGAAGGCAAAATCAAAGAAGATAAGATAAAGGAGAAGTAAGATGCCATATGTTACAAGTGATTTAAGGAAGAGAAATAAGAATAGAGCAGGGGCACCTGATATTAAGAGTGTTGAGCGAATAGGCAATGATACATTTGTAGCTCACACGCATGGCAGAGATAAGTTTGAAGGGAAGTTCAACCCTAATACACATAGAATTGCAAACGGGAAAGTAATTCCAAGATAACAGGAGGATAAAATGGCTCTACCTAATAATATTAAGAATGATATAGCAATAGGTAATTTTAACAAGATGGCAGAACATATCAACGAAGGTTATCTGCCAGAACCAACAGACCATGAGCAGAATAAAGACCAGTATATAGACAAAGGAGGGGTGAGTCAATGCACTGCTGCGGAGTTGAAAGCAGCGGTCGTAGGTGGCACTTCTGGTTATTCTGGAGCGTCTGGGTATAGTGGTGTCTCAGGATACAGCGGAGCAATAGGTGTTTCTGGTTATAGCGGTGCAGTAGGAGATAGTGGATATAGCGGTGCAAGTGGAGCCTCGGGTGTATCTGGATATTCTGGGATAGAATTTGAGCCACAAGTGACGAATATTCTTTATGTAGATAGTAAGAGGTCAGATTCCTATACTCCAAATGGTTCTATTGCAAAGCCGTTTTTGAAAATACAAGATGCAATTGATGCAATTGTTAGTCCTTCTGCGACTAATAAGTATCTTATAGAGATTGCACCAGGACCATATTATTCTGATGCAATAACGGTGGATGAAATCTATGTTACTTTCAGAAGTTGTGGAGTTCAAGGAGCGAGAATATCTGGTAAGATAACAGTAACCAATCCTTCTTCTCCTACTCCTGAGCAGATTACCTTTATAGGATTGAGAATTAGTGGTGGGCTTGAGTGTTTATCTTCACACATCTGTATCAATGCGGTAGATTGTAATGTAACTGGTTCTGCTTGGGTAATGAATCCAACTGCTCCTACCGATGATGAGTATTTGCAGGTTTTTGGTGGTCTTTGGAATGTTACTACTACCCTAACTAATGTATATACTTATCTGATGGGTGGTGGGTATTATTCTACATTTGCTGCCACTAACTGTGAGTTTAATATCAATAATGCCGATATTAATGTTCCTTTCCAAGTGACTTTAAGTGGAACAGTAATAGCTTCTGCTTATGGTAATAGAGCAGGAAGTTCAGCATTTATATTGAATACAGGTTCAACTTTGTATATGGATGCTGATACGGAAGGTGGTTCAGTGCTTACTATGTCAGGTGGAACATTAGTCAGGACTACTAAGGCTGCAAGCATAGTGAACACACCAGCGGGAGCAATTGCTTCTACGGATGTTCAAGCTGCCATTAATGAATTGGATACAGAGAAACCTACTATTAGTTCAGGGACAGGCGTTCCAGGCACAACTCCAACTAAGGTGGGTGATGTATTTGTAGATACAAATAACAAAAAATTATACTTTGCTACTGGGATTTCCAGCAGCTCTGACTGGACAGCAGCTAATTAAAGGAGAATTGATATGAAAAATCCTTGCGTTGGAGAATAGATGGATAAGAGAGAGCATACGCCAATAGTATCGGAAGCCCAAAGGAGATTTTTCTTTTCTGAGAGAGATAAGAGAAAGAAGGAGCGTTCTTCTGGTATGTCTACAAGGATATTAGAAGGTCATTTGAAAGAGGCGGGAGGAAAGAAGCTTCCTAAAGTTAGTAAAATAACAGGAGGAGTAATGGTAGATACGAAGTTAAGAATGTTTGTGCCCATCACGAAGGTGGACGAAGAGCAGAGGATGGTATATGGTTTAGCCACCACTTCTGGTCTTGATAAACAGAATGAGATTGTCGATTGGGATGCTACAAAGAAAGCACTTGTAGAATATTCTCAATGGCGGAATGTAAGAGAGATGCACAAACCAAGTGCAGTCGGTATAGCACCTCTCATAGAAGCGAGAGATGAGAAGCAGGAGGTGTATATTGGAGCGAAAATCGTTGATGAACAAGCATGGCAGAAATGCAAAGAAGGTGTCTATAAAGGTTTTTCCATTGGTGGTGAGGTCCTTGATAGAAAAATTGAATTCAATAAGACCACGGGGAAGTCTATTAATAGGGTGACAAACTATGTGCTTAATGAGATAAGCGTAGTTGACCGCCCTGCTAATCCCTTATGTCGGTTTGAGACAGTTAAGAGGGATACCAGTATAGAGACAATAACAATAACGGAAGACCCTCTCAAAGCAGAAAGTGCAAAGCTAATGGAGAAGGCTGTATCAATTGCCAAGAGAACTCTATCTAAAGTAGAGCTTGAGAATCTTCCTGATGATAGTTTTGGTCTTATCAAGGTTGTAGCTGATGGAGATAAACTTATTAAGCATAGGCAATATCCTATGCCCGATAAGACTCACGCCATAAATATGGTAAAGAAAATGACAGGTTGTGATGACCTTTCAAATGAAGAGAAGGTCAGAATCCACACCATAGCTGTGTCGGTGTTAGGAAAGAAACATGTAGAAGGTGAATGTCCTTATTGTGTGAAACAAAAACTTGAAGGAGGTGTCAAAGTGGAGAATAAGGAAATAAAGGTAGAGAAGAAGTTTGAGGAAAAGACGGCAGTTCCGCCAGCAGAGCCAGAGAAGAAGGATGCGACTATTCCTGCAGAAAAGCCTGCTGAGGAACAAAAACCCAATATAAAGGTTGAGGACGAAGCACCTGCTTCAGGTGCGGATGCCGTATCTCCTATAGACCAGGTTAATACAAAACTGGATAGGCTGATTAGTCTTATGACTGATTTGCTTGGAAGCGATGAGGAAGTTTCTGATGTTCCGAAGGCAGATGATGTAGAAGAGCCTGTTGATGATTGCGTTGAAACAAAGGCAGATGATGATGAGGAAGAAGATGAGGCTCCAAAGGTTGATGCAAAGTCGGTAGAGGAAGTAGCAAGAGAAGAATCCGATAAGACTAAAGAAGAGCCTGTTGCTAAAGAAGAAGAGGAAGATGAGTGTGTAAAAGGTGCAGGAATAAAGAAAGTTACGGCAATAGCCAAAAGCGGTATAATGAGCAAGATGCAAGCTATAATGGAGCCGATGATGAAAGAGAATAAGGCTCTAAGGGATAGGCTTGAGAAGTTAGAAAAAGCTCCGCTTCCGAGAAAAGGTGCTGTTGGCGACGGTAAAGTAAAGGTCGAGAAGTTTGAAGCACCGAAGGGTGGAAAGCAGGATATGGTTATACAAAAGAACGAAATAACTTTTAGCGAACCTTTGCTGAAAGATATAACGAAAGCAAAAGAACTGCGTATGAGCGGTAAGGCTCTATCCGCAGAGGAAACAAGTTTCTGTCAGCGTGTGGCTGAAAAGATGCTTGAGGAGAAACTCACAAAGGTATCGTAACCTTGGTGAGGCGTTTCAAATTTGTAACAGGATAGGAGGTGAGTAACAAATGTTTTTTAATCCACAGACCATAGATAAGGCTATCTCCGATATTCAGAAGGCGATTGGCTCGATAGATGTTGACGGACTGTTGTTAGTGCGAGAGGACCTCCAAGCTGAATTAGCGATAATGGCTCCTACTGACACTCCTATTCGTAATAGATTAAATAGGATTGGCGGGAATGGAAAAGCGCATGCGTGGTATCAGCTCGTTCCGACAGTAGCAACCGAAGGTCTATTCTTGGGCACAGCTCCTTCTAATGCGTTCTTCGAGAGAGGTGGTCTGCCAAACGCAACTCAGGCAGCATATAAGTATAAATCAGCTCCGTATGTGTCATTAGGTGATATGATAGTTGTATCATTCTTTGACCAGATGGCTGGTGCGACTTACGCTGATGTAAAGAAATTGCAGACGAAGATTAAGATGATTAACACCGCTCTGATTGAAGAGTGGGCAATCATCAACGGAAGTTCATCCGTTAATCCGTTGCAGTTTGATGGGTTGTTAAAGCAGATAGATACCAATAAAGTTGATATGGTAGGAGCTGCATTTACTCTGGCGAAGCTGACAGAGTTGATGCAGAATATCACCATGGTGGGTGGCAAGCCGCAGGCTGCTATTCTGTCATACAGGGACAATCAGAGGTTTAGTGAACTCGTGATGGGCTCGTATTACAGACTGTTCCAGGCTGGAGCAGGTGCAATGGCAGATATTCCTGCTGGTATTGCTATCACGAAGTGGGTATCACCTTTCGGAACGATAGATATTATCGGTAGCAGGTTTATGAAGAATACGGGAGCCGATTGCAATGTCATAGTCCTTGACGATAAGACCGTTTTGGATGATGGTAATGCAGTTCAGATGGTTGACCTTATGCCTATTAGCTCAATAGACTTAGCTCTATTGCAGACGGCGTATAGGACGATTATCGCAGAGTTCACAGTTCTTCAGATGACTTGTGAGTCATTCCAAGGTAAGATTATTAACTGCGGTCCTGCTTAAAACAGGCTCGTAGAGACGAAGTAAATATCTGAGTGGGGGAGGATTAAACCTCTCTCACTCAGGTAGCAAACATAAAAGGAGAAGAAGATGAAGGGTAAAGTTAATTGGTATAATGTGAAAAAGGGGTTTGGTTTCATAATCCCTGAAGATGGTTCAAAGGACATATTCGTTCACCATAGTGGTATAAGTCAAGATAGGAAGCCAAAAGAGATATTGGAAGGTCAAGAAGTTGAGTTTGAAGTTACTGAAAATGCAAAAGGACGAACAGCCGTAAACCTTAAGGTTATCCAGAAGGTTGAGCAGGCTAACGATGATAAAGATTACTGAGCAGGAGGCATAATGGCACTCGATAGATTTGTAGATTTGTCAATACCAAGAGATGCAAATGGTAGACCAGCGTCTGTAGTTTTCGGGTATGACCCTGTTTCAGACATATTCTATCCACTTGCAGTAGAAGATGTGGGTGATGGAACTTTTCGTCTGAAGGTAAAGGCTGATTTAGCAGTTGGCGATATAGAGATAGGTGCTGTAGAATTGAAAGATGCTTCAAGCGATGTCAGGGTAATAGTCAGGGCAGATGGTAAAGTTCTTTCTTATTCTGATGATAATCCATTGGAGAAAAAGAACATAACTACCTTGTTCACTTATGTCGTCGCTGGAAATGGAATAGGAAAAGTAGCTACGATGAAAGAGTATCCGTCAGGTGCAGCAGGTGGCACAGCTGCAAAGTTAACAACCTTTTCTTATGATGCAAATAATAAAGTAAGCTCGATGGTTGTGACAGATACCACGGTTTAAGGAGGAGATATGAGTGAAAAAAAGAATGCGATAGACATAGGAGATTTGCAATCCCTTAATCCGACAGAAGTAGCCACTCTTGTAACTGTTGTGGGAACAACTCCTAACAGGATTACGACACTTAAGGCGGTTAACAAAGATGGTGATGAGTTAATATTTATGACTAAGAAAGATTAGGATGAGCACAAAGACAAAGATAGGAGTAAAGTAAGATGAAGACCAATAAGATAAAAATATCTATTGTGGTGCCAACTTGCAATGGTGTAGAGGTTATTAAACCGTTGATAGATAGCATTATCAAATATACGGACCTCTCTGATTGTGAGGTTATAATCGCTTGTAATGGCAGTCCAAGAACTATGTCTGACTATGTAAAGGTTCTTGGTAAGCCTTTTAAGATGGTATGGGATGATAACAAAATTGGTGTTGCCTCAGCTTTTAGTATGGGATGCAAAGAAGCTAAAGGCGAGTTTGTCATACTGATGAATGATGATTCTGTTCTTCTTGAACAGGATAAAAATAAGTGGATAGATATATTGTTAGAACCTATGAAAGATGAAGAGGTAGGCATATCAGGTAAGTTACATCGTGATTGGAGTTCCAATGAAGAGTTTATAATATCTTTCTGCACAATAATTAGGAGAGATGTCTTTGAGGAAATAGGTTACTTTGATGAGGTGTTTAATCCTTACTTTGGTGAGGATGTAGATTTTAATATAAGAGCCAAACGAAACGGATGGAAGATAGCGAATATTGCTAATATGCCGTTATATCATAAGTCACATACAGAAGGAAATCCTACAGCAAAAAATGCCAAAATTATTTCTCAAAAGAGCAATATATTAAGAGAGAGATATAATCCTAATTCCTTCGGTGTCTGTTCTTCTATATGGGATGTATCAAAAGCTGATAAGCATATAAGCAGTTGGGAGCTGGCTAAGACGCTTGAGATGATACCAGCTGATAATCTTATTATTGACTTGGGATGTGGCAATGGGTTCTATTGTGATTATCTTGAGACAAAGGGTTATGATGTAATAGCTATTGAAGGAACAAAAGGTATAAATGAGAAATCAATATATAAGCCTATATTTAGATGGGATTTGACGAAAGACCTTATATTGCCAGGGCTGCCAGTAAATACAACCGTTCTTTCTTTGGAGGTCGGAGAGCATATTCCAAAAGAATATGAGGATGTGTTTATAAACAATATAACTAAGCATGCAAGTAGAGTTATTATTTCTTGGGGAGTGCCAGGGCAGGGTGGAGATGGTCATATCAATGAACGCTCTAATGATTATATTAAAGACAAGATGAAAAAGAAAGGTTTTGTATTTGATAATATGATGACTGGCAGACTAAGGGATGCTGTTGCAGATAGTTCTCTCTGGTGGTTCAAGAATACTTTGATGGTGTTTGAAAAAGTAAGTGTAACGGTTGTAATACCTACAAGGAATAGATATTTTACGACTCTACCGCTATGCCTTTCTTCAATTGCCAATCAGACATACAAACCAGAAGCAGTTATAATATACGATGATGGCGAACAGAAAGACTTGAGGAAAGAACCTTTATATCAGAATCTATTTTCTATGTTTGATGCTAATAAAATAAAGTGGGCAGTTAACTTTGGCGATAGAAAAGGTCAAGTATTTAGTCACCAAAAGTCCTTAAAGGATGCGAAGACAACTTGGATATGGCGTATAGACGATGACAATGTAGCAGAACCAGATGTTCTTGAGAAACTTGTAAGCAACATATCTTCTGATGTAGGAGCTGTTGGTGGGCTTGTCATAGACCCTAAACATAATGCACCAAGACCTAAGCTTGCTTCTAATAAGATAGAAGATATCTATGCAGGATTGAATATACAATGGTATAACCAGCCTGCTCATATAGAAGAAGTTGACCATTTGTATAGCACCTTTATATTTCGTAAAGAAGCATCAAAACACGGATATTGTTTAGAGACACCTGTGCATAGAGAAGAAACAATCTTCTCATATGAAATAAAGAGAGCAGGATGGCGATTACTTGTAGATACTTCAGCTAAGACATGGCACTTGAATGAGCAGAGCGGTGGTATAAGAGATGATAAGAGAGCTATCTTTGAAGCTTGTGAGCGAGTATTTGCTGGTAAAATGAGAGAGTGGGGAGTAGTTCCTTCAAAGGTAAAGTATTGTGTATTGGATAATGGTATTGGCGACCACTTGATGTTCAAAAAGATATTGCCAGAGATACGAGAAAAGAATTCTGGCACTAAGATTGTTTTAGCTTCTTGCTATAACGAAATCTTTGAAGATGATAAAGACTTAACAATAATAAGTATAGGTGATGCCAAGATACAGTTTGGCAATATAGACCGCTGGAATATCTATAAGTGGATGTGGGACAGGAAATGGGACAGGTCTTTAGAGGAGGCTTTTCGAGGTATGTATCTTTAAAAAGGAGTAAATTATGATTGTTACTTTGAATCCAGGACAAAAGTTATGGAATGATATTTTTAATGGTGTTGGTGATTATAGTTCAGGATATATGTTTGTAATTAACCTTGATGGGAAAATAACCCAGCTATGGGCTAATGTTAATGATACTGCCTTAACAAGAGTAAGCGTATGGGATGTGATAACACAAGTAGAGCTTGCACATGTTATAGTTACTGGTAATCCTGCTGATTGGGTGTCTGGTGACCTTGCCGTTCCTTTAGATGTAACTGCTGGAACTACTTATCATGTAACAGCTTACACTCAAAATTATCGTAAAACGAGTGTGGTAACTCCAAAAACTGCGGATAGGATAAATGTTATTCATGGAGTTTATGGTTATGGAGGAGGATTTCCTACTATCGGGGACCCCAGCTTCTTTTTTGGAGCAGATATTACCTATGTTCAAAAAAATGATACAGGGGTATTTGTATATGGCGTTGCTTCTGCAAGTGATGAGTATAGTGATTACTATAACGCACCTAAAGCTTGTGATGGAAGTATTTTTAATGATTCAAGATGGTCTACTTCTTCAGCTGGTGTTCCTTGTTGGTGGAAATACGATTTAGGTGTTGGGGTTGCTAAAATTGTAAATCGGTTAAGGCTACTTGCTACTGGAGATTACGGAAGTGAAAGCACGGGGCAATTTACATTCTCAGGTTCTAATGATGATATTACTTATGACCTACTTTGCTCAGCTACAAGACCAGACATACCTGCTTGGTCGGAACATAGGTTTTTGAGTAGTATAGCGTATAGATATTATCGTTTAGATGTATTGTCTACTTATGACCCAAGAGGGTATGCGGGTGCCAATGAGATAGAAGCATATGGACCTCGTGAGAGCGGACCTTTGCCATTGCATTTTAGGTCTTAATGATACGGCGTAATGAGATAGTTATAGCGTTAGTAGTGGGTTTGTTGTTTAGTATATTAGTAGCAATACCCGTGATAAGATTTTTAGATTGGTGCGACAGAAGTAAGATATTTGAGACAAGACCGCTTGTAATATACTTTAAGGAGATAGAATGAAGAGTCATGGTTATATTTATAAAACGATAGATGTTAAAAATAATAAGAAGAAACTATAAAGAAAATGCAATTAAGTGGGAGATTAATATGTCTAAGACGATTATAATAAGTCCGTATTCAAGAAGATTAAGAAATGGTAAGAATAATCCAAAGAACTTCCCTTATTGGGAAGATGTCGTAAAGAAGTTAAAATTGGAAGATTATAAAATAGTCCAAGTGGGTGTTAACGGAGAATCGAAGATAGATGGTGTGGATGAATACTTAATAAATCTATCACTCAAGAAGTTATCAGAATTGATAAATAAATGCAATGTTTGGATAGCAGTAGATAATTTCTTTCAACATCTTGCATTTATGGGAGGTAAGAGAGGTATAGTTATATTTAGTCAATCAGACCCAGAAATATTTGGGCATAAAGAAAATGTCAATCTGCTCAAAGGAAGGCAGTATCTTAGGGAAAGACAGTTTGATATATGGGAAACAACAGAATATAAAGAAGAAGCCTTTGTTACTTCAATAGATGTTATTAATGCAGTTAATCAGATAGTGGTCTAAAATATAAAAGGGGGTAGTAACATGGCAATGCAACGGTATGCTGGTGATAGATTTGCAGGCTTATCTACTGATGTAAAACCTCTTAATGTAGCCGATGGTGCTATTTTTTATGAGACAAACACGCTCAAAGAGTTTCAATTAGTTGGCGGTTCTTGGTTGGAGATGGCAGTTGGTGAAAGTGGTTATAGCGGTGAAAGTGGATTTTCAGGTTATAGTGGAATGTCAGGAGCAACTGGAACTATCTATACTTGGAAAGGTGGTTGGGTATCGCCAGGACCGTATATTATAAATGATTGCGTTGAGTACCTTGGAAGTGGTTATGTTTGCATTGCACCTGCCACCACACAAGACCCTACTAATACATCTTATTGGGATTTACTTGTAGAAAAAGGGACTTCTGGAATAAGCGGTTATTCAGGAGAAAGCGGTGTTTCAGGCTATTCTGGAGAATCTGGAATGTCTGGGGATAGCACTTCAGGGTATTCTGGTGATAATGGCATAAGTGGCTATTCTGGATATAGCGGAATATCAGGAGCTGCTGGTACGACTTATACATGGAAGGGTGCGTGGGCTTCACCAGGTCCGTATGCAATAAATGATTGTGTTGGGCATAATGGCAATGGATATATAGCTATTGATGCGTCTACAACAGAAGAGCCAGGGGTTGACGCAGCTCATTGGGATTTAGTAGTAGAGAAGGGTTACTCTGGTGATAGCGGCTATAGTGGTGCTTCAGGTGCTTCAGGTGCTTCAGGAGCTTCAGGAGCGAGTGGTTTTTCTGGAGTGACAGTTGGTTATTCAGGTTATCTTACAGATGCGAATGCAGTAGTTTTTGCTATAGTTGATGGTTTGATTACAGGAATATCTGGGGCATAAAAGCAAAGATATAATTAATGAGTGGAGGTATGATGGAAGGATTAACGCTTAAAGGGTTATTAGAAGGAGGCATGGGCGTAGGAATGGCGATGGCACTTATCTGTATTATTATCCTTGTGATTAAGCATGTCTTAAAATCACAGGATAAGATACTTGATATGGCTACTGTTCAAAACGCAGGATGGCAGAAGGTAATGGATGAGCATACTTCTCAAGCGAAAGAGTTTCATACGCAGGTATCAGAAACACATAAATATCAAAGAGAAGAGCATAAGGAACAAAGTAGTAAGCTGATAGAAGAAGTTACAATGACTTGTGCTATGCTTAAGTTAATTGAAAAGGTAAGCATGAA
>Ga0315284_10013036_pt1 | contig 11839 bp, 10 predicted proteins | sample YL17G09_16_MG_FD_203696 | JGI IMG/M metagenome (GOLD analysis project Ga0315284, IMG submission 203696) | Sediment microbial communities from Yellowstone Lake, YNP, Wyoming, USA - YL17G09_16 | ecosystem: Environmental > Aquatic > Freshwater > Lake > Sediment | place: USA: Wyoming | collected... | reverse complement strand
TGAATATCTGTCAACCATAATTCGGACGGCACTAATACCGATGTTTTAGCGATACTTTTAAAATAAAAAGGCGCCTTTCTTGCGCGCATAATCATCAGTGCCTCATTAATCTGGTTAGAAAGCATATCTTTTTTTTCTTTTATCCCCATTGCCTTGTTCAGCTCTAAAGAAGGTTGCTTAAGCGCAACACTCAGATGCGATATCTTTCGCTGCAGGAGATTAATCTGCAAAATTACCCAGCCCAAGGAGATAATCATCAGCGTAAATACAAAGGTTAGGGAAACAAAAATCAGGTAGATTTGATTTGAACGGTACGCTCTTGATATCCTCTGCTCCAGCAAGAGATTTAAATTAAACGGCCTATCCTTCTCTTCTATCCTTAAGGCTACACCCAGGAGGGGAGAGAAACTAAACTTCAGTTTATCGTTAAATCCAGGCTCTTCCTTCTCCAAATATATTTTAGTTAAGGGCAAAGAAACCTGGATGGGTATCTGGGGTAATTTTTCCTGAAGGAGCGTGTGTATCTGGCTGTGTTTCTGATCAAGGGGGTTGATCATGATACGGGTAATCTCTTCTCCGTGGATAAACCTTGCCTGGTAAAAATTTACCACCAGTTTAATCGCGGATACAAAGCGGTCGATAAAATCAACTCTATTCTTCTCGAAATCATAAATATCGATTTCTACCGAATGCAGGAATCTGGGCCTGCCTCCTTTTAAGATACACATCTCCAGATATTTTTTGCCCATCAAGATGATCAGGGTTACCTCGCGCGATAAAGAACCGGGGTCTACCGCATCAAAGAGCCGCAGGATAGAAAGCATCGGCACATCGACAGCGATTAAATCAAGGCCAACTAATTCCATTGTCTTAAGATATGACTCGCTTAATGTTCTAAGGGTCGCGGCAAATAAAACGTTGATTTTTTTTATCCCGCCTTCGCTGATCTCCTCTAATTTTTTAAAATCAATGTGGCTTTCTTTTCCGGTAAAGAGGCGGTACTGGCTTAACTCGGCATCTAAATTAAGGCGGATCTGCTCGTCAGAAAGATTGTGGGGTAACCGGATGATCCTGGTAAAGACATGCGGCGGATTAATCAAGGCAACTGCCTTTTTTGCCGAAATATTGTTTTCTTTTATAAATAGAGAGAGTGTATCGGCAATCAGTTTAGGCGAGATAATTACGCCGTCTTTGAAGGAATTAAGGGGTAGGTCTTTTTCTCCCAGGCGTAGTACTTGAATCCCTTTTGGGCCGGTAGCAATCTCCAGAATCTTGATTGCCCCTTCATCAATCTCTAAACCCAGTAAACTCTCGTTATCCAAAGCCATTATATTTCCCGGTAATAGATGATTTTTACTTTATAGGGGGAAGTGCCGGTTACCGAAGCCTTTACTTCCAAAGTAACTTGCAGTCCGGAGTTTAATCTCCCTACAGAAGTAATTGTACCAGAGGCACTCGCATAAGTCACGTTATAAGTATTGCCGGAGCCAGAGGGCAATTCAATCAAACCAGAGGAGAAATTCAACTTACTACTTTTTAATCTATTCAGAGCATCTTCCACTCCGGCATCGGCAAGATAAACGGCTTGATTCCTTGATAGGTGATTGCTGACAATCTGTAAATCTATGGTCGTCAGCTCTAAAAAAGCCACCACCAAGAGAGAAACAATCATTAAGGTAATTAGGGCTAATAATAATGCTACGGCTCTTCTATTTTTCATGGCAAGGCTGCTACGGATAAAGGTGAACTAAACCCACTGATTCTGAATTCTTCATTACCTTCTGCATCCACCTTGACTACCTGATTATTTCCTCTATTCGCTATCCAACAGGAGCCATCAGCGGGATTACTAGAGACAAAATAAGGAGTAGAAAAACCCGTAACGGTTAATAAAATAGTAATTGAACCGGCACCGGGACAGGAAAGCTTTCTTATTCTATTGCCATTAGTAGAACTGGTACCAGAGTTAGCTAACCAACAACTACCATCAGTCGGATTAACCGAAACCGAACGCGGGCTGGAGTCTTTGCCCATATTCAAGCTTTGATATATATAGCCAGGCTTACCAGTAGAGCGCCAATAAATTTTTCTTACATCATTGGCGCCGGTATTAGCTACCCAACAAGTACTTCTGCCACCAACCTTTTCATTGGTATTCACCGCGACACCCCGGGGAGTAGAAAATCCGGTGATATTATCATAAGTCCAACTGCTGCCATTCCAATAGATGCGACGGATACGGTTACCAGCTGTATCTGCCACCCAACAGGTTTCACGAGCATTAACAATTTCATTAGGGTTAACCGATACCGAAGACGGTTGAGAGAATCCGGTGATATTATCATAAGTCCAACTGCTGCCATTCCAATAGATGCGGCGGATACGGTTACCGTTGGTATCGGCTACCCAAACCGTCTCTCGGCCATTGACTAAGAAGACACTATTCACCGAAACCGCACTGGGAAGAGAAAAACCAGTGAGCGTAACTAATAATGCGCCGGCTGGAGAAAGCTTTTTTATCCTATTATTATTGGTATCAGCTACCCAAGAGGAGCCGTCAATAGTATTCGCGCAAACACAGGCCGGTGTAGAAAAACCCGCAATCCAATTATCATTGGATAATTCAACGATATTATTACCTGAGGCCACCCACACTGCCTTATCTATCCAAACCTCCGGCCTTAGGGCAACGGAAGAAGTCTGTAGGATATCCGGGATTAAACCCTGGGGGTCAGATAGGCTTAACGAGATATCGATGTATCTTACCTTATAAGGAGAAATTACTAATCCAGCGCTACTATCTTTAAAATCGAGGCGTAAATTACTCAGGGATTTAGCTAAGAGCGCATTCGTCGCTACACCCGTTGAATCGGGGATGGTGCGCATCGCTAAATCATTCTGTTGGATTAAGCCACTATTACCTATATAGTAGGGCGAGCCAGGTAGATTATGATAAAATATAATCGTCTGGTTATCTTCCCAATTCCGCAACTTCACAAAATCACCGCTACCCGAAGTAGGAATACCGGTAATTCTCTTTGCCTGCCGAAGGAAACGCGAGACCATCTCCAGGCCTACCCGGCCGTTTTGCTGCAGTTCGGTTTTTCTGTCGCCAACGTTCCAGGTAGTATAGACCGTGCGGATAAAAGGCGTCATTACCACCATCACCATTGCCAAGAGGCCGATGGTCAATAATACTTCGGCTAAGGTAAATCCTTTATCTTTTTGTAATCTTGGTATAAAGAATGGTTTCATCGTTTGGCTTCTCGATATGCCATACCCTTACTGAGATGGTCTTGAGGTTCGGATTTAAATCATCGCTAACTGTGTAAGAGAAATTTTGGTAAGGATTAGGAAAGGCAACGGGTTGAGGAGGATTGCGGTCTTGAGTAAAATTACCGATGATTTGACAGCGCAACTCTTCTATTTTACCCTGCGCCAGAAAAATCGCCGTGGTCTTGCGTTCGCTCTTTACTTTTGTCTGGATGCTTGTAGGCACCCAAGTCATTATCGGAACAAGGGCAACCGATAAAATAATCAAGGCTGCCAAAACCTCTAAAAAGCTAACTCCTGTTTTTGCCTTAAGGTATCTTCTCAACGACAACTGCTCCAGTTGGCTGTTCAGCGGTAATCCGATATTGCGCAGTGCCTAAAGAAAGAGATAATCCTGGAGGTGTAAAAACGGCATTACCTAAAGCAAAAAAATCAAATTGGTCAGTACCTGAACAGGTTATATCCGATGGGATTTTTTTGGTCTCGCCAACTTGGTTTGCAAGCAGGATGCTGTCTTTGTAAATTTTATATTCTTTGCTGGTAAAATCGAATTTGATCAGGTAATGGCCGGAATTAGCGACGGCTAAGCTTCTGGCGTAGCGGATGTCAGAGGCGAATTGCGAAGCAGTACTGCGCAGGCTCAGGCCTTCAAGAAAACCATCCCTTCCAAAACGAGGCAGGACAACAAGCGCCATTATGCCGATGATTGTAATAGTTAAAATTACCTCGACTAAGGTAAAGGATTTTTTTCGGCAATGCATATAAAGTATTGATGAAGCCTTAGGCAGGAAAATTTAATTCCTGCCTAAATATTAAGGATGAGTGGTGTGCTTTGCCACTCTACCTGTCGTACCATTATAACTATAATTTGAACTATTTACTGGACAAGTAGGGACTGCATCAATATAAGATTGATTGCTATTGTTAGTAGAAGCATTTTCAAGGTCACTTAGGACAGCTGGATAGCTTCCTTCCTGCATACGATAAAGTTCTATCTGGGAATTCAAAGCTGCTACGTTAGCATAACACGCATTCTTTTTTGCTGTAGACTCCGTATAAGTTATTCTCGGTATGACTATTGCCCCCAAAATACCTATAATTACAATCACCAGAAGTATTTCCACTAAGGTAAAACCTTTTTTCCTCAACATTTATCTCACCTCCTTTATCGGCTAATCTGTTTAATCAAATCAAACATCGGTAAATAAATTGCCAAGGCAATAAAACCGACCAGAATCGCCAGAAAAAAAGTTAAGGTCGGCTCTAATTTCACTACCAGGCTCTTGATCAACGCATCAATATCCTCATCGAGAAAATCCGCGCATTTATCCAGTAACATTTCGAGCTTGCCGCTTTCTTCTCCCGCAGCAATCATCTGCACTACCAAGGGCGGAAAAATATGCTGCGCCTTTAAAGCCTCTGCCAAGGCTTTTCCCTGGTTGATATCTTTTTGTACTAATTCTATTGTATTCGCAATTAGCTTATTGTCAACAATTTCTCGCACAATATTCAGGGACTGGCTTAAAGGTATGCCGCTGGCGATTAAGGTGGAGAGGGTACGCACAAAACGCGAGACCGCAACTTTTTGGTTGAGCGGGCCAAAGAGCGGTAATTTTAATTTAAATTGATCTATTTTTAAGCCGACTGTTTTTTTCTGGCCTAATCTCATCAGCCCATAATATAATAGGCCGGCGGATAAAATCAGCAGCCACCAAAATTTTTTCACTATATCGCTTAAGGCGATCAACACCAAGGTGGGCACGGGCAGAGTAATCTTCATGGTTTTATATACCGAGCGGAATACCGGTACGATAAAGATTAACAAAAAAATTACCACGGCAATGGCCACAAAGGTGACAATCACGGGATACGCAAAACTGGATCTCACCTTTCTCCTTAAATCCTCCTGCTTCTCCAGATAAATAGCCAGCTTATTCAATACCGCCGGTAATATTCCCGCTACTTCGCCGGTCTTAATCAGGCTGATAAAAAAATTTGAGAAGACCTTGGGGTGTTTTAAAAGTGCGTTGGATAGGCTCACCCCGCCATCGACATCGGATTTTATTTTATTGATGATGGCGCGGAATTTCTTATTAGTTGTCTCGTCAGCCAAGGCATTAAGTGCGCGGATTAAGGGAATGCCGCTGGAGATCATTACGGAAAACTGATGGCTAAAGATAGCCAGGTCTAAATTCTTCACTCTGCCTAAGCTAAATTTTTCTAAGATACGGTTTTCTGGTTTGATCCAGATGATATAAAGATCCATCCCGCGTAGCTTCGCCTTGGCCTCGCTAATATCCTTTGCCTCTAAATCCGCCTTGATTTGATTATTATGACTGTCTTGTGCGAGATAAATAAAATGTGCCATCTTTAACCTTCGGAGGTAAAAATCACCCGCTTAATTTCCTCTACAGTAGTAATCCCCTGTTTGACCTTTTTCAGGGCCGCCTCTTTTAGAAGCGTCATCCCTTCAGAGATTGCTACTTCTTTGACCTTACTTGCCGGTTGTTTCTGTAAGACGAGCTCGCGGATTTTATCGGAAACCTTCATTACCTCAAAGACACCGGTTCTGCCTCGGTAAGTAGTCTGCAGACAATACTGACAGCCTCTACCGCGCGCAAAAACTAATTTCTCCTGGGCCTGCGATAAACCCAATTCTTTAAGTTGTTCTTTCTCTGGCTTAAATTCTTCCTTGCACTCCGGACAAACAATGCGCACTAATCTCTGCGCCACTACCCCTATTAATGAAGAGGCAACCAGAAACGGCTCTACCCCCATATCAATCATGCGCGTGATTGCTGACGGTGCATCATTGGTATGCAGGGTAGAAAATACCAGATGGCCGGTGAGGGCGGATTGGATGGCAATGGTAGCGGTCTCCAGGTCTCTGATTTCTCCCACCATAATCACATCCGGGTCTTGTCTTAAAATAGAACGCAGCCCCGTAGCAAAGGTGATGTTGGCTAAGGGGTTTACCTGAACTTGATTTATACCTTCAAGCCGATATTCCACCGGATCTTCGATGGTAATGATATTTTTGCTCATCGTATCGAGCTGGCTCAATATGGCATAAAGGGTAGTGGTTTTACCCGAACCCGTTGGCCCGGTCACCAGAATGATTCCGTAAGGACGGTTAATCAAGCCGCGGAATATTTTCTGATCTTCCAGCGGCAGCCCTAATTCATCTAAACCTAAAAGCATCCCCCCTTTATCCAAGATTCTGATCACTAATTTCTCTCCGGCAATGGTAGAGGTGGAGGCAAGCCTTAAGTCATATTCCTTTTCATTAAATTTTAAAGAGATGTGTCCGTCTTGCGGACGACGGTGTTCGGTAATATCCATATCGCCTAAGATCTTTACCCGCGAAACCAAAGAGGCTTCAACAGATTTAGGTATGCTGATGATATCGTGCAGGATCCCGTCAACGCGAAAACGCACGCGCATCTCCGGATATTGAGGCTCAAGATGGATATCGCTAGCCCGGGAATTAACCCCCGCCTGAATGATGGTATCCACGAGGCGAGAGACCGAGGCCTCATCGCTGACCTTATCAAGGCGTATATCCACGAGCATCTGTTTGGTCATCTGCTGTAAGTTAAAATATCTATCGATGATGCCTTGAATCTCTTTGTGCGTGGCAATCATCGGGCTGATCTTATACTTGGAAATTAATTTGATTTCATCGAGGGCAATCAGATTTAAGGGGTCGGAGGTGGCCACAAAAAGGTTGTTCTGCTCTAACTTTACGGGAATGATTTGGTAACGCCGGATAATATTTTCGGGTAAGAGCTGCAAAATTTCTAATTCGACCTCTCCTTCGGCGAGATTGGCTACCGGGATGTCTAAATAATGACCGTAGGTTTGGGCAATCTGCTGGGCAGAAATTAAGCCTAATTCAACCAAAACTTCATCAAGGCCCTGCTTGGTGGTCTTTTTTCTTTCCAGGGCTTTATTCAACTGCTCTTCACTGATCAATTTATCCGCCAGAAGCATCTGCCCCAGATCGCTCATATCTTTGATCTGGGAAGAAAGCTGCTGTAAGGCGCGCGAGATATCGCTTGCGCTTACCAGGCCTTTATTCACCAAAATCTGACCGAGGAACCCTCCTTTTTCTTTCTGCTCTTTAAGCGCTGTTTCTAGTTCCTCCGGGGTGACCAGATTACGCGCTAACAAAATGTCTCCCAACCTGTTCTTTCCTGGCATCTTTAAGCTTAGCTCCTTATTTTATTTATAGTAATCTACTCATTTACTGGTGTCAAGATGTCTTAGAAAATACCCCTCTTTCCTTACGACTTAATCAAGGCGAGAGTTTCCGCGCGGGTCTTTTCGTTCTCCTTAAATATTCCCCTGACTGCAGAGGTCACTGTAAGTGTTCCCGGCTTTTTTACCCCGCGGAATGACATACATAGATGATCTGCTTCAATAACCACCATACACCCCTGAGGCTTAAGTTTGCGCATAATAATCTCAGCAACTTGAGTGGTTAGTCTTTCTTGAACCTGTGGTCGTTTAGAAAGAGTATCTAAGACGCGCGCTAACTTACTTAAACCTGTAACCCGGCCGCCCTTAGGTATATAGGCAATGTGTGCGCGGCCAATGAAAGGCATAAGATGATGCTCGCAGAGCGATTGAAAGGGTATATTTTTCAGTAAGATGATTTCTTCATGCTTCTGGTCTAAGATAACCTCAAGTTCTTTCTCGGGATTTTGATTAATTCCAGAAAATATTTCTTCATACATCTCGGCTACCCGCCGCGGTGTCTCTATCAGGTCTTTGCGCTTGGGGTCTTCTCCGATTGCCTCTAAAATATCGCGGATGGCCTTCTCAATTTTTTTCTTATCCATCTATACCTCCATTATTTCCCGATGCAAAATTCGCTAAATATCCTATCCAGTAAATCTTCGCAAAATCGCTTCCCCAAGATATCATCCAAACAGCCTAAGGCATCCTTAAGGCCCTGGGCAATAAACTCTAAAGATAACTTATTATCCAATGAATTGAGTGCCTCGGCAATAAGTTTTTGCGCCTGCCTCAATGCTTCGATGTGCCGCAGGTTACTGACTAAAATTGGCTCGGCGGTGCCTAATTTACCCTGATAGATGAGATTAGCAATTGCCTCTTCTAATAAATTAATATTCTTTACTTTTTTTGCCGAAATTTCAATTACCGTGGTAAATTTTTTGCGAATCTCATCTTGATTAATTTTCTGCTTCAGGTCGATCTTATTGATGAGCGCGATAACCTTTTTCGCTTTCAATTTTCTAATGAGGATGGCATCGTCTTTGTTGAGCCTTTGACTTCCGTCAAATAACAAAAGTACCAACTCCGCTGATTCGATGCATCTTCTCGAGCGTTGTATTGCCTTTTTCTCGATTAAATCCCGCGGCTCTAATATTCCGGCGGTGTCGGTGATGCGCATTGGAATGCCTTTTATATCAATAATCTCTTCGATTGTATCTCTGGTTGTACCGGCAATGGGTGTGACGATAGAACGTTCTTGTTTTAATAGCGCATTGAGCAAAGAAGACTTACCTACATTAGGCTTGCCGCAGATTACCGCGTTTATCCCTTCGCGCAATATCCTTCCCCGTTGGGAAGTACGCAAAATTTCATTCAGCTCTTCATGGAGATGACTTATTTGCTGCGTAACTTTTTTAAGATTAACCCCGTTGATTTCTTCCTCGGGAAAATCAATATTTGCCTCAATCAGCGAGAGTACATCCAATAAAAGATCTCTTGCCCTATTTATCGAATCGGAAAAGCTACCCCTTAGTTGTTCAGCTCCTACTTTAAGGGCAGCGTCTGTTTTGGCCTTGATGATGTCTAAAACTGCTTCTGCCTGGGTTAAATCAATCCTGCCGTTTAAAAATGCGCGCCTGGTAAATTCTCCGGGTGTCGCCAAGCGACAGCCGTTTGCCAAAACTAATTCCAATATCCGACGCAGAGCCACAATTCCGCCGTGACAATTAATTTCTACAATATCTTCTTTAGTATAGGATTTGGGTGCACGCATGACAGTTAAGATAACTTCGTCAATTATGTGGCTTTGGGTGTTTTCAACAATCCATCCATAATGTGTAGTATAGGTCTTAAAACTCGATGGTTTTTTACCATCCTTGGAGAGGAAAATCTTATCGGCAATGGCAAGCGCCTCTTTACCACTGATGCGCACAATCCCAATACCTGATTCACCGACGCAAGTGCCAATTGCCGCAATGGTATCGGTTAAATCATACCTTGTCATCTCGAAAATCTCCCACGACAAATAAAGACCCGGTCACCAAAATTAAATCTTCGTCTTTAGCTAAATCCAGCGATTCTTTCTTTGCCTCTCTGACATTATTCGCCAGCCGCACTGGTTTAGCCGTAAAATACTTGGCTAATTCCGCTGGTTCAGTTGCCCGCGGATTATTCGCCCGCGTTAAAATAACTGCGTCAGCCAAATCATCAAGCTCTTTGCATATTCCTAAGATATCTTTATCTTGAGAAATACCCAATACTAAAAATAGTCTTTGATATTTAAAATTTTGCTCAATTGCTTGTTTTAATACCCGCGCCGAAGCAACATTTTGTGCGCCATCTAAAACAATCAAAGGATTGCGCGAGACGACTTCGCACCTGCCCGGCCAAAGGGTATTATAGAGGCCGTTTCTTAGGGCATCAATACCTACCTCAATATCATAATCACGTAATGCCTCAACCACACCTATAGCCACGCTAGCATTTATTATCTGGTGCTCTCCCAAAAGCCGAATGCTTAAATTTGGATAAATGCCGAATGCGCCTTTAACCTCAAATCCTCTGTCAGTCTTTTTATAGCGGATATCTTTTCCTACTTCGAATAATTTTGCGTTAACCTCTATAGATCTTTTTCGAACTACTTTCATGGCCTCGTCTTCCTGCGGCGCAGAAATTACTATTAACCTGTGACCTGTGACTTCTGACCTGTGACTTTTTATAATCCCTGTCTTCTCTCGAGCAATTTCAGTGAGGGTATTGCCTAACTTCTGGGTATGCTCGTAACTTATCGGCGTAATTGCGCAAACCAAAGGATTGACGACGTTGGTAGCGTCTAGTCTTCCGCCTAAGCCCGTTTCTAAGACCGCGAAATCAACTTTGTTTTCTTTAAAATAAATAAAAGCCAGGCTAGTATAAACTTCAAAAAATGATAGCGGGCCATATTTTGATTTTTGATTATATTTTTCTATTGCCGGCCTTAATCTTTCTACCAAATCCGTTAGCTCATCTTCGGAAATCATCCCTTCGAATTCTATCGGTGGCTTGTGGCTTGTGGCTTGTGGTTTGTGGCTAAGAACTCTTATCCTCTCTCTAAAATCTGAAAGGTGGGGTGAGGTATATAAACCTACCCTGTAACCGGCTTCCCTTAATATATAGGTAATAAAAGCGCAGGTCGAACCTTTGCCCTTGGTGCCGGCAATGTGTAGACAGCGAAGGCTATCTTGGGGATTGCCGATACCGGCTAAAAAGTTATTGATCCGCTCCAGCCTTAAAGACTCTTTATAGGGGTAGAGTAGGATCTTCTCGTAATTAATAAAGGATTCTAAATATTGGATTGTTTCTGGGAAGGTCATTTTTTTAAGGTTACTTAATGTTACGGAGTGTTTCTTGAGGTTTCTTGAGGTTATAAAAGGCAACTTTAAGAAACTTTAGGTAACCTTAATGTTTAAAATGCCTAATACCTGTGGCAACCAGGGCGATTTTATATTTATCGCAGGCCTTAGTGATCTCTTCATCCGCAATCGAACCACCCGGATGAATAATTGCCTTAACGCCTGCCTTATGCGCCTGGAGGATTGCATCTGGCTTAGGAAAGAAGGCATCTGAGGCAAGGCAAGAATTTTTCGCTAATTTGCCGGATTTTTTCTTGGCGATGATCACAGAATCTACGCGCGACATCTGACCCGCGCCAATACCCACCGTCTTAGTACCCTGGGTCAAGACAATGGCGTTGGATCTAACATGCTTGGCTACCTTCCAGCCAAAGATAAGACTCTCTAATTCTTTTTTTGTCGGCTTTTTTTTCGTGACTACTTTAAGATTCTCGGCCTCTAAAGTCGCTAAATCTTTATCTTGTAGCAACAGGCCGCCGCTGACCCGTTTAAATTCAGGCTCATTGATGGCGGTAGTATCTCCTAACTCTAATAGCCGCAAATTCTTTTTCTCCTTAAATAAATCTACTGTTCCCGGCTCAAATCCCGGGGCAATAATACATTCCAAGAATCCGCTGCGGGAAATAATCCGGGCAGTTTTTAAGTCCATTTTACGGTTGAGGGCAACAACCCCGCCGAAGGCAGAAAGCGAATCGCACTTCCAGGCAAGCCTAAATGCCTGATCCAGTGTTTTGTCTTCTGCTACACCGCAGGGATTATTATGTTTTACAATCACTGCCGCAGGATTAACAAACTCTTTCGCCAGTTCAAAGGCAGAATTTAAATCCAGGATATTGTTAAACGACAGTTCCTTGCCCTGTAACTGCCTTAGGTTGATTAGGCCTTTGGATTTTCCCTTTTCCCGATAAAATGCCGCTTTCTGATGCGGATTCTCT